>Ga0326728_10009068_pt1 | contig 24196 bp, 19 predicted proteins | sample MB3enrmetagenome_FD_207602 | JGI IMG/M metagenome (GOLD analysis project Ga0326728, IMG submission 207602) | Lab enriched peat soil microbial communities from McLean, Ithaca, NY, United States - MB31MN | ecosystem: Environmental > Terrestrial > Soil > Wetlands > Peat | place: USA: New York... | reverse complement strand
TGCATATGATGAGGCAGGTTAAAGTTCCGAGCCGAACTATAGGCTCGTAGGATAGGCAATCACGATGGGAAAGAGAAAAGTGCTTTCAGAGGGAGACATTAACCAACTCGTTCTTCCAGGAGAGGGACAACTGCTTGGGATTGTAACCCAAATGTTCGGGTACGATCGGATGATGGTGAAGTGTTCAGACGGAGCCGACCGAGTCTGCCGCATACGAGGCAAGATGAAGAGGCGGACTTGGATCAAGAACGGCGACGTAGTCTTGATTGCCCCCTGGGACTTCCAAACCAGCCGCGCTGACGTGCTCTGGCGTTACACACAGAACCAAGCGCAATTACTTCACAGCAAAGGCATCCTCACAATGTAACTCCACAGTACAAGCCTATCCGCCGAAGCCATAAACCTAATCGCGAACAACAACGGAAATTCAGGATAATAGCCTAAGACTCCGCAGACAATCACACCCCGAAACCTCCCGAGAATGAACACGTCACCCGACTAGTGATCATCAGGGAGTTTTGCTACTCATCAGGAAAAGAGGTAGTCGAAAAGACTAACCAGAACACCACCTACCGGACGAATTTTGACAGCGGGAAGGATCCGGCGAAGTTGAGAAACTAGGCTTGGAAATGTGCTATCGTGGTTCCAATGGTAATCAAGTGCGCGAAATGTGGTAGCGAGCAATTCATTGGTTAGACCACGAAGGTGACGGAAACAGAAAAAGAGGCTTGGGAAAAAGGGGGTTTGGTGTCAAACCACGATTCTACGTCATCTAATCCTTCTTGTGGATTTTGATTTCGATCGTGGAGACATTTCTTGTTTGGCCCTCTTCACCTAGCACTTCTGTACCTATGTTTACGCCCGTGATCTCCAGTTTGCCTTCGAAGAAGCGTCTTCTGCAGACTTCAACTATGTCGACGGCCTTCGAGATGACGCGGCCTCTTGCCTTAACCGATAGTTCTTTGGTGCCACTGTTGATTTGCATTACGATGGCCGTACAGTAGGCCATGAGTTCTTTTTGACCAATCAGAACTGTGTTCGATGGAATATTGCCTCTGGTGGAAGGGACTCTCTCTGGTAGTTTTTCTGTCAAGCGTTGTTCACCTCCGAGTGGAAGTATACTGGTCGTGTTGCAACAATGGCAAAGGCGCTCCAATTGATAAAAGGATACCTGCGCAATCAAATTGAGAGAAAAAAGGACCAAATTGAACCCATACTACACACACTGAAAAGTAAACGGTTCAATTCCTGCCTCGATTTGTATTCTCCGCGCGGGTGCGCCTGAGCCATTCGGAACGCATGAGCTAGGTCAAGTCGTTAAGCCCTTTCCTACATTCTCCCACTGCTGTCTTCGGATCGTCAACGATCTTGTAACAAAACGTGAATTGCCCATGTTTTCCTAGGTCGTTATGGTCATGTTCAACTTCGATCACCCATGTGTCTCCGATCTTCTTGCTTAGGGGATTGGGATGTGGAATAATGGCGTGAGTACACTCATGACCCATTCGCAAAAGCGCATAGAAGATCGCATCGTCTTTCTCCAAAGGAAACCACTTGGTGTCATTGAGCTTGGGGTTAGCGTATTAGTGTATGTTTGTGTAACTTCTGGCGTTGTTTCACTATGATTTCTTACAATTCATGAGGACAATGGAGTTGTTGGCCGACAATCTCGATAGCATAACAGACGAGATGACGCCGAAGGTGCACGTTTGATTCTCCCGGACGCTTCGAAAGCCTACAGAGGCCGCTATTCGGGAGCTCCAGTGGTCATGCTCTCACTTCCAGTGCTTACTGAGGCACCCCGCAAAAACGAATCGTAAAAGGCCAATTATTGTTTTCACGATAGCCTTATTACTATTGTAAGAGTTAAATATGGTTCGCTGGCCGCGCGCAAACCTGGTCGGCCCTGAAAGACGGGCGGAACCAAGTTGTTGCACTCGGGAGTGCCTTGTGAATAGAGTGCATTCGCCTCCGGCCAACATTCATACTGTCCTCCTACACCTCAAGTAGGATTTTTCCGTTCTTGTGTGATGCACAGGTCCGATTTTCGATGTTCGCACCAATAGATCCACACATAAGAAAACGACTGAAGCTACGACGGTCCGATTTCTAACGCTCGCACCGAGGTATACACACACGCTTTTCAAACGAACGACAAGTTCGAACTCATACCGCCTCGTAGCGCGTATTGGATCCGTGATTTTACCCTCGGAAGTTTGTAGGCCTTATCGGAGCAAAACTCATCCTCTCTGGGTTTTTGCGAGGTCCGATTGGATTAATGAATTCTCTAGGTGAAGACCGTATGCGACGAGGAAACCGTACCCAATGGAGGCGGCCTCGAAGAGGCTTAGAAGTCCAAAGAGAGAATTCTCTCTCAACTCATTCAGATTGATCACGCCGACAATAAGTAATTCAACCGTAACGATTGCAAAGGCCGTCCACCATGTAGCTCCGTAATTGGGTTTGGATATTATCCTCTTGCTCCACCTACACTCGTAGATTCCGCACCATATGAAAAACAGGATTGGGCCAGAAATCAAACTAAGCTGTTGCATGCCAGAGGAAGGGCTAGTGAAGAGATAGTCGGTGACCATCAGGTACACAATGTAACCAGCAACCAGGAATGTGATCCATTTCAGATTCGAAAATCGGATTCGCGGCAAGAAGTCGCCCGCGAGCATTGTGACAAGAAGCGCCAAAAGATACGCGAGGAAACATGAGATCGCCAATCCGCTAAACCCTATGTTTGAGACACCACTCAGCGGGACAAAGACGCGCGTGGTATTTTCTGCAGAGAACCTGACAGCGTTCCAATACGATGTCAAATTGTCACTAGGTATCGGGGGCTTGGCTTGACTCAGGAGAAAATCGGCCAGATTTGCGTAAAACGCGAATCTGAGAAAAGCGTAGATTGCAACCAAAAACAGCAACGATAACACGGCGCCGTAAACATATAATGAGAGTTCGCGGTTGTTAGTACCCTTCTTCAGTTTTTTCTGAAAGCCGGTTGCAAACGCAAAGGCAGCCGCTAAGGTTGCGAATATTAGGGCCGCGTGTGCGAGCGCCTCCTGAACGAGATAATTCAAGATGTCTGCTTGCAGGTCTAGAACTAGGATCCCGTAAGACAAAGAAATCAACGTATTCCGGATTCTAGCGTTCCTTTGGAATTTAATTCTAACTCGTCTACTGTGAATCAGTGTGTGTGCGCACCATTGATACCACAGACACTTTACGCAACCCTTCGAGGCGGAACGATGGATGTGATGTTATGATTTTGATAGAGTATAGAAGTATAGGGCATTAGCCGCTACACTATTTTTCATAGGGAGGCTAGCAGACTATACTTTTAGACTAACGAGAAAAACAGCAATTCACGGCTGTTGAGTTACACCAACAGTAGAAACCACAATGACAAAGGATTGCCGGTGTTGATGTCTCACTTCAAGAAGGTGCAGAGCGTAGCCAACGCAACCTCGAAAGCGCGGCAAGAATTCTGATGGATACAACACTCGTCGGCTGAGCTCCCGCGATCTATTCCTCTGCGGCTAATTTCGTGTTGGTCCGGCTGTAGCTCTTAAGAGGTCTATCAGTTAGTGCCCTTTGCGTTCAGGTGATTTGTACGTGGTCGACTTGGTAGTAGCGTTTGGCGAGCATGCGGGTTTTGTCGATTGTTCGCCCGTTCTTTCCGATGGCTAGTGCTTTGTCTTTTGGTTCTATTTCGACGACTACTATTTTCTTGTCTGGTCTTTCGGTGATGCGTACTTCTTTGACTTTTGCTGGGGCGAGGCAGTTTTTGATTAAGCCTTCGACGTTGTCGGAGAATTCCACAACCTCAATTGGTTTTCCAGTCATTTTTCTGAGCATGTTGATGTTCTTTCCGCCCTTGCCAATCGCTAGGCCCATCTCGCCTTGTTTTGCTACGAAAATTATCCTATCGCCCTCTGCGTCGATGACGCAGTCGCTGGCCATTGCGCCGGTTATGTTTTCGAATAGGGCGATGTACCGCATCTCGTCTCCGCCGAGCTTAATCCGTGAGGTGGACATGTCCTAGCGCTCAGCTAACTTCAGTATTCCGGAGTCACCAGGCTCTTTTACGGTTAGTGCTGCGACTATGAAGGGTTTGAGGCATGCGGCTCCTAAGTCCACGCTGCTGCCGGGGTATTCGAAGATGGGTATGGTGGATTGTTTTGCGTATTGGACTATTTCGGTTCTGGCTTGTGGGGGGCAGTTTGAGGCGAGGATTAGGAGTTTGCCCTTCGCGAACCTTGCCGCGTCCAACGCCTCCTTAACACCTAACTCAACTTTCCCTGATTTTACGGCGATTCCGATCTGTTTGTTCACGTCGACCTTAGACGTTTGCATTACTTCTTGCTCCTTTCCGGCATTGTCATGTATACTTCTATGAGGCCGGTTCCCATGGGTACTTGCTGCCCTACTATAACGTTCTCGGCGACGCCTCGCAACGTGTCCCGTGTGCCTTTGATGGCTGCGTCTACGATGGTGGGTATGGTGATTTCAAAGGCTGCTTTTGCTAGGGTGCTGGCTTTCTCACCACTCACCCCATGCCTTCCCACCTGCAACACTTCCCCTGAGGCGGTCATTGCGTCGGCTACGAGCATTACGTGGCGAACATCCACGTCTAAGCCCTGTTCTTCGAGCACTGCGGTGGCTTCTTTGATGATTACGTTTCTGGCGGCTTCGATTCCGAGTACTTCGGCGACCTCGTGCATGTTGTTCGAGGTGGTTCTGGCTGGGTCTACGCCTTCAGTCTCAAGCGTCTGCTCCAGGTTAGAGCCCTCGGTCCGGATGACCCACTCGCTCTTCTCACCCGTCTTCTCTTCCATTACGAGTGCGCGTTTGACTTGTGGAATTCCTTTCACGTGCATGAGTGGGAGGCGGAGGACGAGCCTGTTGAATTGTGGGATCTCCATCTCCTGCGGGGTTATGTGAACAGTGTTCTTCTCTACCTCAACCTTGCAGCCACCTGGCGTGACGGCTGCCTTGATGTCTTTCAGGGTCACTTCCCTTTCCCGCATGGCTTCGTTGTTGAGGGTGACGACGATTCGCATTTTGGTTATGTCGGATTCTAGGCTTGAGGCTATGTCGCCGAGGGTTGTGTGGGTTATGTTCGTAGCGACTTCCTGGGCCTTGTCTCGGCTGGTGCGGCGTTTCTTGTCAAGGTAGACGACCATCATTGGGGTTGAGGGGATTTTTCTGGCGTCGACGATTTCGATTAGGCGTGGTAGGCCTAGGGTGACGTTCTGTTCTCGGACTCCGGCGAAGTGGAAAGTCCTAAGGGTCATCTGGGTGCCGGGTTCACCGATTGATTGGGCGGAGATTATGCCCGCGGCCTCTCCTGGTTCAATCATGGCTCTTTGGTAGTTCTTCACTGCCTGCTTCACCGCCTCGTCTACTCCGGGGCGGGTGAGTTTTCCGGCGAGTAAGCTCGTTTTGAGTTGATCTGAGAGGCTTGGGGTAAGGTCTTTTCTTACGTCGGAGACTTTCTTTTCTATGTAAGACTTAGTTGCCTTTGCGCCCTTTCCGATTGTGAGTTCGACGCGTTCGACGAGGCGGGCGGTGTTCACGGCCTTTCCGTGGTCGCTCTTTGCGGTATCAACTCCGTCTTCCCCGTACCTGAATTGTATGATGTCGCCTCTTGAGTCGCGGACGGTTCCGTCGTATTCGACGCGTATGTGTTCGAGTGCGTTGATGAGGCGGCGTTGCATGTAGCCTGACTGTTGTGTGCGGACGGCGGTGTCCACGAGGCCTTCTCTTCCTCCCATTGAGTGGAAGAAGAATTCGACTGGGGTTAGGCCTTCTTGGTATGAGGCGTACACGAAGCCACGTGCTTCCGCGCCTGCATCTCCCCTTTCGAAGAATGATAATGCTCGATCTCTGTAACCGCGTCTGATTCTCTGGCCGCGGATTGATTGTTGGCCTACGGTCGCGACCATTTGGGCTATGTTGAGCATGGAGCCACGGGCTCCGGTCTTCGTCATTATGACTCCCGAATTGTCAACCTCAGTCTTCAGGTAGGTTTCGGCGAGTTCCCCTGCTTGGTCGCGCGCTTTCGACAACTCATCCATGATGCGTAGCTCTAACGATTCTTGCATTGATCGGCCTGGAAGGCGTTCTAGGGTTCCTTTCTTGTATTGGGTTATGAGGTCTTGGACGCGTTCCTCCGCCCTCTTGACGGATTTCGTGATCTTGTCTCTCACGCCTGGTGAGATGTCGAGTTCGTCGATTCCGTAGCTGAAGCCGCGGAGGGTTATGAAGCGGTCGAGTAGTTTGATCAGGCCGTTTAGGAAGAGGCGGCCGGGTTCTGAGCCGTTGTCTTTTACGATGCGGTGGAAGAGGCTTTCGGAGCGTTCCGCGCCGATTGTATTTTTGTCAATGACTCCTTCCTCAAGGTGTCCTTCCTTTATGACTACGTGACTTCCGTCGGCCTCTGTGACCATGCTTGATCGGGCGACGAAGTTGAAGCCCGTGGGGAGGAAGAGGCTGAAGATTTGTTTCCCAGTCCACAATTCGTCGGGGCGTTTGATTGCTGGCACAGGTAGCTCACCCTTGTAGCCAGCGGCAGTCAGTAGCTTACCGATCTCGTCTTTGGTTAGGTATGTGGATTTTCGGGTTAGGAGGTATGCTGCTGTGAGTAGGTCGGTCTTTGCGCCGATGATTGGCCCACCGTAGCGTGGTGAGAGGATTTGATCTTGCACCTGCATCAACAATTTCGCTTCCGTCCTCGCCTCTTCGCCTTGTGGGACGTGGAGGTTCATTTCGTCCCCGTCGAAGTCTGCGTTGTAGGGTGGGCAGACGCAGGGGTTTAGGCGGAAGGTCTTGTAGGGCAGCACCTTCACCGTGTGCGCCATTATCGACATGCGGTGTAGTGAGGGCTGGCGGTTGAAGAGAACGATATCACCATCACGAATGTGGCGTTCGACCACGAAGCCTGGTTGCAACGCCTCGGCTAAGCTTTCCCGCTCAGTGACGAATTCCAAGCGGACTCTGCGTCCGTCGGGGCGAACTATGTAGAGTGCGCCTGGGTACTGGTCGGGGCCATTCCTAATCAACCGCTTGAGTTCTTCCAAATTCCAGGGCGTTACTCTTTCAGGAATTGTGAGTCGTTGTGCAACGTCTAACGGAACGCCGACTTCGTTGATGTCAATGTTAGGGTCGGGGGAGATTACGGTTCGGGCGGAGAAGTCAACACGTTTGCCGGATAAGTTACCTCTGAACCTTCCCTCCTTACCCTTCAAGCGTTGGCTTAGGGTTTTCAGTGCGCGGCCCGATCTGTGTCGTGCGGGCGGTAGGCCTGAAACCTCATTGTCGAAGTAGGTGGTTACGTGGTATTGGAGTAGTTCGTGCAGTTCTTGAATAATGTTGACTGGTACGCCTGATTCCAATGCCTCCTTGAGTTTCTGGTTAATGCGGATGATGTCGACGAGTTTGTGGGTGAGGTCGTCTTCTGAGCGGATGCCGGATTCGAGTGTGATTGAGGGTCGTACGGTGACGGCTGGGACGGGTAGGACTTGGAGAATCATCCACTCAGGGCGCGCTGCTGTGGGTTCCATTCCCAGCAAGCGTAGGTCGTCTTCGGGAATTCGCTCTAGGCGTTCGCGAATCTGACTGGGGTTTAGTCGGGCGGCGCCGCCGTCCACGTTCTCATGGAAGGTGGTGGGTTTGCCGTGTTCGATTGGGTATTGCCTTGCGCCGCAGTGTGGGCATTCTTGGCTCTTCTTTGAGTCCTTCATCACTGCCTCGTAGAACGATGCTGGAATCTCGTTCAGTTGCCGCTGTTCTTTCGCCATTAGTTCATTGTAGGCCTTAATTTTCTCGGCGTTGAGTAGGATGCGGCCGCAGTTTCTGCAAGTAACTTGGAGTAGTTTGTGGATGAGTTTTGCGAAGGCGACGTGTACTACGGGTTCGGCTAATTCAATGTGGCCGAAGTGGCCTGGGCAGGCTGAGGCGGTGTTGCCGCAGGTCTTGCATTTTTGGCGGGGTTCCAGCGTGCCGAGGCGCCCATCCATCAGCCCCGAGACGATTGGGACACCGTCTTCGTCGTATGTGTCGGCTGTCTGTATTTCTACGGCCGAGAGTTTGCGGATTTCGGTGGGGGCAAGTAGGGTGAAGTGTATTGACCCGATGATCTTAGTCGCTTCATCAGCCATGGACATGCTCATGCACGCTCCGAGACTTCTAGGCGTGGTGCGACGCCTAACGCCATTAATTCCTGTAATAACAGTTTGAAGGCGTAGGAGAGTTGGACGCCTGAGATTACGGCTTTGTCGCCGTCTATTCTGCAAATGTATTTGTTCTGTTTGACATCGTGGTAGGCAAGCAAGCCGCAGGTCTCACAAACCATCACTGTATACTTGTCCGACTCCTCCAGCAGCCTATCCCTAAGCAGGGCTGAGGCGCCGTGGCCGATTAGGCAGTCCCGTTCCATCTCGCCGAACCTTAGGCCGCCTCCTCTGGCGCGTCCTTCGGTTGGTTGTCGGGTTAGCATCTGAACTTGGCCGCGGGCACGTGCGTGCATTTTGTCTGAGACCATGTGGTGTAGTTTCTGGTAGTAAACGACGCCCATGAAAATGTCCACAACCAGTTTCCTCCCATCTACGCCGTTGTACATGACGTCTCTTCCGCTGTGTTGGAAGCCTAGTTCGAGCAATGCTTCTCGTAGGTTGGCTGGGCTTTCGTTGCTGAATGCTGTGCCGTCTGCCGGCTCGCCCCTAAGGCTGGCAACTTTCCCTGCCACTCCTTCGACGAATTGGCCAATAGTCATGCGGCTGGGTATGGCGTGCGGGTTGATGATGACGTCTGGGACGATACCTTGCTCGGTGAAGGGCATGTTCTCGTGTGGGATTAGCGTGCCAATCACTCCTTTCTGTCCGTGGCGTGAAGCGAACTTGTCTCCTAGCTCGGGGATGCGTGTGTCGCGAACGCGAACTTTCACAAGGCGGTTGCCTTCGATTGATTCGCTTAGGAAGACAGCGTCAATAATTCCCTCTTCTGACGGGCGCATTCCAACCGATGAGTCACGCTTGGTCGGGCCTTTAACCTCGAATTCCCGGTACTCTTCAAGGAAGCGTGGAGGGCTTGTTCTGCCGATGAGGACGGTGTTGCCTGTGACTTCTGATTCGACGGATATGACTCCGTCCTCTTCCAGTTGCCTGTAGTATCGGTCGCCGCGGTATCCTCGGATTCCTGCCTCTGGGAGTTCGAACTTGTCTCGTAGGCCTCCGAGGTATTGGCGGCATTCTCCCTCGTAGACGCGGTAGAAGGTGGAGCGGAAGAGGCCGCGGTCTACTGATGACTTGTTGATGATGATCGCGTCTTCCATGTTGTAGCCTTGGTAGCAGAGGACTGCGACGACGCAGTTCTGGCCGGCGGGTCTACTATCGTACTTGATTATGTCCATTGGTTTCGTTCGTACGACCGGAACTTGTGGATAGTGTAGGATGTGGGCTCTTGAGTCAACGCGGTTTGCGTAGTTGACGCAGAATACGCCTAGCGCCTGTTTTGCCATTGCTGATTCGTATGCGTTGCGTGGTGATTGGTTGTGTTCGGGGTAGGGGATTAGGGATGCTGCGATGCCAAGAATCGTGTAGGGGGCAATTTCAACGTGGGTAGTCTTCTCACTAATTCGGCCGGGTGACGGGGCGATTAGTGTGTTCTCCTCTTCCTCAGCATCAATGTACTCGATAACGCCACGGTCGATCAGATCCTCCCAGCGCATCTCTCCGCGTTGAACCGCCTCGACATGTTCTCGTGTGAGTTTCGGTTTTCCAGCCTCAATGATTATCAGAGGTCTTCGCACGCGGCCCTGATCGCAGTTAACATAGAGTTCCTGTCTTGCACCCTCAAATTGGGGTGGGTTGAATGCAATGTTTACCTCAGAACTGATTTCGCCGAGCCGGCGCATTCGAATGAGCTCCGCGGCCATCTTGTCCGCTTCGCGAACGTAACCAGCTATCAAGCCGTCAACGAAGACCTTAGCGCCCATCTGGCGCAGCTTGATGTCCGCCTCCTCAACTCCGACAACGCCCATCCTGCGTAGCTTCGAAACGAATTCTCGAGAATCGACGCCAATCGAGATTACGGCGCTTAGAGCCAGGTTCTTGACGAGCCCACAGTTTGAGCCTTCAGGAGTTTCGCTAGGGCAGAGTCTGCCCCAATGTGTTGAGTGGAGGTCTCTCGCTTCGAGGTTTGGTTGGCTTCTGCTTAGGGGTGATTGGAGTCGTCGCAGGTGGCTTAGGGTGGAGGAGAAATTGGTTCGGTCGAGAAGTTGGGTGACGCCAACACGCCCGCGAACCCAATTCCCGGTTGCGATCGCGTGCTGAATTCTTTCAGTGATAATTCCCGGACGGATAGCGTTGCTGATTGAAAGCTCGGCATGTCTTCGAATCGTGATTCGCTCAAGTTGGTACTTGAGATCGCGAATTAGGTTTCGGAAGGATATGCGGAAGAGTTCAGCTAGGAGTGAGCCCGCAAGTTTCAGGCGCTTATTCGCGTAATGATCCTTGTCGTCGGGTTCACGCATTCCCAACTTGATCTCGATAACCCTACAGGCGACCTCAGCGAGGCAGGCAGCCTTCTCCTTCCTCTCCTCGGGGTTACGGCCTATGTGTGGCAGGAAGTTTCGATCAACCGATGCTTCCGCCTTCTTGAGTCTGTAATCCTCAACTTGGCCTGGAGCCAACCGGTTGCCAATGTAGAGCAACGCATCTCTCTGGGTTACGACGCCGATTGATTTTTCGAATGTTGAAGCGAGCAAGTTTTGCAGCGTTTCGTCGGCGGCGACCATTTCAGCGATCTTGGAGTCTTCCTCGTACCCGAGCGCTTTCATCATCACGACGAGTGGGATGTCGGAAGGTACGCCGGGCATTGTGATGTAGATGGCGCCATCAGTCTTCAGAGTAACTTCCGTACGAGCCCTAAAGCCCACGGTCGTAGAGAAGATCTTAGCCTTGTAGGTCGGGTGAACACCCGTCTGCTCCTTATCCACCAAGATCCTATTCGCGGCGAGGTCTTCCAACGCAACGACAACGCGCTCAGCCCCGTTAACTATGAAGTAACCGCCAGGATCCATCGGATCCTCACCAATACTGATCAGCTCCTCAGCGCTCATTCGCGATAGTGGACAGATTTTCGATCGGAGCATGACGGGGAAGTCGCCTATGTAGACGATCTCAGTCTGCCCTTCCCTCTCTCCGATGATTGGAGTCATCTCCACATGGAGTGGGGCGGCGTAGGTGAGGTTGCGGAGTCGAGCCTCGGTGGGAAATATCTGGCGCTCTGAGCCGTCAACTTCCGTTACTCGCGGCGTTCCAATCTCAATCTTGCCGAGCTTGATCTTTAACGGGTAGTCTTCAATTTCGATGGGGATCTCGCCCGTTTCATCAACGATGGCTTGAAGCCCACTTTCAATAAACTCGTTATACGAGTCTACATGCTGCCTAACCAGCCCTTTCTCTTCTAGGAAGTGCTTCATCAATTCCCAGATTTGCGGGCTGACGGTTGCGGTTGTTATTGCCATGATAATGCCAGCTTAACCATCAACAACGTAACGGTAAACGACAACTTCGCCAGCGGTTGCGCTTCGCCGAGTTATCTTCAAAATATCACCCATCTTTGCGCCCAACTCTTCGGCGGTGGGGTCGCCGGTTCGGATGTATGGAAGCTGATGTGGCCTGATGTGAAATTCGCGCATCAACTCCTCCGCTTCCTTCTTTGAGAGGAGTTCATGTTTCGGAACAAATGTGTGGGCAAAAATATCGTATGACCTTTCTTTCTCTTCAGTCTTCAATCTAGACGTTCTCTCCACGGAGAAAAGATTCATTCGGCCCTCGAGGTGAGCCTTCCAGAAACTTTCCTATTGAACCAACGGAAACGCCGCTAATAAAGCCCACGGAACAAAAAGGCTCCGCTAATGGCCTCTGAACGCTCAGCTGAAGCCTCCAACGCCTAGGAAGCATCCACTAGAGGTATGCTCTACGATCTAATAAGGCCATTTGACGAGGAATGGGCTCGTCCTGCAACTACTTCAAACCAGCCTCGATTGTCTACTTCCGGCACGATTCGAGGTTCTTGCGCCAAAGTAAGGCCACAATCGGCCGGCATGTGCCGTGCTCTTCCTAGCCGCCTGTATCCACCATCGGGTCCTCTCTAAAGACCCTGGCCACAATCTGAGTGCTTGTCCTCTCGATATCACTCATATTGCTCACACTCTCCAACTTTTTCATGTAATCCTCGCGGTCTACGGCTCGGATTAGTAAAATGAAATCGAAATCCCCTAACACATAGTAAACGGCCCAGACACCGGGGACTCGCGAGAGTTTGAGGCCGACCTTCTTGTGGTACTGGGGTCCATACTTCGCCCTAACAAGAACAACCGCCATGTAATCGTAACCCAGTTTCGACGCGTCCAGCTTCGCATAGTATCCCTGAATTAGGTCCTCGCGCTCCAACCTCCGAATTCTATAATGAACAGTTGACTTCGGAACCTTCAACTTGGTTGCAATCTTCTGCAGCGGAATCCTAGAATCCCGCTGCAGCATTCGCAGCAGTACCCTATCCATTTTATCTAACTTAACGACGGATTTCTCCATCGGATTCACTCGGCAAATCTGAGAAATCAGTGACACTGGAAGGTCTTGACCATTTTCAAAAAGAGATCATCAAAATCTTCCGGCGCGTGGGCTGTGAGAAGAGCGTAGATAACGAAGTACCGCGACGAGTTGGGGCAGTACAGGTGAACAGAACAGGTTATTCGTCCCCCTGGAGGACCTCTTCGCCCTCCAAAAAGTCCGCCACCCCCAGCCTCTAGAAACTTGGCCTTATTGTAATACGCGTCGTGCGAGTTCACTCTGAATGAGTCTTGTGTTAGAATCTCGCTCTTGTTCACCGTTCTACTCTTCGTCATCGACTTGATGCTATGCTTAGCGAACGCTTCAGCCGTTTCATACTTCTTAAGCACGACCGGTAGCTGGCCCCAAGAGATGAAGATCTTCTCTTTGTCCGGAAAATGCAATACTATATCTCCCTTCTCCCGCCGGGTTTTCGGGTTGAACTCAAACCGGCATACGGGCGGATACTCCATTGAGAACCTGTACACGCTAAACTGTTCCATCTTCTGTTCCATTACAGGTTCCATATCAGATTCCGCCTCAGAGGTCTCAGGAGCTTCAGAACTAGCCAAGATCTATCTCACTATTCAGGCGAAAGCAAGACAATGACCGAACATTAACGTTTCGTTCCATTCCTCCGCGCTCCACTTCGGAACAAGCTACATCGTTCATAGACGAAACTGGCCGTTAAGAATCAGATTACTCAAAGAGTGCTGACTTATGACATCCCCGCTCACGTCACGCCCGTGCAAACTTCCAGCCACTAAATTGGACAACGGCCAAATACATCTCAACCTAGATTTCTGCAGCAAGAACGAAAGCAAGCGATTAATACGAGGTGTTCCAGTAAGTCGACACTGAGGTTTGTGGGAATTTTGTCAAGTTCTCTAGAACTTGAGACTGCGCGCTTTAAGAAACGGACATTAAAATCGCTCGAACTTTTCGAGAGGGGAAAGAAGTCAACTCCGTATGGAGTACATAGCAACTATCGATTAACGGACCCGTATCCACTGTATGGGCGCAAGGGTGTAGGTTCGAAGATTTGGGATGCGGACGGAAACGAATACTTGGATTTCAACATGGGATTCGGAGCCCTAGTCGTTGGCCACGCTCATCCTCTCATAGTTCAAGCAATTTCAGAAAGGGTTGCGGCGGGCACTATCCTAGGGTTGGAGTTTGAGGATTCTGTCGAGTTGGGGAGGGTTATGCAGGAACGCTTCAAGATCGATATGGTCCGCTTTTCCTCGACGGGGATGGAGGCAACAACTAACGCCGTAAGGTTTGCTCGCGCCCACACGGGGCGAAATAAAATCGTGAAATTCGAGGGCTGCTACCATGGAGGCAACGACCATGTCTTGGTGAGCGTGAAACCCAAACCATCGCGGGAGGGCAACGCAAAGCATCCAACGCCAGTCCCAGCCTCACTTGGAACGCCTAAGGACACATTGAAGAATACACTCGTCGCACCATTCAACGACCTCGATGCGGTTCGGAAGATCGTAGAGGAGAATGGTGATGATTTCGCGGGTATGATGCTCGAGCCGATACCGATGAACATGGGATTCATCATGCCGCAGAAGGGCTTCTTGGAGGGATTAAGAGAGATCTGTGACCAATACAACTCTGTGCTGATCTTTGATGAAGTGAAGACTTGCGGAAAATACTACGGCGGTGCCTCTGAAAAATTCAACGCGACTCCTGACCTGAAAGTTATGGGTAAGGCGATAGGCGGTGGCTTGCCACTGTCAGCTGTTGGTGGTAAGAAGGAAGTTATGGAGGAAATTGTGCCAGGAGTGGTTTCGCACGCTGGAACATTCAACTCGAACCCACTCGTAATCACAGCCGGCCTAGTTACACTCACCCGCATCCTAACCAAGAACGCGTTCGCCGACCTAACAAAGCTAGGCCAAACACTAAGCGCTGGCTACAACGACATCGTGAAGGATGAGGGCTTGCCCGCGGTTGTTTCAAGTGACGGGTTAAGCGGCGCGCTTGCCTTCACAGCGAAACCAATCATGAACTGGAGGGACTTTCAGAAATCGGACATTGGGAGATGGTCATTGTACTACTTGATGATGCTCAACCGGGGAATAATTCCGGCAGGTACAGGGCCTGATGAGCAATGGACGCTCTCAGTTCAACACACTCGTGAAGATATTGAGAAACACCTTGAGACTTTCAAGGAAATTGCGCCAGCCCTCCGCGAATTCCAACCCGAAATGCCAATCGTCGAAGCCATCTAAACCAACCAGACGTCGATGAAAGGAACCTAGCGCAACTGATTGAACGCGTAGGCTGAGCCTTGGGGGTTAGTCATCCCCAGGGCTATTCGAATTTCTTCGCTTCTTCTCCGAGAGTTGCTACGACTTTCGGGAAGTCCTCTATCGACGTTACCATCGAGTTATGACGACCTTTCGATCAGTGAAGAAGTCAATTGAATCCATCTGCCCATGTAACACTCCGAAGAAGGAGTCTCTCATTCCTCCGAACGGAAAGAAGGCCATGGCCGCGACCACGCCGACGTTCACTCCAATATTCCCAGCCTGTACGCGACGCCTAAACTCCCTCGCATTATGTCCGCTGCTCGTGAATATTGAGGCGGCGTTTCCGAAGTTTGTGCTCTTGTTGATTCGGTCGATTCCCGCGTCGAGGTTGGGGACGGTCATGATGCTGGCTACTGGGCCGAATATTTCGTCCTTAGCTATCGTCATACCCGGTTCGACGTCATCGAAGATTGTGGCCCCAAGATAGTACCCGTTCTCATAATCTTTCACGTGTACCTTTCGTCCATCTAAGCTGAGTTTTGCTCCTTCCGACTCGCCCTTTTCTATGTAGCTAGCGACTCTTGCTTTCGCGTTTTTCGAAACCATCGGTCCCATCTCGACCGACTCATCCAATCCATTTCCAATCTTGATTGCTTTTGCGCGCTCTGTCATCCTTTCGAGTACATTCTTGTGGGCGTCTGTGGTGACCATGAGGTTTGCTCCGGCGAGGCATCGCTGGCCGGTGTTCCCGAAGAATGATGAGTTGCAGGATTCTACTGTAAATGGAATGTCGGCGTCTGGCATGACGAGAATGTAGTTCTTGGCACCAGCTTGAACTATCGAACGTTTTCCGTACTCGCCGGCCAGTTTGTAGATGGACCTGCCGACGTTAGTCGACCCAACAAAGGTTACGCCTTTGACAAGTGGATGCGCGATTAGGGATTCGACCGTTTGTCTACTTCCATGAATAACGTTGATCACTCCGGGGGGGAGTTTGACTTCCTTCTCTAGCAGCTCAGCCGTGTAGGCCATCGGCAAAGGCGTTATCTCGCTAGGCTTTACGACCACCGTGCATCCCGAGACAATTGCGTAGGGAAGGTACCAGAAGGGCACCATCAACGGAAAATTGAATGGGCAAATGATACCGAAAACGCCGAGCGGCTCTTTCACAGTCTCCTCATCAATTCCGGCCGCGATCTGATCCAGGCTACCGCCCTTAAGTAACGTGTACGCGGCTGAAATTGCGGCATCAACGTTGTCGATCATGCGACGTACATCGCCCCTACTCTCGACCACAGTCTTCCCATGATTCTGCGTGTTGATCCTCGCTAAATCCTCCAAGTGGACCTCTAGCACGTTCTTGATTTTGAATAGGTACTGGACTCGTTCTGGTAAGGGCACGTCCCTCCACTTTTCAAAAGCACTCTGCGATGAGAGAACCGCTCTGTCAACCTCTTCCTTGACAGCGAATGGGACCGTTGAAATCTGACGGCCAGTTGCAGGATTCATTACGGGCAGGGACTCTTCAGACTCTGACCCAACCCACTTACCGTTGATGAGCAGCTTCAGGCTCTCCGACTTGTAGGGAACTTCGGATAGAATTGCCAACTCTTACGCCTTGACACTCCACTAAGATTTGCGCCTAATAGATTTGCTATTCAATTTCTGACGCCGATTTCTGCACACTGTTCATATGCCATTTTTCTTATTCAACTGAGAGTAGGAACATTTCAAGGAAAGCTTCGCTGAGGCTTAACCTGAAGGTATTTGGCGCACCAACGCTGGTTATACGACGATGGTCAGATGCCGCAAGTGAAAGTCAAAATCAGCCATGTCGAGGGGTTGAAGTTCAACGCGGAGTTGCCGGACGGTAGGAAAGTCGACCTAAACTCCGGGGAGGAGATGGGTCGCGCGTTCACGCCAATGGAGCTCTTCCTTGTTGCGGTTGCTGGCTGCACTGCTATGGATGTGCAGTGGATTATGGATAAGCAACGGCAAAAGGTTGACAGTTTCGGGATCAGCATTATTGGTAATAGGCGAGAAGAGGACCCGAAGTACTACGAGAGTATTGACATGGAGTACTCGGTGCACGGGCAAGGGTTAAGGAAGGACGCTGTCGACCGCGCCATAAGGCTCTCCCAAGACGAATACTGCTCCGTGAAGGCTATGATCAAAGACTCCGTCAAGTTCAACATAACCTACACGATAGCGAACGGGACCGAACCTGTGCAGAAATACACGTATTCACCTCAAAAGAGCGCCGGGTAAACAGGCTCTATACTCACCATAGCGCACTTCCCATCACTCCATTCCCGCATGAGCACCTTACTCCTGCGGCCTCGTGAGCCATTCTATTGGCCAGTTCGTTTTTTATACTCCCCAACCATTCTGAAGGCCAGATTAGAATGGGCAACCCTAGAATGGTGAAGAAACCCAAGAAAAAGCAAGAGAAGCAACAACCAGGTGGACACGCTCAAAGCCAAGGTCAGGCCGCTACTGGGCCATAGAATCAGAACAAGGCCTAACTTTCGTTCACGGCACCTGCTTGGGCTGCACTTATGTATGCTAGGTTTGATGCTGCAACCTATCGAATCGGCAGGTCAGGTTGAATGCAGAAGTCGGAGCCCAAGGAGGGTTACGAATACGACGCAAGCAAGAGGGCTCTCGCGTCTCGGTACGAGAGCGTCAAGTTGCGTCTTGGCTTCATCGATGGCACGTTAGTGCCGATTGCATTCTCCCTCATACTCCTATTTTCCGGCGCCTCAACTCAACTCAGTAGACTTCTCAGCACAACGGTCAGTTCCTACTGGGTCTCCCTAGGCCTCTACCTCATCATCTTCATAGTGCTACTCACGGTCGTAGAGGCGCCGTTCTCGTTTTACTCAGGCTTCATAGTGGACCATAGGTTTAGTCTGTCGACTCAAAACGTCAAGGGTTGGTTCCTGGATGAGGTCAAGGGTCTCGGCGTAGAGGTGGTTTTCGCCGTATTGGCTGGTGCGATCCTCTACTATCTCATCAGAACAACGCCGTTGTGGTGGATCGTCGCGGCAGTAATATTCGCCGCATTCTCAATATTCCTCTCAACAATTCTACCCTACGTAATCTTACCGATCTTTTACAAAGTAACCCCCATCTCCGATGAACAATTGAAGGCAGAACTAGTGCAAATGTCGGAAAGGATGGGGGTGAAGAACATCGACCGGGTTCTTGTAGCTGACGAGAGCAGCAAGTCGGTCAGGGCGAACGCGTTCTTCTCGGGAGTAGGCAAGAGCAAGGCCATCGTACTATTCGACACGCTACTCAACAACTTCACACGGCGTGAAATTGCCACCGTCGTCGCCCACGAGCTTGGGCATTACGTTAACAAGGACATTTGGAAAGAGGCGGCCACATCAGGCCTATTCCTCATACCGCCATTCTTCATAGCGGACTATGCATTGAGAGCTGGCTCTAGTAGCCTCGGCTTCACAGGCATCGCGGACCCAGCGGGCATCCCACTAATCATCACCGTCCTCATCGGAATGAACTTCGCACTCCAACCCTTCACCAACGGAATCGCCCGGCTCGTTGAACGTAGGGCAGATGAGTTCGGGCTCCGTGCAGCTAACGACCCCACAGCTCAAGCCTCAGCAGAGAGGCGATTGGCTGACCTCAGCCTCTCCGTCGACACCCCCAACAAGCTCGTGGAATACTTGTTCTACACTCACCCTCCATCATCAAAACGAATACAACTTGCAGAACGCTGGAGGGAGACAGAGGCTAACCCTGAGAGTTTGCAAAAATCCAAATACACTAGCGCCTCGCCAGCCAATCAACCGTAACCCTCAGCGCCTCACGCGTACACTTTTCTCACTCGAAATATCACCGTGGGCCCAACTGATGCAAGAAGGATCGCGGTTGTTAGTTCGTGGGCTAACCCGAACGGGTAGCTGCTAAACCCTCCAGCTAGGAATGGCAAGTAGAGTCCGATCACTGCGCCCACCCATGCGGCACCAAACAGGAAAGCATCCGCAATTGACGTTCCAACATCGAAGATAACTGTAAGAATGAAGCCTACGGCTGCCAGTTTCCACCTATTGAAGGACGCTGAGTGGTACAACATCAATCCCGCTAGCAAACCAACTAGTCCCATGAAGCCGGAATCCGCAAATGTCCAAAACCCAGCACCACCAGGTACGGCCAAATCGCTTAGGGCTATCGACAAAACACCTACCGCGAAACCGGCGACTGGTCCAGCAACAACTCCCGCAACGATGGTGAGAAACGCCGTCGGTTTAACGTTAGGCGGTCCACCGGCAAGCGCAAGGCGAAGTACTGCGTTCGCCGCGGACATCGATGCAACAAAGGCGACAGACTTGGTTCTAGTTGTCAATTACTCTTGGACCCACCCGATCATGCCGATAACCTCCTGTAAAGGACATCGATACAGATCAGATGCGATAACAGCAGAGCTTTCGGCGAAATTAGAACGATCAGTCTACAAGAATCGGTGACTGAGACATCTTCATTAGATGCACAGTTCGCAAATCTTGGAATACATCTGCAGCATCGTGATGGTGGTTGACATCTGATTCCAAGGGAGGCTCGTCGAGATGGATTTACTCTACGCTTCCGATCAACATTGCCGTTGGGCCAATAGGAACATTCGTTCCACTCTACATTCTGCAACTGCATGGCTCGGTTCTTGACATTGGCTTAGCCACTACACTGTTCAACGCTGTCACAATCCCCGCCTCGATCTTCTGGGGGTTTGTCACCGACCGCATCCACACAAGGAAGACACTCGTTGTGTTAAGCTACATTGCGGTAGCCGCCTCCATATTCGCTTTCACTATCATCAAGACAATCTACGGGGTCGAAGTTATTTACGCGGCTTTCGGTTTTCTATCAGTAGCATTCGCTACCCCGCTGAACCTTCTCATAATGGAAACACAACCCAAGTCTAAGTGGGCTTCGATTTTCTCGCGCTTCTCCATGATATCAAGTGTGGGCGTCACTGTTGGGCTATTGTTGAGTGTAGGTTGGGCAGGTTTTCTCCCATTTCGCCTACTAGTCATACCGTTGGGGGCACTTGCCTTAGTCTCATCAGTTCTCTCAGTTCAGATGATCAAAGAGCAGGGGTCGCTTTTCGAGCGCTCTATGATTGCCATGATCCGAGAGAGCTTCTTCCATAGGCTGTTGGCGTTGCCAATGCTCTTCCTGAAAGTCCCCAAGATCGTTGATTTCTTGAGGATATTTAGAAACGCCAAGTTCGGGGTGACCAGAGAACCCGCACTCATCTATCTCTCCGTCGGGGCATTCTACTTCGCCAGCGGACTCTTCAACACCTCTCTCGTGCCCTCACTTTCTCTTGCCAACCTCTCATCGAGTGAAGTTTTCTTGGTACTCCTAGCCGGAATGGTGATTCAGGTAATCGCGTTCAACTACCTCGGCAAACGCATTCAGAAGATGGGCATCAGGCGCACAGCAGTGCAAGGGCTCTTGCTAAGGGGCGCAAGCTACGTTGCGATAGGCGTCGCGGTAGTGTTTTTGGTCGGTCTACCGTACCTAGGCGTGTCTCTTGTGTTCTACCCAATCGGCGCAGGAATAGCATACGCCGAATATTATGCGGCGTCGAACGTGATGATCTTCAATACGTTGGGCCGAAGCAATCAGGGATCCTTACTTGGAGTGTTCAGCGCACTCGTTGGGATGGCTACGATGCTCGGCTCATTCGTTTCAGGCCTGATTTCATTTTACGTCGGATACTATGCAACGTTCATAGCAGCCGCCGTATGGCTTGGCCTCGCAGCAATGCTCACGTCAGTGATTGGTGACGAAGTGGAGGGTACAGTACAGTGAGTCACCACCCCTCAATCCAAAGCATTCGGCATTGATTTCAGAACATGTTTAGTTTCTGGAATTGTGAATTCAACACTTGTGAGGGGTCTGCGCCGAGCCAATCTTGCAGAACTGTCGTGTAGACCTGCCTGAAGTCCACGGTGTATTGCAGGTCACCGTTACTGTCGAGGTTGGAGAGGCTGGGGTAGGTTCCGTAGAGGCCCCCGTTGACACGTCCCCCCACGAGAAACATTGGCTCTGCCGTTCCATGGTCTGTGCCCTGGCTCCCATTCTCCTTAACTCGCCGTCCGAACTCCGAGAACGTCATAATCAACGCGTCATCTGCCTTTCCCTTCGAGTCCATGTCCTGGTAGAACGCTGCGATGCCATCGCTGACAGTTTTCAGGAGATTTGCCTGAGTATTCTTCTGGTTAGCGTGAGTGTCGAACCCTCCAATTTGGAGGTAGACGATTGTAGGTTTGAGGCTCGAGGTTACGATTTGCGCGGCCAACTTCAGCCTGTTCGAAAAGTCGTTCGTTGGGTATTCGATTGAGGTCTGGTAGCCCGCGGCCGCCTGTTGCACTATATCCGAAGCGGTAAGTGCGTCCAGGCCTGCTTCCATCATTGTGTTTACGAGGTTGTTGTATTCTTGGCATGAGCTGCATTGTATCGAGTCCAAGGCTTTGATGGTCGATTCATCAACTGATCTGGGCTGCGTTTTTGTGAGTGGCTGTACTTTGAAGGTTTGTAGGTTTTGAATGGCCATTGCACGTTCCCTGGCTCCGACAACGGTCGGTGAGAGTAGGGTGTCTAATTCGACTGCGTTGATTGTGCTGTCCACGCTTCGTGCCCCGTCCAAGTATCTCCCAAGCCACCCAGTGCTATCTGATTGATCCGGGGCCGCAGTCTGCCAGATGGCCATCGACTCGGCGTGCGACCTGTTCGGGTTAGGGTACCCTACGCCCTGCGCCACAGCGAGATGATTGTTTTTGTAGAGCGATTGGAACCCCGTCATGTTTGGGTGGAGAGCTACATCGCTGTCGAGTTGGAGAACGTCGCTTTTGCTCAAGGCAAGGTTAGGTCTGGCGTCGTAGTATTCTTGCTGCGAGTATGGGACTAGGGTGTTCAATCCGTCGTTGCCCCCACTGAGTTGAACTATGACGAGGGTGCGATTCTTCAGCCCCTCAACCTGATCCTGGGGCAGCAACGTGGTTAGGTCGAGAATCTTCGGCCCGAAGCTTAGTGGGTTGAGTGAAGGAACGCTACCCACGGACTGCGCCATTTGCTGCAGAAAGACTCGGCGGCCAATATTCAGTGGCATTCAACTCATCCTCAATTCAAATTGTAATATGGCGTGGACATTGTGAGGCGGATCGAGTTTCTCGTTTGCTCACTACTGTTCGCGTACGAGTTGGTTGAGTTCTGAATAACTTGAAGAACGTCTGAAGGGAGGCCTTCTGGAAAGAGTACCCGGGATACGTCGTCCACTGAACTACCGTCTTGCAGTGCGGAGATTACGCCCTCGGAGCCTTGCAGCAAGAGCGGAAAGTTGTAACGGTCAATGATCGTGGAAGTGTTGATCCATGCAGTGCCAGACGGCCAACCGAAAACGCTAGGCGGATCGAAAGGCAGTTGACCCATGTTGTTGAGTGTTCCGACTGCCGCCCTCTGGCTTATTGTTGCTCCAAGCGAGCGTACGGCCGTGGTGAGGTAGTCGACTGGGCTCTTCACTAAGCCGAGGTGGGCTTGATCCGACCAGAACGCGTCGGAGTTGAGAATAGCCTCAACAACCGCCTTGATGTTCCCATTCGAGTTCGTGTACACACTCGCCAGTTCGTCCACGATGTCGCTACTTGGGTTTTCGTAGGCTAAGTATTCGAATAGTTTGGTGGATATCGCTTTCGCGGTTGCCGGATGGGTCGAGAGTATGTTGACTATGTCTTCCGGGCCGAAGTTACCGGTTTGGCCGAGGAACGTCTTTGTTCCACTGTCATGTTGATTGGCGTTGAAGTAGGAATCACCTGACTTATCGATCCTGTATCCAGTGAAAGCCCTGGCGGCTGCCTTCACATCATCCTCAGTGTAATTGCCAACGCCCATCGTGAAAACCTCCATTACTTCGCGCCCGTAATTTTCGTTTGGCGCACTCTTCCGACTTTGTGCTCCGTCAAGCCAGATCAGCATAGCCGGATCCTCAGTAACCCCCATGAGGAGATCGCGAAAGTTGCTCATCGCATTGCTTCTGAGTAGTTGATTCTGTTTGAACATGAGGTAGGGGCTTCTGACTTTGTAGATGGCTGTTGCGAAGTGGTTATGCCAGAAAAGCGTCATACGCTCCTCCAACGGCCTAGGAGTCTGAATCATTCGATCAACCCACCACCAGACAAGGTTGGAAATTTCGCTCGAGCTTGGTTTACGCGTGAACGCCATGGTTATGTCAGGTTGGGTGGGGAGGTTGCTGTCGTCCACGGTTTCGTAGTTGAGCAGGCTACTGATGGCTGCGGTTACGCCGAGGTTCTCATAGGAGGAAAGCTCGTCAGGCGATGCACCAAACCCAGCACGTCTCAGAAGGTGTGGAATTTGCCAATCATCACTCATCGGCGCTGTTGTGTCAGACTGGGGAAGGGATGAGAGGGATTGTACAGACGAGTTAGCTACCGAGAGTAATTCCGGCCCATAGTAGCCAGCGATGGCGCCGGCGGATGTGGCTAGTGCAAGTTTGAGGAAAGCCCTACGGTTCATTTCATCTCTCGCATCCCATAATTTGCCCAGTCGTAACCGAGTTTCTTCTCCCGGCAAAGCCAAATTCGATAAAAAGCGTTCTGGACGAATCATCCACTGGCTCGAACCTCAAACCTCCCGCCAGAACGTCTCAACCCATTTCGTCGCCTCCCCTCCGGGTCGATTTTCTTGGAGGGTGTGGCCCACCCTTTTTCGAGGGGTGTAGCACACCCTCATCGTTCAGTTTGTGTGGAAGGTTCGACTACGAACAAATGTACTCCCGGGTACCATCCGAATCACACACCTGGCCACAGCACGAAGCTCTAATCCCATCAAAATCTAGTCGATCCAGCATTATCATACGAAAGCACGGAAATGTCGGAGCACGAAAGCCTGTTAGCAATCGCTCGACTAAACTCTGCGAGGTGCTTCTGGTTGAAGGAGTATGACGTTATTGCGGTTGGAACTGGCTCGGCGATGTATGTTGTTGATGGGATGATGCAGCGGGATCCGAAGATCAAGGTGGCGGTCATAGACAAGGATGAGCCCGGTGGGATTTGCTTGACCCGTGGATGCATTCCATCAAAAATCCTCCTCTACCCAGCCGAGGTAATCCGCACGATTCAAACAGCTAACAAGTTCGGAATCGATGTGGACTTGAGGGGCGTGAACTTTCAGAAAGTCATGCAGCGAATGCGAACAATAATCGATCACGACATCGAATCAATAAGAGAGGGATTGTCCAGCGCACCGAATCTAGATTAC
>Ga0326728_10009067_pt1 | contig 24196 bp, 25 predicted proteins | sample MB3enrmetagenome_FD_207602 | JGI IMG/M metagenome (GOLD analysis project Ga0326728, IMG submission 207602) | Lab enriched peat soil microbial communities from McLean, Ithaca, NY, United States - MB31MN | ecosystem: Environmental > Terrestrial > Soil > Wetlands > Peat | place: USA: New York... | reverse complement strand
TGAAAGAGGCTGCTTAGGGGGGATACTGAGATATGGACCGAACTCAGAAAATTGATTGTGGGACAAATGGTGAGGTCATTTTTACAGGAGCCACTATAAAATTTCAACTGAAAGAGGGATTGACTCACACTTCCCAGCATCTACGGTTAATCTTTGGAACCCCTGACTTTTCTAATATGGGGAATGTCCCTTCTACTCACATTTTTATTGAGAACCTGTGTAGAGCAGGTTATGAAATGGGGGTTTTTAAAAGATGCCCGTATGAAGCCTCCAAGGGAGTGTTATGCTCTTTTGGGGGCCTGCCGCTTCAACTCGACATTACCAAATTATGCGAGGAGCCAAAGAGTATGGAGATCATGAAAAATAGGAAAGGAGGTTACGAATATGGTTAGATGGACAAGAAGTGCACGGATTGTTCCTGGAAAATTCAGTCAAGCGATAAAGTGGGCAAAGGAGATAACCGAATTCATCAACAAGAAATATAAGCTTCAGCAGAGCGTTTACATGGATATTTTCGGGGAATATGGAACGATACGCTGGTTCGTTGATTACGCGGATTTGGCGGCCTTGGAGAAAATGGCGAATCAGATTTTGGCGGACCAAGAGTACCGGCAAAGAGTCAACCAGGCCGCCGAATTGCTCATTCAAGACAGTGTCTTTGACACGGTTATGCATTCCATGTGAGTTGACGTAATGGGAAGAAGGGCAGAAGCAGGGTCAGAAACGGCCCTGCCTCTGTTTTATCTAAAGCCTTCCTCATGCTTGCTTTCTATTCGTAATCATCGACACTGAAGGTTATCTTGGATTGAAGAGTAGTAGATGAAGTTCCCAAAGAGGCGTTGCTTTGACAGTTTCTGATCTATCCTGAAGAGGTTTGATGAGTTTCCCACCAGATTTCAAATAGACGATCTGCCAGACTCTTGGCAAAAGAGCGACCCCGCAGTCCATCTTCCAACTGTTCTATCCATTCTAGAGGAAGTCCCTTTTCTCCCACATGCGCACCCACAATGGCCCCAACCATCCCCGCAATCGTATCAGTGTCGCCTCCGAGGGAAATGGCTGCCCGAATGGCGTCGCAGAAATCCGGACTACACGTAATGGCAATATAGCACGCACTGGGAACAGAAAAATGAGCCTCGACCCCGTTCCCAAGGGATTGGGCAACCTCACGGGCCTGAAGTTTCTTTCCCTGATTCAACATCTCCTCAATCTTATTTAAAGCCTTTATATATTCGATCGGTCCGCCCCAGAGGATTTCTCTCAGGCTGATGACCATTTGCTCTTTCCTGAACCGTTGCTTGGGATCCTGGATCACTGCCAATGCTACTGAGCAAGCTTGCATCACCGCCCCCCATTGACCTAGGGGATGAACATGGGTGATGCTTGCCTGTTTAATAGTTGACTGTCGCACGCCATCCAGATCGTGATGATAGAAAAGTCCGACAGGAGAGACCCGCATGGCAGCACCGTTCCCGAATGACCCATTTTCAAAAACAATCCGCGCCACCTCGTCCCACTTCAATCCGGCCCGGAGTGCCTGGACAGCTTTGATCGTTCCAATGGCATAACCACGTGTGAGATCACAACGGAGACTGAACTGTTCCGCAATATTCTCCGGATCGATTCTCCCGCAATGAATGATGGATTCCGCCAGGGCAAATGTCATGTCTGTGTCGTCGGTATACTTTCTCGCAAATTTTTTTGACAGGTTGCTCATATGAAACATAGCCCGATCCGGGTCCATCCCTTCGAAGCCAGATCCAAAGGCATCTCCCAAAAAGCATCCGAGGATTGCCCCTCTGAATTTATCTTGAAGGATTTCTTGAGATATCATTTCTCAGTGGATAACCGTCCTTGGTTAAAGGGTTAAGGTAACGATGCCCGTATCGTTGTTAGGTTACGTTATTGGTCCCCCCTTACCAAATTACTCTGAACCAAACCGGCTTCTTTACCGATACACAAAAGACAGTTTTTGTGGACTTTTTAGAGGGGTCTCCCCACCAGCCGCTCGTAGGCCTCCAGATATTTTTCTCGTGTTCTGGTAACGATTTCCTCTGGCAATTGGGGAGCTGGGGGACTCTTGTCCCACTTAATGGAAAGGAGGTAATCTCTTAAGAACTGCTTGTCAAAACTCTTCTGCGGACCTCCTGGTCGGTAACCATCTTTTGGCCAGAATCTTGAAGAGTCCGGGGTGAGGAGTTCGTCGATCAGGAGAAGCTTTTTATCCTTGATCCCAAACTCCATCTTGGTATCGGCGATGATGATTCCTCTACCCTCTGCAAAATCTCGCGCTTTTTTGTAAATTGCCAGTGACAGAGATTGCAGCTTCTTTGCACGATTCTTTCCAACGATGTTTTCCACTTTCTCAAAGGGAATATTCTCATCATGGAGTCCCATCTCTGCTTTCGTAGCAGGCGTGAAAATGGGCTCCTCTAATTTTGAGGACTCCAGCAGTCCCTTTGGAAGCGGAATCTCACAAACTTTCCCCGTCTTCTGATATTCTACCCACCCCGAGCCAGAGAGATAACCTCTGACTACGCACTCAACGGGAAGAACTTCTGCCTTCCTCACCAGCATGGAGCGATCCTTCAACATCTCCTGATAGGGTTTGCAATCTTTTGGATAATCCTCCACCTCCACGGAGACGACATGATTCGGAACAATCTCCTTTGTCAGATCGAACCAGAATTTGGACAGTTGGGTCAGTATCCTCCCTTTATCCGGGATCGGATTAGGCATCACCACGTCGAAAGCCGATATCCGATCCGTGGCAACGATCAGGAGCCGATCTCCGAGATCATAGATATCCCTCACCTTTCCCCTTCCCTTCAATTTTAAGGTCTTAAACTCTGTTGTAGAAATCACAGGTGATGACATAGATACCTCCTCAAATCCGCCTTCCTCCCCCTTTGCTAAAGGGAGAAAGAGCGGGGGATCCAATTTTCAACGGCCTCCCGTAAACCCTTTTCATTGACTTTTGCCTCAAAAATGTTATTTTGAGTTAAATTTTTTTCTTGTTCCAACGGCCTGAAAGACATGATCGGCAACAGAATCGGACATCGACTCGATCCCTACCTCTACTATGTTCTTAAGAAAATCTCGCCAGGACGTGGCAATCCCAATTTCTTCACCTTAATGGGTTTTTTTTCAACCCTGGTCGCTTCTCTCCTTATCCTTAATGGGTTTTGGTTCTTTGCAGGACTGGGGATTATCCTTTCCGGACTTTTCGACCTCTTTGATGGCGTTGCCGCCAGAAAATTAGGAAAGGTAACAGCCTTGGGAAGCTTTTTGGATTCGGTTTTGGACCGATATTCGGACCTCCTCCTTCTTCTTGCTATCCTCGTATACTACTTGAAAAGGGGAGAATCTGATATCGTCGTCCTCACTTCTTTTGTCAGCATAGGCACCGTCTTGATCCCGTATATTAGGGCCAAGGCGGAGGCATTGCAGGTTCCCTGCAACATCGGACTCATGGAAAGAGCAGAACGAATCATTCTTCTCGTCATCGGCGCTCTTTTCAATCGGATGGAACCCGTCCTGTGGATTTTGGCTGTCCTCACCCACTTTACTGTGCTCCAGCGGGTCTATTATGTCTGGAAGAAACTCGGAAATTCCTAGAACCAAGTGCCCGTGATCCGTGTTGGCTCTCTACACTTGTTTCGCTATTTCCTGGATTTCTTTTAACAACACCGAAACAAAATCTTTTTCTTTCAGCTTTCTGACTACTTTCCCTTTTTCGAACAGAACGCCTACCCCTTTTCCTCCGGCGATGCCGATATCCGCTTCCTTTGCTTCCCCCGGACCGTTCACCACACATCCCATAATAGCTACAGTCAGAGGAGCAGAGATCTTTTCAACACCCCTTTCCACCATTCCCACAAGTCGGGTGAGATCGACCTCGCAACGGCCACAGGTCGGACACGAAATGATCTCAACCCCCCGCTTCCGAATACTCAGGGCTCTCAATATCGCATAGCCAACCCGGACCTCTTCAACAGGGTCTCCGGTCAACGAAACCCTGAGCGTATCTCCAATCCCCTCACTCAGCAGGAGTCCGATGCCGATGGACGATTTGACAACGGCTCCCGCACCTCTTCCGGCTTCCGTCACACCCAGATGGAGTGGATAATCCGATTTCTTTGAAAACAGGCGGTAGGCTTCTACTGTCCTCAAGGCATCCGAGGCCTTCAAAGAGATTTTGATCAGATGAAAACCAATATCCTCCATCCATTCGATGGTCCGCAAGGCGCTTGAAACCATCGTCTCCGGAGTCACTCCTCCGAATCGCTTTAAGAGGTCTTTCTCTAAGGAGCCGGAATTCACTCCAATGCGGATGGGAATGGAACGCTCTTTCGCCTCTATCACAACGGGCTTGAGACGATCTCTTCCTCCGATGTTTCCGGGGTTGATGCGGAGGGCATCCGCTCCTGACGCCATGGCCATCAGGGCCAGCTGAGGGTGGAAGTGGATATCGCCAATGAGTGGAATTCGAATCCTTTTCTTAACTTCAGTGATCGCACGGGCTGCTGCTTCATCCACTACAGCCACCCGAATGATCTCGCAGCCTGCCTCTTCAAGACGTTTTATCTGAGCGACCGTCTTTCGAACATCCCTCGTATCGGTCTTCGTCATGGACTGGACGGAAAGGGGGGCGTCCCCTCCGACCCTGACCGGGCCGATAGAAATCTGACGTGTCTTTCTACGAGGAATGACCATGGGCTAGTACTAAGTTCGGAGTTCTGAGATCGGAGTTTGTTTTTCTAACTTCAAGGAAAAATCATGTCCCTTGTTCCCAGGATGCAAGATAGTGAACTTGTTCCTTGGTGAGCCGATCGATCCGGATACCCATCGAAAGAAGTTTGATCCGGGCGATCTCCTGATCAATTTCAAAAGGAACCGGATAGACTTTTTTCTCTAATTTTCGATGGTGCTTCGCCAAATATTCCGTGGCAAGGGCCTGGTTGGCGAAACTCATATCCATGACACTCGAGGGATGGCCTTCCGCAGAAGCGAGGTTGATTAATCTTCCCTCGCCCAACAGATAGACTCTTCGTCCCTGTTTCAGTTGATACTCCTCCACGAAATCACGAATTTTTCTCCGGGAAACGGTCACTTCGCGCAGGCCTTCCAAATCGAGTTCCACGTTAAAGTGGCCTGAATTGGCGACAATGGCCCCGTCTTTCATCTTCAAAAAGTGTTCCTTCCGGATCACATTGACGTCTCCGGAGACCGTGCAAAAGATATCGCCTACCTCAGCCGCCTCCGCGATGGGCATGACCCGATATCCATCCATGACGGCTTCCAGGGCTCTCAGAGGGCTCACCTCGGTGACAATCACGTTGGCCCCCATTCCCTTTGCCCTCATCGCCAGTCCCTTCCCGCACCATCCGTATCCCGAGACGACAAACGCGGCTCCGGCCATCAAACGATTGGTGGCCCGGATGATCCCGTCGATCGTCGACTGGCCCGTGCCGTATCGATTATCGAAAAAATGCTTGGTCTCTGCGTCGTTGACGGCGATGATTGGAAAATGCAATACCCCTGTCTTCTCCATGGAACGGAGCCGGATCACACCGGTCGTTGTCTCCTCCGTCCCGCCGATCACCCCTTTGATCATTCCCTCCCTTTTTGATGCGGAGAGACCCTCTGCCCACTTTCGAACCGAAGGCGATAGCTCTTTCCATTTTTTCAAAGCGATGAAATGGAGAGAGGAGACCAAATCCGCTCCGTCATCCATCGTCAGATTGGGAAAATGGGCCAAGGCCAGCCGGATATGATTGTAATAGGTTTTGTTATCCTCTCCCTTGATGGCAAAAACCGGAATATTCAGTTCTTTAACCAGGTAAGCTGCCACGTCATCCTGGGTGCTCAAAGGGTTGGAGGCACAAAGGGCCAATTTTGCTCCTCCGGCCACGAGCGTCCTCATCAATACCGCCGTCTCAGTGGTCACATGGAGACAAGCAGAAAGACGCAGCCCCTTTAAAGGCCTCTCCTTCTCAAAACGGCCCCGGATTAGTTTCGATACTGGCATGGCCATCTCTGCCCATTCCATCCGAAGCCGCCCCTTCTTGGCCAATGAAATATCCTTAATGTCGTAGTCCATGTTTGCTCCTAACGATCCAATTTAAGGGCTCGTGGATTCGAGGGTTCGAGGAAAACTCTAACTTTCAAATTGTTAAAACCTTTAACTTGCCCCCTTGAATCCTGGACCCCTTTCCCCTTTTTATTCTAAAGGCCAGCGGCCTTTCTCAGCTCTTCTGCTCGGTGGGTATTCTCCCATGTCAGCCCAGGTTCATTTCGGCCGAAATGGCCATAGCAGGCCGTCTTCTTGTAGATCGGCTTGAGAAGGTCCAGATACTTGATGATCGCCTTCGGCCTCATGTCAAAATGTTCACGGATGATCTTCGCAATCTTGTCAGGAGATATCTTTGAGGTTCTTGACGTATCGATCATCAGGGAGACAGGTTCTGCTTTCCCAATCGTGTAGGCAATTTGAACTTCGCATTTTTCCGCCAGACCAGCAGCGACCACGTTCTTGGCAATATGTCTGGCCATATAAGAGGCGGTTCGATCCATCTTCGACGGGTCTTTCCCTGAAAAAGACCCCCCGCCGTGACTTCCTACTCCTCCATAGGTATCGACAATGATTTTCCTTCCCGTCAGGCCGCAATCCGCTTTCGGGCCTCCCACGACAAAGCGTCCTGTGGTATTGACATAGTATTTCGTATTCTTATCGCGAAGGTTCTCAGGAATGGTTTTGAAGATGACCTCTTCGATGATTCCTCCCCTGAGCTTCTCATAGGCAACGCTTTCCGAGTGCTGAGCAGCGATCACAACCGAATCGACACGGGTTGGCTTCCCCTTGACGTATTGGATGGTCACCTGAGACTTTCCGTCCGGCCTCAGAAAGTCGAGGATCTTCTTCTTCCGCACCTCGGCCAATCGTTGGGTCAGGCGATGGGCGAAGATGATGGGCATGGGCATCAGCTCCGGGGTTTCATCGCAGGCATAGCCGAACATCAACCCCTGGTCCCCAGCCCCCTGTTCGTGATCTCCTAATTCATCCACCCCTTGTTTGATGTCGGGTGACTGCTCATCAATGGAGGTGATCACTGCGCATGTCTCCCAATCGAAGCCCATACCTGAGTTGTTGTAGCCGATCTCCTTAATCGTCTCCCGGACGATAGAGGGGATATGGACATAGCAGGAAGTCGTAATCTCTCCTGCAATAATGGCCATTCCCGTGGTGACCATCGTCTCACAGGCCACCCGCGCCCGGGTATCCTGGGCGATGATCGCATCCAGGATGGAATCCGAAATCTGGTCAGCCACCTTATCCGGATGACCCTCGGTGACCGATTCTGAGGTGAACAAAAAGTCTGTCATCGCCATGCAGCATTTCCTCCTTTTCGTACCGTTTTAGGTCTTTACCCAATGAATCTGACAATCTCCTTCTAACGCTTTTGACGTCTCACCCCCTCCCTCTCCCCCGGGGGACAGGGGAAGGGTGAGTGGAAATTTCAAGCATTTTTGTTTAGGCTTTTATCTCCTCTGGATAGGATTCGATGACCTCTTCAGGAAATCGTTTGGCCATCCAGTTTCGTACAAAACGCTCAATCTCCGAGGCCGTCGGGAATTGGAACAATTGTTCGACCAAAGACCGGGTCTCCTCAAATCTCGCCATCCGGAGTACCTTCTTCACTTTGGGAATGGAGGTGGGGTTCATACTGAACTCATCCAGGCCCAACCCTAAAAGGACGACGGCATAAATCGGCTCTGCCGCCATCTCGCCACAGATGGCTACCGGAATCCCGGCTTGATGACCTGATTGGACGACCCATCGGATAATTCTCAGAACGGCCGGATGAAGGGGTTCGTACAGATAGGAGACGTGTTCATTGATCCGGTCGACCGCCAAGGCGTACTGGATCAGGTCGTTGGTTCCGATGCTGAAAAAATCCACCTCCTTGGCTAATATGTCAGAAATATCCGAGGCGGAGGGGATCTCAATCATGGCCCCTATTCCTATCTTCCCGTCAAAAGGAATTTTTGTTCTGGCCAAACTCTTCTTCGCCTCTTCTAAGATGGCTTTCGCCTGCCGGATTTCTTCAATCCCCGAGATCATAGGGAAAAGGATTCTCAGCTTTCCATAGGCGCTGGCCCGCAAGATCCCCCTCAGCTGGGTCCTAAAGATTTCAGTCTCCCTAAGGCTGAACCGGATCGCCCTTAACCCCAGGGCCGGGTTCAATTCGTTGTTCTTCGAATAATTCGGAAGAAATTTGTCGCCGCCGATGTCCAATGTGCGGATGGTCGCGGTGGCGGGGTAAATATCTTCAACCAGACGCCGGTAGGCATGGAAATGCTCCTCCTCCGTGGGGAGGTCTTTCCGATTGAGGTAAATGATTTCCGTACGGTAAAGCCCGATCCCCTCCGCACCATGCATCTTGGCGGAGGAAATCTCCTCTACCATTTCAATGTTGGCCTGGAGGCGGACACGCACTCCATCACGGGTCTCTGCCGGCAGAGAAGCGTATTTAAGAATCTCTCGCTCGATCAGTCTGGTCCGGCGTTTCCGTTCGAGAAAGGACTTCGACACTTCCTCCGTGGGGTTAATGACCACCTCTCCTGTCTCCCCATCGATGATCAAGAGGTCTCCCCCGTTGATCACCGAGGTCGCCACCTGGAGTCCGACCACTGCGGGAATGCCCAGCGACCGGGAGAGGATGGCCGTGTGGGAAACCTTACCACCAATATCCGTGATGAACCCTGCCACATGCTCCAGGTTCATCTGAAGGGTATCCGCGGGAGAGAGGTCATGGGCGACGACAATCACTTTCCCTTTGATCTGGGTGATATCATCATGCTTCCTCCCCAACAGGTTTCGAAAAATCCTCGCCGCCACATAATGAAGGTCACTCAGCCGTTCCCTTAGATACTCGTCTTCGATGGCCTTGAAGGCCGTGTCCAGTTTTTCCAGGGTCAGATCCAGGGCCCACTCCGCGTTCACCTTCCTCTTCCGGATAGCGTCCACGGTATCCTGAAGCAGCATCTCATCCTTCAAAATCATCAAATGGACATCCAGGATGAAGGAATGCTTGCGCACTTCCGGGTCCAGGATCTTTTCTTTGATCTCGGCTAGCTGATTCTGTGATTCCTGAATCGCATTGAGGAACCGCTTGACTTCCTTCTCCACCTGAGCCGGATCGATTTGCTTCTGAGGAAGACGAACCTTCAGTCGTTCAACCAAATAGGCCTTCCCGACGACGATCCCGGGTGAAGCTCCGATTCCTTGGACAAATTTGTTGATCTGTTGCTGAACGGCCATCCCTATTCCTCACCGAATCTACTCTCAATCAATTCACCCAGGGTTTTGATCGCCTGAGCTGCGTCTTTGCCTTCTGCCTTCAGCGTAATCTTCGACCCCTTCGAAGCGGCCAACATCAGGATGCCCATGATCGATTTCCCATTGACCTCCAGCCCGTCCTTCTCGAGGGTAATCTCTGAAACGAAGTGATTCGCTGTTTTAACCAAAAGGGCAGCGACCCGCGCGTGGAGCCCTAAGCGATTCCGAATCGTAAAGGTCTGAACTTCCATCCCCGACTTTGAAAAAATCAGATAAGGCGATGGGGAGATGAGGCGATCAGGAGAACTTCTCCCCACCCGACTCGCTCTATACTCTTCTTCCAATTTGGTCTTTCTTAATTCTTAACTCTCAATTCTTAACTCTTCTTCTTGTCCACCCTTTTCTTGAGCACCTCGCTGGCCAGATTGATATTTCTTTGACCGTAATCGGTGATGAAAGTGGCCAGGGCTTCAAGGTCCATATTGTCCTGATAAGTCGCCAATTTTAGCAACATAGGAAGGTTGACTCCTGTGATCACTTCTATCTTCTTCTCTTCTAAGAAAGAGAGACTGATATTGGAAGGGGTCCCTCCGTACATGTCCGTTAGGATCAGCACCCCTTGTCCGACATCTACTTTTCGGATGGCAGAAATGATTTTTTCCCGGATCTCCTCAGATCCCTCCTTCGGGTCGATCGAAACGGGCTGAAATTGTCTCAGCTCTTCCCCCACCACCAACCGAGCAGCGCAGATCATCTCCTCAGCCAGACGACAATGGGTCACCACAACCACCCCGACCATCTTTTTCCTCATCCCTTCTCCGCATCGCGGTGTTGTACGGACAGAAACACTCCCCGTTCCACCAACTCATCCCGGAGCATCTCTGCCAGTCGGTTGACGATGACGATAGACCGATGTCTCCCACCGGTACATCCCACGGCAATCGTCAAATGGGTCTTCATCTCCTTTTCATAAAGGGGGAGAAGAAACCGGATTAAATCTTGAAGGCGCCGCAAAAATTCTTTTGTCTCTTCCCACTGGAGGACATATTCGGATACCTTTGGATGATCCCCCTTCAATCGTTTCAACTCCTCAACAAAATAAGGATTGGGTAAAAAACGAACGTCCATCAAAACGTCCGTTTCAAAAGGTATCCCGAAGCTATATCCAAACGAAAGGAGGGTAACCGTCATCCGGCCTGAACTCCTTACCTCCTCGGCGTACTGCTGGACCTTTTCTTTCAGTTGATGGACATTTAATTGCGATGTATCAATCACCTGATTGGCCATATCCCTGATGGCTTGAAGTCTTTTTCGTTCCAGCTGGAGCCCTTCTCGGATCGATCCGCCTACCGCCAAAGGATGTTGACGACGGGTTTCGCTGAATCGCCTCATCAGAACCGGGTCGGAAGATTCCAAAAAGAGAATCTCAATGGGGCACCCTTCCCTCTTCAAGTCCTGGAGGATTCTCCTCGAATCTGATAAGAAGTCGACTTCTCCTCCCGTCCCTGCTGCCTGCCCCGAACCAGTCCCGCCGCTGGCGGGATTCAGGGCTTGCCGGCCGAGGGGGTAGGAGGCTTCTCCTCGAATGTCCTCCACCACTGCCACCTTGGAGATCTTCCCGTCTGACTGCTCACACAGTTCTATGAATTTAGGTAAAAGGAGGATGGGCAGGTTATCCACACAGTAAAAGCCAATGTCTTCTAAGGCTTTAATCGCCGTAGTCTTGCCCGACCCGGAAAGGCCGCTGATGAGAATCACTCGCAGATTCTTCACTCCACTTCACCCTCAACCTCAAATCGATCTCCTCCTTTTTCTCCCATCTTGCGGAGAAGTTTTTTCTCAAACTCCAGCGCCGAATCGTATCCCATCACCTTCAAAAGGTGATTGCGGACAGCGACTTCGATAATGGTCGTTAAATTCCGGGCGGGCGTGACAGGGATTCTAAACATCGGAAGCTCAACGTCCAAGATGGAAAATCTTTCCTCTTCAAACCCCAACCGGTCGTACTCCCTCTGGGCATCCCATTCCGTCAGCTCCAGGACGAGCTCAATTTTCTTCTTATCGCGGATGGCCTCGACCCCAAAAAGGCTCCGGATGTTGATGATCCCCAAACCCCGGATCTCCATGTGGTGTTGGATCACTTCAAAACCACTTCCGACGACAGACGTGGGAGATCGCTTCTGAATATGAACCATATCGTCCGCCACCAGTCGGTGCCCTCGAAGGATCAGATCCAAAGCGCATTCACTCTTCCCGATCCCGCTTTTGCCCAGGATGAGCACGCCCACCCCGAAGACATCCATGAGGACCCCGTGGAGGCTGCTTGTGGCGGAAAGCTTCTCTTCTAAGAACCGCGTGACCCGCTCAATGAAATCGAAAGAACGCATATTGGTTCGAAAAACAGGGATGTCTTTCTCATCGGCTTCCCGGAGCAGAAGTTCAGGAATCTCCAGACCCCGCGTGATCACCAAACAGGACAACGGAAGGCTGCAAATCTGATGGATCACCTTCTCCTGCATCTCGGGAGCCAGCGTGTTGAAATAAGCCATTTCTGTATTTCCAATGATCTGGAGACGCTCTGGGTTGATGAACGGGATAAAACCCGTCAAGGCCAACCCCATCTTCTGGACTTGCGAATGGGTAATCTTCTTATGGAGTCCTTTCCGCCCAGCCATCAGGGTTAGTTCCAAATGGTGTTCTCGAGCCTGCTCCAACTCTTGCATGGCGATACTGTCCATCGACTAATATTTCTCATCCTCTTCGGAGATGACCTGGAAAAGCTCCCTCCGGGAAGGAGCCTCCATCAATCTCTTTTTGAAGGAAGGCTCTTTGAGCAGGGTGACGATGCGACCCAGAAGCTTTAAATTATCCACCGCCGAATTCTCCGGGGCGATCACTAAAAAGAAGAGATAGCTGGGTTTTTGATCGATGGAATCAAAATCTACGCCCTTAAGAGAACGGCCAAAAGAGACGAAGAACTTTTTCAACTTTTTTAATCGACCATGGGGGATGGCAACCCCTTCTCCAATTCCCGTCGATCCCAGTTTTTCCCGATCGAGGAGCACTTGGAGAAGCTCTTCCACAGAGGTGACCTGACAGGGTTTTACCAAAGCATTCGATAACTCCTTCAGAATGGACGGCTTGTCCGTTCCCTTCAGGTCTGAGATCACCCACTCTTCGTTTAGATAATCCATAATCTTCATCATTCCCTCTCGAAAGCCTCGCTATTTTGGACGAGGTTCCACCCACCCGTAACCTCCTTTTTTTGAGCGATACACGACATTCATTTGTCCAGAATCCGAATTGATAAACGCCAGAAAATCCTGCTTCGAAAGGGATAATTGAGAAAGGGCCTCTTCAACGGACATGGGCTCGGCAATCGTGCGTTTCCACTTAATGAGATGAGGGGACGTTCCCTCTTCTTTCCCTTCTCCGGCCTTCCCACTCCTTGGGAAAGGGGTCTTTGAAGAAGACGGAATGGCTCTTTTTCGTATTGCCTTTCCCCTCCGTTCACGAATCTGTCGCTCCATCTTATCCACCATCTGATCGATGGCGGCATAAAGGTCGTTGTTCCTTCCTTGGCTATTGAAAGCCCCTCCGTTTCCGACAATAGTGATTTCGGCAATATGCCGAAATTTCTCTACCGCCAAGACGACATGAACCTCCCTTGGATTTTCGATATATTTCTGAAGCTTCTGAACTTTGTCCCTCACATAGGCCTTGGCTCCTTCGTCTGCATCCATATGCCGAAATGTCACTGCAACCTGCATGGGTCCCCCCCACCTCTTCATCAAAGTGTATCGGATTCACGGCAAATCGTAGCACGGCAGCGATCCGATCATTATCATCTCAAAAAATCTTCCTCCGTTCGTTGGAGGAAAGGATCTTCATCATCTCTCGATATTTCGAAACGGTCCTCCGAGCAATATGGATGTTCATCCCCTGGAGAATCTGAACCAATCTCTCATCGCTGTAAGGTTTTCTCGGATCTTCTTTCGCGATGATCTCCCGAACCAGATTCTTCACGCTTTCCGAAGCCATCGTCTCCCCCTGGGTGGAGGTGATTCCTGCATTGAAGAAGAATTTTAATTCATAAATTCCTTGGGGGGTGTGGGCATATTTGTTGTGGGTGACGCGGCTGATTGTGGATTCATGCATTTGGATATCTTCCGCGACATCCCGCAGCACAAGGGGCTTGAGAGATTGGATCCCTTTGTCCAAAAATTCCCTCTGGAATTTCACGATGCTTTTGGCGACCTTATAAATTGTCCTTTGCCGTTGGTGAATGCTACGGATCAGCCAGAGGGCGGATCGAAGTTTGTCCTGAACATATTTTCGGTCCCCCTCTAAAGCGACACGGCTGCCGTTGAGGATGTTCCGGTAAAAAGAATTGATCTTGAGTCTCGGAATCCCATCATCGTTCAGATAGATGACATAATCTCCCTCCACCTTGTAAATATAGACGTCGGGGATGATCTCTTGGATCACCTCGCCTCCAAAGGCCTTGCCCGGTTTGGGATCCAATTTGGAAATGAGAGAGGCAGCACGATTCACTCGATCTAAAGACACCCCTAAGCGTTTGGCAATGGCCGGGTAATTTCGATTTTTCAAAAGAGAGAGATGTTCGGAAACAATTTTCTCCGCCAGGAAATCTCGGGGATTTATCTGCTCCAGCTGGATGAGAAGGCATTCTTTCAAATCTCTCGCCGCCACTCCCACCGGATCGAATTGTTGAATCTTTCGCAGGACCCTCTCCACGACCTCCATTGGAAGACTGGTTTCTGAACAGATGTCTTCCAAGGAAATCCTCAGATATCCGTCTTCATCCAGATTTCCGATGATCCACGTCCCGGCTTCCCGTTCTTCGTCTGTGAAATGTGAGAGTTGAAGTTGCCACTGAAGATGATCCACAAGGGTTGTTCTCTTCGTGAGAAAATTCTCAAAGGAGGGTCTTTCTTCGCCGTCCTGAGAGACCCGAGAACTCTTCTCAAATGGCGTGAGGTTGGAATTCTCTAAATAGTTCTCCCAATCAAACTCGTCTGCCCCCTCTCCATTTCCTTTTACCTCTGGGGTCACCTCGGGTTCGGGAGGAGCTTCCGTCTCCTCTTCGTCAGTCGCTGGGGCCTCGCCTTCTGCCAGTTCCTTCCCTTCCTCCACCTCTTCCAGGAGTGGGTTCTCCTTCATCTCCTGGCTGATCAGGTCTACCAGCTCAAGACGTGTTAATTGGAGAAGTCGGATCGCCTGCTGGAGTTGAGGCGTGATCACCAGCTGTTGAACGAGCTTAGGCGTCTGTTTGATCTCTAAGGCCATCTCACTCCCATAATCTCCCCTGTGCCGGGGACCCTACACTCTTTTTCTCTTCCTTTTGACTGAGGCGTCTGACCCCTAACTCGAACCCGTCTCCCAAATAGATCTTCTTCGCCTTCTCACTTTGAGCGATCTTCTCGGGGCTTCCTTCCTCCAAGATCTGTCCCTCGTTGAGGATATACGCCCGGTCGCAAACTCCCAGTGTTTCTCGAACATTATGATCTGTAATTATAATGCCAATCCCCCTTGATTTCAATTGACGGATGATGGCCTGGATATCCAAAACGGCGATGGGGTCAATCCCTGAAAAGGGTTCATCTAAAAGAATAAAAGAAGGTGAGAGCACTAAGGCCCGTGTAATCTCCACCCGTCTGCGCTCGCCTCCCGAGAGGACGTAGGCTTTCTGTTTACGCAGTGAGGAGAGTCCCAACTCGTTTAAGAGTTTCTCCAGTCTATCTTTCCTCTCCTCTTTGGAGAGCGGAAGGGTTTCCAAAATCGCCATCAGATTCTCTTCGGTCGTCAGTTTTCTAAAAACCGATGGCTCCTGAGGGAGGTACCCGATTCCTTTTCTCGCTCTTAAATACATGGGAAGATGACTAATCTCCTCATCGTTGAGATAGATCTTCCCGCCGTTGGGCTGATACAATCCGACGATCATATAAAAAATGGTCGTCTTTCCTGCGCCATTGGGTCCCAACAATCCTACCACTTCTCCCCCTTGGATATCGATACTCACCGAATCCACCACCCTCTTATGACGAAATGATTTGATCAAACTCTCACATAGTATACGCGACATTTTACTCCCGGTTCTTAGTTCGGAGTAATTTAGTTCGGAGATTCAAAAACTCCGAACTCCGAACTCATAACTCAAAACTATTTTTTCTTGCCCTCTCCTTCCTCTTTGGGCGGTGGAGTAATGCTGGTGTTGACACGCCCTCCCTTCGCCGGTTCCACCACGCTCCTCTCCTCCTCGACGTAGAAGGTAATCCGCTCCCCCCTGACGACATTCGTCCCTTCACGAACCACCGCGTCCCCGTCCAGAATCACCTTATTCTTTTCCTGATCAAAAGTAGCCTTCTGGCCGGTAGCCCGGCGATCCAATTGGACGACCTTCACGTTGCCGATCGCGATGACCTCCTTCACCTGTTTCGTGTCGGGATCATAAATCACGACCAGCGTATTGGCATACAGCGTGACGTCCTCCTGTTTCGCTACCACATTTCCCTTAAAAGTAACCTTGTTCTGCTTCTGATCCGCCTCCACCGTATCGGAGGCGATATCGATGGGGGCACGACTGGTAGTAAATCCAAAACCCTTATCGGTTTTGATGGTTCTCTCCCCGCCTTTTCCGCTCCCCTTCTTTTCCTGCGCCTCCCCGGAGACGAAAAAGAAAAGGAGGGAAAATAGAATGACAAGGAGACGGATCGCCCTGTTTGTCTTCATACCTTCTTTTTCCCTGTCAGGTGCGTCTTTACCTGGCTGAGAAGTCTAAACGTCTTGGCTTCCATATTAACCAGCATCCCTTTGCCTGTCATTCGAATCTGCTCCCCTTCGATCTCCACGGGATCGAGAGTGCTCACGATCTTCTCCGAATGATGATAGGAGGCAGATTGGGTCTTGAGCTGATATCCGTCGTTCGAGGTAAGCACGACATCGCCTATCAAGTCCACATTTTTCGAGTCCTGATAAATCTTTCCCTGCTTGCTGGTGAGATAGAAGATCCGTCCTTCTTTCCCGTAAAAGGTCAGTTTTACATCCTCTAAAACCATCATGTTTTGTTCCTCGTATTGCCGAACAGAATTCGCCTCCAACTCCCAAGTCTTTTGACCGTGTTTATCCTCGACTAATCGAACCTTTTCCAGCCTCATATCAGCCCCTCCGGTGGAAACCTTCGGAACCTTCTCCACGGCTTCCGAAGCCCTTCTCTCCCGGAGGTTTGCCCAAAGACTGGCGAGGACAATCCCACCAATCAACAGAATCGCAATTAATATGGCAAACTTAAGTCTTTTCATATTTGAGCCCTGGGTTCGGAGTTTCATTATCTCCGAACTCCGAACTAATCACTCTAAACTTTTTACACCACGCCCGCCTTCAGCAGGTCATGGAGATGAATGATCCCCGCGGGGACTTTATCCCCTGTTTTGTCGAAAACAAAAAGGGAGGTGATCGAATGCTCCTCCATCCTCTGCACGGCCTTCGCCGCCAAGGCATCCTTTTCAATCCACTTTGGGTTCTTCGTCATCACCTCAGAGGCCTCCCGATTGAAAAGATCGCTGAACTTTTCCAAGGCCCGCCTCAAATCTCCGTCGGTAATCACGCCGACCAGATGTCCCTCTGTGTTACAGACCCCGGTCACTCCCAATCGTTTTGAGGTAATCTCAAAAATCGCGTCCTTCATCAACATCTTCTCCGAAACCATCGGAAAGGCCTTTCCGACATGCATCAGGTCCTCCACCCTCAGGAGAAGCCTCTTCCCCAGCGCACCGCCGGGGTGGAGGATCGCAAAATCCTCCTTTTTGAAATCCCTCTTCCCCATGAGGGCGATGGCTAAGGCATCTCCCAGAGCGAGGGTCACTGTGGTGCTGGCGGTAGGAGCCAAACCAAATGGACAAGCTTCCTCTTTCACATGGACATTGAGGTTCACATCCCCGGCCTTTGCCAGCGTGGAGCTTACGTTCCCAGTAAAGGTGATCAAGCGATTTCCGTATCGCTTGATGAGAGGCAGGGCTTCCAAAAGCTCTCGAGTCTCTCCACTATTGGAGATGGCGATGATCACATCCTCCTTGGCCAACATCCCAAAATCTCCGTTGAGCCCTTCTGCTGGGTGAAGAAAAAAAGAGGGGGTCCCCGTGCTGGCAAAGGTGGAGGAGATCTTTCGGCCTACCAGCCCCGATTTCCCCATCCCCATGAGCACAACTTTCCCTTTACAATGATACAGTAACTCGACCGCCCGTGAGAAATTCTCATCCACCCGTTCTGCCAAATCGAGAATGGATTGGGCCTCTACCCTCAATACCCGCTTGGCCTCTTTAACGATATCCAAAGATGCAGCTCTCCTTTTTAACCCGGCACGATGAACCATGAACCATGAACAAAAAAGATAAAAAACTGTTCATCTGTTCATCGTTTATCGTCTAATGTTCACGCACTATGCGCTTTGCGCCCTCGACTTAGCTTTGAACCTTTCGTCTTTCCCCTCAGGTCTTTCCCTCGCCGGAGGGAAGCCTTGATAAACTCCCTGAAGAGAGGATGAGGATCCATCGGCTTCGATTTGAATTCTGGGTGAAACTGGCATCCGAGAAACCAGGGGTGGCCTCTCAGTTCGGCAATTTCGACAAGCCCTTTGTCGGGAGAGGTGCCACTGAATACCATTCCTGATTTTCCTAAAATATCCATATAGGCATTGTTAAATTCGTAACGATGACGGTGCCGCTCGCTAATCAATTTTTTGTTATACGCCTCAAGAGCCAAACTTCCTTCTTCGAGCCTACAAGGATAAGAGCCCAGCCTCATCGAACCACCCTTTTCTGAATCGCAGGTCCGTTTCTGAACAACCTGATTGCGATCCACCCACTCCTCGATGAGATAGATCACAGGGTGTGGCGTGTGGGAGTCGAATTCTTCGCTGTTCGCCCCTTTCAGGCCGGCGCAGTGCCTGGCTATTTCAATCACAGCGCACTGCATCCCCAAACAGATTCCGAAAAAGGGAATTCGTTTCTCCCTGGCGTACTGAATTGCCTTGATCTTCCCTTCAATTCCCCTTGTCCCAAACCCTCCTGGCACGAGAATGCCGTTGGCCTCCTTGAGAAAATGCTCAGGCCCTTCCTTCTCGACTTGCTCTGAATCGATATATTTCAGATTCACGCGGGCATCGTTGGCAATGCCTCCGTGGATCAACGCCTCCGTTAAGCTCTTGTAGGACTCGACCAAGCCGACATACTTCCCCACCACCGCGATGGTCGTCTCGAAACGGGGATGTTTCGCCCTTTTGACGATACGCTCCCACCCTCTCAGGTTCGGCCGACCTGTCCAGATATTGAGTTTTTCGACAATCTTCTCGTCCAGCCCCTCCTGATGAAACACAAGGGGAACCTCATAAACCGTCTCTACATTCTTGGCCGTGATCACCGCATCTTTGTCTACATTGCAAAAGAGAGCGATTTTGGCTTTCACATCAGGAGAGAGCAATCGATCGGTCCGGCAAAGAAGAATGTCGGGCTGGATACCTATTTCCCGAAGCTCCTTCACACTATGCTGGGTCGGCTTCGTCTTTAACTCCCCGGCTGTTGGGATGTAAGGCACCAAGGTAAGGTGGATGTAGAGCGTATTTTCCCTGCCCACATCTCCGCGAATTTGTCGGATCGCCTCCAAAAAAGGGAGGCTCTCGATGTCGCCGACGGTTCCACCCACCTCGATGATGACAATGTCTACATCCTCCGCTAGGTCGAAAACCTTGGACTTGATCTCATCGGTGACATGGGGAATCACCTGGACGGTGCTCCCCAGATAGTCCCCTTTTCTCTCCTTGGAGATGACTGAATCGTAGATCTGTCCGGTGGTGAAATTATTCTTCTTTGACGTCTTGACATTGGTGAAGCGCTCGTAGTGGCCTAAATCAAGATCCGCCTCTGCGCCATCGTCGGTCACGTAGACCTCTCCATGTTGAAAAGGATTCATGGTTCCCGGGTCTACGTTGATGTAGGGATCGAACTTAAGGAAATTGACTTTCAATCCCCTCAGCTCCAGGAGGGATCCAATCGATGACGACGCCAGTCCCTTTCCCAGAGAGGAAACTACGCCTCCGGTCATAAAAATATATTTCGTCCTCGAATTCGCCAAAACATCCCCCCTCCCCGTCAACACGAACAACGGGGATTCAAAAATCTTTCGATCAACTCAAACCCCTTCTCAATAAAGATTCCGGATTGGGCCGCTGAAACTTCGTCAAACGCTTTCCCATGGCTAGAGGCCCGCCCGCTCTCGTTGGAATAGATAACAAAAGGAACCGGATCAGCCGTGTGCGTCCTAACGGAGAGCGGCGTGGGATGATCGGGGATAACCATAACCTTGTACCGTTTGAATTCCTTCATCCCCCCTAAGATCGTCCCCACAATCTTTTGGTCAAAGGCCTCGATGGTTTCAACCTTCAGCCGAAGATTCCCCATATGACTCGCTTCATCAGGGGCCTCCACATGGACATAGACAAAATCTTTTTCCCTCAAGCCCTTCAGGGTATACTGGGCTTTCCCCTCGTAATTCGTGTCAATGTATCCTGTAATCCCCGGAACCTCCATCACTTCCAATCCTGCTAAGATTCCAATCCCCTTGATCAGGTGGACCGCTGAGATCACATAGCCATCAATTCCGAATCGTTCCTTCAGCGGGATCATCTGCGGCGAACGCCCTTGCCCCCAAAGCCAGATGGAGTTGGCTGGAGGAAGTCCGTTTGCCTCACGGGCTTGATTAACAGGATGATTCTTGAGAAGCCGCTGAGATTCCTTCATCAGGGAAAGGACGGGTTCTTCCATCTGAGGAAGGTAGGAAGATATTTCCTTACCGATGAGATCATGCGGAGGGGAAACTCTCAGCTTCTCCAGGTTTGAGAATTTCGCCGCTCCGTTCTTCAAGACCATGAGATGCCGATAACTCACCCCCGTATAGAATCGAATCTCGTTCGTTCCCATCTGTTTGTCGATATCAAGGATGACCTTCCTCGCTTCCTCGTTCGTGATGTGGCCAGCAGAGAAATCTTCCATGAGGATTTTGTTCCTCTGGAATTTCAGGGTGACCAGATTACATCGGAAGGCGATATCATCCGCGGCAAGTTTGACCCTCAGGCTCGCGGCTTCCAAAGGACCTCTTCCGGTATAATAACGGACCGGGTCGTATCCGAAGATAGAAAGGTTGGCAATCTCGCTGCCCGGGGTAAAACCTTCCGGAATGGTCCTGACCAAACCGATCTCCCCCTGGTTCGCCATCCAATCCATATGGGCTGTCCCGGCGACCATCAATGGAGTCCTCCCTCGCAAGCTCTCAACCGGGTAGTCTGCCATCCCATCTCCAACAATAATAACATACTTCACCTTCTCAGACATTTGCCAACATCCTCAAAACCTCTAAATATACCAAAAACTTACAAATGTCAAATCAAAAGCAAAAAAGAGTAGCAAAAGGCATGCCAAATTTTAGGGAGGGCTGCAAGATCGACCTTCGATCTTGGGAAGGACCGTCTCTTTTATATACCGGACCACTCTTTCCATCTCCATTTGACTCTCCTTATTCTGGTTGCGCACAGGGAGTCTCAGATCCCCTTTGAGATCTCCTGCCTCAAATCCGACTTTCACTGCCTCCTTCAAAAAGGACTCCGGAAGTTCCTCATTCAACTCCACTCCGTTCATGACCGCCCATGCCAAAGTCCAGGCTCGTGCCACATTAGAAATGTTATACCCTCCTCCCCCTAAAGCCACCCATCTCGGAGCCAGATCTTTGATTTTTCTGAGAACTCTTTCATACCCGTATATGGAGAGGTGAAGATTTGTCAAAGGGTCGTTATAAAACGTATCGACCCCCAATTGGGTCACCACCACGTCAGGTTTGAAGGCCTGGACAAGTCCAGGGACAATCTCCTCAAAGGCCCAACAGTAGACTTCATCATCGGTGCAGGGGGGAAAAGGAAGATTGACGGAATATCCCTCTCCCTCCCCTCTTCCAATCTCGTGCTCAAAACCGGTTCCTGGAAAGAGCGTGTATCCGGTCTCGTGGAGTGAAATCGTCAAAACCTGGTCGGTTTCATAGAACGCCTCCTGAACGCCATCCCCATGATGCGCATCGATATCAATATAAGCCACTCTCTTCCCCAGCCTCAGAAGTCTCATAATTCCAATAACCGGATCGTTGATATAGCAGAATCCAGAAGCCCGCGCCTTCATCGCATGGTGAAGCCCTCCCGCGATGTTAAAGGCGATCTCGCCCTTTCCCTCTGCCACAAAATCAACTGCCTGAAGTGTGGCCCCCGTTGCCAGAAGTGACCAGTTATAAAGCCCCTTGAAGATGGGGTTATCTCCCGGCCCCAATCCGTAGGAAAAAGTATTCCCCGATAGATGTCCGTTGTCCGCCTGCCTCAGTATATTCAGATATTCCTCGCTGTGAAAAGCGGCCGGATCTTTTTCTTCAGCTTTCACGGTGGAAATGAATTGAACGGAGGGGAGGTCGAGGAGCCCGAAAGATTTGACAAGATCGTAGGTCAATTTAAGTCGGATGACTTGAAGAGGATGAGTGGGCCCATAATCATAATCGAGATAGGCGTCAGTATAAATAAAGGCTGTCGTCATACGGATGAATCAATACGAGCTCTTCCAAAATGGCCACTCAACTTTACCCTGATATCAACCGTTTTTCAAGATTGAGTTAAGAAATATTTGGCCGGAAAGAAAGAGTGTTCCCACTTGATATTATTAAGGGGAGCATGAAATAGCTTACCTCGAAAGACAGTTCAAAAAGAACTTGAGATCCTCTTCAATCCGGGTGTCACATATCGGCATTTAACCCTGTGGCCTTCGTCGCACCTTCGGGCCCCTCAGCAGGAGCCGTGGTGGCGAACCTCCTGGTTTCGAAACCCTTGGAATTCGTGGGTACGCTTTTAGGGGGAGCGGCTTTTGCCGTCCCTCTTCCAGTAACCTTAGGGTCGTTACCCTAAAGCTTCCTCTTAAAATACAAAGTAAATACAAAGTTCTTCGACACAAAATACATAGTTAACCCCATAGGTTTCCCTAGTCAGCTTTAGTAGCCTAATGAATAGCTGATTCACTTCTAAAAAATCATCTTCATGGAAGGAGTTCATAATGACAACGGTCATGACGATGCATCAGCCAATTCTCTCCCTCATCGCCGGGATACTCATCCTGATTTTTCCAAGACTCCTGAACTTTATTGTAGCGATCTATTTGATTGTTGCAGGCATCGTAGGTTTGCTTCGCTAACGCTGGGGGATTGTTCCTCCAAGGTCGGAGAACCCGCGAAGGGCGAAGAGGAAAGGAGGTGCCCGTGAAACTACCCGCCATTCATCAACCGCTGCTCTCCTTAATTGCCGGAATACTCATTCTCATCGTGCCCGGATTATTAAACCTAATTGTTGCAGTATATCTCATCGTTGTCGGCCTCTTGGGCCTGATGCGTCGTCAAAATCGCCTCTTCTCTGTCTAAGACATTGGTACCAGAGATATATTTGGCGTGATATCGAAGAAGCGCAAAAAACCATGGACGTTAGAGCTGGGAGCAACTGCTTCGAGGAGCTATATTCCATTGGCGGACGACGGAGACCTAAAGGAGAACATCTGTGCCTTCGCAAGGCAGGGGCAAGGGGAAGTGGCATTGGTCATCGTTCCCAGATTCTTGGCCCGCCTGACCCAGATGCGCGACGTGCCACTGGGGACGGAAGTATGGGGAGATTCATCGGTGGGCATACCGAGCGAAATCATTGAACAAAGATTTAGCAATATCTTTACCGGTGAAAGGGTCGATGCCTCAGAGCGCGATGGGAAAAACCGATTACTCCTCGGTCAGATATTTGCAAATTTTCCAGTGGCCATGTTGGAGGGGATATGAAACTTCTTTATGAATGGGGAATTCCGTTAGCAGGCTTTTTCATTTGGATTGTGCTGACTTTTATCATTGTCCCGGCCTTGGTACGCTATTTGGGCAAAAAGGGAGATCAAGACCAGCGGCTTTTTGATAAAATCCTTTCATCCGTTTTGGGAACGCCGCTCATCTTATTCATCCTCGTTATCGGCTTGAAACTCTTCCTCGATGCCGTTCCTCCGGTTCCTGCCAAATGGGAGAAATACGCCGATGCCGTTGTCCTCATCCTCTTCGCCTTGGCCGTTTATATCTTCGTAGACAAGTTAATGACAGAAGTTCTCCGGCGATACGGTAAGAAGTTGGAGATGATCACTCCCTCCGAAGGGATGGTGAAGGTGATCTGCCGAAGCATCCTCCTCATCTTTATCTTCCTCATCATCCTCGACAGTCTTAAGATCACGATCACCCCCTTTATCGCGTCTTTGGGAATCGGAGGAGTGGTGGTCGGACTTGCCTTGCAGGACACCCTCTCAAATTTTTTCTCTTGGGCATATATCGTTTCAAATAAACCGGTCAGGTTAGGAGATTATATTCAAATCGAGGCGGGGAAAGAGGGTTACGTTGACCGAATCGGGTGGAGGAACGTGCGGATCAGAATGCTCTCTAATAATACCTTGATCGTCCCCAACAATAAACTGGTGAGCAGCCTCGTGACCAACTTCCATCTCCCTGAGTCGGAATTAGCTGTCCTGGTCAACGTGGGCGTCGCTTATCCAAGCGACCTTGAGAAGGTGGAAAAGGTGACCATCGAAGTCGCCAAAGAAGTTCTTCAGGGGACAGAAGGAGCGGTCAACGAATTCCAACCTTTCATCCGTTACAACACCTTCGCTGAGTCCAGCATCAATTTCACGGTCATTCTCCGAGCGAAGGAGTATGCGGCCCAATACCTGATCGTTCACGAGTTTA
>Ga0326728_10009066_pt1 | contig 24197 bp, 19 predicted proteins | sample MB3enrmetagenome_FD_207602 | JGI IMG/M metagenome (GOLD analysis project Ga0326728, IMG submission 207602) | Lab enriched peat soil microbial communities from McLean, Ithaca, NY, United States - MB31MN | ecosystem: Environmental > Terrestrial > Soil > Wetlands > Peat | place: USA: New York... | reverse complement strand
TCAGGAGTGCCCTTGCCCAGACATATAAAAATATTGAAGTTATCGTCGTCGATAATGCATCCACCGATCGTATCGAGGACGTTGTTGGATCATTCAAGGATCCACGACTGAGTTTTTATAAGAATCAGAAAAATTTAGGGATGTTTGGTAATTTTAATATGTGCATAGAATTGTCCCATGGAAAATATGTGCATATTCTGCATTCTGACGACTGGCTTGATAATAACTTTACCGAGATCTGTATACACTTTCTTGAGTCCCACCCGGATGTTGGGATGACGTTTACTTCCCTTGAGATGCATGCAGGAGATACGCGGAAAAAAATACAGGTATCTGAAAACGATGAGATCTATCCTCCTCCCGAAGGGTTCAGGCAGCTTCTTCTCTGCCGGAGTTTTATCGGATGTCCCTCGGTAATTGTCAGAAGAGGGGTATATGAAGAAAGCGGTGATTTCTCTCTGGAGTACCCCTATTCTGCAGATTATTACCAGTGGTTGAAAATATCCCGAGAATACAGTATTGCTTATATAAAGGATACCTGTCTACATTATCGACAGGGTGAGCATTCAGAATCGTACCGGCTTCTGTTCACCAGCCCCAATGGTTATGAGGATACCATAAAAATCTATATTCAACTTATTCAGGATCTTTCAGATAAGTATCCGTTATATCGTTCTGATATTAATATTGCTTTACGACGTTTCGTAAAGGACTGCCTTTTTGCAGGTTTTACTCGATCAGATCAGATGAATAATTTCAGTCCTGCTATTTTTGTGGGTTTTGCATGTAATGCATGGAGTATTATCAGGCCAAAGAGCGTTTCTGAACATTTTTACTATTGTATGGATGCGATAGGCATCTGGATCAGCAGCATCTGTATGAATTTTTTTCTTACGCGATCCCTTATCAGAAAAGTGTTAAAACAACGGCTCAAGTATTATTAACAACGGGAAATAATCGGAATCATTTACTCAAAACAAACGGGTTTCCCGTTCAATAATATCAAGAGCACGTTGCGATACCTTCCCATCAAGTTTATGAAGACCGAAAGCTTCGAGATACTCTGTGTTATTAATATCAGGATGCTGATCGAGCGGTAAATCCGACAGGTAATCATGAATCAGTCGGACAAATTCATTGATATCGGCGCTCCAGTATACACGTTTTTTCAACAGACCGAGCGCATCATCCCTGAGATAGGGGTAATCCAATAATACAAATACCGTTTTATGAGCTGCGATTGCTTCGATGATTGGGGTGCCTGGATAATCACAGATAATGATATCCGCGGTGCCCAAGAGTTCAAGAAATGTTTTTTTAGTACGGATAATTGAGATATTTTCGAAATGATGTGTTCGGCAGTAATCTTCAATACAATACCTCCCTGAAGGATCTGGAAAGAGTTTGAAATCTATCGGAATTGTGGTATTTGCTAGTATGTCTATAATTTTCTTTTGGTAATACCAAAGAATATTATCAGGAAGAGCATAGCAATTGACATAAAGCGTGTTATAATAATATGCAGGAGATACATATAAAATTCGGGCCGGGGAATGCGTTCTCCGGGGCTGCATATATAATTTTTCGAGAATTAATGAACCTGCTGATTCAATACGGCACTTGAAGTGATTATGAGGAGCTTGTTGTAGCATCCTCTGATAACCAGGACCATAACAGAGATGAATATCTGAATCCATAATCTCAACAAATACCTGCATCGGGGGATAGACTGGGCCTTCCCCATGTTGCCATGCTATCACGGGGATTTTATGGTATTGGGCAATATGTGTATAGATATGCTCAATAAACGAAGATTTTTCTGAACAGAGAAACGCTATGGGACAATCCGTTATGATGCGCTGTTCAATCGTTTGAACAATATCGGGTAAATAATTGACAAATGCTGTGAGGACGGTGAGAAGCCTTTTCATTACTATGCCACTAAAATCTACATTTTTAAAGATACATTCCGGACTTAGAATCGTAGAAATCGTTTCAATGGTCTTTCCATCAAAAGGAGATTCGTGTATAGTGAATTTACATATTTCTGGAAGATAGGATATCTGATACCCTGATTTGTACAATTCAGGTATCATTGAGCTCCAGGAAGGATCTTCCCGTACTAAAAACATTTTTTTGTTCCGACGGAATGCATGAGCAATTTGGGGAAAAAAAACATGAAATGTCTCGACAATACCGAAATTTCTCACGGTTAGTGCCAGAACAAATAAAAATGGATGCTTTTTTAAGATTTTTGATATGTCAGCCTGAAGAGAACTTCTGTTGCACTTCATTCCTTTGGGGGGACTCGTTTTTGTTGTATACTGAGACTCAGTAACTTCCGGACCCCATTTTCCTGTTTTAAGGAGTAATGCATAGAGCCTTTCCTCTTTTTCAAAGGGATAATTCTGATCTCCTCTTGATATAAATTCTGACTTCGAAGCGAAAATGTGGATTTCATCTGGTTTTTCTTTTTGTATCAATGAATTTATCAGTTGTACCCTGATTATCAGGCTGTCAAACAGTATTTTAATATAATAAAAATTGTCTCTGGCTGGTCGGAAATCAAATTTTTTTATTAACGGATTTTTCTCTTGAAAAATGGTATCAATAGACGAACAAATCTTTTCGACAATTTGATAATTCTTCATCCCTATGGAGTAAATTGTTTGAGGATCGTGAAAATTTTCAATCCCTGTAAATTGCATATTCATTTTTTCCAATTCCCAGCAAACCTCCGGTAGAGTTGCAATAAGAACGTGTTCTCCGAAAATGTCAGTTTTTTCATGTTGATAAACTTCAATATCTTCCGGATGTTCAAGGATTATGACTACTTTCTTTTGGTTAACAGATTTTGATATCATTGTGACCTGCCAAAAAATAGGTTATTTTATAATTATGTCTCTTTTTAATAGTCCAAAAACCAGAGAATCATACCATTGCCCATTAGACCATTGAGTCTCCCGATGCCTGCCCTCAAGCTGGAATTTCAGAGATTTCAAAAGACCCTGTTTTAGTTTATCGAAATCAAATGCTTCTGCATATATCCTGTGAAGATTCAATTCGTTGAACCCATACTTAATGAGAACATTACCGGCATCCGGGGCGAATTTTTGGTCGATATATACATTGGAATCTCCAATATAAAGTGAAAATTCCGCATTCCGATTAACCCAGTTAATATAACAAAATCCGCATGCTCCCAGCAGATTGTCATTTTTTAAATCCACGATAGAAAACATAATCATGTTCTGGTCTTTCTGCACGATGTTCTCAAACCAGTATTCCTGATTCTTTAAATTCAGTTCGCGATATTCTCTGAAAAATTGCCTGAATTGTGGATTGTTCCTCCAATGGAGCATCTGCCCGAGATCTTCTCGTTCTATTGCTTTGATACCTATATACTTTCCAGATAGCATCAGTTTCCTCCGAGATCCTCGGGTAATATTTCTTCTCCGTACATTTTATTCACCAAAATTCTTCTCCCAAGAACTAATCCTATATCGTATGGTTGAAATGCCCCTTTGATATTTGGACGCAGAATTTCAAGGTCCTCTCGTGAGAGAATGGTCCCAGCGGGAATTCTATGGGCTGCACGGATACACCTGCGCTGGATTATCAGGGCGTCCAGTTCATTTTTTTCTATGATTTTCACACCAGACCCAAGTGCTGCTTCGAGATCGCGGGCTGCTTCAATCATCTCCTTCCAGGTCTTAGGATTCATAGAAAATGCATGGTCCGGACCTTCTCGCAAGTTATCATCAGTAAAATGTTTTTCAATAATTCTTGCACCAAGGGTTATTGCTCCAAGTACCGTGGTGTGGCCCGGGGTATGATCGGAAAGGCCAAGGACGATTCCCGGGTACCATTCTGAAAAGGATTTTAAGACATTCAGATTGATATGGCAGAAATTAGTTCGTTCGCAGGTATAATTGGTATTGCATTGTAGCAGTGCGATGTCCTCAGTATGGAGCCTCACTGAATAAACCGCTCGATCCACATCGGCCTTGGAAGATGCTCCGGTAGCAAGGAGAACCGGCTTACCTTTTTTTGCCACATATTCTATAAACTCAGTCCAAGTAATATCGCCGGAACCGATTTTAAATGCGGGAGTACTATCGGCAAAAGCGTCAACAGCTTCGGTATCATAGGGCGTTGTAAAAAAATCAATTCCGGCATGCTGTGCGGCATCTACAAGCTCGTTTGTCCAGTCCCGCGGGCATTGGTAGTCCTTATAGGTCTCAAAAACAGATTTTCTCCAACTGCTCTGATGCCCGATTTTTGCTGAAAGATGGGTAAATCCATAGTCACTGACAATTTTTTCTGCAAGAAAATGCTGGAATTTTACCGCATCAGCACCGGCCTCTTTTGCAAGACGAATTAATTGTTTTGCCCGATCTATATCACCATCGTGGTTGGCAGCAATATCAGCTATAAAATATGTCGGTTTATCAAGAGAGATCAATCGGTTATTTACCCGTATTGATGTTTTAAAACCCATTTTAGTCCTCCCCATAATAATGATGGACAAGGTTATTGATTACATCATGCCTGTCAGGCATCCTGTATCCGAGAATTTTTTCAACCTTTTTTACGTTAAGGCCAAGGCTTTCAGCACGTTTTATCCCCGTCAGCATATGTACGCTGCCAGTTTTTGTATGTGAGGTATCCAGATTCAGCGCATCTGCAAGTTCAAAAATGAATTCCTTTTTACTTAAAACCTCTTTGCCGGCGACGTTCAGAATTCCGGTGGTTCCTGTCTCTATTAAATCCAACAATATCTCGGAAAAACGGTATACATCGATGGGAGATGTGTAAAAATCATTAAACAGTGTTGCTGGTGTCCTTTCGATCAGCATCCTGATGCACCATTCGACAAAAGTCAGGTTTTCCGGTCTATTTTTAAATCCCACAATATTTGTTCTTATGACCAGGGATTTTTCATAGGTCTGAGCAAACCATTCGGCTGCATATTTTGTTCTTGCATATTCATTAACTAGAGTAACCGGTGATTTTTCCGAATGCCGTTTTCGCGCATCCATGGAATAATAATGATCGGTGGATATGTGTATGAATTCTGCTCCAGTTTTTGAACAAATCTCTGCTATAATTGATGCCGGACGGGCATTGGTAAGATATGCAAGTGAGGGAGTATTCTCACAACAATCAAGATTGGTGATTGCAACGGTATTTATAACGATATCTGGGTTATCGTTTATGATAAGAGATTGTAACGCACCCTTGTTGGTTATATCGACAGTACGATCTGCACCAGAACGTGCTGCGCCAATAACTGAAATATTTTCACGTTTCGCCTGTCGGTAGAGTGCCATTCCGAGCATTCCTGTGGATCCAAGAATCAGCATTTTCATGGACCGGTAGAAACCTCTTAGTAATATGGTGACTAGATTCAGATAAATATCTACGCTGTTTTTTTCATATCAATTCACAGACTTCGCTTTCCCATGGTAGTATTGTGAGTCATTGGTTGAAAAACCGCAATGCTAATAAATATTGGTCGTCAACTTTTCATAATATCTCTTATCTCCCCCAACCAACAAATAATTCAAGACAACAGAACGAAATTAATTAGGAATGGACCCTCACATATCTGAATCGGCTTCCGGAATGGATCTTCTGATCATTGGTGCAGGATCGATTGGCAGACGTCATGCACGCAATCTTAAAAATCTTGGTGCAAATATATTCCTTTTCGATGTCAATAAAGACCTCCTCCAATCCACATGTAAGCATGAAGGATATACTCCGTGCACGGATCTTGAATCCCTTTTAAAGAAAAAAAAACCGGCAGCCGCTCTGGTGTGCACACCAAACCATCTCCACATCCCGCTTGCGCACCAAATGGTTCAGGCAGGTATTGATATTTTTATTGAAAAACCACTCTCAAACTCACTTGATGGTATTGAGGATCTGATACGAGCGGTTGACGAAACGAAGTGTATTGCGATGGTTGGGTTCATGCTCCGGTTTGAACCGGGGTTGAAATTCTTAAAAGAAAAGATTCGGCTGTGGAACGTAGCATTTGCTCAGATCGAGTTCGGATCGCACATGCCCTTCTGGCGCAAAGGTGTTGATTACCGAACGGTATATAGCGCCAACCGCTCAATGGGGGGAGGAACAATCCTTGATGACACCCATGAACTCGATTATGCCTGCTGGTTGTTTGGTTATCCGAAAAATATCGTAAGCATATTTGGCAAATTCAGTTCCTTTGAAATCGATGTTGAGGACACTGCCATGATTACATTCGAGTATCCGGATAAGCTAGTCAGCATCCATTCAGATTACCTGCAGAGAAAATATTCGCGGCGTTGCAAAATATGTGACCGTGAAGGTTATACTATTGAATGGGTTTTTGGCAATTCAGTACGTGTCATGGATGATTCCGGGGAGAAGACTTTCTCCTATGCGGATACGTTCGATGTGAACCAGTTATATCTGGATGAGATGCAGTACTTCCTTGAATGTATCCGGAAAAGAACTCGGCCGGAATCAGATCTTGAAAATGGGTATGAGATAATGAAAATTGCTCTTTCAGCAAAACACGAGTTTTGAGATTATGATCATTGCAATTATTCAGGCCCGGATAGGATCAACCCGTCTTCCCGCTAAGATCATGAAGGATCTTGCGGGAAAATCCGTGCTGGCACACGTTGTCAACCGGGTTTCCTTGGCAAAAAAAATTGACAAAGTTCTTGTAGCGACAACCACTGAACCTGCAGATGATGCCATTGAAACCTTCTGTCACGAAAATAACATTCCCGTTTTTCGCGGGGCATCTCAAGATGTTTTAAAACGGTATGCTGATGCAGCCCGACTAGTATCGGTGGGAGAAAATATCCAGTACATCGTCAGGATAACCGCTGATTGTCCCCTTATCGATCCGGTTGTCATTGACAAGATTATCCAGACTGCTATAGATGGCCGGTTCGATTATGTCAGCAACACCATCAAACCGACATACCCTGACGGTCTTGATGTTGAGGTTTTTACTTACCAAGCACTAATCGAAGCTGATAAAAATGGCTGGTTGCCCTCTGAGCGTGAGCACGTTACACCATATATTAAAAATGGCAAAGGATTCAGGAAATATAATGTCGTAAATGATACCAATTTATCTTCATTGAGGTGGACGCTCGATCAGGATGAAGATCTCCATTTTATTTCGGAAGTCTATAACTCATTGTACCAACCCGGGAATATTTTTTATATGGAGGATGTGCTGGATCTTCTGGATAAAAAACCATGGCTGGCTGCTGTCAACAGTTCAATTGCACGAGATGAAGGTTATAAAAAAACCCTACAGGAAGATATAAAGCAGCAAATGAGGTTTAACATGCCAACAAACGGAATTACGTTATGGAACAAAGCAAAAGCAATCATTCCCGGCGGAAATCAGCTCCTCTCAAAGAGGAGTGAGCAATTCCTTCCGAATCGATGGCCTTCCTATTACCGGAAAGCAAAAGGTATCCAGATCTGGGACTTGGATGGAAACCAGATCATTGATATGGCTCTTATGGGTGTCGGAGCCTGCTCCCTTGGATACGCTGATGATGATGTGAATGCAGCGGTAATAAGCGCTGTTGAAAATGGTTCGATGAGCACCCTGAACAGTCCTGAAGAGGTGGATCTTGCCGAAACACTTGTCCGACTTCATCCCTGGTCAGAAATGGTGAGATTTGCGCGAACCGGTGGGGAGGCAGCTGCCATAGCAGTACGAATTGCACGGGCAAAAACCGGTAAGGACCGGGTTGCTTTTTGCGGATATCATGGGTGGAATGACTGGTATCTTGCCGCAAACCTCGCTGATGACTCGAGCCTTGACGGTCATCTCCTGCCAGGATTATCTCCAAAGGGAGTACCACGGGGCTTGAAGGGAACTGCACTTCCTTTCCGGTATAATCATGCCGAAGAACTCGAAGCACTTTTCCGGCAGTATCCTCAGGAAATTGGGACGGTGATAATGGAACCTATCCGTAATCGCAAGCCGGAAAAAGGATTCCTCACTCAGATCCGAAAGCTCTGCAATGAGAATGACGCAATACTGATTTTTGATGAAATTACTTCAGGCTGGAGGATGAATGTAGGCGGTATCCACCTCCGTTATAAAATCGATCCTGATATGGCACTGTTTGGTAAAGCGATGGGGAATGGACACCCCATATCTGCAATAATCGGAAAAAGGCATGTAATGGACCTCGCTCAGGAAACGTTTATTAGTAGTACCTACTGGACAGAACGAGTAGGCTTTGCCGCTGCAAATGCAACGATTAGTAAAATGCAGAAAATTAACCTGCCTGAGCATCTCATCTCGATGGGAAGATATATCAGCAGAGAATGGAGTAATTTGATTCAACAAAACGAGTTGCCATTTCTCATTGAAGATGGAATGCCACCACTCATTCACATGGGATTCAACCATCCGGATACACTTTCAATTCAGACATATATTACTCAGGAGATGCTCAAATTGGGATATCTGGCAAGAGAAAGTGTTTATGTGTCATACCCCCATACGAAAACCGTAGTGGATAAGTACATTGAGGCACTTCAGCCTGTTTTCAGATCAATCCGGGATGAACTTAAATCCAGAACCCTCACCTCAAAACTTGAAGTTCCGCTTGCCCAGTCGGGGTTCAAAAGACTGACCTGATCTGCGAAGAATCCGGAATTTAGCTTCATTTTTTTACAAACGTGTATTGTAACAAAATATTTTCCCTTGGCAAGTGATTTTATCTTTAACAATTAACCTAATGCTACATCTAAGATTGTATTTTATGTAGCTCATGGCAGGTCTGACTATGGAAGAGTGGAAAAAAGAAGTTCAAAAACATTACAAATCTGCAGTTGATGATTACACCCGTCAGTACCAATCAGGGTATTACGAATATCCTGCAAACCAGAAACGGCTGGATTTTTTGATAAAACGCCTTTCTGCAATTCAACCATCTACCTTGCTGGATTGTGGTTGTGGTGAGGGATCTCCGATTCGTTCCATAGCGGATACAGGAATCGACGTTTGGGGTTTTGATTTCGTTCCTGAAATGGTTGAAAAAGCCAAAATCAATCTGCAGCCAAAGGGTCTTGCCGGCAGGGTCTGGGTGGGAGACATTACCGATAGAATGTCCTTCAAACCCTTAGGGATAGAATCCCCAGATATGTTCGATGTCTGCATGGCAATGGGAGTTTTCCCTCACATAACTGATGAAGCCCAAGCCCTGAAAAATATGGCCGCAGTAACACGAAATGATGGCAGAATTTTTGTCGAGTTCAGGAATGAATTATTCTCCCTTTTTACACTAAACCGCTATAGTTATGCTTTTTTTAAAGATAAACTGATAAAAATCGATTCATTGGAATCAGAAATACCCGGGGCCTCCGCTGAAATTCATGAGATTGAAGAAAAAATAAAACCTTTCTTCTGCCTTGACCAACCGCCGGTTCGTTCGGGATCTGCGGATGCCCCGGGCTATGATACCATCTTGAGCAAATTCCACAACCCGCTGAACATTTTCCCTCTCTTTGAAAAAGCAGATCTGGAAATTGAAGATATTTTCTTTTATCACTATCATGCACTTCCCCCGATGTTTGAATGCGAGTATCCGCGCCTGTTTCGGGATGCCAGTCTGGGGATGGAACGCGATCCTCATGACTGGCGGGGTTATTTCATGGCATCAGCATTTGTGATAGAAGCCAAAAAAACATCTGGCGAATAATATGCAAAAGAAAATCCTTGAACGACTTTTCCCGCTGTACCGGACGCTGGTATCCGATGGAACCGATACAGCTCTTGAAATTATTGGTGAGTATATGCCTTCCAGTTCGTCCTATACCGTGGAAACATACCCTCCTCTTCAGGATGCTTGGACCTGGAAGATCCCAGAACGATACATCGTGCATGAAGCATACTTGGAAAATGAAAATGGTGAGCGTATTGCTGACTTTGCAAGACATCCCCTGCATATCGTATCCTATTCAGTACCTGTTGATGCATGGCTATCCTGGGATGAATTAAAATCCCATCTCTTCTACTCAGTCAAAAAACCTCATGCGATTCCATGGGAATTCCGCTACTACCAGCGGGGTTGGGGTTTTTGCCTCTCCAAAGAGGTATTCGATACACTTCCCCATGATATTTTGTATCATGCAGTGATACGATCTGAATTCATCACGGAGCCATCATGTGGACTTAAAGTATCAACGGGCATAATCCACCCGGAGAACGGCCGTTCTTTGGATGCAGGAGAGATACTTCTCTGTGCACATGTATGTCATCCATATCAGGCCAACGATGACCTCGCTGGCGTTGTAACCTGTATTGAGGTTGCCAGACGACTAGAACGAAAACCCCTCCCGCAGGGCTCTCCCAGTATACGATTTTTATTTTGTCCGGAAACCATCGGCAGTATATGCTACTTGAGCCGACATGAAGATCTGATACAAACAATACAGGCCGGAATCTTTTGCGAGATGACCGGAAATAAAAACACACTCATACTGCAGAGATCGCTGCAGGATAGTCATTTAATCGATCGGATTTCACGATATGTATTGAAAAAAATGACGAGAGTGTTCCGGGAGGATGCTTTCCGGGAAGTCATTGTCAATGATGAAATGGTGATAAATGGGCCAGGTGTCGGAGTGCCATGCATCTCGCTCAGCCGGTGGCCCTATGACGAATATCATACGTCCGAGGATAATCCGGATATTATTGAAGAGGCTATGTTAGAGGAAGCTGCAGATGTTGTAGAAGAGATTCTCAGGATATATGCCCATAATTACATTCCTGTCAGAAAATTCAAAGGACCGGTATTTCTTTCCCGGTTCGGTTTATGGGTTGACTGGCGGGAAAACCCATCGCTGAACAAGGAGATTGATAATATTATGATCCGGTTTGAGGGGGATCACACAATTTTTGATATTGCTGAAGAGCTGAGCATTGATTTTTGGGAAGTCCTTGCATATGTGGACAAATTTCTGGAAAACGACCTTATCAGAAAAGAATACCAGAAACGTGATTAATAAAAGAGGATGTTGATGTTCTGAATAAAAGCAGATCAGTCATATTTTAAGGATTTCATCTCTTCTATACTTAGCCACACATCATTTATCTCACTCGAATACCGGAATCCTTCGAACAGGGCTTTCCCGCCACGTAATTTTTCTGCATCCCAGAAGGGTAGTTCCGGCTCGATTAAATAATGCGTTTTAAATTCCCGGGAATGCCGGGCTTCATCTTCGGTTAATAAAACCTCATGCAATTTCTCGCCAGGTCGTATCCCGATTATTTTTATCTTGGCTTCAGGTGCTATTGCACGTGCAAGGTCAGTAACTTTCATGCTAGGGATCTTCGGGACAAATATTTCCCCGCCCCTCATATTTTCTATGCATTCTACAACGAATTGCACACCCTGTTCAAGAGTAATCCAGAACCGTGTCATCCTCTCATCAGTTATAGTGATTGTCCCTGTTATCCTCTGTTCAATAAAGAGAGGAACAACGCTTCCCCTACTTCCGAAAACATTTCCATATCGTACACACGAGAATTTGTTTTTCCTCGAGCCTGAGTAATAATTTCCTTGGATGAGGAGCTTCTCTGCAACCATTTTGGTAGCCCCATAAAGGTTTACGGGATGCACTGCTTTATCGGTACTCACTCCTAGAACCCGTTCGACCTCGTTATCAATGGCAGCCTCTATGATGTTCTTTGTCCCATCAATGTTCGTTTTTATGGCTTCAAGGGGATTATATTCGCACGCCGGGACCTGTTTTAATGCTGCGGCATGAACAACTATGTCAACATCATTCATCGCTCTCGATAGCCGGTCTTTATCTCTGACGTCTCCGATAAAGAATCTCAACCGTTCATCGGAAAGCTTTTTCTCCATTTCATATTGTAAAAGTTCGCCACGGGAATAGATTCTGATGCGTTTAGGATTATGTTCTTTAAGGAGGGTATCTGTAAATTTTTGTCCGAAGGATCCTGTTCCACCGGTAAGAAGGATAATTTTTCCATCAAGAGATGACATTGTAATACACTTCGAGTGGACAGGTTTTAACTTTTTTGGAATTTTGCATTTTTATGAGAGACGATAGAATTTCACCGACGAATATACAGATATCGATGACAAATAAGCACGGAAGCACTGACGGTGGGCAGCTCTCCGGAACCATCGATAAAATATCTAAGAGTATTCCGATCTCTGATAATTATCAGATGGGGTCTTACCAAGGATATACCGGGAATCTTTTCCGATACTGTAGAATTTGATGAAACGTATCAGGGAGTTCAATGGGAAAAACAAACGAAAAACAATCCGGGATCAAAGAATTAAACGAGAGAGAAGGACATGAAACAGCAGATATTCGGTATCCTCTGTCGCAATGGCACTGTCTGGGCCGAAGTAGTGGATGATATTGAAGCGAATTACACTTTAACCTCTTATCTCACTAAAAATATCAACGGATTCCGTCGTATGCTTGGATGTCTGGAAAGCTTATACCGGGGTTGCAGCACGTAGATACGTCCATCATCTCATAAATCATAGTGAAAAACAGTTTAGTGATGGAAAAAGGGTAATCATATCAATGGTCTGGAGGGATTCTGGGGATGTCTGAAACGAAAACTCGCATTTTAATGAGGTATTCGTAAAGAAAAACTGCCTCTTTATTTAAGTGCATGTGTATGGAGACACGATCATAGAAACGAATATGGTAGCATTAAAATCAAACGAATCATCAAAACTGGAACACGAAGTTTGGCGGCTAGAATAATACTATGCCCTTATTAATATATCTTAAAATCACATCTACCGGTAGCAGACGCAGAACAAACAAATTTCCTGACTTTTGATGAGTAGAGTGCATGAGGACAGCATGAACATTGTTGCAATGATCGAAGCCCGGATGACCTCGAGCAGGCTTCCAGGAAAAATTTTGCGTCCGATCCTTGGTAGGTCGACCCTCGAATTGCTGATAGAACGACTGTCGCGATCAAAATATATCGATACGATTGTTGTTGCAACGACCGTCAACATCACGGATGATGTTGTTGAAGAACTTACCAAAAAGTTAGGTGTCGGGTGTTATCGTGGCAGTGAGGAGGATGTTCTCGATCGGGTACTTAAGGCTGCACGGGCATATGCCGCCGATGTGATCGTGGAGATCACCGGAGATTGCCCCCTAATCGATCCGGCAGTAATCGATCAATTAATTGAGATTTATCTTGGAGGTCAGTATGATTACGTCAGCAATACACTCCGCCAAACCTATCCAAACGGGCTGGATACCCAGGTTTTTTCCCGTAAAACTCTTGAAGAAGTAGTTAATCTGACACAAGACCCGGTAGATCACGAGCATGTCTCACTCTATATTTATGAACATCCTGATCGGTTCACCCTTTTTAATCTAGATAGCAATCTTCCGGAAAAGTACTGGGGATTACGCCTTACCGTAGATACTATTGAGGATTTTGAAGTAATATCTTCGATATATGAGGAACTCTACCCGGAGAATCCATCTTTTTCCTTGGGGGATGTTATCGGGCTAATCAAAAGAAGACCGGAACTCATGGAAATCAACCGGGATATCAGACAAAAGCAGGTGCGGTGATGGTCTTTCGAGCAGCAATAATTGGCTGTGGAAAAATAGGGAGTGAGTTTGCTGATGATCCCCGGATAAAAGATATTTATACCCATGCGGGTGCGTATACAGCATGTACGGATACGAACCTTGTCGCAGTTTGTGATTCTGACGGGGAAAAAGTCAGGAGGTGCGGAGATCGTTGGAATGTCTCCCGAACATTTCAGGATGTCCATACAATGATCGAGAAGATACAACCTGAAATTATCAGTATCTGCACTCCGGATTCAACTCATCATTCTGTTATATGTGAAGTGATGGAATACGGGTGTGTCCGGGCAATTTATGCCGAGAAACCCCTTGCACTTTCCCTTGCTGATGCTACAGAGATCCTAGCACTTGCAAAAAGCAGAAATATTGTTCTTGCAGTAAATTATTTCCGTCGGTATGCCCCCACAATCCAGAATCTCAGAAAAGAGATTATGGATGATAAATGTATCGGCGGGATCCAGACCGTCAGTTGCCACTATACAAGAGGGATACTACATAATGGTACTCACTTGCTGGATTTGGCACGGTATATTATTGGGGAAATTGTTTCCGTCCAAGGTTTCTCCAACCGATGTTCAGATTACGGGGATCCAACCCTCGATGCATTTGTCCGGTTCGAGAATGGAGCATCCGGATACCTTCACGGATGCGATGAGAAACATTTCGATATTTGTGAGATGGACCTTGTCGGAGTATCCGGAAGGATCAGAATTATTGATTCCGGCCATACTCTCGAATATTATGGGGTCCGCGATGATCCGCGTTATTCTGGATACAAGGAACTTTTTTTTAAGGAGAAAAATATTCAGGGAATGACTGATACCCTCTTACATGGAGTGGAAGATATTGTTAACTGTCTCAATCATAAAAAAGATCCCTTGTGTTCGGGATTGGATGGTTTGGCTGCCCTCAGGCTGGGACTGGCCATTCAGGAATCTGCAGGTACCGGTAATATAATAGTCCTATAAAACAAATTTATATGGCATGGTTGACGTCAAGATCCCATCTGTGGTAATCGTTTGCGGCGATCCGGGAGGAGCCAATGCGATTGCCCCGGTGATTCAGAAGCTTCTCAATGACAAAAAGGTCAGGGTCAGTGCATTTGCGTACCGTGAAGCAAAAAAACTCTGGAAGGATCGTACTATCCCATTCACGGATCTTCCGAATGATATCACCCTTGCGTCTGCTGAAATCCTGTTAAAAAAACAAGAGGCCCATATATTCTTTTCCGGCACTTCATATAATGATCAGGAATTCGAAAAACAGTTTATTGCTGCTGCCAGAAATCTGCAGATCCCGTCGCTGGTGTTACTCGATTATTGGTCATATTATTCAATCCGATTCAGTGACAATGCGGGAAACCGCATTTATATTCCGGATAAGATCGCTATCATGGATGAATTAACCCTGAAAGAAATGATCCAAGAGGGATTCGTTCCAGACCAACTTGTCATTACCGGGCAACCAGCGTATGACGATATTATCATGTCCAGGAATTCATTTTCTGCAAAACGTAAGGAGAATATCCGCAAAGAACTGGGTGTGTTTCAGGATGAGCTTATGGTTGTCTTTGCTTCAGAACCCCTGTTCTGGGGTACCCCGGCAAACCCTGCAAATCCCGGTTATACTAGAACGGGAGTCCTTCACAGTCTTATTAGCGCCCTTGACAACATTCAGAAAAATTCAAACAAAAAAATTGCTCTGGTCGTCCGTCTCCACCCTCGGGAAAATGTTCAGGAATTTAATGATATTCACGGTGAAAAAATCCGGGCAATCATTTCTACAGCAGGAAATTCCAGAGATATTATCCAGGCATCGGATCTCGTTTGTGGTATGACCACGGCTTTGCTAATGGAAGCATGCTATCTTGGGTGTATTGTGGCAAGCATCCAACCAGGATTGACTCAACCCGACATCCTCCCTTCAAATCGACTTGGGTATAGTACCCCTATTTACAAGGAAGAAGATATCATTCCTGTAATTCAAATGCTGTTACTAGATCAAAAGACGCAAAACCGTATCCGTAACAAGTGCCTGTCATTGATTCCTGAAACCCGATCTGCTGACCGGGTTGCTTGTCAAATTTACAGCATGTGTGGAATACTCTAAGAGGAAGATGAATATGTCAAAACTTGCATTGTTGGGGGGCAGTCCTGTTCGGAATACTCCTTTTCCCACTTACTATTCAACAGGTGAAGAGGAAAAAAAGGCAGTTCTTGAAGTCCTTGACAGCAAAGTCCTATCAAAATTCCTTGGTGAATGTTCTCCGGATTTCTATGGGGGCCCGAGGGTACAGCAACTTGAGCGGAACTGGGAACAGTATTTTCGCGTAAACCATGCGGTCAGCGTTAACTCTGCTACATCTGGCCTTTACGCAGCGGTTGGTGCAGCAGGTATCAGTCCAGGGGACGAAGTGATTGTCTCACCCTTTACCATGTCCGCGTCAGCTACTGCAGCGCTCGTGTATGGTGCAATTCCGGTTTTTGCGGATATCGACCCTGAAATATTCTGTATCGGCCCAGAATCCATACGGGACCGGATTACGCCAAGCACGAAAGCAATCATTGTCGTGGATATCTTCGGCCATCCAGCAGATATGAAGGAAATTATGGAAATTGCCACTGAACATGATCTTATAGTTATCGAAGATGCTGCCCAGGCTCCTGGAGCAACCTATCATGGAAAACTCGCCGGCACACTCGCTCATATGGGTGTCTACAGTTTGAACTACCACAAGACGATACAATGTGGAGAAGGTGGCATGGTAGTCACCGATGATGAAACCAATGCTGAACGCCTCCGGTTAATCAGGAACCATGCAGAAGTGGTGATAAAACACAGAAATATTGAAAATATTGTCAATTTGATCGGTTTCAATTACCGAATGACCGAGATCGAGGCTGCTATTGCCAATGAACAGCTGAAAAAACTTAATTCACTGCTTCAGCCTAGGATCAGGGCTGCTGAATATCTGACAAAACATCTTTCCTCATTTCCCGGAGTTACGACTCCGCACGTCCGACCGGGAATCCGGCATGGATATTATGTGTATCCCCTCCGCTATGATGCTGCTGCTATTGGAGTTTCCCGCGAGCACTTTGTCCGTGCCCTAAATGCCGAGGGTATACCTATGGAATCTGGGTATACCGCGCCGTTATACCTTGAACCGGTCTACCAGAAGAGAATCGCTTTTGGGAACTGTGGGTATCCGTTTACTTATGAGGGATATAAAGGAACCGTCAATTACAGCAAGGGTATTTGCCCGGTCACCGAGAAAATGTATTACGAAGAACTGATGGTGACCAATATCTGCCATGCCGGTATTTCCCAGAAAGACCTTGATGATGTGGTCAATGCTTTTAGAAAAGTATTCGCGAATATTGAGAATTTGAAAAAATGGTGTAAAAAACAGTTTTCTTGACAATGAAAGCCCAATATTAGAATTGTCAAAAGTTGCGCAAATAACTTTTAGTATGATTTGAATAAAAAATTGCAAGCCTCAGCCGTGATTTGAACACGGGACCTGCTGATTACAAGTCAGCCGCTCTGCCAGCTAAGCCACTGAGGCGCCATATACACTAGGCCGTGACTGGTAAAAAAGATGGTGTCGGCCGGAATTTTTGCTCTTGTCCTTCTCGATGTTTGCTGATAGCCACCAAAAAGAGTGCCTGCTCTTTTTTGGGAGGTATTATCCGGTTTCGGGTACCGGAATCTGTGCCGGAGGGATGACACAAAGGATCCCCGTCCAATCCCAAACACATTATAGGAACAAGAACTGACATGAAATGTACGGATGACACAGTTGACCGTGGACATCGGGGGCCGGGCGGGCATTGACTGCAGGGGGTTCTGCGAGTACTGCTACTTCAAACGCGTCAAGACGACCCGGGCATTCGGCTGCCGCTACTGCCTACCGTTCAAAAAAGGCTGTGATTATTGTACGAGGGGGGTAAAAGAGGAGTACACCGGGTTCAAAGACCTGCGGAATATCGCGGACGAGACGCTTGCCGGCCTGCAGACAAGGACCAGCGACCTGGAGCGGATCACCATCAGCGGCGGTGGCGACCCGAGCTGCTACCCGCGTTTTCAGGATCTCGTCGAGTTGCTCGGTGCCGCGGAAGCACCGCTCCATATCGGTTATACCAGCGGCAAGGGCTGGGACGACAGAAAAACTGCCGACCTCCTCATCGACAATGGCCTCTCTGAGATCTCCTTCACGGTCTTTGCCGCCGATCCGGCACTCCGGAAACGGTGGATGCACGACCCGACGCCGGATATTTCGCTTGCGATCCTGGAACGGCTCAGCGATGCCGTTGACGTATATGCCGCCGCAGTCGTCCTGCCGGGAATCAACGACGGTGCGGTGCTAGAGAAGACCTGCGAATGGCTTGAGGAGCGCGGTGCACGGGGGCTTATTCTCATGCGGTACGCGAATACAACCGGACAGGGCCTCATCCTCGGTAATGCACCGGTCCTCACGGGGCAGCAGGTTCAATCAGTGAGCGCATTCCGGGACATGGTCACAGATCTTGCCAGCCGGTTCTCCATGAAGATCTCCGGCACTCCTCTCTGGGATCCGGAGATCGGCTCCCCGTTCGCGATCCTGCATGAGCCGGATCTGCTCGCAAAACTTCCGCGTGTCGAAAAGCGGGCATCTGTCATCTCCGGCAGCATTGCCACACCGTTTGTCGACGCGGTGCTACGAACCCGGGGGTCGGCCGTGCCCGTAGTCCCGGTAAAAAAAGAGATCGCATGCCTGATTACTATCGATGATCTGAAGGAGCTCGATCTTTCCGGTCTTGAACCAACGATCATCATCCCCGGCCGGGCGTTTGTCCACGATATGGAGGCGCAGAAGGTGCTCAGTGCAGATGGTTCCGGACGCGAGATCATAAGAGGGCCGGAGCTGCTCACTGCCGACGCCGAGACCAGCATGGGCATGACAAAGGAGCAGGTGCTCGCCATGGAGATGCAGGGATTTGCCGAATTAATCCGGACGATCAACCTGTACGGGCGGTAGATGCGGGGAAATGGCTCTGGAGAAATTGCATCTCTTCTTATGAGAATACGTCTGGAGGTACAATCATCGTTCTGATTCAGAAAGAATAAAAGTTCATAGAATCATTCAACTGTTAAAGAAAATTAGGTGCTAAACCGGTAGTTTACCCTAAAATTTTTTTAACGCTCTTGGAGCTTTGGCAACTCTTCCCTCCGCCAATGTGTGTTATCTCATTTGGTGAGAAACTTGATTTTCTACAAAGCCGAAACTTCAAAGAATCACTCTTTAAGGAAAGATGCTGCGAGTGGGTTACGATCCCACGATCTCCAGATATCCCAAAGCCCAAACGCAATTATTGCGTTTTGTAAACCCTATGAGTCTGGCGCCCTAACCAGCTAGGCCACCGCAGCACAAAAGTTCATACAAAAAAGGCCGTAAAAACTATTAAAGGTTCTGCTACGCCGGCGCGGCTCATTCCTTTTTTTGCCGCAGGTAAATGTTTACCGCGGCCGTGATTGCAGCGACTTTTTTTCCCTGAGAGAACGAACCGGCAAGCGTCTGCATCCGGGCTTCCTCGTCGGATGCATACCGTTCGAGGGTCTTGACGATATGCTCTTCCTGTAGGAAGTGCGTATGTGTGTTTCCCTCAACAAACTGCAGGTTATTCATGATCGCGTAGTGGAGCGGGAGGGTGGTCTTGACGCCAAGAATGATGTATTCCGAGATCGCCCGGCGCATCCGCATGATCGCTTCGGGACGGGTGCTGTCCCAGGCACAAAGCTTGGCAATCATGGAGTCGTAGGTTGGCGGTATGGTATAGCTCATATGGATCCCGCTGTCCACCCGGATGCCTGGGCCGCCCGGAGAACGGTACAGGATGATCTTGCCGGGATCAGCAGCGAAATTGTTAAGCGGGTCTTCAGCGTTGATCCGGCACTCGATAGCATGGCCACGGATGGTGATGTCCTGTTGCTCGAAGGGAAGCGATTCTCCTGCTGCGATCGCGATCTGCTGTTTGACGAGATCGATCCCGGTGACAAACTCGGTGATCGTGTGCTCCACCTGGAGCCGCGTGTTCACCTCCATGAAATAATAATTCCCGTTGCTGTAAAGGAACTCCACCGATCCGGCGTTTGTATAGTCTGAAACTTCTGCTACCTTCAGGGCCGACGCCGACATCCGCCCGCGCAGCTCCGACGTCATGATTGGCGAAGGGGCTTCCTCGACGAGCTTCTGGTGCCGGCGCTGGATGGAGCACTCGCGTTCGAACAAGTGCACGGTGTGGCCGTGTTCATCGGCAAGCACCTGGAACTCGATATGCCGCGGCTTGACCAGGTACTTCTCAATAAAGACCGTCGCATCCCCAAAAGCGGACTGCGCGATACGCATACCGGCCATGATCGCTTCTTCAAGCGTTCTCTCGTTGTCGACGATCTGCATGCCGATCCCGCCGCCGCCGGCGCTCGCCTTCACGATGACCGGGTACCCGATCGCGTCCGCGACTTTTTTTGCATCTTCGATATCGCTTATGCCCTCATCAGTGCCGGGGAGCACCGGGACCCCCGCATCCCTCATCATCTTCTTGCTGCCGATCTTGGAGCCCATTGCCTGGATCGTCTTCGACCGCGGGCCGATGAAAGTCACACCTTCGTCTTGGCAGAGCTTGGCAAACCGATAGTTTTCGGCAAGAAATCCGTACCCGGGGTGGATCGCCTCGGCGCCACTTTTCTTGGCGATATCCATGATCCGCTCCATGTTCAGGTAACTCTTGGAGGGGTGTGCCTCGCCGACCGGGAACGCCTCATCTGCGTACTTGACATGCAGCGCGTTCTTGTCGACATCGGAGTAGATCCCGACCGTCTCGATGTCGAGCTCACGACATGCCCGCATGACCCGGATCGCGATCTCGCCCCGATTTGCGATCAGGATCTTCTCAAAAAATTTCATTGGACCACCAGCAGGACGTCGCCGTTTTGGACAACATCGCCGGCATCAACAAATATCTCGGTGACCCTGCCGTCCACCGGGCTGTGGATGGGGTTCTCCATCTTCATCGCTTCAAGCACGAGCAGGGTGTCACCCTTCTTCACGACACTTCCGCGGCTCACGAGTACCTGGAGCACCATACCCTGCATGTTGCTCCTGATGCCGCCGGCAATATCGCCCTGTGGCGCTTTCTGCGGAGCGGCACTTGTCACCTCCACCCTGCTTCCGCCCACCGAGACGATCCTGACGGCAAAGACTTCCCCGTCGACTTCCACCTCCATCTGGTCGGGAATCTCGGCGGCCGGTTGCGGGGCGGACTGATGTCGGGGGATCTCCTCGACCGTTCGCTCACCTTTTAAAAATGATGGTGCAATGGCAGGAAAGAGAATATAAGTGAGCACGTCCTCCTCTTTCTTCACCAGCCCCGCCTTCTCTGCTTCCGCCTTCATGCTCCGGTAGGCCGGTTCGAGCAGGTCGGCCGGGCGCACAGCGATCACCTTTTCTTCGCCGATGATCATGTGCCGGATCTCATCGCTTACTGGTGCAGGGGATCTCCCGTACAGCCCACGGACGTAGTCCTTGACCTCTTTTGTGACATTGCGGTACCGTTCACCGTTCACGAGTACGTTCAGGACAGCCTGAGTGCCGACAATCTGGCTGGTGGGAGTAACAAGGGGCGGGTAGCCGAGATCTTTTCTCACCCGGGGGATCTCCGCGAAAACTTCATCAAGACGGTTCAGCGCGTCCTGTTCCTGCAGCTGGGACACGAGATTCGAGATCATACCGCCCGGCAGCTGGTAGATGAGTACGTCGCTATCCACGCGCTCGGAGATCGGGTTGAGGAGCCCGGCGTATTTCTCCCGAATACTGACGCAGATATCCCTGACCTTCCGGAGCCGGAGAAGATCGATCCCCGTTTCCCGGGGCGTACCGATCAGGGATGCCACGACGCTCTCGGTCGGCGGCTGGGAGGTCCCCATCGAGAACGGCGACATCGCAGTATCGAGAATGTCTACGCCCGCTTCGATAGCCGCCTGGTAACTCATGGGGGCGATGCCACTGGTAGAGTGACTGTGGAGACAGACCATCGTATCGACCGCGTCTTTGATGCCGGTGATCAGGTCACGCGCGGCCTGCGGCATGATGAGCCCGGCCATGTCCTTGATGCAGATCGAATCGCAGTCAAATGCAGAGAGCTCTTTTGCCATTTCGATGAATGTCTGCGTAGAATGGACGGGGCTTGTCGTATAGGAAATGGCCCCCTGGAGGTGGGCACCGGTCTGTTTGACCCGTTCCATCGACTCTTTCATGTTCCGGATATCATTAAGGGCGTCGAAGACCCGGAATATTTCAACGCCGTTTGCGTGCGCCGCATCGACAAACCGGTCAACCACGTCATCCGGGTAGTGGCGGTATCCCACGAGGTTCTGCCCCCGGAGGAGCATCTGGATGGGAGTACGCCGGAGTTCTTCCTTGAGTGCCCTGAGCCGGTCCCACGGGTCTTCGTTCAGGAACCGGATGCAGGTGTCGAACGTCGCACCGCCCCACGCCTCGACAGAGAAGAAACCGCAGGTGTCGATCTCTCGTGCGAGCGGGATCATGTCCTCGGTGCGGAGCCGGGTGGCGATGAGTGACTGTGGGGCATCGCGAAGGGTCGTATCCGTAATAACAAGCTTGTGCGAACCGGCTGTAATCATGAAAAACCTCAGGGCCTCCGGGTGTTACTGTTCAGCCTCAGAAAAATTCACCGGTAAAGTATAAAAAATTCACTAACACCGACAACAACGGCGAAAACCAGTATGCCGGCCGCACATATCCCGCCAATAGCATCCCACCGTTGTGGGTGAAAGACCGGGCAGAGTGTACCACCATCCCGGTACCCCCGCATGGCCAACAGCTCCGCAGTATCTTCGGCCCGTTGCAGGGCATCCCGGATGAGCAGGTGCCCGGCCGGCTGGATGGTGCGAATGCCCCAGTCCTGCCCCTTGAGGTTCAGGGCGATCCGTATACGGGTGCAGTCTTCGAAAAGGGCGTATGCCATCTGCATCCCCATCTCTGCCGTCACTCCAATCTCAAAACCTTTGTTGCCCAGGCCCCAGACACTCACCGATAAAATATCTCCTTCCTTTAACCCGGCAAACAACCACGCGCCAATGAGCAGGATGACGGTCATACGGATAAAATAGGAAATGCCACTGCCACCGGTCAGGCTTGCAAGGCCGGAAACTATGGCGATGAGCGCCGCCATCACGAAGAGCGCCGGCCGGTTCTTGAGTAACCGATGGCGGGGGGTGAATGCCAGCCACCAGATCAGTGCCAGGGCCGCTCCCCAGATGCTGACAAACGCTGCAAGCGAAAGCAGTGCAGCACTGGCGAGGATTATTCTTGGATCCTGCATGCGGCCTCCCGGATGTCTTCGGGTGTAAGGTTCTCCGGCACCGTTTCCGCGCGGACAAGTTTTTTTATCAGAGATGGGGCATGCCGCCATCGTTCAAGTGCGCCGGGCAGGTCACCGCAATCGGTAAGGCGGCCATCTACAATTTCCCAGATCCGGTCAACGCGCGGGAAAATAACTTGTTCATGGGTAAAGATGACGGTAATTCCTTCATGCTGTCGGCTGAGCTCTGTGCAGAGCCGCTCTTTCTCGCTGCAGTCGAGGGAGCTGAACGGCTCGTCCAGAAGGAGCAGGTCGTACGGCCGTCCGAGGGCGCATGCGAGGTGGAGGCGTTTGAGTTCTCCACGGCTCAGGCAGAGCGATTGCGTGGCAGCGGTGATATAAAGACCGGTTGATCGGATAACCTTCTCGGCATCGAGACCCCATGAGGCACACTCTTCCCCAACGGTCAGGCCGGTAAGGTGAAACTCGGGAAACTGCGAGGAAAGCATTACCGTCTGGATCCGCTCCCTGCGGACAGTCCCCTTTTCCGGGAGAAAAAGCCCGGCCATGATCAAGGCAAGCGTCGATTTCCCGCTGCCGACATCTCCGGTCACGAGATGGATCCCTTCGCTGAAATAGCCGTCAGCCGCCAGAGCCCATGGGCCATGCCGCGCCGTTATGTGGTCAAGTACAAGCATCAAAGCGGGCATCTCCATGAGAGTGGGTAAAACGGGGTGCTGGAGAGAGAGGCAAAAACGGTAGCCGGCATGCCGGCATGTACCAGCCGGCCATTATCGATGAAGAGGAGATAGTTGCTGGATGCGGCTGTCTCCATCTGCTGGGTGCAGCGGATTATGTAGGCAGCCCCTGACTGCCGTATCATGGTCTCGATTGCAACAGAGCAGGTGGCGTCGAGGTGTGAATCATATTCGTCAAGGGCAAGCAGCGTGGGCCGGGTAATGAACGCGGTGGCAAGGGCTACCAGCACTTTCTCTCCCCCACTCAGGTCCCGCATCCTCCGGCCGAGCAGGTGCCCGATGCCCAGCGCCCCGGCAGGGGTGGTGATGGTCTCCTCCGTCACTTTGCAGGGAACGTGGCGGAAGCGGAACGGCGAAGCCAACTCATCGTTTACTGTCGAAAAGAGGATATTCCGGTCCGGGAATTCGTTCACGTACCCGACTT
>Ga0326728_10009065_pt1 | contig 24198 bp, 23 predicted proteins | sample MB3enrmetagenome_FD_207602 | JGI IMG/M metagenome (GOLD analysis project Ga0326728, IMG submission 207602) | Lab enriched peat soil microbial communities from McLean, Ithaca, NY, United States - MB31MN | ecosystem: Environmental > Terrestrial > Soil > Wetlands > Peat | place: USA: New York... | reverse complement strand
TGTTAGCAACACATACTACTTCATTAGAGCTATTTCAGGCATGCGAAACAATTTTCGGGCATGAGGTAAAAGTATCCAATGATTTTCTGGAATATCTTCAGCCCATAGGCATTAAAACGGCTTACAGGAAAAGAGCGTTTGAAACACACCCCGACCGGGCCAAAGTGCTGGGGTCTTTTGCCAGAGATTTAAATACGGAATTCATAGATGTCCGGCAGGCCTATGAAAAACTTCTTTTGTTTGTTGAAACAAAAAATGAAAGAAATGAAAGAGCTACGCTCTTCAAAGATTTTAGAACGCAACAAGAATACTCGTGTCAATCTCCGGGAAAATCGTCACAAAAAAATACCCGTAATTACAAGGCAGGACAGAAAAAAAGCTCTCACGAACAAAGACACGCCAATAAAAAAAATAAAAATCAATCCGATCATTTTTATACCGGCAGTATCCCGAAGGGAAATCTTATGCTCGGGCAGTTTTTATACTACTCCGGTCTTATTTCATGGCGAACCCTTATCGAAGCTATTTGCTGGCAACGGTTGCAGCGGCCCCAAATCGGGCAGATAGCCATATCCTGGGGACTGATTTCCTACCAGGATGTCATAAGGATACTCACCGCCCGGACCTTTAATGAAAAATTTGGCGACTGCGCACTTCGCATCGGTTATATTTCAAATTTCGAGCATTTTGCACTTATCGGCAGGCAGCGGCAGCTCCAGCGCCCCTTTGGTGAATATTTTATTGAAAGGGGTATCCTTACCGCCAGGGACATCATGAACATTGCCAGCAAACAGCAACTTCACAACCTTACGCCATTAAAATGGAAAGAATAATCCGGGACGATTGTATTTAATGTTAGCCTCATTGGATTCCCGTTTTTGCGGGCATATGCCGGGTTTTGCTGCTGGGGGGAAATCTCTCTTTTCTCAACAGATTTAATTATATACATCAGGCACCTCTCAAGAAAGGGAAGTAGAAATCTGTCAGGAAATCATTTCGTCAATTATTGCCTTCATGGGCTTGATATTCTTCCGGGACGAAAATATTTGTCTGTTTTATTTCTTTATCAACGTTAACTTGCCGGCTGTCCTGCTTTGAAATGTTGAAACTTGTTTACGGAAATAGTGTATAATAAAATTATTAACTAAATGACAAATATCGCACCGTGTGAAATTTTTGAGAAGAATATATTATGACAACAACAGACAGAAAACGGAAGATGCCCGATGATATGAAAAAATGCGTGGAATTTCATGGGCATGTCTGCCCCAGTCTGATCTATGGTTACAGAGTAGCAAAAGAGGCAATAGGATTGATGAATCTCAGATGAGCCATTGATGAAGAAGTGGTTGCAATCTGCTGCGAGATGACTATGGCGGTAAAGATGGTGAAGCTGGGTGATGGACGGCAAGCCTGTATTCCCTGTTCGCAAAAAGAGGGTTCAAAACAGAGTATGTAATGGATAACCCTTGGCATATGTTTATTGATCTTTTCAAAATCCGGCTAAGCCAGTGGCAAGGCAGGTATTTCTGATCATTTTCCTGATGTGGGCAATATGCGACTTAGAATTAAAGCTGTTTTCCCATGACCGGGTGTCTTTGCGCGGCCATGCGCACAATAAGGCTTCCCATCTGGGCGTAGCTGATGCCATCGGCTTCGGCGGCGCAGGCCATGCTGGCGTCCGAGCTGATATCCGCGTTGGGATTAACATCCAGAACATAAAAGACATTGTCCCGAAGACGGATGTCCATACGGGCGTAATCCCTGCATCCGATTGCACGATAGGCGTTGCCGCAAACGTTTTCTAAATCCGTTTTTTGGTCATTTGTGAGAGGGGCGGGCAACAGTGTTTCGATTTTTTCGTAGTGCCGTGAACCGGGGATAAATTTCGCGTCATATGTGCAAAGTCTGTCCTTCATATTGCCGAAATCGGAAAAATCCATTTCCGCCGCTGGCAGTACCGTTAATTTATCGTTGCCCCAGACAGAAACGTGGAACTCGCGTCCGTCAATAAAATCTTCCACCAGCGCCGGTTGAGAATATTTGTCCAGAATAAATGATATTCTGTTTTTTAAATCTGTTTGATTCATCACCACGGATTCTGGTGTAATGCCCGCGGAGCAATGTTCGTTCTGCGGTTTGACAATCGCAGGAAATATTTTCCAGTCTTTTATGTCGGGGGAATTACAAATTCGCCAGGCCGGCGTTGGAATTCCGGCTTTATCCAAAATGACTTTTACGCGATATTTATCATACGCCAGCGACAGTGTTTCAAAATCAGCTCCGGTGAAGGTATAGCCTAACGTTTCCAGCTTTTTTATCACAAGCGATTCACTGTTTTCAATACCCGGAAGCCCTTCGCACCAGTTGAAGACAATATATTTCGCGGGATCAAAAGGCTCAAGGTGTCGGGCAATATCGCTATCCGCGATGGGAACGGGAAAGGTAGGGTGTCCTATGCTTATAAGAGCATCGCTTAATTGTGTGGAGAGCCTGATCACCTCGTCTTTTTCATCTTGAGTCCATTCCGGATTAACATTGTACAATAAAACCACCGGAATTTTTTCGGGCGTTATGTCTAACGGCACTCTATCACCTCCATATCATCTTTTATTTAGAATTGGTATAATTCAACTTTTTATAATTTGACCTGATAATAATCTGCTTATCGGAAAAAAGATTGTAAAGAAGCGATACCTGTATGTCAATATAATATTAAGCATAATCAAAGCTTCTGGATTCGGTAGCCAGCGCAAACACCTTCGCCTGCTGTCGGTTAGCAAGCGTTTACAGGATTATATAGTTCCTTAAGAATCGAAGATTCTCCGCGGCAAGCCGCTGCGAACTTCAATGATACTTGTTATGATCTTATTAAATAATATGTTCAATGCGATGACACCTCGATGACGGGTATTAATGAGTATCATTACACGTTAATTTCAATCTTGTTTTACCTTCCAATATCTGGTAGTGCTCAATGAGGGATTGTGTTCATGAATGACATACTTACAGTTTCACAACTCAATAATAATATTAAAATTCTCTTGGAAGAGAGATTTGATTTTGTTCTGGTGGAGGGCGAGGTTTCCAATCTGCGGCGACCGCAATCCGGACACATTTACTTCACGTTGAAGGATGATAAAAGCCAGATTAAGGCGGTCTTTTTTCATAAGTTCGGCACGTATCAACGGCGGACTGATTTTGAACTGGAAGAGGGTTTAAAAGTATTGTGCCGGGCGCGCCTCAACGTTTATCTGCCGCGCGGGGAATATCAGCTTGTTGTTGAATCAGTGGAACCTCTTGGTGTTGGCGCTTTACAAAAAGCGTTTGAACAACTCAAAGCCAAGCTTTTCGCAGAAGGATTATTTGAAGAACGCCATAAAAAAGCAATTCCTTTTCTGCCTGAAAGAATTGGTGTGGTGACTTCGCCTACGGGCGCTGTGATCAGGGATATTTTAAATATAACAAAACGGCGTTTTCCCATGGCGGATATATTAATTGCTCCTGTGCGGGTGCAAGGCAATGATGCCGCCCCTGAAATAATTCAGGCTCTGCGCAATTTGCAATCATATGGAGCGGTTGATGTAATTGTCATTGCCCGTGGTGGCGGTTCCCTTGAGGATATTGCTCCTTTCAATGATGAGGCTTTGGCGCGGGAAATTTTCCGTTCGTCAATACCCGTAGTATCCGCAGTTGGTCACGAAACAGATTTCACTATATGTGATTTTGTGGCGGATTTGCGAGCGCCCACGCCATCTGCCGCGGCGGAATTAATTGTGCCGGAGTCGATGGAGTTAATAGCGAAAATTAATATTCTTAAACAGAGGATGATAGCGGGTTATTATCGCTGCCAGAAAGACAGAAGAAATAAGATTGCCGCATTACGGGAAAGGCTCAAAGATCCGCGCGGGTTTTTAATTAATTTAAAAATAAATCTGGATGACCTTAAAGAAAGACTTCGGTCATCTTTTTATCATGAAAAACAAAACTTGAATAATGAACTTCAACAACTTCAATTGCGGCTTTTGCACCAGAATCCGGCAGGGAAGATCAATGAAAGAAAAATATTATTAAAAAATATTCAAAAAGATTTATTCAATAATTTATCAGGCCGCTTGGCTGCGCTCAAAGAACGGCTCCGGAAAAATTCTGCCGTTTTGGAATCTTTGAATCCTCTGGGAGTTTTGCAAAGGGGTTACAGCATTACACGCAGTATGGAAAGCGGAATGATTATCCGGCAAGCGGTTGATCTGAGCATAGGGGAAGATGTCAATATTCAGTTGGCAAGAGGTAATTTTAACGCTAAAATAGAAAAAATATCTCAGGAGTAATTATGGCAAAAGAAAAATTTGAAAGCGCGTTGGAAAAACTCGAAGATATAGTAAAGAAGATGGAATCCGGCGATATGCCTTTAGATGAAGCCTTGAGATCTTTTGAAGAAGGAATAAAGAGCATTCGCTTTTGCGCGGCTAAATTAGAGGAAGCGGAACGGCGTGTCGAAATGCTTTTGGGGAAAGAAGATTCCCTTCAGGTAAAGCGTTTCGAGGGAGACCAAAACGATGGAAGGTGATGATGGATTCTTAAAAGCGTATTTACAGGACAGGCAGAAAATTGTGGAAGAAGCTCTTGAGCATTATCTTCCCGCGGATGATATTCCGGCAAAAATATATGAGGCTGTTCACTACAGTGTTTTTAACGGAGGAAAGCGAATCAGGCCGATTCTCTGTCTGGCAGCGGCGGAAGCGGTTGGCGGCGATCTGGCTTCAGCCATGCCGGTTGCCTGCGCTTTGGAATTAATTCATGCTTACTCTCTCATTCATGATGACCTGCCGGCAATGGATAACGATGATTTCCGGCGCGGCAAGCCTACCTGTCACAAAGTTTTCGGAGAGGATATGGCCATCCTGGCCGGTGACGCGCTGCTGACGGAGGCTTTTGTTCTTTTATCCCGCGCGGAAAAAGTCAGATTATCCGGATTCTCCGCGGAAAGGCGTTTGGCGGTTATACAGGAAATTGCCTATGCCGCCGGAATCAGCGGCATGGTTGGCGGTCAGGCTCTTGATATGCTTTCGGGAAAATCCGGAGCCGACGAAAATACGCTCCGGGAAATTCACCGGCGCAAAACAGGAGCGTTAATTGTTGCCGCGGTAAAATCAGGAGCTGTTATTTTTAATGCCGGTAAAGATAAAATTCAAGCTCTGGCGGAATACGGAATAAATGTGGGGCTGGCTTTTCAGATAGCAGACGACATCTTGAATGTCGAAGGGGACCGTGAGCTGATGGGCAAGAATACCGGCAGTGACGCCGCACGGAACAAACTCACCTATCCGTCTTTGCTGGGCATGGAACTGGCGAAAGAAAAATTGGCAAAGTATATTGACGCGGCGGTGGCAAGCCTCTCCAATTTTGATGAGAGGGCTATGCCGCTCATTGTCATTGCGCGCTATGTAATGGAAAGAAAATCATGAACTATACCACACTTCTAAATCAAAGATAATATTGATGCGGCTAGGCCCCAGCCTCAGGCGTATTATACATACGTTCTGGGAAGCCGACAACGACGCCAACAAAAATAGTGCTTTGATTTAGAAGTGGTATTAATCATATGGATAGAAAGGATTTTGTTTTGGTAAAGCAACCCGAAACGGTGAATTACAGTGTTCTGGAAAATGTGGAATTACCCGCGGATATTCGTAAACTTAATACTGCCCAGCTTAATACTCTGGCTCAGGAAATAAGAGATTTGATTATTCATACGGTTTCTTCCCGTGGCGGTCACCTTGCCGCCTCTCTGGGAGCAGTGGAATTAACACTGGCGCTCCATTATGTTTTTAATACGCCGCAGGATAAGATTGTCTGGGACGTCGGTCATCAGGCTTATGCTCATAAAATCATCACCGGACGTAAAAATACTTTTGCCAATTTGCGCAAACAAAGTGGCATCAGCGGATTTCCCCGAAGAGAAGAAAGCATGTATGATGTTTTTGATGTCGGACACAGTGGAACTTCTATTTCCGCCGCCTCCGGATTTACCGAAGCCGGTTGTTTAAAAGGCGATAACAATAAAATAATCGCTGTTATTGGCGATGCTTCCATGACCACAGGCATGGCCTTTGAAGGATTGAACTGGGTCGGAGATCGTAAAAAAAACATGATTATCGTTTTAAACGATAACGAAATGTCCATTTCTTCCAATGTAGGCGCGATGTCTTCCTATCTGAATCGGGTGATGACCGGCCATACAATAACCACATTAAAAGCGGATATTAAAAGTTTCCTTGGACGCATCCCTGGCATTGGCGGAGGGATGGTTAAATTTGCCCGGCAGATAGAAGAATCTCTGAAAACATTTATGGTTCCCGGAGCGCTTTTTGAAGAAATGGGATTCACTTATGTGGGCCCGCTTGCGGGACACCGATTAAAGTATCTCATTAAAAATTTTGAAAATATCAAGGAACTGTCCGGCCCTGTGCTCGTTCATGTAATCACAAAAAAAGGCAAAGGCTACCGGTTTGCTGAAGAAAACCCGCTGACTTATCACGGCGTAGCTCCTTTTAACGTGGAAACCGGTAAAGCTACTACTCCTGAGTCTGATATTCCAACATATACGAAAGTATTCGGCAGAACTTTAGTTAAACTGGCGCGGGACGATTCCCGTATTGTGGCTATTACCGCCGCAATGTGTGATGGCACGGGGCTTGATAAGTTTTGCAGGGAATTTCCCAAGCGCTTTTATGATGTGGGTATCGCAGAACAGCACGCGGTAACCTTTGCCGCTGGTTTGGCGGTGGAAGGCTTTGTTCCCATTGTTGCCATTTATTCGACTTTTCTGCAAAGGGCTTACGATCAGATCGTATATGATGTCTGCCTGCAAAAACTGCCGGTTGTTTTTGCCATTGACCGTGGCGGGCTTGTCGGCGAAGATGGAGCCACCCATCAGGGGCTCCTCGATTATTCTTATTTGCGTTCCATTCCTGATATTGTTGTGATGGCGCCCAAGGACGAAAATGAACTACAGCATATGCTCAAGACGGCTGTCGGTTGCGGGCATCCTGTATCGTTGCGTTATCCGCGCGGCAAAGGAACAGGTGTCATTCTTGATGATGATCTAAAAACTCTGGAAATAGGCAAGGGTGAAGTACTGCGCGATGGATCGGATTTGGCGATTATCGCTATTGGTTCGGCGGTTAATCCTTCGCTGATTGCGGCAAAGAAACTCTCCGAAGAAGGGATAAATATTAAAGTGATCAATGCCCGCTTTGTAAAACCTCTTGATAATGAGCTGATTTTGAAAACTGCGGCAACGATTAAAAAAATTATTACGGTTGAGGAAAACATGCTTCCGGGTGGCTTTGGCAGCGCTGTTTTAGAATTATTGGCCCAGGAAGGCGTAACCGGTGTTTGGGTGAAGCGATTGGGCATCCCCGATAAATTTGTTAAACATGCCACGCAGGCCGAGCAGCGTCATAAGTGCGGCATAGATGAAGAAGGTATTATTCGGGCGATAAAAGATATGCTGGCGGGACAATCCGGCATTCAATAATATTTTATTATACCCAATCGCATGGTATTACATGAATATGGCCATTCAAAAAATTCGTCTGGACAAGTTGCTTGTTGATCGAGGAATCGCGCCCACGCTGGAGCGCGCCCGCGCGCTGATCCTTGCCAGGGTTGTGAAAATCAACGAAACATACATGGATAAGGCGGGCGCGCCTGTAGCGGTTAATTCGGAAATTCAGATAAAGGGTCAAGACAATCCCTACGTGAGCCGCGGGGGATTAAAATTGGAAGCGGCTTTAAAAGAATTTAAATTGAATGTTGCCAATATTGTCGCTCTTGATGTCGGGGCTTCCACCGGAGGTTTTACAGACTGCCTTTTGCAGGCAGGCGCGCGCAAAGTTTATGCTCTTGATGTCGGTTACGGCCAGTTGGCCTGGAAGCTGCGCGAAGACAAACGCGTAGTCATAATCGAACGCACGAATATCCGTTACTATGACGGCGCTGCCCTGAACGAACGGATTGATCTGGCCACAATCGACGCTTCTTTTATTTCTTTGAAAATTATTATTCCATCTGTTTTAAAATTTCTGAGAGACGGAGCGCTGATTCTGGCACTTATTAAACCGCAGTTTGAAGCCAAAAGGGAAGAAGTGGGGAACCATGGAGTGATTAAAGATGCCTCTGTTCATGAGCGTGTAGTGCACGACATCAGCGGATTTTGCGAGTCTTTGAATTTAAAGGTTGAAGGAACTTGCCCCTCGCCTGTTTTAGGCCCTGCGGGCAACAGGGAATTTTTTATTCTAGCGCGGAAGGAATACCAAGAGCAAAATGGAAATTAAACTTGCCAGGACAGCAGGTTTTTGCATGGGCGTTCGCAGGGCCGTAGATATTGTGCTGGATATAGCACAACATGAAACACGCCGCTCTATTTATACTTACGGTCCTTTGATTCATAACCCGCAAACAATTGAATTACTCAAGAGCCGCGGCGTTAAACCTGTCGAGAGTATCGAAGAGATAAAGGACATCCAAAACGCTATTCTGATTATTCGCGCTCATGGTATTGCTCCGGATGAAAGGAAGAAAATTAAGGAAAGCGGCATTAAGGTTGTAAATGCAACCTGTCCTAAAGTTGGTTACGTGCAATCCATCATTAAAAAACATACTGCTCTTGATTATACCGTGGTGATCGTAGGCGATAGGGAACATCCGGAGGTTGACGGTCTTCTAGGTTACACAGGCGGCAGGGGCATTATTCTGTCCACTTTGGATGATGTGGATAAATTATCTTCTCTTGATAAGATATGTGTTGTCGCTCAAACAACTCAAGATTCAAATAATTATGGCAAGATTGTTGAAAAAATAAAGAAAAGCTTCCCTAACGCGGTTGTATTTAACACCATTTGCTCTTCAACTGAACAAAGACAAGCGGAAGTTATAGCAATGGCTGGTGAAATGGACGCAATGTTTATCGTTGGCGGAAAAAACAGCGCCAATACCAGAAGGCTGGCTGACCTTGCCCAAAAGCAACAATCTTCCACTTTTCAAATCGAAACTCCGGCAGAAATGGGAAATATTAATCTGGGTCCCTATAATCGTATCGGGGTTTCAGCAGGCGCTTCCACTCCTAACTGGATTATCGATCGGGTGATGGATAAAATCATGGAAGGTCAAAGCCGTAAGTTGAAAAATCTGGGTAAATTGCTCAATCTCTGGATATGGGCTATCAAAACGGATATTTATTCAGCTGTGGGCGCAGGGTGTCTTTGTCTGGTTTGTATGCTGTTGCAGAATATGCCGGTGAATCTGTCTTTTGTAGCGATTGCCTTTCTTTATGTATATGCGATACATGTCTTAAATCGTTTGATTAGCCGAAAGCCCGCCGGTCTTGTCGGCTCGTTTCGGGAAGAAAGCTACCACCATCATAAAAATATATATTTATACACAGCTTTACTGTCTATTGTCGCCGCCCTTGCGCTGGCATTTAATAATGCTGTCATTGTCTTTATTTTTCTATTTATTATTTCATTTGCCGGTATGCTTTATAATATGAGGATTCTGCCCCCAAAATGGCATTTCCGGAGTTTAAAAGATTTGCCCGGTTCAAAAAATATATCTATGTCCGTAGCCTGGGGAATAGTAGCTGCAATTTTGCCCGTCCTGGACAAAATTAATTCCTTTAATGCTGGTTTGATCGTTGCTTTTTGCTTTACATTTGGAATAGTTTTTATCCGTTCGGCAATGTCGGATATTTTGGAAATACAAAGTGATAAATTGATAGGACAGGAAACTATTCCCGTTTTTTTTGGAAAAATGCTGACAATAACCATCCTTAAAATTATCTCATTGATATTATGCATTCTTCTTCTTCTTTCTTATCCGGCAGGCTGGAATACATCTTTAAGCTTTCTTCTGTTACTGTGTATATTATATATATGGATTTGTTTTCAGTTTTGTGATAAAAAAAATGTGCTTTCCGGGGCTGTTAAGGAAGGCCTACTGGAAACCAGCTATATTATAGCTGGTTTTTGTGTTTTCTTGTGGTGTGTTTTTTGATACGGAAGTTTCCTTCCGAAAATAAGGAGGTTTTAAAAATTATGACAAAAAAGTCGTTCGCTAAATATATACTAATTATTGTTATTTTAACAACAATAGGTTGCAGCGAATTACGTTTTTCCCAATTGGCGCCGGATGCAAAGGATTTTCACCCGCAAAGAGTGGCTGTGTTTCCGGTGGAAGTATGGAATCATAAGGAAATGACCGACTCCAGGGAAGCCGTGGAACAAATTGTCGCGGGCACATTGGTTGAAAAAAAGTTATTTCCCAGTGTCATGTACACTGAGAGTTTGAACAAACAAATCCAGGCCAACGAAGAATTACATAAGGCTATAACTGTGTATCTCTCTAAATTGCGACAGCTTAATTTTTCTGATCCTGATTTGAGCAGAAAAATCGGCGAATTAGCAAAAATTGACGCGTTTTTGCTGGTATCCGTTGATGATTGGGAATATACTGTTGAACATAATGATAAATTGGCTAAGGTTGGCATAACCATGGAATTATATGATGTCTCCACCGGTAAATTAATGTGGAAAGCCGGTCATGATATAACAGAAGATTATATGATAATAAAACCTGATTTGCTTAAAGTCGCTCAGGATGTTATCCGTAAGATGATTGATTACATGCCGCATTAAATGGGCGAAAAGAAGAAATTTTAACCAATTAAGGAGAAATTATATGAAAGAAGAAGTGCAAAAAGCTATCGATCTTATAAGACCCAGCCTGCAGGCGGACGGAGGGGATGTAGAACTTATAGATGTCAGCGCAGATGGGATAGTAAAGGTGAAGTTAACCGGTGCTTGCCGTGGTTGTCCAATGTCCCAGATGACTTTAAAGATGGGAATAGAAAAAATGATTAAAAAGCAAGTACCGGATATTAAGGAAGTCATTGCCGTTTAAGTTTGTTTTACGGCAATAGCGCGTAAAAATATCCTTAAAAACTTTTTTTATAAATTGACAATTATCATTGATTTTGATTAACAGAGATTTCCTGACAGCCAATTTGTGAGGGATTTTTATTTTGGTAAATAATTATTATAAGAAGGAGTATGAAGAATAATGGCATATGTGATTACTGACGAATGTATTGCTTGCGGCTCTTGCGAAAGCGAATGCCCAGTCGAGGCAATTTCTGAAGGTGAAGATAAATACGTTATCGACCCTAAACTTTGTAATGATTGCGGAAGTTGTGCCGATCAATGTCCGGTGGAAGCAATTGTTCCCGGAGATGGAAAATAATTTATCAGCAGCAAAATCACAACTGGGAATAAATCCTGATTCATGTGGATATATTCCCAGTTTCCCCTTTTTAATTACAAACTATCTTCACTTACTGTCATGCACGTCTGTTATTTTACGAAAATTAAGCCGGGAGTTTTTAAGTAATTAATAAAAGATCATCTGTGAGAGGTTTAATTAGTGAAAAAATTAATTACCTTTGAAGGTATTGAGGGTTCGGGGAAGTCAACCCAGATAAAACTTGTTGCCGAGTATTTTGTTGAGAAAAACGTTCCGATTATTGTTACCCAGGAGCCGTCAGGAACTGATATCGGCCGGAAAATAGGAAGCATCCTCTTTAATAGGGAACATTATTATATGTGCGCCGAGACCGAAATGTTTTTGTTTTGCGCGGCCCGGGCACAACATGTTCGGGAGAAAATTTTGCCGGCTTTAGAACAAAATAAAGTTGTTTTGTGCGACCGGTTTTCTGATGCCACTTACGCCTATCAAGGCGCCGGACGTGGTCTTGATCATGAATTTATCAAGTTAATGAATGACTATTCTGCGTTGCATTTAAAGCCGGACTTAACTTTATTGTTTGATTTACCGGTAGAAATTGGATTACAAAGAGCTACGGATCGAAATAATCGCCTTAAGGAACCTTCTTCCATCGACAGGTTTGAAAGAGAAAATATTGATTTCCATCGACGGATTCGTGAAGGATATCTCAATATTTTAAGAAATGATCCCAAACGTTTCCGCTTAATTGACGCAAATCAAGATGTTAACGCAATTCAAGAAGAAGTGCGCCGGCATATTAGTGATTTTATAAATTTACAAAATTAGTTATTTCAGGGAACTTCTTTATAAATTATGTCTTTTCGCGATATTTACGGTCATGAAAAAAAAATAGAGATTATTCAAAAAACCCTGGCTAAAAAAAGAATAGGGCACGCTTATCTTTTCAGCGGTATCTCCGCCGTGGGCAAAAGAACTTTCGCCCTGGAATTTATCAAGGCTCTCAACTGCGAGAAGGTAGATTTTCTTTATGATTCCTGCAATGAGTGTGTTTCCTGCCGGAAAATTCAGCGCGAAAGCCATCCCGATATCTTTTCCGTTAAAGCCGATGGTCAGTTTATTCGTATTGATGCCATTCGTGAAATTCAGAAACGAATTAAATGTAAACCTCTGGAAGCCAGAATGCGGGCATTTGTTATTGATGATGCAGATAAAATGAACGATCAGGCGGCAAACGCGCTTTTAAAAATGCTGGAAGAACCATCTCCATCGAATATATTAATTCTGGTTACAGCCAGACCATATGCTCTTCCATCTACGATTGTTTCGCGTTGCCAGCATATGCGTTTTAATCCACTTAGTTCTGAAATAGTGGCAAAATTTCTTATCGCACAGATGGGCATGGATAACCAAAGAGCTTTGCTTCTGGCAGCTTTATCCGGTGGTTCAATTGGTAACGCAGTGGAATTGAATAAAGAAGATATTGTTGCCTATCGCACGGAATTGTTAAAGTTGCTTTCAATGACACGCCCAGATGACCCCTTCAGTTTAATCAATTTTGCGTCCTTTCTGGGACAGGGGAAAAAAGAAGTCAAGCAAGGGCTGAATATTCTTAACACTTTTTTCCGTGATGCTTTGATTTTTAAGGAAATCAAACAAAATAAAATGTTAATCAATCAAGACAATTCTTCTTTTATTGCAACCTGTGCCGCGCGTTTGTCCGGCGAACAAATTCTTCAGAATATAGCACAGATAGAAAAGGCGGGACAGATTTTGGAACAGAATGTCAACAAATCATTGACATTGGAAACAATGGCATTTAAGTTAAATTATTAAAAAGTCAGTTAGGATAAGAAATTGCTTGTAAATATTATTGGAGTTAAATTTAAACAAGAGGGCAGAATATATAGTTTTGGCGCAGGTGATCTTATTTTGCATAAAAATGATCAGGTTATTGTCAATACCGATAATGGTCTGGCGCTGGGAGTTGTTGCTAATGATGTGAAAAGGTGTCAACCGTCGGATCTGCCGGCAAATCTAAAAAAAGTCGTTCGAAAAGTAACAGCTCAAGATTTGCAACTTAAAGAAGAAAACGACAAACTTGAGGACGAAGCCCGGAAATTTTGTGTGGAAAGGATTCAGAACAGAGAGCTTCCCATGAAATTAATTGATGTGGACTGCCTTTTCGAAAAGAGCAAAATTATTTTTTACTTTACATCGGAAAGCAGAGTGGATTTTCGTGAATTGGTCAAAGATCTCGTTCAAAGATTCAAGATAAGAATAGAATTGAAGCAGATAGGCGCCCGGCAGGAAACACGCATTACCAAAGGCATTGCTGTTTGCGGCCGCATGGTTTGTTGCGCGGGAATACTGCAAAATTTAGAAAGAGTTACCGTCAAAATGGCGAAAGAACAGAGCATGTCGCTCAATCCGGAAAAAATTTCCGGATTGTGTGGCCGTCTGATGTGCTGTCTGGCTTTTGAACATGAAGGATACTCCGGGCGGAAAAAATGTCCCAAAGCTATTAAGGCTGATAACAATAATGTAGACGTGCAGGGCGAAAAGCAGACAATGGATTTGGAAAAAATGGATGAAAAGGACACTTTTTGATAATCAGTATGGAGATGCTGTCAATATGCCAAAATCATTTTATATAACGACTCCGATTTATTACGTTAATGCTTCACCGCATATCGGACATGCTTATACGACAATTGTTGCCGATGTCCTGGCCAGGTATCATCGCATGATTGGCGAAAATACTTTCTTTGTGACTGGAACTGATGAACACGGCGATAAAATCGCGGAAGCGGCGCAGAAGGCCGGGATAACGCCCAAAGAATACGCGGATCGAATCAGCGATCAATTTCGTAATCTCTGGCCTGAACTTTCCGTAACCAATGATTATTTTATCCGGACAACAGATACGAACCACATTGAAACTGTGCGTAATATATTACAGAAAGTTTACGATTCCGGAGACATCTATTTTGGCGCTTACGAAGGTTTTTATTGTGTCGGATGTGAGCGATTTTATATGGAAAAGGAACTGGTGGATGACAAGTGTCCCGATCACCAGACAAAACCGGAGCATCGCAAGGAAAGCAATTATTTCTTTCGCATGAGCAAATATCAGGACTGGTTGATTAATCACATCAAAGACAACCCGGATTTTATCCGTCCGGAAAGATATAAAAACGAAGTTTTAGCTTTTTTACGCGAGCCATTGGAGGATCTTTGCATATCGCGTCCCAAGTCCCGATTGCAATGGGGAATTACTCTCCCGTTTGATCAGGACTATGTAACCTATGTCTGGTTTGACGCTCTGATTAATTATGTTACCGCCCTGGATTATCCTGATTCAGATAAATTTAAGATGTTCTGGCCGGTAGCGGAGCATCTTATTGCAAAAGACATTTTGAAACCGCATGGCATTTACTGGCCCACAATGCTTAAAGCTGCGGGTATCGAACCATACCAACGCCTGAATGTTCATGGTTACTGGAATTCAGATCAAAGCAAGATGTCCAAGAGCCTTGGTAATATTGTTCATCCGCTTGATTTAAAAGATAAATACGGTCTGGATGCTTTCCGTTATTTTCTTCTGAGAGATATGGTTTTCGGATTGGATTCCAATTTTTCCGAGGAAGCTTTTGTGCAGCGGTTAAATTCTGATTTGGCCAATGATTTGGGCAATCTGGTCAGTCGCACTATTACTATGGCCATTAAATATTGCGACGGCAAGGTGCCGGAAATCAATCTCAAAGAGAAAAATTCGGCGTTGCATGAAGCAGCTTTGAAAACAGTCGCGGAAGTCGAATCCGGTTTTAATGATATGTCCCTGCATAAAGCCTTGATTGCCATTTGGGATTTTATAAATATCACTAATAAATATATTGTCGCAAATGAGCCGTGGACTTTGGGAAAAGACCCCGCGAACAAGGAAAAATTAACAGCGATAATGTATAATTTGCTTGCGGCCTTGCGGGTAATAGCTATTCTGCTCAAGCCTTTTATGCCGCAAACCACGGAGAAAATTTTACGGCAAATTGGAGTAGATGAATCTAATCTGGATATGGCCAGTATAAAAAAAAGTGATATGTTAAAAGCGGGCAGCCCCTTAACCCGCGGCGAATCGCTGTTTCCGCGCGTTGTTCAGGAAAAAGAAAACCAGATGCAGGAGAAAAAATCTTCCATGATTGATTTAAAACCTGAAATTGACTACGAGGAGTTTGCCAAAGCGGATTTACGTGTGGCAAAAATTCTGGCGGCGGAACCTGTTCCCAAATCCAACAAACTTTTAAAACTTACAGTCGATATAGGTGAAGAACGCACAATTGTTGCCGGTGTCGGCAAGGACTATACCCCCGCGGAATTAATCGGCAAAAAAATAGTGATCGTTGCCAACTTAAAACCGGTGAAATTAATGGGAGTAGAATCTTACGGCATGCTGCTGGCGACTGATACGGCTGAAGGACTTACGGTACTGACATTTGACCGTGAAGCAAAAGCAGGAGCAAAGATCCGGTAGCCGCTCTTCTTTGAAAAAAGCGGCTACCGGATTTATACATTTGTCCTAATCTTTTAAAAGTTTTTCAATAACGGCAGGATCAAATCCATCAACTACCTGACCCTTGATATAAAATAAGGGTGTTGCTCTGACTCCGATTTGCGAAGCAAATTGCATATGCGTTTTGACGGTTTCATCTACTTTTTTGTCAACGCAAATATTAAGCGGAGCTTTATTATCGAGTTTTCCAGTCACTACATCATCATACGTCTTGGCCACATCTTTCGAACATAAGATATGTTTAATCTTGTCAGCCGAATCTTTAGATAGCGGGAAAAAGAAAACATACAATGTTACATCCTGGCGTTGAGAAAAGAATTTATAAGCCTGACGGCAGTGAGGACAGTTTGGATCCATAAATTCCACTACAGCCGTTTTTCCGCTGCCGATTTTCAAAGCGCTATCCAGAGGTAATTTGGCCATTTTTTGCGCCATCTTTTTAGAAAAACTTTCACGGGTGATATTTACTCCATTTTTGGAAATTAAACTTCCATAGAGGATTACATCGTCTTTCGGCATGTAATAGTAAATCTGGTTGCCCGTATAGACTTCATAAATTCCTTTAATATCTGTGGGCGTTATGCTTTCAAAAATATTTTTTGGGAAACTTTTTTTGAATTGTTCTTCTATGGGTAAATTTTTAGCAAACACAAAAGTTGGAAAGAGGAAAAGAATAAATAAAAGGGTTGCGGTTATTTTTTTCACGGTTTGCCTCCTTATTGAAAATCTATTTAAGTATAAGATTAAATGATGACTGTGTCAAGTTTTGTCCGTATTTTGTCCAGCCAATTTAGAAGTGTCCTATTTGAATTGATAAATATATTCTTCAATTGGAGGCTCCGGGCAATAAGTTGTCCATCTTCCTCAAAAGGTGATCTTTTGAAAGTTTAATCGGAGGGATTGTCATCCTTGTGAAACGCGGCATCCATCTCAAGGTGTCGCAGACTCTGGTTGTCTCGCACAAGCGCGGATGTAAAGGTACACCTGTATCCGGAGACGGCGGCCAGGAAGAAAGATTGCGCCATTTCACAACAGGCTGCTGTAAATGATTACAGAGCGGTTAATTTTCCATCAGCTCCGATAGTAAAGGCATAGACAGCGCCGGTATTCACATCTGATACATAGGCATAGGGCCCTTGGGGGTCAATCGTAACGGTGGTAAAACTTGTCCCTGTAGTCACCATTGTCTGAATATTAGTTAATACGCCATTGGTTCCGTTAATTGAATAAACCCAGATATTGCCATCATTCCTGTCTGACACATAGGCAAATGTTCCTGATGAGTTCGTGTAAAGCGTGACCGGGTTAGGATACGTACCGGTAGGGAAATTGCTTCCTGGGACGTAGATCTCAAATACCCCACTGGAGGGACTGATCTCAAAGGCTGTAATATCGCTGGAACCCATATTGGATACATAGGCATATGCATATGTTCCTGATGGGTTAGGGTAAATCGTGACGGAGGCAGGATAGATATCTGCAGTCACTGCGTTTCCGTTGGTGCTCAATGACCCGTCGGAATTGATAGTATAGAGCGAGATATTGCCGCCACCCATATTGGCCACATAGGCATATGCTCCTGATGTGCCAGTGTAAGTCGTGAAGGATACAGGATACGTCCCCGCAGCAATTGTCGGGGTGTTAATGGAAGGGGTCAATGACCCGTCTGTATTGATCGTATAGGCCGAAATAGTGCCGTCACTCATATTGGGCACATAGGCATATGCTCCTGATGAGTTCGTGTAAGTCGTGACAGAGACAGGACTTGTACCGGCAGTGAACGGGCTTCCTGTAACGGGGATCAATGCTCCGGGTGTGGAGGAGGATGTATTATCTATGGTGTAGGCCGAAATAGTGCCGCCACCAATATTTGCCACATAGACAAATTCTCCTGATGTGTATGGATAAATCGTTACGGAGGCAGGACCTGTGCCGGCAGTGAACGGGCTTCCTGTAACGGGGATCAATGCTCCAGGTGTGGAGGAGGATGTATTATCTATGGTGTAGGCCGAAATAGTGCCGTCACCTATATTTGCCACATAGGCAAAGTTCCCTGATGGGTCAACCGTGACTTGGCTGGGGATTGTCCCGGTAGGGAACGGGCTTGTTATAACGGGGGTCAATGCCCCTGTAGTCTGATTGATGATATAGGCATCGATGTCACTAAGACTAGAATTTGACACATAGGCAAATAGCCCAAATGGGTCAACCGTAACAGGACTGGAATTCATCACACAGCTTACGGCCACGTCCATCACAGGTGAGCCGCTGATTGTGCCGCTGCCGTTACTGACGACGCAAGTTTGGGAAGGGTTGGTCGGCTGTGTTTTTACCGTGACGGAGTAGGCAGTTCCGGTGGTCAGCGCCGTGACAAAGGCAAAGGAGCCATTGGCAGAGATGCTCCGGTCATCTCCTCCATTGTCCTGTAACACCAGCCCGCTGCCGATCATGCCGCTGACCGTGCCGCTAATTGTGTAATTGTATCCAGGTGAGGTGCCGCAGGACGTTAGAATGGCCATCAAGCCAACCGCCCATACGGTCTTGACCAATATCCTCAAAAATAATTTAAATTCGCGTTTTTTATTCATAGACAGTGCCAGCATTTTTTCTCCATGTATGCGGATTATTTTTAAAATTGATTAAGTATTGCTTTTTTGGTGTGGAAGTATATGAAGAATTGCTTAATATGTCAATGAATATTGACTGCAAAAAATGCCGTTTGGCAAAGATTACCTTGAAAGATAAATCCGCAATTATTTTAGTCCAATCATAATCCGAAAATGTCTTGTAATAATATGGCTTAATGCATCAGTGAAGAGCCTGAAGGCACCCGTTAAAACATATTCCGGACGCCATTTTTGTATAGATTCCTGCTTCGGCCAAATGCGATGCACATCCTATCGCGATTCATCCTTTACTAAGTAGATTGAACAGGGTATTTTCCGGATGATGGCATCATTGCTGCCGCTTATTAGAAAATGTTCTATGCGGCCTTCTTCCTGAGCACGCAAAATTACCAGATCAATTTTTTCATCTTCAATAGTCTTCAGAATTTCTTCAACCGGATCACCCTCTTTAATAAACTCCCGGATCATCATGCCTTTCTTTTTTTCGCTGTTAATAATATTATCCAGTTCCTGCTTCACTTTTTGTAAATCTTTCTTCCGCTCTTCGATAAGGGATATCATGGGCACACTCCATCCCTGAAGCCAGAACGTGTTAACGATATGAATCACAGAAAGCTCGGCTTTATATTTTTCCGCCAGTGAAACTCCATAATGGATCGTCTTTTTACATGATCGGGTCATCCAGCTTACAACAAGAATGCGATTAATCTCTTCCATGTTCCTCCTCCTTATTTTTTGATGACGATAGAAAATAAATTAAAGACCTTGTTTTTTAAGCCGCAGCAAGATTTATTGTCTTTTGCCCCAATAGATCATACTCGAATTTTACGGTTTTTACTTTTTTGATATCATCTAGTACTGAGGCAATTAATCCTCCCCTTTAAATCCTGTTGTCAGACGAATCGTCTTTTGCGTTTGTGGACGGAAAACGGTGCCTTTTTGGGACACGAGCCACTCTCCCGTACCTTCAATGGCGCTGACTGTCCAGTTGTCCAGATCGGCATAGATGTTCTGGACTCTTGGAATATGCGCTATTTCCCGAAAAATGAGATCGATGTCGGCAATCTTGTAATCCGGTTTCGTCGCTTTAACAAGCGAGCCGGAAAGATAGACAATTCGGTTTGTGCAGGAAATTGTAATAAGTTCCAGATTGGCCCTGTGTCGGGTCAGGACGTTGCGAACCAGATGGTTCATCTCGTAGCGCGAGGGAACGTGCCCACCAGTGTTTTGCATATATGCCTTTCTCCATGAAAGAGCACAAGTCATGTTCAAATATGTGCGCCTTAAATGAGCAAACTCTTTTTTCGGCCGCGAGTATAATACTAAAAAGCGATTACCTTTTCATGAAAAGAAAGGGAAATGCCGAATATAGATATATTTTATCATGTTTATTTTTTCTTGCAACAGGTTTAACAGATCAGGCACTTCTTCTGGAATTCTCATTTCCTAAAATATTATTTTTATGGTAGATTGCAAACGATAATAATTATAGCTCCATATTATGGCATTTGCGGCATCAGCAGGGAAACATATAAACATTGTTGGACAGATAGCGTATGTATGTTGTCAAGAGGCTTTGGAAAGATTGGGTCTATAGAGCAAATTTAAACGGAGGTTATATGAATGACGATAGTCTCGGCGCGGCTTTTATCAAGGGAATACTTGTATGTATTGGCCTGGCATTGCTTGGTTATTTTATAGCCGGGGGCATTGTAAAACTAAAGGTTTTAGAAAGAATCGTTACGGTAAAGGGATTATCCGAGCGTGAAGTCCAGTCCAATGTTGCAATCTGGCCTATTAAATTCAGTGTAGCCGATAATGATCTGAATAAGATCTTTCTGTCCATCCAGCAAAAAAACTCGATCATCTTAGAATTTCTAAATAAACATGGATTTCAGGATAAAGATATTTCCATCTCTGCCCCGGCAATACTGGATCAACAGTCCGATAAAGCCAAATTCCGTTATTCGGGCATATCTACAATTAATGTCTACAGTGAAAATGTCGACCTGGTAAGAAAAACAATGGCATCATTTGTGGAATTAGGCAAACAGGGCATTGCGATTTCAGGAGGAGATTATCAGTCTAAGCCGGTCTTTATATTTAAAAAATTGAATGAACTTAAACCGGTAATGATTGAGGAAGCGACAAAAAATGCCAGAGCAGTGGCCGAAAAGTTTGCCCGGGATTCAAACAGTAAGCTGGGAAAAATCAAAAGCGCTTCGCAAGGTGAATTTTCTATTGAAGATCGTGATAGCTATACCCCGTACATAAAGCAGGTAAGAGTTATCTCAACCGTGGAATATTATTTGTCGGATTGACAATGGTTATTGGCGCCCGACAATGCCTGTGCATGTTATTGCGCCTTTCTTCTGAAAATAGCTCATTTTGGTAATGTTATCGTTGGATAGGTAGTCCGGGTCTTCCATGCCCGTCCCAGGATAAAAGTGAACCTGAGGATTCACACTACAATTTTCATCATCTTTAGTGATAAGATTCTGTCATGTGTGTTCCAGTTGCTGCTTGTTAAATCAAGAACAGGTCAGTGATAAGAAAAACAAAAACCCCTCGTGAAATACATTGTTTCTTGCGAGGGGTTAAACCGGGAGCCGCCTATGCCGTCTTGCCTTTTAAAAGACTCAATGCGTGCATTGCAGTATCCCGAATATATTAACATTACTCTCAACTTTAATTTAAGCAACCAGTATGCCACACAAAACAATCATATTCGCTTTGTAGTTTAAAATTAGTTTGGCTTGTAAAATCAATGATAAGCATTTGTTGAATATATGCTAAAAACGGATATGAACAACACCGCCGATTAGAATAATGGGGATTTTGACCAAACTCCTGTTAATTTCGCCATCAATGATTCATTATTCACCATCATAAAATTAATATTGATAAGGATTAAAAAATTTATTTCTATCTTCTGGATTAATTACATTTTATAACAAATCCAACCGGGAGGCCGTTTTCGAAATTGCCTTTAAACTCTTTGTAGTTACTGCAGGTGTAAGTCCCTTTGCCCTGGAAATTACCATCAGCAAAGCCCCCTTTGTATCTCTCGCCATTAGCATAGTAGTAAGTGCCTTTCCCGCTGAAATTGTCATGAACAAAGTCCCCTTCATATTTATCGCCATTGGCAAAGGATAGCGTCCCTATGCCCTGGAAATCGCTATCAACAAAGCTCCCTTCGTATTTATCGCCATTGGCAAAGGTGTAAGTCCCGTTGCCGGTACTTTTGTTATCTTTAAAGTCCCCTGCATATTTATTGCCATTGGCAAAGGATAGCGTTCCTATGCCGGCGCATTTGCCTTTCTTCAGTATTCCTTCGTAACGTTGAGTTTCTTTGTCGTTTAAAGACCAAATCGCAGTTCCGTAGCCGGAAGCGTATCCTTTCACACACTCTCCTGACCATGATACGGTTTCACCTTTTGCCGGGACTTCATTCCATATTTTACAATTTGGTTTATCGGTATCAATCGATTCTGCTTCTACCGCTGCCGCGTTAACTTCCAAAGGAACCAGCAAAAGACACACAAGAACTATTGAAAATAAAGATTTCATAACTCCTCCGGCGCATAAATATTTTATGTAGTCGTTAGATTTAGAAAAACATACTATTTTGATAATAAATGTCAAGATTATAATAGCTTTTAGGTTTGTGTTGTTGTTTGCCTCACTTAAACTTATCAGCGAATGCGGCAAGACAGTTAAAATTGCAACTACGCCAAAGTTTAAGCCGGCAGAAGCATTTAAAGAAGCAGCTAAGTAGTGCCATAAAAAAATGTTGATGGGATGTTAGTGATATTTTTTTGAAGATAATTATTAATTGTGCTATTATCATACAAAAAGTAAAAAAAAATTAATTGCATTATTGGGACAATAAGCATGAAGAATTATGAGATTTATACAATTGGTTATGAAGGTCGGGAAATCGAGGAGTTTATAACTCGGCTTAAAAGTTTTAACATAACCAGACTTATTGACGTTCGTGAAATTCCTTTATCGAGAAAAAAAGGATTTTCGAAATCGGTATTAAGTGAAAGACTAGAATCTGAAGATATTGAATATTTGCATATCAAATCTCTGGGCAGTCCTCCCGACATAAGGGATAAATTAAGAACAGATGGAAATTATGACTCCTTCTTTAAAGCATATTCAAAATATCTAGCTAAAAATATGGACGCTGTGGCAGAGATACATGGATATATTGCCAATGGCGTAAATTGTTTAATGTGTTTTGAACGGCTTCCCACCAAGTGTCATCGTCTAGCAGTTGTAAAGAAAATTAAAGAGTATGATGGTAACGGTTTAAAAATAACACATATTTAAACATGGGATTTGGTGAAAAAACAAATACTCGTAACTGTAAAAGCATATCCTAATCCAAGTACAAAGTATGGCGAAACAGTATGTTGCGCAGGTGTAGACCTCAGCGACAATCAATTAATACGTCTTTATCCTATCCCATATAGAGACCTCGATAACGATAAAAAATTCAAAAAGTATAGTATAATTGAAGGAGACTGCTGGAAAGCAAAAGATGATAGGCGACCTGAAAGTTTTAAAGTCGATCCTAATTCAATAAACATTATTGAAAGACTTGAGCCAAATGATAAATGGAAAAAACGAAAATCAATAGTTTTAAAGGTACCTATAAAATCAATGTGCAAAGTTATAAATGACGCTAATGAAAGTGATATTTCTTTAGGTTTAATAAAACCAGAAGTCATATCATTCGATTGGGAAAAACAATCAACTTCAGATTTACAAGCGCGAGAAGCATGTTATGCTCAATTAAGTTTTTTTAATAAGTATAAAGATGCTATAGAAAAAATACCTTATAACTTTTATTATTCTTTCCGTTGTACTGGAGAAAATAATTGTTCAGGTCATAGGCTTTCTATTATTGATTGGGAGATAGGACAAGCTTATCGATTTTGGCGTTCAAAATATAAAGATGAAGAAAGTCGTCTAGAAAAAATCAAACAAAAATGGGAAGAAATTTCCGATACAGCTAAAAAAGATGTTTATTTTTATGTGGGAAATATGAAACGCTTCCGTGACAAATTTATGATCTTAGGAGTCTTCTTTCCACCATATCAGTATCAGTAGAAAGTTATGTAATTGACGGCAGTTATAAATCAATACCTATAACAAAAATAGGCACTTGTATGGCTGATTTAAAATGAGGAAGATAACGAACAACCTTTTCATAGTTCAAGCTACCTTCCCAATTCTGATTGTAATTTGATTTCATTTTATGCTGAAAGTTTTTTGTAGTAACGATGTAAATACCAACGTCTATTTTATCTAATCCAGAATAAGACGATACCTGAAATTTAAGCAAGTCAATACCAAGAAATGAAGAATGTCCAAATTCAACTTCTACTCCAATTCTTTCTTTTAAAAAATCCATTTTTGCAGAAGGATCGCCAGGTTCATCAAACACAGATGGCTGGTCTTGCCAACCCTTTGATGTAAGTGTTGTTCGAATAACTTCATTAAGCTTCGGGCGAGATAGTTCTTCGAGAGGTGTTTTTAATTCAAGAATAGCATTTTCAGAGATATAATTAAAAGTTGTGTTTAGGAATACAGGTGGTGTATCCACCGGTTAATTGTTTCGCGACAGTTGACCGGCCAATAAAAAAGGAAAGGATACACGCACCATGAAGAAAGATAACGTAGTAG
>Ga0326728_10009063_pt1 | contig 24204 bp, 18 predicted proteins | sample MB3enrmetagenome_FD_207602 | JGI IMG/M metagenome (GOLD analysis project Ga0326728, IMG submission 207602) | Lab enriched peat soil microbial communities from McLean, Ithaca, NY, United States - MB31MN | ecosystem: Environmental > Terrestrial > Soil > Wetlands > Peat | place: USA: New York... | reverse complement strand
GCCGCAGTTGGGCAGGTTGGCATCATCATGTCACGCTGGTCATGTTGGCGCATGCCTTCCTGACCCTGGAAAGGTTGCGGAGCAAAAAAAACTTCTGGGTGGACCCTGCCACAGACGCGCCGTGAGACCCAACGCCTGTTGTTCACCTGGACCGGAGAGTGTGCGTATTGTGGCAGCATGATTCGCAAGCGGAACCGACCACCTTAACTTAACGTAGTAGTACTAGTCGTCTTAATGTCCACATTCAGCCCTGGGAAGTCTATGCCCCTTGCCGCATTTCCTTCTGGAAAGCTGTATTTCTCGGCGAGGTAATTCCTGAACTTAAGCTCAAAATACGTTCCGATGGTCTTGCCGTTATCCACACCGTATATGGACGGCTCGTCATGCTGGGACTCCCTGCTGGCGAACGCTGCGGCCTCCAGGCAGAGGTTGCGAATGGTTAACGGCTTTAACTTGGCTGGCATCTGTTGTTGCCCACGCCCGAGACTCTGTACCGAGAAGTACGCGCGACAGCGTTATTGTACCCGACAAGTGTGGCAGGGTCATCACGAAAATTCCTTCCCCGTCAAACGAATAATATCGAGCTCCGCTTGTGGGGCATGCACCTCGAGCAGCTCCTGGGAAGACACATGCTCCCTTGGTGAGACGGCGCAACGCCGGGAACTGTCTCACGCCACGGCGCAACTACCCCTCACCCGTCCCCGTCAGTTGACGGGCTGATGAGAACGCCGGCAGCGGGACACCCTCTCCCCGGGGAGAGGGTATGCTTTTAATTCGGGGCCGGCGCAGGACGGCAGCCCTCGCCCGTGGCGAGAGGGTATGCTTTTCGTTTGGGGCTGGCGAAGGGTGAAGCCCCGCAGTCTCGATGTGTCAAAGCCTGGCAACACGCACAGCTTCGCTGTGCGCCAGCCACGATTAAGTTCAGAGTTGATCTTATACAAATCAACGTCGAAGAACAGCCCTCTCCCTTGGGGAGAGGGTGGCTCGCTGCCGGCGTTTTCATCAGCCGGAGCGGGACGGGTGAGGGGTCACTTCGCGGCCAAGCAAAGTTGTTCTGCCCGGCTGGGTCCTCGCATCGCTGTTATACTCTCTCCGTGCGCATCCCAACCCAACGCGTGCGTGAATTGCGGCGCGACCAAACCGGCGCTGAAAAAGCAGCATGGTATTTGCTGCGCGGCCGAAGGCTGGGCGCGAAGTTTCACCGCCAATGCCGCATCGAAGACTGGGTTGTCGATTTCTACTGCTTTGAGCATCGACTGGCAATCGAGCTTGATGGCGGCGTTCATTCTCAGCCCAGCCAAATGCGGAAGGACGCGGCGAAAGAGGATTATCTAAGAACGGTCGGGATCGGCTTACTGCGCATTCCCAACGGGCTGGTGATGGAAGATCCGGAGGAGTTCGTGCGCAAAGTGCGCGAGGCCATCGAGGTGAGGATCGGGTGACGGCGGGATGAGGAACCGACCCCTCACCCGTCCCGCTCCGGCTGATGAAAGCGCCGGCAGCGGGACACCCTCTCCCCAGGGGAGAGGGGTCTGGGTCTATTAAGCCCCAAAGGGAATAAATAGCCAACAGAGGCAGTTGGCATCGAGGGCTGGTCCATGAACGGCGCGCCATGCCATCTCGAGGGTGGCGCGTACGTGCCGACACTGGGAAGCAGCCACCCACGGGCCCATATCAGCGACAGCCGAGGCAGGAGCAAGCAAGCGCAGACCTGATTTTCAACGTCTGGGCCATTCACTGCTAAATTACAGCGTCAAGTACTGTTACTATCTGCATTTGCGGAAAGTAGGGCATCGCAATTTAACAGTGGCAAGTACTGTAAGATAAGCAATGTTAACAGTTATGAGCCCAAAATTACCGGAACAAACCCGGTATGTATTGTAAATGCATGGCTTAGTAGGAACACCATCTCCAGCCGACGTGTCACAGGAGCTCTCTGAAGGCCTCAGGGCGTGCAAATCGTGGCGCGACCCCAGCGGCCCCAGAGGGCACATACATGCCAACAACGAGCGTCGGCACGTACGCGCCACCCGCCGTGCTTCGCAGCATTGGGAAGGGCTCGGATCGCCGACCCAGGCCGTTGGCCGGGCTGCGCTAGACCGCCCCTTTTGGGGCTCAGTAGCCAAGAGAGACAATGGGCATCGAGGGCTGCTCCGTGACCGACACGCCGTCAGGCAGGGTGATGGTTTTGCCGGAGATTGCAGGGACGCGCTCGCCCGGTATTATGATTCCCACCAGGTTCAGCGGGTCGGCGGCGGAGAGGGTGAGGGATTCGGGTTCGAGGGGTGCGTAGCCTTGCGCCGCTGCATCGGCGTTTCGTGCGGCGCGCAGTAACTCGAGCGCCGAAGGCAGGGCAAACTGCTCGCCCACGAAGCCGTCCACAAAGCGGCCGCCGCGCACTTCTCCACGATCTTCGAGGCGGCGGAAGGTCATCAGCAGTTCCCGCCACTTGCACGGGAACTCCTCCCGCAAGGTCAATTCGCGGAACACCACGCCATAGCGCTCGAGCAGCACGCGGCAAACCGCTTCGAGGGCCTGGGCGCGGTCCGTCGTCTCGCTCGAAAAGAGCAGCGACCATCGGCCCGTGCTGTGGCGCGGGCGAGCCTTGCGCCCCCGGCCTTGTCCCGACCGCCGCTTGGGGTCGATGAGGGCGCGCAGATTGTCGAAGCCATCGGCGGTGAAGAGTCCCGCGGCCACGAGTTCCCACAGCGCCGTTTCGACTTCCGACTTGAGGAGGCCGGTTCCGCGCACGATGTCGGCGAAGAAAGAAGCCCCGCGCTGACGAACGTATTCGAGCACCTGGCGAGCGGCTTCGCTTAGGGATCGAGAGATTTCAGCAAGCGGGGCGTGGCGCGGCATCATCCAGTCGGATTCTTCACGCACGAAGAAGGTGATGGGGGCCACGCTGGATGGAGTGATGCGGCGGGCAAGGCCCTGTGGTGCGGGCGTCTCGCCAGTCAGGCGACTGGCATCCTGCCCGCGCTCGCCCGGGCGGAAGCTGGACGCTCCCGCGACAGCGGGCGAGACGCCCGCACCACTCAATGCCGGATGCGGGGACAAACGGCCCCAGCCAACTTCGCCCGTCAGGCAAAGCTGGTCGAGGGTCAGCGGGTCGTAGTCGGCGACTCGACGCGCCAGGATCTGAGACTCCCACGCATTGGCCGGCGCCTCGAATCCCTGCAATTGCCCGATGACTTCCAGGACGCCGCGTTCGGCATTCACCTGCGTCCCCGGGGCAAGGTGCTGCCAGCGGAGCAGCCAGCGCATGAATTGAGCCCGCGTAACAGGCTGGATCTCCCTGCGCAAAGCGCCGAGTGTGAGCCGATGAATGCGCGCCAGAAGCCTGCGGTCACACCATTCAGTGGCGGTGGCAGCCGCAGTGAACTGCCCACGCAGGACACGGCCTTCGGCTTCGAGGCGCAGCATCGCAGCCTCGATATCCGCAGCCGGCAAACCGACGGTTTGCGCCAGCCAGGCGGCCTCGACGGGTCCGGAATGTTCCATCCAGCCTCGCACGAGTTGAAACAGCGCATCGTCTCTGGGAGGAACAGGCTCATCAACGTCGCCCGGCAGGGTCTCGAACTGCGCTTCGGGGAAGAGCCTCGAGAAGGCCTTGATCTTTTCGGCTGCAACCCAGAGGATGCTTTCGCCCACCTTGGCTCGAGCCGCGCGTTTATTGGCGACGAGTTGACCAAGGAGATCGCCCCACGCCGCGGCCACAAGTAGCACAGGCACTCTTGCCTGTGCGTTCGCGTCTTCCGAGAGGCCCTCGTGCACAGGCAGGAGTGCCTGTGCTACAGGCGGAACAGAATTTTCGGGCAGGGCAACAAATACTTGCAGCACTTCGTTCAACTCGTCGGCGTCGCGGACGTCCGGCCAGGCTTCCGCGCGCACTTGCGCGATGGCGGCGGGATCGAGGCGGCCGATGTCGGTGAGCACGGTCTCCGGCATCACCCGGCGCAGCGAAACGGCGCGGGCGCGGCGCTCCTCGATGGGCGCATCGTCGAGATAGGCGTAGGGATTGGCGTTCAAGATTTCGTGGGAGAATTGGGAAGGCGCGGGCGTGTCCACCGCGAGGCAGCGGATACTGCCGTCGCCGATTCCCCGCAGCAGGCGCTTGAGGCCCTCGAGGTCCAGCGCCTCCGTCAGCACGTCTTTCATGACCTCGCGGATCAGCGGATGGTCCGGAATGCGAATGTCGCCCTCGATGTTGTCCTGGCAGGCGGCCGCGTCCGGGAAAACGGCGGCCAGCAGGTCGTCGGCGCGCATGCGCTGAATCTGAATCGGGACCTTCTTTCCGTTGCGAAAACGCGGCAGCGCCAGGGCGCGTGTCGAGTCCCAACGCCAGCGCGTGGCGAAGATGGGCGAAACCAGCGCCGCCTGCTCGAGGACCGGCGCGGCGGATTGCGGCAAAAGAAAATGGAAGACATCCGCCAGGGGAAAGCTGTGCTGCTCGCCCAGTGAAATATTCAGGCCGTCCTCGGTGGCCACGGCTTGCAATTCAAAATTGAAAGAGCGGCAGAAGCGCTTGCGCAGCGCTAGTCCCCAGGCTTTGTTGATGCGGCTCCCGAACGGGGCGTGGATGACAAGCTGCATGCCGCCGCCTTCGTCGAAAAAGCGTTCGGCAATGATGGTGCGCTGGGCTGGAACCGCGCCCAGCAGGGCGCGGCCGGCCAGGATGTATTCGACCGCCTGTTCCGCCCCGGAGTCGTCCAGGCCGCATTGGTCTTTCAACCAGTTTATGGCAGCGGAGGGTGGCGCGGGCATCTCGCCCGCCGTGGCATGGGCATCCTGCCCGTGCGCATGGCCAGGATGGCCATGCCACGGGGCGAACTCACTGATCTTCTCGCGAATCGCGGCAACTTGGGCGGAGAGTTCGGGGGTGCGCGCCGGCGCCTCGCCCAGCCAGAAGGGGATGTTGGGGGCGGCGCCGTGCGCATCCTCCACCAGCACGCGACCGGAATTGCCCTCGACCCTCGAGATGCGCCAGGAGGTATTGCCCAGGAGGAAGACGTCGCCGCCCATGCTCTCTACCGCAAAATCCTCGGCGACGGTGCCCACCGTCGTGCCGTCCGGCTGTGCGACGACGGTGAAAAGCGCAGACTCCGGGATGGCCCCGCCGTTGGTGATGGCCACCATGCGGCTGCCGCGCCGCCCTCGCAGGCGATGCCCGACGCGGTCGCGGTGCAGATAAGCTCCGTAGCGGCCGCGGCGCGCCGTAATTCCCTCAGAAAGGATTTCGAGCAGCGCGTCGAAATCCTGGCGAGCCAATTCCCGGTAAGGATACGCCCGGCGCACGACCTGATACAGATCTTCCTCGTTCCAGTCTTCGCAGGCGCACATCGCCACGATTTGCTGGGCGAGAACATCCAAGGGCGCGTCCGGAATCTCGAGGCGATCGAGTTCGCCCAGCCGCAGGGCATGGACCAGCGCGGCGCATTCGATCAGGTCGTCGCGAGTCATGGCGAAAAGCCGGCCCTTGGGCACAGCGCCCCGCCAATGGCCGGCCCGGCCGATCCTCTGCAAAGCGACCGCGATGGAATGGGGAGAGCTGATCTGGCAGACCAGGTCCACCGTGCCGATGTCGATGCCGAGTTCGAGGGAGGCCGTGGCCACCAGCACCCGCACCTCGCCCAATTTCAGCCGGTTTTCCGCAACGAGGCGCACCTTGCGCGCCAAGCTGCCGTGATGCGCCGCGACGGCCTCCGCGCCCAGGCGCCGGGCGAGGTGATGCGCGATCCGCTCAGACTGCCGCCGCGTATTCACAAAGACCAGAGTCGAGCGGTGCTGCCGCGCCAGTTCCGCCAGCCGGTCGTAAACCTCTTCCCACAGATCGTTGGTGGCGATAGGACCAAGCTCGCTCGGCGGCACCTCGACAGCAAGATCCAGCGCGCGGCGATGGCCGATGTTCACCATGACGGGCTCGGCGCGGCTGCTTCCGGCTAAGAACCTGGCAACCAACTCGAGTGGCTTTTGAGTGGCGGAAAGACCGATGCGCACCGGCGGCTGGCCCGGTCGCCGCTGCTCCACCAGCGCTTCCAGCCTTTCCAGCGAAAGCGCCAGGTGCGCGCCGCGTTTGTCGTCTGCCACGGCGTGGATTTCATCCACAATTACGGTCTCAACATCACCCAGAAGGGCGCGGCTCTTTTCTGCTGTCAGCAGAATGTAAAGAGACTCAGGCGTGGTCACAAGGATGTGGGGCGGCTGCGCCAGCATCGCCCGGCGTTCCGGCGCGAGCGTGTCGCCGGTGCGCAGCGCCGCGCGGACGGGCGACATCGGCAAGCCTCGCGCGGAGGCCAGCGCGGTGATTTCACTTAGCGGCACTTCCAGGTTCTTGCGAATGTCGTTGCTCAGTGCCTTGAGCGGCGAAACATAAAGCACTTCCGTGCGGTCCTCGAGGGCGCCGCTCAGGGCCTTGCGAATCAGGCGGTCGATGCAGGCAAGAAACGCCGCCAGTGTCTTGCCGGAGCCGGTGGGCGCGCAGATCAGCGTGGATTTACCCGCCAGTATGGACGGCCATCCCAGCTCCTGCGGTTCCGTGGGCGAACCAAACCTCGCCGCGAACCATTCCTGAACGAGCGGGTGCGCCCAGGCCAGAGAAGCAAGGGACTTCTGCGGTATGTTCTTCAACCCCGAAGTCGACATCTTAATTCAAGTTTAGCCGGGCCTTGGAAAAACGCAATCTATCAATGACACAACTACTTGTGCGGCGGTATAACCGGAGTTATACTGCTATTATGAAAACAGCGATCTCGATCCCGGACCCTCTTTTCCATGCGGCAGAGCGGGCGGCGAAGCGTCAGAAGGTCTCGCGCAGCCGCTTCTACGCCCGAGCGGTCGAGGCCTATCTGAAAAGGCAGGAAGCGATGGGCGTCAAGGACGCACTCGATGCCATTTATGCGACGGAAGATTCCTCCCTTGATCCTGTGGTCGCACGTCTGCAAAGCCTGTCGGTTGGCCGTGAGGAGTGGTGATGCGCCGAGGCGAGATCTGGTGGGCCGCCCTGCCCCCGCCAACGGGGTCAGGCCCGGGGTTTCCCCGTCCGGTTCTGGTCATCCAAGCGGACGAATTCAACGAGAGTAAAATCAAGACTGCGCTCGCGGTGATCTTGACTACAAACCTACGCCTGGCAGCGGCGCCAGGTAATGTGCACTGCGGAGCGAAAGAAACGGGACTCCCCAGGGATTCGGTTGTGAATGTGTCCCAAGTTGTAACAGTTGACAAGATGCTCTTCACGGAGCGGGTGGGGGTAATCCCCACTCATTTGCTGGTTCGGGTGGAGGACGGGCTAAGACGCGTCCTCGGCCTGTAGCTGCGCAGAGGTGGAAACTACATTGCCAAATCTTCAAGCGACTATTGAGGAACTCTACGACTCGCCGGCCGACCAATCCGGCGAAGAATACTATACGGCATTCGATGAATTCAAAATGTCTCTGAACGAGGGCCGGATTCGGGCGGCGGAGCCGGATGCGAATTCGCCGACGGGCTGGAAGGTGAATTCCTGGGTAAAGAAGGGGATTCTGCTGGGCTTCAGGATCGGGCGCGTTACCGAGATGGGACCTCCGGGTTTTCAGTTTCGCGACAAGCACACATTCCCATTGAAGCAGATTCGTTGGAACCTGAGCGCGCGCGTGCCGGTCGGCGGCTCCTCAATTCGGGACGGCTGTTACGTCGGCAAGAACGTGACCTTCATGCCGCCGATGTTTGTCAACGTAGGGGCCTACGTGGACGACGCCACGATGATTGACTCGCACGCTTTGGTGGGTTCTTGCGCGCAGGTGGGGAAGCACGTCCACCTGAGCGCCGCGGCGCAACTCGGCGGCGTGCTCGAGCCGGTCGGAGCCATGCCCGTGATTGTGGAAGACTTGGTCCTGGTAGGTGGCAATTGCGGGGTCTACGAAGGGACGATTGTCGGCAGGGGAAGCGTTTTGGCCGCTGGAACGATTCTGACGGGCTCGACTCCCGTTTACGATTTAGTGCGGGACGCGGTCTACCGGCGCGAGGGTGAGAAGCCGTTGATGATTCCCTCAGGGGCGGTGGTGGTCCCCGGCTCACGCGCCGTCACCACCGGACGAGGAAAAGAGTTGGGCGTTTCCCTCTATACTCCCGTGATCATCAAGTATCGCGACGAGAAGACGGACGAATCGGTGCGGCTGGAAGAACTGCTGCGGTGAAAAGCGGTGGCGCCGGCGTCCCTAAGCCGTTCCGGATGCGAGGCGCCTGCGACTTACGTCAGGGACCGGAGTGCCTGGGCTACTGGTACGATAGATTACTTTTATGCCAGTGATAAGCAAATTGAATTGTACTTGACGAACTAGCTGGGCTATCCTTAGTTGGTCGAGCTATTACTATAGGTCGGCCCCCGAAGGCAGAGTTGCTTGTCGCCGGCAGGGGGTGTTAAACTAATGTATTACTCGCTCTTCAACAGGAACGTCATCCGTCTCATCCTTACGGCGCCGCCGGCCAAAGCGCTGTGCGGCGTACCCACAGAAGAATCCATCGCGATTATGGAGCCGCCAGCCTGAGAGCTGAGCGGCGAACCCCTGAAACTGCAATCGGCGACTCGGTGAGCGAGAGCGCCGAAATAAAAGATTGACGGGGAGAGGGTAGCATGGTATTTTACCTACCGACTGGTCGGTAGCACACACCCTCCGTCGTCGGAGCGGGAGAGAAGATGCCTAGACTCTTTTCTGGTTCGGAACTCTTACTGGAAAGCCTTCGTCGTCAGCAGGTGGAGGTGTTTTTCGGGCTTCCTGGCGGCGCCGTATTGCCTCTTTACGACGCTCTTTACAGCGCCAATATTCGCCACCTCCTGGTCCGCCACGAGCAGGCGGCTGCGTTTGCCGCCGATGGCTATGCGCGCGTCACCGGCAAGCCCGGGGTTTGCCTTGGCACTTCGGGGCCTGGAGCGACAAATTTGATCACCGGCCTGACCTCGGCGATGATGGATTCCATCCCGGTGGTGGCGTTGACAGGCCAAGTGCCTCTGGCGCTGATCGGCAAGGACGCCTTCCAGGAGGCCGACACCATCGGCATCAGCCTTCCCAGCACCAAGCAATCCTTCCTGGTAAGGTCGGCGGCCGAGGTTCCCGGTGTGATTCAGGCTGCCTTCAAATCCGCAGTTTCGGGACGGCCGGGCCCGGTGCTGGTAGACCTTCCCAAGAGCGTGCTGATGGAATCTGCCGAGGCCAACTTCCCTCCCGCTGCCGGCCCAGTGCCTGCGGAGTCCCCACACGAGTGGACGGACGACGACCTGGAGCGCGCCGCCGACTTGATCCTGGAGAGCAAACGGGCTGTGCTCTATGCAGGCGGGGGCGTGATCACGGCCAACGCCTCCGAGGAATTGCGCGAGCTTGCCGACTTAACGCACATTCCCCTCACCACCACGCTGATGGGCCTGGGCTGCTTTCCGTCGCGCCACCCCCTCTCCTTGGGCATGTTAGGAATGCACGGCTCCTATGCCACCAATTCGGCCATCTGCCAGTGCGACTTGCTCATCGCGGTCGGCGCGCGGTTTGATGACCGCGTCACGGGACGCTTGAACGGCTTTGCGACCAACGCTAAGAAGATCCACCTGGACGTGGACCCCTCCGAGGTCAACAAAAACGTGCGCGTGGATGTAGGGTTGGTGGGCGACGCCAAGGAAAGCCTGCGCGCGCTTCTTGCCGTGTTGCGGCGCAGGAATATCCCGCCCCGGATGGAAAGGCAGCAGTGGCTGCAACGCATCGAGTCCTGGCGTTTTGAGCACCCGCTGACCTACGACAAGTACGCCAACAACGTCAAGCCGCAATTCGTGATCGAGACCCTCGCGCAATATGCCAGCGAGGATGCCATCGTGGCGGTCGACGTGGGGCAGCACCAGATGTGGGGGGCGCAGTTCTGGAATTTCACGCGCCCGCGGACCTGGCTCTCATCGAGCGGGCTCGGCTCGATGGGCTACGGATTCCCGGCGGCCATGGGTGCTCAGATGGCATTCCCCAACCGGCAGGTGATCGCCATCGTGGGCGACGGCGGATTCCAGATGACATTGAACGATCTGGCTACCGTAGTGCAGTACCGGGTTCCGGTCAAGATCGCCATCATTAATAATCGCGCTTTGGGGATGGTCCGCCAGTGGCAGGAGATTTTCTTCGAGAAGCGCTATTGCGATATCGACCTGGACTTCGCCCCGGACTTTGTGAAATTGGCCGATGCCTACGGAATCCGTGGGGCGAGGGTCGAACACCGTACGGACGTCGCGGACGCGGTTCAAGATTTCTTGAGCGACCGCGAGCCGCGCCTGATCGACTTCTGGGTTGATCCGGCCGAGAACGTTTATCCCATTGTCCCGCCGGGAGCCTCACTGGCGGAAATGGTCGTGGAGCCGCCGCGCGTGTTGGTGGAAGAGGAAGCGCTCGACGATCTGTGGGCCGTATAACGAGGCCATGTAGGGGGACGGCTTGCCGTCCACTTCCGAGGGTAGGGCAAGCCCTACCCCTACGTCCGAATGCGATTGAGATCGAAAAGGGAGCGGGTTATGCAGTGGCTACTGACGCTTGAAACGAACAACGACATGATATCCATCTGCCGGCTGATGAATATTTTCCGCCGCAAGAGCCTGAAGATTACTACCCTTACTATGACGGCCCGTTCGCTGGGTTTCTCGCTGATGGGCGTTGTGGAATCCGCGGAAGCCGATATCGATTACCTTTTCAACTTCCTGCGGCGGACAGAGGGAGTACGGCACGTCACTTGCTACCGGCATGAACCCTTCCCCAACGCTTCCTTCGTTTTTATCGACTCGGAGGAGGACAACTCGGGCGTCTCTCGAGTGCTCGAGGCATTTCCAGAATCGAAGCTGATCTTCGCCAGTCACGGAAAGTATTTGCTGGAGATTCCGGCGGAGAGACGGCGGAACTCGGCTTCAGTAGGCTCTCCAGAGACGGCGTTTCGTCCCTTTGCTTGCGTCAAGACGACACGATGCGCCCCACAGGCGGAGCTTGCAGCAGTTCAAGCCTGAATTTCACAGACGATTCAGTAGCAATTGATGTGGGGGGCGAGGCGGCGCCTCGCCCCTACTACTTTGCCGCCAGCCGGCGCGTTATCGACGATTAGGGATCCGCTCTATCACATGACGGCAAGTTAGAGAACTGGTATTCTTCGAAGAGCCCTGCTGGTTTGTCATTCCGAGCGCAGCGAGGAATCTCGCTGTGATTGGGGTGTGGAGAGAAAGAGCCGGGGCAAAATTCATCCCTCCGATTAGTGTGACAACCGGAGTGGATATTTCAATTCATGGGGAAACGACATGGCAAAAGTCTATTACGAAAATGATGGAGATTTGAAGGCCTTAACCGGCAAGACGGTCGCGGTGATCGGCTACGGAAGCCAGGGCCATGCGCATGCGCTTAATCTGCGCGACAGCGGGCTGAAAGTAATTGTGGGCGAGGTGCGTCCCTCCACCCCACAAGCGAAGGCCAAGGAGGCGGGTTTTGAAGTCGTGGACGCCGCCGAAGCCGCCCGGCGCGGCGACCTCATTGCTTTACTCATCCCTGACCATGTGCAGTCCAAAGCCTACAAGGAACAGGTCGAGCCCAATCTTGGCGAAGGGAAGGCGTTATTGTTTGCCCACGGGTTCAATATTCACTTCAAGTTCATTACTCCCCCTCCGACGGTGGATGTCATCATGATCGCGCCCAAGTGTCCCGGCCACCGCTTGCGCGAATTGTTCCAGGAAGGTATCGGAGTCCCGGCCCTGCTCGCCGTCCAGCAGGACGCTTCCGGCCACGCCGTCGAGACCGCGCTGGCCTACGCCCGAGGGCTCGGGAGCCTCAAGGCGGGGGTCATCCGCACGACCTTCAAAGAGGAGACCGAAACGGATTTGTTCGGCGAGCAAAGCGTTCTGTGCGGCGGTGTATCGTCGCTGATCACGGCGGGATTTGAAACTCTGGTCGAGGCAGGGTACCAGCCGGAGATCGCCTATTTCGAGTGCCTGCACGAACTGAAGCTCATCGTGGACTTGATCTATCAGGGCGGCATCAAGTACATGCGCTACTCCGTCAGCGACACGGCTGAATACGGCGACTACACTCGCGGGCCCAAGGTGATTGACGCGCACGTGCGCGAGGCCATGAAGAAGATCCTCGCCGACGTTCAGAATGGGAGCTTCGCGAAAGAGTGGATGGATGAGAACGCCCAGGGCCGCAAGAAGTTCCTCGAAATGCGCGCCCAAGCCGCAAATCATCTGATCGAAAAGGTCGGAAGCGAGTTGCGGAAAATGATGCCTTGGATCCAGGGCTCGAAGCAGGAAGTCACCGCGGCCCAAGCCGAGGCACGACGGTAGGCCACCAACTTGGAGCGATATGAAACCAGGAACTGACGTCTCTCGGAAGACCGCTCGAGCCGCCAAGCCTTTTCACTTCCGGGTCAAAAAACTTGCTCTCATCGGCGCCGGAAAGCTGGGTGAAGCATTGCTCTCAGGAGTCTTAGGCTCGCAGCTTATACCTGTGGCGAGTGTCGAAGCGACGGTAGCGGAAGCCGACCGGCCGCGGGCTGATTACCTGAAAGAGATCTATGGCGTCAAAGTCCATACGAACAACCTTAAGGCGGTCTCCGGAGCCGACCTGGTGCTCGTCTGCCTGAAACCCCAGCAGGTGAAAGGCGTCTTGCACGAAATCAAGAAAGTTCTGAGGCGCGATGCCGTGCTCATTTCGGTTGCAGCCTCGGTCACCACCGCCTTGATCGAGCGTGAGATGGGACGGGCCGTGCGCGTGGTACGGGCCATGCCGAACACACCTTGCCTCATCCGCCAGGGCATGACGGCGCTGGCAGCAGGGCGACACGCCACAGAAAACGACATCCTGCTGGCACGCGAGATTTTCAGTTCCATGGGCCGGATCGTCGTCGTAAATGAAGAACATATGGACGCCATCACCGGCCTTTCGGCCTCCGGCCCCGCCTACGTCTACTTGATCATCGAGTCGCTCGCCGAGGCGGGAGTGAAGATGGGATTGCCTCGCGATCTTTCCACCGAACTCTCCGCCCAAACCTTGCTGGGAGCGTCCGCCATGGTGCTCCACACCGGCGAGCACCCTGCCAAATTGAAAGACATTGTCACCACGCCGGCGGGCTGCACGATCGACGGCCTGCTCGAGCTCGAGGAAGGCGGCCTGCGGGTCACTTTGATCAAAGCCGTGGTGCGCGCCGGCCAGCGGGCGCGAGAACTGGTGGAAAGCCAGAGTACGTAGTTAGTCTTCAGGTAGCTGGTCGATGAGGCTGTCGATTTCTTCGACGATAGTCGTGGAGCGGATCCCGACCATCGAGATGTCGGCGGCGTGCTCGCTAACTTGGTCCCAGAATTCCTCCGTCTGAGGGTCGAGGGTGAGTACTTTCTTTACCGTCCTTTCGGTATCACGAAGCATTTCCAAGTACTCTTCCATGAGCCGTCTCAGAACGTGAGTATCCGGTATCGCCGGGGCTTTTGCGTGGGGCATATCTACTTCTCCAACTGCTCGCTCAACTTTCTCATGTTTTTGCGTGCCGTGTCAATTTCGCGATGCCATTTGCGAAGATAACCCGAATCCGGTGTCGGTCGGCGGAGTTCGGCTTCGATTTTCTTCTCATGCGTTGCGATCACCCTCTGCTGGCCTCGGATACGCTTGCGCAATTGCTTGTTCTTACCCATGTCGAGGGAGCATTATAGCGTGGTCCAGCCGATCTTACACAGAAAACAGGTAGGTCAAACCCAAGTCCAAATTTGCCAGCCTCTAGCCCCCAGTCCCTAGCCCCTATCTTATCCCGTGCTCTTCATACCAAAGGCAATACCTCCAACGGTAATTTGCAAAAGGTGGAGGATGTCCGGCTGCCGGTCGGGTGCGCGGCGCCATTTCTCAAGGAAGCGGGTCTGAAGGAAGTTGAGAGGGTCGACGTAAGGATTACGCAGGCGGATGGACTCCGCCAGGACGGGTTGGCGTTCGAGCAGGTGATTCGAGCCTGACACCGCGAGCACGCCCCGAACGCTGCGCTCATATTCTTCCCGGATACGCCCGAAGATGCTCGCGCCGAGGGATGGGGGCCGAACCAAGTCGGCGTAGCGGCTGGCGATATAGAGGTCGGTCTTAGCCAAGGAGGCCTCCGCGTTGCCGATCAGAATGCCGAAGAAAGGCCAGCCCTTGTACATGCGGCGCAGCACTTGCAGCCCGTTGGCGTCGTGACTGGCGATGAACTTCTCGAGCGCGTAGCCGAGGCCGTACCAGGCCGGGAGGAGGTGGCGAGATTGCGTCCAGGCAAAGACCCAGGGAATGGCGCGCAAGTCGCCCAGGTTGCCGGTTTGAAACCGCCGGCTGGGGCGCGACCCGAGGCGGATTCGCTCAATGAGGTCGATGGGTGTGGCCTGGCGAAAGTAGGTAACGAATCCGGGAGTTTCGTAAACGAGCTCGCGATAGAAGGCGCGGCTGCTGGCGGCGAGTTCCTGGGCGTGCTTTTCCCACTCCGGAATCTGCTCCACCTCGAAGCCACGGAAGTGCAGCAGGTGGGCGTGCAGAACCGCGGTAACGAGCTGTTCGAGGTTCCGCTCGGCGATAGCCGGATTGGCATATTTGAGAGAGATGACCTCGCCTTGTTCGGTGATCCGAAGTCTTCCGCCGGGAGCCGCGAAGGGTTGTGCCTCGATGCTGCGGTGGGATTGCCCGCCTCCACGGTCGATCGTTCCGCCTTTGCCGTGAAACAGGCTCAGGTTCACGCCGCATTCTTCCGCCACGGAGGCCAATCGCTTCTGGGCGCGGAACAGCGCCCAGTTGGCGGCCACATAACCACCATCCTTGACCGAGTCCGAATACCCCAGCATGACTTCCTGAAAATCGCCACGGGACTTCAGTATGCGCCGGTAGAGCGGGTCCCTGAAAAGCTCCTGCATGATGACCGGACCCGCTTCCAGATCGTCCAAGGTCTCAAACAGGGGAATGATGTCGAACGATGAGTGCGGCTCGCCCTTGCGGAGTTCCACCAGGCCGGCTTGCTGCCCCAGCAGAAGAATATCCCAAACGTCCGCCGCGCTGGCCGTCATGCTCAGGATGTAACGATGTGACGCCGCTTCTCCGTCACGCGTCTGAATTTCCTTCAGAGCTCGAAGCTCTTCCAAAATGCGCCGGGTGGATTCCGAGAATGTGTTCGTCTGCAGAGGCTCTGCGGCGCGGACCTGCGTCTTCAGGATCCTCGGCTTCTCGAGAAGTCTCTGGATGGAAAGAATGCGCGCCTCGCAGGGTTCGGAAGGAAGCCCTTGAATCTGGAGAACCTCGCTGGCGGCAGCGCGGGTAGCATAGGAGTGGGTGCGAAAGTCGAGGCTCGCTCCATGAAAGCCAAAGACCTGTGAGGACACTCGCAGCCTGCAGGCGCCCAGTTTCGAGATTCGAGGACTGCCATGGCGAGCCAAGAGGCGCTCCAACTGACGCAGATCGCAGGTGAATTCACCGGCAGTCCCATAGGCGCCTCGCTCACGATTCACTGTCTGGTCAAGCCTCCACATCATGATGCGGAGTTTGCGCCGGTAGAGCTCGCTGGGCTGATCCACTTCCCGGAAAGTGCGTGTTTCCGGAAAGCGCCGCATCAGCCGCTCGAGGTCGCGACGGATTTCCGGTACGTGGCGGCACGGAAACGATGCGAGGCCTAACAAGCGCCGGCAACTCGCGTGGTAGTAGCGCAAAATGCTCTTGCGCACTTCTTCGGCGGCTTCTTTACTGGTGGCCGGCGTAACGTTGGGATTGCCATCCCGGTCAGTGCCGACCCAGGAACCGAAACTCAGGAAGGGCTGCGGCTCGGGAAGGCGGGGATCATAACGAAACAACTCGTCGCAGAATTTCTCCCAAAAAGTTCCTGCCAGATCATAGATGGTGCGCTCCAGGTAGAAGCGCGCATTCTCACTCTCGATTTGTGGTGTGACCGGGGACTCACGGACCTCGTCGGTGAGCCACAAAGCCTCGATGGAGGGGTCGATCGCCTGCTCCGCGGCGGCGCGCGGGCCTCCCTGCAAAACTTCGAGGGTTCTCCCGATCCGCAGAATGTGGTTGAGTACGCTGCGCCGCTTGGCTTCCGTCGGGTGGGCAGTGAGTACCGGCTCGATGTGCATGGATCGAAGCAGCCGCTTGAGCTGGACAACCGGAATTTCCTGGCGCCGCAACTCGCTGAAGGTCCGGCGCAAGGACATGGGCGCGCCCGCTTCCTGCGAGGCATAGGCATTCAGGCGGCGTACCCGCTCACGTTCCTCGCAAAGGTTGACGAGGTGAAAAAAGAGGCTGAAAGCGTGCGCGACCTCGGTAGCCTCGCGGCTGGAAAGTTCGCGGACGGCGGACTCCTTGGCTTCCAGAAGCTTCGGATCAGGGTTCTTTCGGATCTGCTTGGCCAGACTGCGCAGGCGCTCGATCGCCTGGAACGTCTTGGCTCCACACTGCTCCTGCACAATCGCCCCGAGGCGTGTGGTGAGGAATCGAACTTCCTGGCGTAAAGTTTCATCCATGAGATTTCAGACGCCACACTGCGCCGCCGGCGCTTTGGAGTGCGGCAGCTTGCTGCCGCACTCCAGACCTCGCTTTGCTCGGAATGACACGCTTTCTACTGTCGACTGTCGACTGTCAACTGTCGACTCTTACCAACCACCGGTTCCAGCGCTTTCCGTAGCGCCTCCAGACTCGGCTCGACGCGAAGTCTCTGGCGGCTTTCCTGCACATCCGAGCGGTGGCGCATGACGTACTCGGTATCCTTCAGTTGGTTGCCCGTAAGAACGCAGACGATGTCGGCGTGCCAGGGAATTTTCCCGGCGCGCACCAACTTTCGAACCCCGGCGATGGTGGCGGCGGAGGCGGGTTCACATCCCACGCCGTCTTGCGCCAACATGGCCTTGGCCTCGAAGATCTCGGTGTCGGTGACGGACTCCGTGAATCCCCCGGACCAATCCAGCACTCGTTGAGCCTTCTTCCAATTGGCTGGATGGCCAATGCGAATCGCCGTGGCCTCGGTCTCCGGCTTATCGACGGGGACCAGTTCGGTCAAGCCGCCGGCCAGCATCTGATGGAAGGGGCTCGCGCCTGCCGCCTGCACCACGACCAGTTGCGGCACCTTTTCGATGAATCCCAGTTCTTTCAACTCGCGCAGCCCCTTGCCGATCGCGGAGACGTTGCCAAGATTCCCGCCGGGAACCACGATGTAATCGGGCGGGCGCCAGGCCCGTTGCTCGAGCATCTCCGCCACGATGGTTTTCTGGCCCTCGATGCGGAAAGGGTTCACGGAATTCACCAGGTAAAGATCCAATTCGCAGGCGATCTCTCGCAGCAGCCGGAAGGCCTCATCAAAAGTATCGCCCACTTCCACCACCAGCGAGCCAAAATCCAAGGCTTGCGCGAGTTTGGCCGCGGAGATTTGCCGGTAAGGCACAAACAACAGCGCTCTCATGCCGGCGCGAGCCGCGTAGGCGGCCATCGAGGAAGACGTATTGCCGGTGGAGGCGCAGGCCACCCGGCGTATGCCTCGCGCGGCGGCGCGCGTAATGCAGGCGGTCATACCCAGATCTTTGAACGAGCCGGTGGGATTGTTGCCCTGGTGCTTGATGGTCAGGTGCACGGGGCCCGCCCACCATCCTGAGCGCCGCGTGCCCACCAGCGGCGTCGAGCCCTCCGAGAGCGAGATAATCCGGTCGCCCGGTCCGGTGAAAGGCATCAACTCGCGAAAGCGCCACACGCCGCTGCGATCGATCGGCTCGCCGCTTAAACGGCGCTGATGCCATGTCCGCCGCTGGCATTCGGGATCGAAGTTCTCCAATTCGTATTTCACCTCCAGAAGTCCGCCGCAGTAAGCACACGCGTGCGCGTCCCTCTTCACGTCTTGCTTGCGCCGGCAAGCGTCTTCGATGCATTGGAGGTAGGCGGACATCGTTAGGGACAAGCTTTCAGCCATCAGCTCTCAGCTATCAGCGAGCGGCACAAGCAAGTGTTTGGGTAGGCGGTTCTGGCTTGCTGACGGCTGAAAGCTGAGAGCTGACAGCTTCTCTCACGCTCCTAGAGTTTAAACTCCTCGTGAATCGTCTTCACCGCTTCCTTCACGTCGCTAGACTTCACGGCGAACGAGATGCTCAATTCGGAAGACCCCTGGGCAATGGCGATGATGTTGATCGCGCGCCGGCCCAGCGCGCCGAAGGCGCGCCCGGCCACGCCCGGTGTGCCTTTCATGTTTTCACCGACAGCGACGACTATTGCCACATGCGGCATAACTTCCACCGACGCCGAGCGGTCGTGAATGATTTCCAGTTCGAAAGCTTTCTCGAGCTTGGCCTTTGCCCGTTTCAAGTCTGCATCGTGCACGGCCAGGCAAAGCACATTCTCCGCGGACGACTGGGTCACCATCAGAGAGGTGATGTCTTCCACACTGAGGCAAGTGAAGACCCGGCTTGCCAGTTGCGCGAAGCTCAACCGATCTCCTCCGCTCAACATGATCAGGCTGGCTTTGCTCAGCGACGTGATGGCTTTCACGCCGGGCGGGCCATCGGCGGCGGAAGGGACGATGCGGGTTCCCGGGCAGGAAGGGTTGAAGCTATTCTTGATCCAGACCGGGATCTTCTTCTTCATCATCGGCTGAATGGTCTTGGGGTGGAGCACCTTGGCGCCGAAGAAGGAAAGCTCGATGGCTTCCCGGTAGGAGATGCCGGGAATAATGCGCGCCTCCGGGACCAGCCGCGGGTCAGCCGTCATCACCCCGTCCACGTCGGTCCAGATCCAGACCTCGTCGGCATCCAGTGCCGCCCCGATGATCGTGCCGCTGAAATCTGATCCGCCACGCCCCAGCGTCGTGCACAGGCCCTCAGGTGTCGCCCCCCGGAATCCGGTAATTACCGGGATAACTCCCCGCCGACGAAGCGGGGCCAGGCGCTGGCGGGTTTTGACGGCGGTCTCCTCAAACAGAGGAGAGGCGTTGCCGAAGTTGTCGTCCGTAACGATGAGTTCGGTGGCATCCACGGCTTCCGCTGCCAGACCTAAAGAGCGGAGGATAGCCGCCATGAGGTTCGCAGACATCACTTCGCCCAGGCTGGAGAGCGTATCCATGGCGCGGGGAGTAACTTCTCGAACCAGGGAGAAACCGGAACATAGGTTTTCGAAGTTTCCGACTTGCGCGGCAAGCCGCGGCAGCACGAATGACTGCTCGGCAGCGGAGAGAAGCTGGTCGGCGACTTCGCGGTGACGGCGCGCCAGTTCCCTCCGCACATTTTTCCAGTGTTCGCCATCGCCGGCGCTGGCTTCCGTGGCGGCACGAATCAGCATATCCGTGACCCCGCCCATCGCCGACACCACCACCGCCAACTCCGCCTGTTGCGCCTGCTCGGCCAACAGGTTGCCCACGTTTTGCATGCGCTCGGCGTTTCCCACCGAGGTCCCGCCGAATTTCATCACCACGAGCGGTTTCTTGCTCTTTGCAGGAGGCATCCCTTCTTTAACCATGAATCATTCCTTAGCCGCCATGGAAATCGCCCCGGTGCCTGGCGGACTGATCGCTACTCATACCTTCGGCAGGACGGAGTGCGCGCTGGAGAGGGAAGGATCTTGCCGGATCGATTCGCACCAGCCCACCCTGCAGCCCAACGTCAGATCCGATGCACGTGTAACTCCTTCAGTTCAAGGCCGATGGCGGCAATCGACGGGGAATTTCGCGAGAGCCGATTCAAAGTCGCCTCTTTCAGGAGCAGGTGGGCGGGTAGGCAGGTGGGCAGGCGGGTAGATACGCAGGTGGGCAGACGGGGGGTTGGTTCAGCCTTCACCGGCCGATCCACTCACATCTCCGTCCTCTTCGCCGGTCATCCCTGAGCCGCCGATTTGCCCATCTGCCGAGCTGCCCATCTGCCTACCTGCCCATCTGCCCACCTGCCTGGGATGAAGGGGCAGCTTCGGGCTTCTTAGTCGACTCGCGAACCACGTCGATGAAGACCTTGGCGGGAAGCGACAGATACCGGTCCCGGCGATACACCAAACCGAGTTCCCGGTAAATCTTTTCGCCCTCGAGTGGAATCAGCTTCAACACCCCGGCCTGAACCTCCGGTTGCGCGTAGGTCCTGCTGATCAGGGAGATTCCCAGGCCCGCGCCCACAAATTTCTTGATCGTTTCAACGCTGGCCAACTCCATGGAGATCTGGATGTGGCCGCGGAATTCGCGCAGCAGCCGGTCAATCACCACCCGCGTGTGGCCGGTTTTGGGCAGAATCAGCGGGTGGTGCGAAATCTCCTCCGGTGTCACGCTCTTGTTCTTGCTCAGGGGGTGATTCCGAGGCACCACAAGCTGCACTTCGTCGCGAAATAGCGGAATAACCTCCGTGTTATTGGCCGAGTGCGGCAGGGTCACGATACCGAGGTCCAGCACGCCTTCCTGAACCTTCTGCAAAATCTTGTGGCTGAAGTTGCGGTAGATGCTGATCTGCACCAAGGGGTAAAGCTGCTTGAACTTGGCGAAAGTCTTGGGCAGGACGTAGAGGCAGGTGGCCTCGTTGGCCCCCATGTAGAGCTTTCCGCGGGGCGTCTGGTTCAGCTCAGCAATGGCTTGCAGGGCCTCTTTATGGAGTTCCAGCATCTTCTCCGCGTACCGCCGCAGAATCTCCCCCGCCGGGGTCAGGAGGACTTTCTTACCGCTGCGGTCAAACAGCTTCTCTCCACACTCTTGTTCCAAAAGCCGCACTTGCGCGCTGATGGCAGGCTGCGTGCGAAAGAGCTTCTCGGCCGCGCGCGAAAAACTCTGCAGCTTGGAGACTTCCAGGAAGCTGGCGAGCTGATCGTAGTCCATGGGATTTGTTTACACCCTATCTCTACTATATCAAATTGCGCATGTCGGGCTGAAAGAAAAACCGTGCCCGGTGGCGGCTCGTAGGGGCGCGGGTCATACGTCTCGACCGTTTGAACGTGTGAGAAAATCGGCCAGCCGGTCATCCTGAGTCCTTCGCTGTCATCCTGAGTCCTTCGCCGTCATCCTGAGTCCTTCGCCGTCATCCTGAGCGAAGCGAAGGATCTCGCTCTGGCCCGCTCAGGAAAAACTCCGCAAGAATCTTGCTCTGCCGATGGAAGTGGCTGATGGCGAAGGAATTCAAGGCGAGATTCTTCGCTTCGCTCAGAATGACAGCGCGTGCACATTTTTACCTCTCGCCGATTTTTTCACACCTCCTTTTCGTCGGCACGTATGATGCGCCACCAGAGCATACATGAACACCAATGTATGTGCCCGCGAGTTGGTGGCTCCGAGCCGGGCGTTGTGGGATGGCAAGGCATGATTCAGATTACCCCCAGGTGCGCATCATAGTGGCCGTGGAGGCCGTGGACAGCCGCAATCGAATACCCCAAAAAGAAAGAATGGCACGCAAAACCCCAAACCGAAAACCGAATTGCAAGTGTGCTAACATCTGTCAAACGGGAGACCGGCAAAGGGGTTCGTCTCCCCGCTGAGAGGAGAATGCGATGCGCGCGCTCGCCGCTGCCCGACTCGATTCAGCACTTTTCTGCCGCTTCCAGGACTGGTTTCAGGAAGACCTTTCTTCGATTCACGTTTACCTCTACCCGAGCAGTCCGAAGGCTTGCGCCGTCTGCCAGGGCAAGGCCTTTACGGTCGATTCTAACATTTACCTCGCCGATTCCATCCTCCGCAACACCGCCCGCCAGACCGAGCATCTGCTCGCCCATGAGTTCGCACACGCCGTTCAGAAACAGCGCGCGCGGAGCCTACGTCGGCCCTGGCACTGCTGCCAGCCGTCGCCGTTGGATCTGGAGCGGGAAGCCCACATCGCGGGCGCTGCTTTCTCGCGAGGAGAGAGTTGTCCCAGGTTGTCGCCCGACGCAAGTCCCGAAAAGCGCGCGTGGGGATGCGCCGGCCATTACTACTCCGTCTATTTGGTCTCGCGGCTGGCGGGGCTCTCCGATTCCACCGCCGAACAGTTGGCCTTTTTCGCCCAAATGCCCGACCAAGTGACGAATCTCGACGCCGTCGTTGCCGGAAAAGCTTTCACGGTCTGGGCCTTGGTTCCGCCCGCGCATCGCACGGCGATGGGACCGGCCGGAGAGCGTGCGACAAAAATCGAAGAGGGGCTCCATTGCCTGACCGGGAATCCCGGGGGATTGGAGACCAAACACCGCATCGCCATCCTGGAGAGTATTCCCCACGCCACCGAATCGCGAGGGAGATTTGCCTTCGGGCTCGGTCTGCACGCCCTCGGCGATAGCTACGCTCACCGCACCGGAGACAGCGATGACGCGCCGTTGTACAGTGCCCCCTACGGGCATCTTTTCGGGGGTAAGGGATTCATAGAGCAGGTCTGGAAACTGGGGAAGGACGTCGACAACATCTCCAAAAGATCGGTCCTGTACAGGCAGTATTGCTCCGACATGTTGGCCGTGATCTGCGAAAAGTTGCACCCGATCGGCAAGGCTGCGGTCGAATCGCTTCAACGAGGACTCAATCAGATGCTCGCCCCGGTCTGTTCCACACCTGACGAAGACAAACAGATCCAGCTCCTACGGAATTTTTACCCCGACAAAAGCGATCAGTATCAACCGGAGGACGAGCAACCAATGTTTTGGCAGGATTTCGTCAGGCGTCATCCCAGCCAGGTCGCCCCCTGGATGGAGCGAGAAGCCCAAAGACTCATTGACAACTGGAGCCAGTAGCCCGGCCGCGGGCCGTGGCCGGAGTTATGATCGTGAGAGATGCTCTGCGGCCTCGATCTAAGCCGCTGAATGATCAACGCAGCGCTGACGACAAATCCGACGAATGATGGCCCTTCTTGTATATGGCCTACCGCGCAACGTTATGCAACACCCTACCAAGCCCTCGCGCATCCGCACACAGCGGATCGGCGTGGGACAGAGTCACGCTGGGGGCTGGCGCGGAGCGCAGCTCTGCGGTCTCTGTTCATTCCGGCTCCACGCCACGCAGGGCTTCGCCTTGCGCCAGCCGCGTAGATTCGTCGCATGTACAGTAAGCCCGCAAGGCGGGCGAAAGATCGTAGCCCACGGCGCAAGCCGTGGGGCGATCGGCCCCCACCCCGCCAAAGCCCCTTTAGGGGCGAAAGAAATCACGACCAAATGTAACGTTCATCGTAGGGGATGCCGTTCTTTTTTAGAAAGGCGATCAATTCCTCTTGGAAGGTCATGCGGCGGTGATGCTTTTCCTGGTCACCAATATATCGCGTCACGGCAGGCGCCAGCGAATGGCTGACGCTGAATGCTCCGTAGCCGGTTAAACCGGCAAGCCGCCTTTCGCGATGCACCCAGCGAGACGAATTGGTTTTTACCAACCGCAGGGCGTCGGATATCGCCACTGTCGGCGGTAACGAGCAGAGCAGGTGCACATGGTCGGGTCTGGCGTCCGCAGCCCGGAGCGCGTCGCCAATCTCGCGCACAATTCCGCCCATGTAGGCAAGTAAATCGTCACGAAGCGCACCGGTGACAAGAGGCTCACGGTCCTTGGTGCTAAAGATGACGTGCGTCAGGAGGTTTGTGTAGGTGTGTGACATGTTCTTTCGCCCCTCCGGGGCTTGGGGGATTTTACGCGAATTCCTCACCCACGGCTTGCGCCATGGGCTACGATCTTTCGCCCGTCGGCTGACGGGCTGCGAGGCGGGGGGCGGCATCGCAGCGCCCCGGGGGAGAGCTGCCAGCCTCGCATTTCTCCTGCAGCTTTTGACATGCTCCAGTGGTGGACCGACGCGTGGCAGTGCTGTCGGTGGCATTGACTCCGTTGACACTTGACAAAAGATTCATTATAGGCTATAGTCGAGTGGTACGGCTGGCAGACGGTTAGGCGCTGCCGGTCAGGTTATGCCTCTTCCTTGGATTAAGTTCGTAGTCCCTTCCTATGGTTCCTGCCTCCTGCCCAGTCAAGAAGTCGATAAGTCTCATCTTTGTGGGGACGGCTCGCCTGCCGCCCCTGCTCTCAATCTTCCAAATCATGGAGTTACTATGTCCTTACGCAAATCTACTTGTCTCACTCCCCAGCGGCTCGACGCCGCTCGGCAGAATGCTCAGCGCTCCACCGGCCCGCGCAGCGAGGCTGGAAAATGCCATTGCAGAATGAACGCCCTCAAGCACGGCGAGCGTTCCGACCCCGCGAATCACTGCGACGTGATGCGCGCCTTGGGAGAAGACCCGGCCGAATTCGAAGCTTTGAAGCAGGAGCTTCGGGATTCCTTCGGGTGGGACGACGCCCTCTCGGAAAAGC
>Ga0326728_10009062_pt1 | contig 24205 bp, 17 predicted proteins | sample MB3enrmetagenome_FD_207602 | JGI IMG/M metagenome (GOLD analysis project Ga0326728, IMG submission 207602) | Lab enriched peat soil microbial communities from McLean, Ithaca, NY, United States - MB31MN | ecosystem: Environmental > Terrestrial > Soil > Wetlands > Peat | place: USA: New York... | reverse complement strand
GACCGGGGTGGTCGCGGCTGATATTCTGGGAAAAGGCGACTACGAATATGCTTTCCCCTTTTACGGTGCAAGAAGACCTATTCTGATCGATTTGGTTATCAATTCCAGGGAAGAAATGGAAAAAGAGTATGTCGCCCTGGAAAGAAAGGGCGGCGTGCTCTCGGGGGAAGCTTACATGCCCGCGCTCAAGGGAGGTGGAACCTATCTTTACGGTAAGGCCACCGCGTTGTTCGACTCCAAGGGTCATGTGGTCGGGGCGATCGAGTCGATACGCGACCTTACGGAGCGCAGACTGATGGAGGAAGCTGTTGCGCTCGCAGAGAAAAAATACAGGGATATATTCGAGAACTCGGTAACCGGCATATATCAGGTCACCGTCGACGGGCGGTTTTTAAAGGTCAACACGGCCATTGCGCATCTTTATGGATATGATACGCCCGATGAGTTTCTGAATGCCGTGGGCAATGCCTGGGACCTTTATGTTCATCCGGATAGCCGCGCCGAAATGTTTCGTCTGATCGAAAAACATGGATTGGTCAAGGAATTTGAGGTCCAGTTGTTCAAAAAGAATAAGAGCGTTGCATGGGCGAGCCTTAACGTTCGCACCGTTTTCGACAACGACGGCAAGATCGCATATCTGGAGGGCACCGCTCTAGACATCACTGATAGCAAGCTCCTTAAAGCCCAGCTCGAACAGGCCCAGAAAATGGAATCTGTGGGAAGACTTGCAGGAGGTGTGGCACATGATTTCAACAATATGCTGGGCGTAATCACGGGCCGAGCGGAGCTGGCCCTGCTCAGGGACGTTTCCCCCGAGGTTCGCAACAATCTCGAGGAGATACTGAAAGCAGGCCATCGTTCGGCAGACCTTACCCGGCAGCTCCTGGCCTTCGCCCGCAAACAGACTGCCTCTCCCAAGATTCTGGATCTCAACGACACAATCTCGGGCATGTTTAAGATGCTGCAGCGGCTTATCAGAGAGGAGATCGATTTGTCCTGGATACCGGCAGTCAACCTCTGGGAAGTTAAAATCGATCCCTCCCAGGTCGACCAGATTCTGGCAAATCTCGTGGTCAATGCCGGCGATGCCATTACCGGTTCAGGCCGCATCACAATCATGACGGAAAACGTTGTTATCGATGACTCGAAGAAAGCTGAACGCCCCGAATTCATTGCCGGTGACTACGTCCTGCTGACCGTTATCGACACCGGAGCGGGCATGAGCAAAGAGGTCTCCGAGAAAATCTTCGATCCCTTTTTTACCACCAAAGAAGTGGGCAAGGGAACCGGGCTGGGACTTTCGACCGTTTACGGGATCGTTAAACAAAACGAAGGTTTCATTTACGTTGAAAGCCAGCAGGGCAAAGGAGCGATATTCAGGATTTACCTGCGCCGGTTCAAGACCGAAGCTGTGCAGCCGCAGATTAAAGACGTGGACGGCGGGCCCAGAGGAGGCACTGAAACCATCCTGCTGGTCGAGGATGACGAAGCCGTTTTGAACCTCAGCAGAATGCTACTCGAGAGCTTGGGCTACACAGTGCTCGTCGCACACACCTCGTTACACGCTACGCAACTCGCACGGGAGCATAAAAGCGATCTCCACCTTCTGATCACGGACGTGGTGATGCCGGAGATGAACGGGCGGGAGCTGGTGGAAAGAATTCGTTCTTTCATGCCGGGCCTCAAATGCCTTTTTATGTCCGGCTACACCGCCGACGTGATAACTCACAAGGGTGTTCTGGATGAAGGTGTGAATTTCATTCAGAAGCCCTTCAACATCGCGGATCTGGCGAAAAAAGTCAGGCAAATCCTGGATGGCCTTGAATAGATAGCTGCAAGAAAGCATTGAGGTGGACTTTGCCAGGAACTCTTCCGCAGTGTCCGACAGGCGTCGGACAACGCGGACGGAGCCCATGTTCGTTTTTTTGTTTTCATTTGCCGGAAGATCCAACCTGCCCATCTTCATTTCCATTTTCAAGTTTTGTTAATTGTATATTTGGAATGTTCTTAACAAAACTTCACGCATGCTAAACAATACTTAACTTGTCTTCCCGTCATGTTGATCTATTATCCAAGCTAAAGATGAGTATTACAGCAATACAGAGATTGATTGACAAGACACAAAAGGAGACAAGACATGAATAAGGCAAAAAAGAGTTTTTCGATTGTAATGGGGATTTTAATCATCTCCGGAGTTTTCATTGCCAACAATGCCTTGGGGGCCGGTCCCGGGCATGGAGGATTCGACGGCGGTCCTCTTCTGGGAGTGCTTCAAAAAATCGACCTGACTGACGCTCAGAAGCAGTATATCGCCACAAACATACTCACAACCACGGCGTTATCTACTTTGCAGGGTGATGTGCTTGCTGTGGCCCAGGACAGGGCCCAGTTGTTCAAGGACCTCCTCACGCCAGGGACCTCGTCTGGGACCATCAATACCGATGTTAGCAAGCTTGGGAGTGATGAAGCGACCCTTTCAACCGATCTGGCAGGCATTTGGGCTTCCATAAAGACGCACCTTGGGAGCTCCCAGCAGGCAAAGAACCTCCAGGATATCATCGCGAAAATCGGGACTCACAAGGGGCGATTCGGCCATCATCATATGTTTGGGCTGCTGCACAAGCTCGATTTGACATCGGAACAGAAGAGCGCGATCCACACGATATTCAGCTCGAACACCAGCCTCAAGCCTGATCGGGAAGCTTTGACCTCTGCCAGGGCGACTTTGCTCAAGGCTATCCTCTCCGGCGACACCAGCGCGATTGGAACCGCGACTACGGGCGACGTTGGCGCCGTAGTGACCGCCCAGTCCAGCCTCGCCAATGTCCAGCTTACGATCTGGAATCAGATAGTCGACACCTCTACGCCTGTGCTCAAGCCTGCGCAGTTATCCACCCTGTCGACCATAGTCGGGAAGATCGGAACACATATAACTACTGCGATTGACGAAAGATTTACCGAACTGTCAAACGTAATGAAATACTGGAATACACTTTAGCAACCGGCAGGCTGCCGGGGGAACTTGACCTCTCCCCCGGCCCTGCTTTTCCCGGCGATTGAAACTACTTTTTCGGGATGGATCGTTAACTTTCCTCACAATGGGCGGCGGCATGGGATTTCCGGCTAAGACAGATTGGAGGGATATGCGTTTAGAAAACCTGAGGAAATCGCTGATCGTACAGCCTGCATGAGCAGAATACGGGGAAAGATTGATATGAAAAGCCTGTTAATAGCATTTACTATAATTTTCGTGGCGGCGGTATGGATGGCGGGATCATGGTATTTTTTCAATTCTATCGGGGACGTGAACTGCGGGTTAAGTACTCCGGCATGTGGCGGTTCACCACTGGACCTGACTCAGGACGGACAACTCATTCTGAATAACATTGCTGAAAACCGTTGAAGTATCGCCGTTAAAGTTCGGGAGCTTGCGACGACCGCGCCCCCGGTCGGTAGCATGCTCCCGCTCGTGCGCAAAGTGCGTTTGCGCTTTCTAACTGTGGTCTTCGGAATGGTTCATCGCCGGAGATCCAGCCAACTCTCCTCCAACTGGGCCGGCTCCCGATTTTTCCCGAGACCGGCCCCTTCCTCCGCGGCGACTGCCAGTTGTTATTTGAGCGCCCGGGGGAAGATCCACTCGCCAAACAGCCCGGTAATGAAAGGCAAAAGCCCTCGCAGTTCAGATATTTGTTGCATTTTCGGTTTTGGAATCGTTGTAAATCGCCCCACTTAGGCGGAGGGGCGCATCGATACCGCGAAAACCGATTCTTTCGAGATATCTCTTGCATGTCCGATTCGAAAATCGTATGGTTTTTGCCGGTTTCAGGGCCCGGCCGAAGTTTTTCGGGCAATATCCCATCTCAATGTACAATTTCGATGTCTCACGCAGAAGTTGACGCACTACCGGCTAGCGGATATTGATCGGGTTTGGTTCATGGAAGGGGATCGGTCGGCCGTTTGAATTGGCTGAGTGCACAACAATGAATTGGAGGAGCCGCTATGTTTCGGGAAGATCGGTGCGACGGATGTGGGGACTGCCTGGAATTTTGCCTTTACAACAGCTACGACAAGGATCGTGCGCGGAAGGAATTTGCCGAATTGAAAGCAGGCGGAGACCCGCCTATCCTTGGATCTTGCATCACCTGCGGCGCCTGCAACCAGGCGTGCCCCACTCAGGCCAACCCTTTCGACCTGATAAATCAGCGGCAGGAACAAACAGGGGCCCTCGGAGTTCCCGATGAGGCATTCGAGCGCTTCTCGAACCTGCACGGCCTCCCCTCACAAATCGAAATGGGAGAGCCCGGCAAACCCGTCATCAATCTTTGCATAGTCGGAGCAATGGTCCGCGAACAAGTCCGGGGACCGCTGTTCGAAGGTCTCACTGTTGTCGAAGGGGCGGATTATTTCTGTGGAGTCGGCTACATTCATTTGGGAAGACCCAGCCTGACCGAGCGCCAGGCCCGGCCTTACATCGAAAAATTGTCGAATCTCAAGGCCGATGAGGTCATCTGTTTTCACGACGACTGCTACACCATGCTCACCTCCCTTGCCGCCCAATACGAATTGAACGTTCCCTTTCGCCCGGTGCACCTCTTCGAATACCTCTACCGCACGCTTTCGTCGAACCCGGAGAAGATAGCGCCTGCAAATTTGCGGGTTGCCTACCAGGCCCCCTGCGCCTCCCGCTACACTCCTGAAAAGGACCATTTTCTCGATAAACTCTTCGATCTCGTTGGGGCCAAGCGGGTGGCAAGGGAGCACGAAGGCCTCAAAGGGCTGTGCTGCGGCGCTCCACTTATGGCCACAAATAAGGATAGAGCGCTCGAAGTAAAGATGAGAAACATCAACGATGCGCGCCAAAATGGGGCGGAAGCTATGATCTTTCTATGCCCCATGTGTTTTCTGAATCTCCGCAAGCTTTGCCAGGATAACGGGATGAAGCCCATCTTCATTACCGAACTCTGCTCACGGTCCCTAAAAGCAACTTAAGAGCTGCGGCTCAGCCGGTTGGCTTGCAGCGGCGAAGCAGCCGGAAACGCGATCCGGCCACGGCGAACGCCGTGCCGATTGGTTTCACCGGGGATTGAATTTTATCAGCCTATTTGGATGCTCAGCATGGATACCGAGCCTCCGTCGATCCCTTCTACGGGAAAGCTTACGGGTTCGCCCTCCCTGCGGAGAGCGAGCACGTAAAGCAGAGGCAGGTAATGGTCGGGTGTGGGAACTGAAAGCGCCGCATCCGGTCCCAAAGTATCGTAGTTTATAAGCGGTTTATCATCGCCTGATACAAGCAGGCTGCGCACCCTCTCTTCAAAGCGCATGGCCCAGTCGAAAGGCTCAACGTGACGCCGGCCCCATGCATAGGCGTGCAGATTGTGCACGAGGTTGCCGCTTCCGATCACAAGAACCTGTTCATCTCTCAACGGCGCAAGGCGTTTCCCGATCTCATAATGAAAAGCCGGCGGCTCCATTCTGTTAATGCTCAACTGTACAATTGGAACATCGGCTTCAGGAAAAGTATGGATCAACACGGACCATGCGCCGTGATCCAACCCCCAACTCTGGTCAAGCTCCACGCTGATGGGCCTTAGAAGCTCGCATACTCGACGTGCAAGCCCCGGATCACCGGGCGCCGGATACCGAACCTCGAACAGCGCCCCGGGAAACCCGCCAAAGTCGTGAATGGTGCGCGGTTTCTCCATTGCGGTTACAGCCGATCCCTGTATGTACCAGTGAGCGGAGATGGCGAGAACGGCTACGGGCCTGGGAATCTTCCTCCCGATTTCCCGCCATCCCTCCGAATAGGAATTTTGCGACAGTGCGTTCATGGGATTGCCGTGGCCAAAGAATACCACCGGCATCCTGGACATGCCGTGCGTCATCGACGTTTTGCCCCTCAGCGGCCCCGTGCTCAATCGCACCGGGCGGACAAAAGGCGGAATTGCTTTTTCCCGCCTTCGAAGTCAGGAACCCCGGCTAGTTTTAGATCCCGAAAAAACTACAAACCTTCGGCCACTTTCACCAAACTTCCGGGTATGCCATTGAAGTATACAATTCCTCGAGCTTAACCTTGTGCGATCTTTCCATGTTCGCCAAAGCCAGGAACATATCCTTCTGATCCTTGCTGGTGCTGGAATCGGCTAACCAATTATACATCAGCATCGCCTCTTCCTCTTCCTTCATGGCCAAACCTATGGCGTCGGCCGGCTTCATGTCGAGTGAAGGCTTTGGTCTTTCGATAGTTTCAGTAACTTTATAATCCGTGACTTCGGCAAAATGAAAGGGTTTTTCTCCCGTTAAAAATCCCTCCAGGAAAACCTTATGTTTTTGTTCTTCTTCAGCCAACTCCGCGAATAGATGTTTCAAACTGTTATCTTTTGTTGTATCAGAAATGCTTTTATAGAAGTCCTGCGCGGCTATTTCGCTTGCAATCGCCACTGTGAGAATCTTCTTATACTCTTCAACCGTCATATCATCTCCTTTTGAGTTGTTGAAATTCAAATTGAAAATGAGTCAATTCTTGTGAGGATGGCACAGCGGAATAGTGCCAAAACCCAGCACAAAGATCCGTCTTTCGGATCTCGGACCTTATTCAGTCCCCAAAAGCTCACAAAGCGCTCACAAAGCCAATCCGATTATATTACACGACCACCCGGCGGGCAAGCCTCCCACGACCCGCATTATCCCCGGGACTGAAAAACTCAAGGGCTGAAACAGCAGAAACCGGATAATCGATCCCGGCGCTACCCCGGCAAGAAACTCTTCACCTTTCCTTCGCACTTTTCCGTCCGGAAACTTCAAAAGGAGCGGGAACTATATTAGAATGATTCTAAAATAGATTCAACCTTTATCCGACCATGAAACATAAAACCGAATGAAAAGGCGACATGCCGAAGGAAAATGTTCTGCTTGGGATTCCATTCATCCGCCAGGCAAGGACCCCGCCTTTAGCCCAAAAAACGCTCATGCTCTACATGCCTTGAGCCGATAGATGATCTGTCACTTGATAGATCGCTTGTCCTAAATAAGGATTCGAGCGGATCTTTTCCAGATCTTAAAGGAGAGAAATATTGAATGCCACAGTCGACATACCGCGACTCATCCGCGAAATCAGGGAATCTGTCGGGCTAAGCCAGGAGAAATTTGCATCCAGGCTCGGTGTGAGCTCGCCGACCATTCGACGCTGGGAAAACGGGCGCACAAAGCCCTCACCGCTTGCGTTGAAACAGATTGAGGGCCTGCTCCGCAAATTGGGTGACAGGGGCCATGATATAGCACATGAGTATTTTGGGCAGCAGAAGCATTAGCAACCGAGCGGCGACGGAACGATCCGAACTGTACAGGAAAGAAAGTTCCCCGGCGCTGTCTTTCTGCGATCGTGCGCCTGTTGTATGACAACCCTTCTTACTTAAGGGTATCCCGAAGGCGCCGCCAGGGGACCATGGAGTTGGAGAGCATTAATGGATACACAGCCCTTTGTTTTACTGGTGGACGATGACCCTACTGCAGTGGCCATGCTCGCCGGAATTTTAAAACAGGAGGGTTTCGAGACCCTGGAGGCTTCTTCCGTCCAGGAGGCAAAAGACTTGATTGCTCAGGCGCCTTTCTTCGATCTTGCTATTCTCGACGTCCATCTGCCCGACGGCAACGGATTGGATTTGTGCCGTCTGATCAAAGACGGCTCGCTTATAACGGAAGCGCCTGTGCTCATGCTTTCCGCTGATGGAGACATTGAAACCAAGGTCGCAGGTTTTCTGGCCGGAGCTGTCGACTACATCACCAAGCCTTTTCATAGAGCCGAAGTAATAGCCCGCGTGCGTACACACCTGCGCCTGCGGGAAGCCTACCTGTCGGTGATCGAACTGCAATCTTTAAAAATATCTCAGATCGCATCCGCTCAACAGGCCATGATACCCCATCCCGATCAGATGCCCGCGGCGAAATTCGATTTATGCTACCAGCCGGTACAGGAGGCTGGAGGCGACCTCTGCCAGATTCTTCAGCTTGCCCCTCATCTTCACGATTACATTGTGGCGGACGTTTGCGGGCATGACGTGGGGAACGCCATGACGACGGGGTCGCTTGTCGCGCTGTTCAGACAGAATTGCTCCGCTCTCTACACTCCAGTTGAGGCCCTCCACATCATCAACCGCGTGACGCTGTCGCTTCTCCCCGAAGGGCAATTCATCACAGTCATATACGCACGCCTCAACCGGAGAACAAACCGGTTAACATTGGTAAACGCCGGCCACCCGCCGGCCCTGTTTCAGAAACCGGCTGGCGAGGCATCCGCATTGTGGCCCAAAGGCGATGTTGTCGGCGCCTTCGATGGTCCCGAATTCGGCGTACTGGATGTTGAAGTCGGACGAGGCGATCGTCTCTTTCTGTTCAGTGATGCTCTCATCGAAACGGGGGGAGGGACTGACTGGCAGCATGGGACCGAACGGCTCATAAGAGTGTGCGGGCAGTTCGCGAAAGCGGACCTGAAGACCGAGGTGTCGGCGCTTGCGGCCTTGGCGGCGGAAAACGGCTCTCCCAGCGACGACGTAACTCTCATAGGGACCGAAGTATGAAGCACTTGGCGGCCATACGATTCAAGATCCCGGCATCTTCGATGGCTATCGACGAATTGTGCGACCACGCCAGGTCATGGCTGCGGGAAAACGGTTTCGAGAAAGACTTGTTCGCTATGGCCATGTTGTTGCGGGAAAGCCTCAATAACGCAGTGATACACGGCAGCAGGAACGATCCCGCATTGTGCGTCAATTGCGAATTGAAACGCGGACGCAGGTGGTTGAGCATCGCGGTCGAAGACGACGGCGCGGGCTTCAACTGGGCGCGCCTGCTGAAGCATCGAGCCAATAAAGACGATACGAATGGGCGAGGCCTTGAAATCTACCAGCTTTATGCGGATGAGATTGTCTTCAACAGGCAGGGCAACCGTGTCCTTTTGCGTCGTAGACTAAGGGAAGGAGAATGAGGTGCCGTCAATTCAAATTGAGAAAAACGGAAACCACGCACTGATAGAACTTCGTGAACCGCTGGCATTGAATTTTGCCGGCGAGCTCAGGGAGCAACTCAGGCAACTGTTGGCCGAAGGGATTTTCGAGATGTCAATCGATCTCGCCGCAGTTGATTTGGTGGACTCCAGCGGCATCGGGCTGCTCATCGCAACGCACAACTCGCTGATCAAGGCGGGAGGATCCCTGCGCGTCGTAGGCGTGTCGCCCGAGATACAGCACCTTTTCAAAACAATGCGTCTTGACCGCCATTTTGCAGTAGAGGGGAAAACAGGAAACGGGAGCGGGTCATGAGCACTTATGAAGACGACGATCTTCTGCGGGCTTTTCTGGCGGAGGCTCGAGAGCATCTGGCCGACATTGAGGCCGACCTGCTGGCAATAGAAGAAGCGGGCGCCGATATCGATGAAGAACTTGTCAACAAGGTTTTCCGGGCGGCTCATTCCATCAAGGGAGGCAGCAGCTTCCTGGGTCTAAACAGGATCAAGGAGCTTGCCCACAAGGCTGAGACAGTCCTCGACATGATCCGCTCGCGGCAAATGGCGCCAAACCCCGAGATAACAAACATTCTTCTTGCCGCTTTCGACAAGCTGCGGGATATGCTCAATAACGCCGCCGAAAGTGAAAATGAGGATATATGGGAACATGTGGCAAGTCTCAATCACCTTGCCGCTTCTTATCTACCTGAGCAGCAGAAGGACTCCCTGAGCCGCGTGGCCTTGCTCAGATCGGAAAAAGGGTCTTCGCCGGTCGGCGTGGCGGAGGTCGATCTCGAGCTGGCAAGAAGGGCGGGCAAATTCATCTATGCCGTCGAATACGACCTGATCGACGACATAGAGCGTAAGGGCAAAAACGTCCTCGAGGTCTTCAGCGGCCTCTACGAATCCGGCGAAATTCTTGACTGCACGCTGGACTTCCCGGCAGTGGGCACCCTCGACGACGAAATATACAACAAAGTGCCGTTGCGTCTCACCTTCGCCACCATTCTCGATCCCACCGTTATCGGGACCTTGTTCGACGTGGAAGCACTCAAGATCAACCTGCTTATCGACCCGAACGCCCCGATGGAAGGCCAAATGGATGCAGCCGCCCCACCGACCGGGGAAGCGCCGCTATTACAAGTCACGACCCGCGAGGAGGCTGCATCGCAAACACAGGTTGAGGTTTTAAAGCCGCAACAGGAGGAGGCTAACACGGAACCGATCCAGCCCGTTCATGCCAACCCGTCCAACGGCCGGGAGCAAACCCCAACGAAAGACAAAGCGGTTGCAGCCGCCGGCGAGAGCACTCTTAGAGTAGATGTCGAATTGCTGGAGTCGCTCATGAACTTGGCGGGAGAGCTCGTTCTCAGTCGGAACCAATTGCGGGAGGCCGTGGCACAGAAAGATTACAGAGCTCTGGCCGCCAGTTCGCAGCGAATCAATCTCGTCACATCCGAGTTGCAGGACGCAATCATGCAAACTCGAATGCAACCGATAGGCAATGTTTTTGCCAAGTTCCCAAGGGTCGTGCGAGACATTGCGCATAATACCAACAAGGAAATCAACCTCGATATCCGGGGAAAGGACGTCGAACTCGACAAAAGCCTTATCGAAGGACTCTCCGATCCGTTGACGCACATGGTTCGAAATGCGGCGGACCATGGCATTGAACCACAGGAAGAGCGTGCCCGGGCCGGGAAAAAACTGGCTGGCGCAATAAGACTGGAAGCCAGGCATGAGGCCGGACTGGTGGTGGTTGAAGTAGCCGACGACGGCAAGGGACTGGACCTGAACAAAATCGCCGCCAGTGCGCTGAAAAAAGGTCTGATCGCACAGGATAAGTTTCAGGGGATGTCGGAGAAGGAAAAGATCGCCCTGGTCTTTCTGCCGGGCCTGTCCACATCGGAGAAAGTGACCGATCTTTCCGGCCGCGGAGTCGGCATGGATGTGGTCAAAACCAATCTCGACCGGCTGGGTGGAAAAATCGAAATCGAATCCGAACCGGGGGTCGGTACGCTATTTCGAATAAAGCTGCCGCTGACCCTGGCCATAATCCCCTCATTGGTCCTGACGGCACATGGCGAGCGGTTTGCGATTCCTCAGATCAACGTGGTCGAGCTGCTGCGGATTCGAGCCGAGCAGGTCAAGAAGCGAATCGAGGTGGTCGGTGATGCGGAAGTTCTGAAATTGCGGGATCAAATAGTGCCGTTATTGAGATTTGACGATTTTCTCGGAGTCCTCCCGACTTACACGGACCCGAACACGGGCGGCAAAGAAATTTGCCGAAGAACAAATCTGGCGGACAGGCGCTCGCCTCGCCACCAAATCACGGAAGACACAGTCCAAAATAATACCGGGGCAGAAGCTGGAAGCACTTGGCTGGAGCGGAGGCAAAGCGACGGCAGGAGATTTGGTTCTGCCAGCGACATCGAGATTGTCGTGGTGACCACCGGCATTATGAAATACGGCCTCGTTGTCGACTCTTTCCAAAATACCGAGGAAATAGTGGTCAAACCACTCGGGCGCCATCTGAAAGGCCTTCAGGAATATGCAGGGGCGACCATTATGGGCGACGGAAAGGTGGCCTTGATTTTGGATGTGAATGGATTGGCGGCGACCGCCGACCTTAGACCGGTTTCCGGCTCCGCACGAGCAATGGAACTGAAGGAAGAAGCCGAAAGAGAGAAGCTTCAGGATACGCTTTCGCTCCTTCTTTTCCACAACGCGCCCGACGAGGCGTTCGCCATGCCGCTGGACGCAGTGCTGCGCATCGAAAAGGTTATCCCACAACAGATTGAAATGGCGGGCGGGCGACGAACAATGCAGTACCGCGGCGCGTCCCTTCCTCTTGTCACGCTCTCCGACGCAGCACAGGTCAAATCGCTCGAGGAAGAAAACGGCCTGGCCGTCATTGTATCCAATGTGCAAGGCCGCGAAGTCGGCCTTCTGGGCGCTATGCCTGTGGACGTGATCGAATCGCGATCGGCGGTCGACCAGAGCACACACCGCCAGCAAGGGATCGCAGGCTCGACGATCATCCGGGATAAAACCGTCTTGCTTACCGACATATATGAGATCGTAGCCGCGGTTTATCCGGAGTGGGCCGAAGTTAAAGCGACGCCTGCCGCTCTCAATGAAGATGCCGCCTCCGCCACCGTGCTGCTCGCCGAAGATTCCGATTTCTTCCGCGCCCAGGTGAAGCGGTTCCTCGAAGATGACGGGTACACCGTTTTGGACGCCCCGGACGGCCAGGCGGCCTGGGAGCTCCTGGTCGAAAACGTCGATGCAGTGCAGGCGGTCGTGACGGACATCGAAATGCCGCGCCTCAGCGGCCTCGGACTGACTCAGCGCATCCGCTCCGATCCCCGCCTGGCGACAATGCCGGTAGTGGGATTGACCTCGCTCGCGGGAGACGAAGACATTGCAATGGGTAAAGCGGCCGGCATAAATGATTACCAGGTAAAGCTCGATAGAGACAGGCTCCTCGATGGGCTACGAAACCTTCTCAATGTGTGAGGTTCAAATATTGGAAAGTGTATCCGGCAGATACGATAGACACTGAAACATTTATCAATCCAAAAAGAGGGAAACCGGTCATGAAAGCGCTCAGGAATATGAAAATAGGGAAAAGGCTCGGCATCGGCTTCGGCATCCTTGTTTTTTTGCTGCTCGCAATCGTTGCGACGGCTATGTGGGGCATTGCCGTGCTGAAGGGATCGGTAGACGAGACTGTCGAACAAACGCACAAAGCATTGCTTGTAGCCGGAATCGGCGACGACGTGCGGGACATCGGCATCAGGTTGGCGGCCGTACTGCTCCACAAAGACAAAGCTAAAAAGGAGGAGACCCTGCGCGATCTTCAAACAGTGAGGGAGCGTTATCATAAACGCGTTGAGGAACTAAGGCCCTCACTCATCACAGCGGCCGCGAAAGAGAAGCTTGAAGCTATTGAAAAAGCTCTTGCGGAAGCAAAAGAAGTGAACAACAAGGCTCTCGCCCTCTCAACGGCCGGCAATGACGTCGAAGCATCCAAGGTATTCACCGAGCAATGCTCCGGAGCTAATGATAAAGTCTACCGCGCCGTGGAGGACATGATGGTATGGCGGAAAGAGCGACTCGACGAGTTCAATCGAGATGCCCGGAGCATATGTTCGAACGTGCGCCTGTTGCTGGTTATCGGCGGACTGATCTCCATGGCGCTTGCAATAGTGCTCTCCATCTTCATCACTCGCAGCATAGTTGGCCCTGTAAGGCAAGGTCTCGATTTTGCCGGGGCGATGGCCAAAGGAGATATGACCCAGAGCCTTCATGTGTCTCAGAAGGATGAAATCGGAGATCTTGCGGGGGCTCTTAACGAGATGCAGGACAACGTACACAGGGTCGTCTCCGATATAAGCGGCGGAGTGCAGATGCTGGCCTCATCTTCGGCGAAGCTGTCGTCAATATCGGGCGAGATGGCTTCCGGGACGAAAGAAATATTAGACAGGGCCAGTACAGTTGCGGCTGCGGCAGAGGAATCGAGCATCAACACGAATTCCGTTGCAGCGAGCATGGAGGAGGCAACAAACAGCCTTACCTCTGTAGCGAGCGCGACTGAACAGTTGAGCGCCACCATAGGGGATATAGCTTCCAATTCGGAGAAAGCCAGGGCCATAAGCAATGAAGCTACCAACCAGGCGCTTGTAGTGTCTAACATGATGAAGGAGCTCGGCAGGGCCGCCCAGGGTATCGGTCAGGTTACTGAAACCATCACGAGCATATCCGCCCAGACCAAACTGCTCGCCTTGAACGCAACCATAGAGGCGGCGCGTGCGGGGGCTGCAGGCAAGGGTTTTGCCGTAGTCGCCAACGAGATAAAGGAATTGGCCCAGCAAACCGCGTCGGCCACCGAGGACATAAACGGGAAGATCGCCTCCATTCAAGCATCGACGGGGGGAGCGATCAGCGATATCGAGAACATCTCGGAAGTCATAAAGCAGGTTAGCGAAATCGTATCCTCAATCGCCGTTGCAATCGAAGAACAATCCGTAGTCACAAAAGACGTCGCGGCCAACATCTCGGAAGCCTCATTGGGCGTAAGGGATTCCAACGAACGTGTGGCCCAGACGGCTGCGGTTTCACAGTCCATCGCGGCCGATATAGCCCGTGTCAACGAAACCATAACCGGCATCAGCTCCGGCGGCGAGCATGTCCAGTCAAGTGCGGCCGAACTTTCCAACCTTGCCGAACAGCTCAAGTCATTGGTTGGCAGATTTAGAGTATAGGGCTTAAGGGGGCTTACGTGGAACATAGAGTTGCAATCGACGAGCAACAGATGCTCCTTGCTACGTTTTTCCTGCGTGACGCAGCCTTCGGTTTGGATGCGGCACAGGTGCAGGAGGTCGTGCGACTTGCGGACATCACGCCCGTTCACCGTGCTCCGAACTACGTCGTCGGAGTAATGAACCTTCGCGGTCGAATCGCTACAGTGATCGATTTGGCGACCAGGCTGCAGCTCGGTGCAACGGAAGTCGGCGCGGACAGCAGGATTCTTATCATCGAATGGAGGGGCGAACAAATAGGGCTCCTGGTGGATCGCGTGGCAGATGCCTCTCTGGTGAACAGGGACGCTCTCCGGCCTTCGCCGGAAAACGTTTGCCACATACGGAGCAGGCATTTTAAGGGAGTCTTTCACATTGACGGAACGCTTGTCGCCCTGCTCGACACGGCGGCCGTCCTGGACATGGAAAACCAAGCAGAAGCCACGGCGGCAAGAGGTGAGTAAATGCCGTTCAGAGTGCTGGTAGCAGATGATTCGGTTCTTTTTCGCCGCGTAATAACCGAAGCGCTGGCATCCATTCCGGATGTCGAGGTTGTTGGAAGTGCGGCCAACGGCAGACTGGCTTTGCAGCAGGTCAGGGAATTGAAACCCGATCTTTTGACCCTCGATATCGAAATGCCCGGAATGGACGGTCTGCAGGTGTTGGACGCTTTGCGCCAATCCGGCGAAGACATAATGGTAATTGTAGTCAGCGCGCTCACCTCGCGCGGAGGAAGCCTCACAATGCAGGCGCTTGAAAAAGGCGCCCTTGATTTCATTACGAAACCGGATGGCAATGGGACCGCAGAAAGCCGGTCGGCCATTGTGAAGGAATTAGCCCAGCGATTGCCCGCTCTTGCCAACAGGCGCGCCATTCGAAAAATTCTGAAACAGAATCAGCGACAGCCTCCGCCGCCGGTGTCTCCCTCAGAGCGAAAAACAGCGGATACGGGGCAGACAATGGATTCCCTCAACCGCATTGCAACCGCGAGGAAACCTGAAATGGTTCTGATCGGCGTTTCCACCGGAGGACCCAACGCTTTGGCGCAACTGCTGCCTGCAATTCCGGGAAACATCGGGGTCCCGTTTTTCGTGGTGCAGCACATGCCGCCCATTTTCACGCGGTCTCTCGCCGATAGTCTCTCCTCAAAATGTGCGCTTCGGGTGCGTGAGGCGTCCCATAACGAGCAGGCGGGACCGGGGACCGTGTATATAGCTCCCGGAGGGAAACAGATGCGCATTGCCGCGGGGACCGGCGACTCGAAAACGATCGAGATCACTGACGATCCCCCCGAAAACAATTGCAAGCCCGCCGTTGACTACCTTTTCCGCTCCGTGGCGCTCCGGTTCCCCGGGCGCGCAATGGCGGTCATTTTGACCGGCATGGGAAGCGACGGTACTCTCGGACTGCGTCTTCTCAAACGCAACGGGTGCCGCATTATCGCCCAGGACGAAGCCTCGTGCGTCGTGTTCGGCATGCCGAAGGCGGCGATTGACGCTGGTGTTGTGGATATGGTGCTGCCCATTGAGGCGATAGCTCCCAAAATTATCTCCTCGGTTCGGGGAGGCTGACCATGGGTGGCCTTTCAGCAGGTGAACTTGTTCTTTGGTCGCAATACATTCATTCGGTATGCGGTGTCCAACTGGATGGTTCAAAAGGCTATTTGATCGAAACGCGCCTGGGTCAACTGTTGCGTGAAACCGGATGTGCGAATTTTACCGATCTCTACAACAAGGTCAAAGTCGATCCCACAAACGGCTTCAAAAGGAAAATAATCGACGCGATCACCACGGGAGAGACATCTTTTTTCAGAGATACCTCTCCTTTCGACTTGCTCCGGCACAAGGTTATCCCGGATCTCATCGACAAGCGTACGAAAACTACGCCAAACGGGCGGCCCATTCCCATTCGCATCTGGAGCGCGGCCTGTTCGACCGGACAGGAAGTCTACAGCACTGCGATCGTGCTTAAAGAACTCCTTGTGGATATGAGCCGGTACGATATCCGCATCCTGGGGACCGATATTTCCGATAAAGCGGTTGCTCAAGCCAGTTATGGCCATTACAGCAAGTTGGAACTGGATCGGGGAATGGCCCTGGACAAGATCGGCAGGTATTTCGTCCAGGAGGGACAGACCTGGAAAGTCAGGGATGAAATCCGCGCCTTTGCCACTTTCAAGACGATGAACCTTTTGGATCATTTTGTATTGCCCACCAGATTCGACGTGATTCTCTGTCGTAATGTCGCCATATATTTCTCCGAAAAGGACAGGATTCGTCTGTTTAATTCGATCATCAAAGCCATGACGGCTGATGGCTGCCTTATCATCGGCTCAACCGAGTCCCTTACCGGACTGTGCCCCGAATTCGACGCCAAGCGCTATCTACGCGCGGTTTTCTACCAGCTGCGAAATGGGGGATGACCGGGCATGCCTTGTGAACGGTTCTTCGAACAACTAGATTACATTTTCTTCTGGTGCGGCCTGGGTTTTATTCTGTTGGCTATAACCTGCCTAAGAATGAGCAGAGAGGAAAAGAAGTTCGAACTGCCCTGGATCTGGCTTGGACTGTTCGGGCTTCTTCACGGTTTGCAGAAATGGCTCGACATTCCGGCTTTGAGCCTGCCCGATCCGGCCTTTTTCAAAGTGGCCGGGACAGTGGTGTTTGCAGCCTCATTAGCCGCACTCTTCGAGTTCGGACGGCGCGGATGGAAAGCACAAAGAGGCCGCGCGCCGGGTGCGTGGCTTGTCCTTGCGCTCCTGGCGCTTGGATTGCCGGGTTGGCTCAGCGAGTTCCAGGGACCGAAGATTGTCTGCCGTTGCCTGCTTGGAGCAACCGGCGCTTTGCTGGTCGCCATCGTTTTTTGGCGGGCAGGGACCTACAAAGATACGAGCGAAAGACTCGGATTGCAGGCAGCCTCGATGTCGATGCTCGCCTTCGCGCTTAGCACCTTAGTTCTTGATCCCGACACGCCCTTTATGCTCCTCGGCCCGCTCAACCGGACCCCTCTCATTGTCTACTCCGGATTGTCGGCACATGTCCTGTCGGCGTTGAGCGCTTTTGCGTGTGTGGCCGGCCTTTGGATCTATGGGCGAACCAGGCGTGTTTCATCGCCATCCGACGATCGTGACCGCTTCCTCGCCCCCCGGGTTCTTCCACTGGCGATGGCGGTGCTGATGGCCTTAGGGTGGGGGGGCGCCGAGTGGCGCGGGCGCACTGTCGATGCCCGCATGCGCGAGGATACGCTGCATCGTGTCTGCGATATAGCCCAGGCAATCAACCCGGATCGCATAAGGCCGCTCTCATTCTCTGACGATGATAAGTCAAATCCTTATTATCGGCGCATACGCTCTCAGATGATCGCCCTTGGGCGTTTCGCGGGGCTGCACTCCGTCTACAGCGTCGCCATGCGAAACGGCGCGCTCGTCTCCGGGCCCGAGAATCTCGAAAAGAACGACCCCTCGGCCTCTCCGCCGGGGACGGTGCTGAAAAAACCTCCAGCCGAGCTTTGCAATGTCTTTTCGAGCGCCCAGTCGGTCGTCGTCGGGCCATACTCGGGCGAAGGCGGCGCATTTATCTCCGGATTTAGCCCGGTTATCGATCCGCGCTCCGGTGAGGTATTGCTGGTAGTCTGTGTCGATTTCCCGGCAGAGCAGTTGAAAACCGCAGTTGCCGGGGCGCGCCTGCAAGTGATTCTCCTTACGCTGGTTCTGACCGGAGTGCTCTTGTGCGGCTTAAGCTTGCTGGCATGGCGCTCGAGGATTTCGCCGGACAATCAACGATGGTGGCTTCGCCACATTGAAACCTTGCTCGTCGCGGCGTTCGGACTCGGGATAACGGCGGTTCTCGCGCTGGGCGCACAGGATATGGAAAACCGGAGAACCAAGCTAACTTTCCAACGGTTTGCGGATGACCAGGCGAAGATTGTCCGCTCCGCATTTTTAGACCTTCGAGAGAAAATGGCCAGCCTTGCCCGGTTCCTTGAAAGCAACAGACCGGTTACCATGCGGGAATTTGAAGCTTTTGCCGGTCCTATGGCGTACTCATCAGCCGTGCAGGCATGGGGATGGATCCCGGTGGTTCCGGCGGCCGAAAAAGAAAAGTTCGAAGCTGATATGCGCTCTCAGGGAGCCTCCACTTTCAGTTTGTTCGAAAAGGACGCATCCGGCAAACGCATACAGGTTTCAGAACGCGACGAATACTATCCTGTGGCTTACGTGACCCCGCTGAAAGGAAACGAGCCGGCGGTCGGATTCGACCTTGGAAGCGAACCGGTCAGGCGGACGGCTCTCCGGGAGGCCATCGCAACCGGACTTTCAACAGGCACGGGTGCGATCACATTAGTGCCGGAAACCGGGCATCAACAGGGTATGCTGGTTTATCACCCCGTATTCCCGGAAGGATGGAAAAGCCCTTCAGGATTTTCTCTTTGCGTGTTGCGGCTGCAATCCGCCCTGGAGCGCGAACTGGCCGCGGGCGGCGCCACCAACGCGCACATTCAGGCGCGCCTGCTCGATATCACAGATAATGCAAAGCCCGTCTGCCTGGCTCAATACAATGGCTGGGATGCCGATAACAGCGTATCCAAACCAATTCATCTGCTTGAGTATAAAGATATCCATCCTTTGTTCATATTCGGACACACATGGGTCATCGAGACAAATCCCAGCCCGGCCTTTGCGGCTTCTCATCGAAAGTTCGCCGGACTTACATGGGGGCTGGGAGGACTGCTCGTCACTTTGTTGGTAAGCGCTTTTGTGGGTCTTCTGCGAAACCGGCAGGCCCAGCTCGAACAAAAGGTTCTCGAAAGAACACGGGAACTGGCTGAGAGCAAACAGCAGGTCGACACTATTCTCCAATCTTTGCAAAGCGGCGTGATGATTATCGAAGCAGAGGCGCACACAATCATCGAAGTCAACCCCGCGGCTTGCAAAATGATCGGCGCATCCCGCGACGAACTCGTTGGACAAGTCTGCCACCGCTTCGTCTGCCCGGCTCATGAGGGCGCATGCCCAATCACCGACCAGGGGCTGACCGTGGCCAACATGGATCGAATCCTGATCGCCGCCGACGGAAGGCGGGTACCCATACTCAAAACGGCGGCACCGATAACCCTGGCCGGGAAATATTGTCTGCTGGAGTCCTTTGTTGATATCACCGAGCGCAAAAAGGCCGAAGACGAATTGAGGGCAGCCAATGATTATCTCGAAAACATCTTTGCAAGCTCGCCCGACGGCATTGCGATTGTAGATAAACATGGAAAGTTCATCAAATGGAATAAAGCGGGCGCCGAGCTGCTGGGCTGCGCTTTCGAAGAATTTGAAGGCAAATCCGGTTTTGATTTTTATGCAGATAAAGGGGAAATGGACAAGTTGCTGTTGGATCTAAGGCACGAGGGCGCCGTCAAGGGACGTTCGGTAAAAATGAAAAAAAAGGACGCCGCCGTCGGTCTTTTTGAAATTTCCATGAGCCTGTTAAGAGACGATTCGAAAGAAGTGATCGGCTGCGTGGCCGTTGCCAGAGACATGAGCGACATAGCGAGGGCGCTGGCCGCCCTTGCGGCTGCAAATAAACAATTGCATGAAGAGGTTACCGCGCGATCGAAAGCCGAAGAGACTCTTCGGGGGACGATGGTGGAACTGAGCGCCGCTAACTACGCCCTCAAAGAGGCGGTCGCCCGTGCCAATGACCTGGCTGTTCAAGCCGATGAGGCCAATTCGGCCAAGAGCGAATTTTTGGCCAGAATGAGTCACGAGATCCGCACGCCCATGAACGGGGTGATCGGGATGACGAGTCTGTTGCTGGATACCGAGCTGACTCCCGATCAGAGGCAATATGCCGACCTGATTTGCTCCAGCGGGGAGAACCTGCTCAACCTGATCAACGATATCCTGGATTTTTCGAAGATCGAGGCGAAAAAGCTCCACCTTGAAACCCTCGACTTCGATTTGCTCGCTACCGTGGAAGAGGTCGCGGAGACGTTGGCAATTAAAGCTCATGAGAAGAAACTTGAGTTCACCTGCCTGGTCGAACCGGATGTGCCTGCGCTTCTGAGAGGCGATCCCGGGAGGTTGCGCCAGGTGGTCATGAACCTGGCAGGCAACGCGTTGAAGTTCACGGAGCGGGGAGAGGTTGAGATTCGGGTCAGCCTGATTCGGGAAACCGATTCAAAGGCCGTCCTTCGCTTTGAAATCCGGGATACCGGAATTGGCATTCCATCGGAGCGCCATGGCCTGCTTTTCAGCGCCTTCACTCAGGTGGACGGCTCCACGACGCGAAAATATGGCGGTTCAGGTTTAGGTCTGGCCATCTCGAAACAACTTGTCGAAATGATGAACGGAACCTTAGGCGTCGACAGCGAAGAAGGAAAAGGCTCGATGTTCTGGTTCACGGCTCCGTTTGCCAAACAGCCTGTGAAACACTCCCGCATACCCGAAAAAAACGATGATATCGCCGGCCTTCATGTACTGGTGGTGGACGACCACGAGACAAACCGGCTCCTGGTTACCACGCTGCTCCGTTCATGGGGCTGCCGGCCGGACGAGGCGATGGATGGGGCGAGCGCGTTGAGCCTTTTGCAAAATGGTGCACGAAGCGCCGATCCTTTTCAGGTTGTTATGATCGACCTCCAAATGCCGGGAATGGACGGAGAGGAGCTTGGCCGAAAGATTAAGGACGACCCGGCGATAAGCAGCGCCATCATGGTTCTTATGTCGTCTCTGGGCCGGCATGGGGACGCCGTCAGAATGGAGCATGCCGGATTTGCCGGATATATAACCAAGCCGCTGCGGCAAGCTCAGTTAAGAGAGGTGCTGTCGGGGGTCCTGCGCCGCGAGGCCGTCCCTGAAGGCGTCAGCGATTCCGCAGCAACTCGGCCCGTGGCAGCCGAGCCGCTGCGGCGCAACGTTCGCATATTGCTGGTCGAGGATAACGTCACGAACCAGAAGGTGGCCCTGGCCATACTGAAAAAACTCGGCTTCCGCGCTGATGTTGCCGCAAACGGGCTGGAAGCGCTCGAAGCGCTGTCCCGCATACCCTACGATCTCGTGCTGATGGATTGTCAGATGCCTGAGATGGACGCTTTTGAGGCTACCCGGCGCATCCGAGATGTTTCTTCAGGCGTGCTCAACCATCGGGTGCCGATCCTCGCCATGACGGCCAACGCCATGCAGGGCGACCGGGAGAATTGCCTAAATGCAGGAATGGACGACTATCTGTCCAAACCTGTGCAACCTCGGGCACTGGCCGAGGCGCTCGATCGCTGGCTCCTCCGGGTCCGTGAAGATAAAAAAGCGCCGGATCTTTCCCGGAAAGAACCGGCCTCCGCCGAGCCAGCCCCTGCGGATAATAATGTCTTCAACGTGTCCGATCTGCTCGAACGCGTAATGGACGACCGGGAACTGGCGCACAAGATCATCTCAGGGTTTCTTCAGGACATCCCTCTCCAGGTCGGCAAACTGAAAGGCTTTTTGACAGGCGGCGACGCCGCCGGCGTTCGGCTCCAGGCGCATACCATTAAGGGGGCTGCCGCAAACATTGGATCTACGGCCTTGCGAGAGGCTGCACTCGATATGGAAGAATTCGGGAAGGCCGGGAGACTCGGGGAAGCGCTGGACGTGCTGCCTCGCCTGGAAAACGAATTCCAGCGGTTGAAGCACGCCATCGAGCAAACCGAGTGGACTTCCTGATATCACACATGTTTACCTTTTGACCAATCCGCAAAAAATCTTTCTCAGATCCTGTTCGGTCAAATCGCGGAGAAGCATCTCATCATAATCGAATTCAGATGAATCCGCGTCCGGCTCGCCATCGGCCGTTGTTTCCATGGCGGCTGCTTTCTTTACCGCAACAACTATGCTTCTCTTTTTGTCTAAAACGGGCTCCGCCCCTGCGTTATTTCTGATCCAGTGATCGCATTCGTCATGGCTGCCCACATAAAGAAACGCTATCCCATGGTCCAGCACTTTGCCCACCAGACGATAGCTCCGAACAAGATCGAACTTGACGCAATTCCTGATGCGAGCCTCTCCATTTCTGGTGAGTCGCCCGATCAGCTTCGGATCGTGAATCCCCTCGTCGGTAATCCGATCGATTATTGCCTGAGCATGCCTGGCAACCTGAGCTGTGCCCGCCCCTTTTTTCATAAGAGTGTTAAGCTGCTTGACCAGGTTGGCGTCCTGATAGACATGCAAACTCTCGTTCATTTCTTGTTATCCCGCATTTCCCCGTTTTCCGAAATCAGATGCAGCCGGGCCGACCCGTTCTTACAATAGAGCGCAGCGCCCAGGGCGCCCACCATGTCGGGGTAGTCGGGCACTGTCAAAGCTTCGCCCAGTTGCTCTTCAAGGAGCTTCACGACGCACGGATTGTGGGCGACGCCGCCCGCAAAAACAATCGGAGCCGCGCCCCCTATGCGCCTGACCATAGCAGTCGTGCGCTGCACAATAGCCATGTGCAATCCCATTGCTATGTTTTCCGGACGCTCGCCGCGCGCCATGAGGGAGGTGGCTTCGCTTTCGGCAAAAACCGTGCACATGCTGCTTATCTGTATCCGCCTGTCCGCGCGAAGCGCAAATTCTCCGAACGATTCCAGCGGAACCTGGAGGGCGACCGCCATGAATTCCAGAAATTTGCCGGTCCCGGCGGCGCACCGGTCGTTCATCTCGAACTTTGACACTTTCCCGGTCTCGGAGAGCGCTATGACCTTCGTGTCCTGCCCTCCGATGTCAAGCACGGTCCGGGCCTGAGGATAGAGAAAGCGCGCCCCGAGCGCATACGCCTGAATCTCCGTGATAGACGCGGCGTCCATTTGAGGAAAGGAATCGGCAAAGAGCTTTCTGCCGTATCCGGTCGCCGTCATGCGGATGCCTTCGATCCCTTCCATCAGCCTGCGGCACTGCCCCAGCGGATCGAATGTGGTCGGGGCTTTTACCCAACGCAGCGGGCCGTGCGGGTTAAGCACCACCAGTTCTATGGACCGCGAACCGATATCTATGCCTGCTACGGTCTCGCCCACCAGGACATCCCCTCAAACTCGAAAGCGATGAGATCAAAACTCTTTGCCCGTGATCCGCTCTGCTGCCTCAAGTCATTTCAACGGATGCTTCGGCGCAGGTCTTCGGTTGTTTATAGATTGAAGTTGTCGATGAGTCAAATAGATATTTTCGATTGATTTGATAAGCGTTACTGAAATCACTCGTGAAATCGGAATAAGCCCACCGGGAACCGATGCCGCCAATGACGACCGATCCGGCATGCAACTGCATCAGCAAGATGCTGAAAACTTATTGGATTCCGGCCAAAAAGCGTTGCCGGAATGACGAATTTCAACCCATAGGTTCCCCGGTCCGGTCCTGCATCGATAAGCTGAAAAGCCGGATGCCGGACCAAATCGGGGAACTGTCAACCTTCAAGTAACCTGTCCGTTCCGGGCGTCAGCCGGAAATCCCCTGTTTTTGTCTGAATTTTTCAACCATTCGCTGACGCATTTCTTCTTTGGAAGCCAGGTATGCCTGATACTGATCTCCTGAAAGAACCGTTTGCAGGTCCCTATCTTTTGCCCGATTAATTGCGCTTGCGTCGCGCACCTTTCTTAACTTGCCTTCATTTCCCTTTATTATGGGGTCCATTTGTTGAGCATATTTCAGATTTATGTTCAGCACGCGTTCCATTTGCTGCCTTGACAAATTGAGCTTCATTTTCATGAAAGCGGTTTCAAGCTTTGCCCTTTGTTGGGGAGTGGAATTTCGCAGCTCCTCCATCTGAGCGAAAGCGGCAGTTGCACAAAGCATCAATGCAATCGCGATCGATATGGCCACAGGACGTCTTACCTGTTTCATTTCCGGCTCCTTTTCGTTTGATGAAGACTCGCTCACCTCAGCAAGCTACTCACAAATTAATCATCT
>Ga0326728_10009061_pt1 | contig 24205 bp, 18 predicted proteins | sample MB3enrmetagenome_FD_207602 | JGI IMG/M metagenome (GOLD analysis project Ga0326728, IMG submission 207602) | Lab enriched peat soil microbial communities from McLean, Ithaca, NY, United States - MB31MN | ecosystem: Environmental > Terrestrial > Soil > Wetlands > Peat | place: USA: New York... | reverse complement strand
TGCCTGATTCATCAGCCCAAGTACTCGATGTTCGACCGCTGGGTTGAAAGCGGACTGCTGGACGTTCTGGGCAATGAGGGCGTGGGCGGGATCGCCTTCTGCCCGCTGGCGCAGGGCTTGCTGACCGACCGTTATCTCGACGGCATTCCCGCCGACTCGCGCGCGAACAAGCCGCATGGGTTCCTGAAGAAGCGCGACATCGACGAGCATCGCCTGGCCAAAGTGCGCGCGCTGAACGCGGTGGCCGCCGAGCGCGGACAGTCGCTGGCGCAGATGGCTCTGGCCTGGGTGCTGCGCGACAGCCGCATGACTTCGGCGCTGATCGGCGCCAGCCGCGTGGAGCAGATCGAGGAGAATGTGGCGGCGCTGGCCAACCTCCAGTTCTCGGTCGTGGAGCTGGGCCGTTTCGACGCGATTCTGGCGCAGACTGACTGATCCGATTGAGGCGGAGTTACAATGCAGCGGATGGTTCCCGAAGGAGGCGCTCCAGTGCAAGAGTTACGCCGGAAGGTGGAAGCGGAGTTGCTCTCCGACATCCTGCCCTTCTGGCTCAAGTACGCCATCGACGACGAGTTCGGCGGCTTTCGCGGCCAAGTTTCCAATGACTTGACGGTCGATCCGCGCGCCGCCAAGGGACTTATCCTGAACGCGCGCATTCTGTGGACCTTCTCCAAGGCCTTCAACGTTTATCGCAACCCGGTGTATCTGGCCGCGGCTCGCCGCGCCTATGAGTATCTCGTCCGCTTCTTCCGCGATTCCGAATTTGGCGGCTATTACTGGATGGTCGATTTCGAGGGCCGCCCCATTGACACCAAGAAGCGCATCTATGGGCAGGCCTTTGCCGTCTACGCGCTGGCCGAGTATTACCACGCCACCGACGACGCCGAGATACTGGCCAGGGCGTTGCGACTGGCCGCGAAGATCGATGCCGCGGGCCGCGACGCAATGCACGGCGGTTACTTCGAGATCTACGAGCGGGACTGGACGCTGGCCGTGGACCAGCGCCTGAGCGATGTGGACATGGACGAGAAAAAGTCCATGAACACTCACCTTCATCTTATGGAGGCCTTCGCCACGCTGCTGCGCGTCCGCGAGGACTCGACCGTTCGCCTCCGCCTGCGGGAACTTATCGAGGTCTTTCTCACCCGCATCCTCGATCCCATAACTCATCACTTCGTTCTCTTCTTCGACGAGGAGTGGCGTCCGCGCTCGGAGAAAGTCTCGTTCGGCCACGACATCGAGGGAAGCTGGCTGCTCTGCGAGGCCGCGGAGGTTCTCGGCAACGCGGGCGTTTTGAAGCGGGTGCGCGAGACCGCGGTGAAGATGGCCCAGGCCGTTTACGAGCAGGGTCTGGACGCGGATGGCGGGCTGCTCTACGAGGCCGACAAGACGGGAATCATCGACACCGACAAGCACTGGTGGCCGCAGGCGGAGGCCGTCGTCGGCTTCTTCAACGCTTACCAGCTTACCGGCCGGCGGCACTTTCTGGAAGCAGCCGAGAGAAGCTGGGCGTTCATCGAGAAGTTCATCGTCGATCGTGAATATGGAGAGTGGTTCTGGCTGGTTTCAAAGTCGGGCGTTCCCGGCAATGAGCATTACAAGGTGGACCCCTGGAAGTGTCCCTACCACAACAGCCGCGCGTGCTTTGAGGTAATGGAGCGGGTGGACGCCCGCCATGCCGGCGCTGCCGGGCCGCAAAAGCCAGGATGAAGACAGGAGAACTCGGATGAATCGTGCAGCTTTCAAGAAAAGCGTTCAGGAGTTATTCAAGCAGCAGGAGAAACTTCTCGCGCGCCGCAACCGCAAGTTACCGGGCGGCAATGGAATCTATGACCGCTATGAGTTTCCGGTGCTGACCGCGGCCCACGCCCCAATAACATGGCGCTACGATCTCGATCAGAAGACGAATCCCTTCCTGATGGAGCGCATGGGCATTAATGCGACCTTCAATGCCGGCGCCATTCTGCATAAGGGCAAGTTTCTGGTGGTGGCGCGGGTTGAAGGGGCGGACCGCAAATCCTTCTTCGCCGTCGCCGAGAGCGGGAATGGCATCGATAACTTCCGCTTCTGGGATGATCCGATCCGGATGCCCGAGACCGCCAACCCGGACACCAATGTCTACGACATGCGGCTAGTCGAGCATGAGGACGGCTGGATCTACGGCCTCTTCTGTACCGAGCGCAAAGACCCCTCGGCGCCGCAGTGGGACACCTCTTCGGCCGTGGCGCAGTGCGGCATCGCCCGCACCCGCGACCTGAAGATCTGGGAGCGGCTGGCCGATCTCAAATCCAAGTCTCCCCAGCAGCGCAACGTCGTGCTGCACCCCGAGTTTGTCGATGGCAAGTACGCCTTCTACACCCGGCCGCAGGACGACTTCATCCAGGCCGGCAAGGGCGGCGGCATCGGCTGGGGATTGTCGCCGAGCATCGAGCAGGCCGAGGTCGATGAGGAGATCATCCTCGACAACCGCGAGTACCACACCATTCAAGAGGTGAAGAACGGCCTGGGTCCCGAGCCCATCAAGACCAAGCGGGGCTGGCTGCACCTGGCGCATGGAGTGCGCAACACGGCGGCCGGCCTGCGCTATGTGCTCTACATGTTCCTGTGCGAGCTGGAGCGGCCGTGGGTGGTCACCCACAAGCCGGCGGGCTACCTTATCGCACCCGAGGGAGCCGAGCGCGTGGGCGATGTATCGAACGTGGTCTTCAGCAGCGGCTGGATCGAACAGAAGAACGGCGATGTGCTGATCTACTACGCCTCGTCGGACACGCGGTTGCACGTGGCCGCGAGCACGGTCCCCAGGCTGCTTGACTACGTGATGAATACGCCGGCGGATCCGCTGCGCAGCTACGCCTGCGTCGAGCAGCGCCGCGACCTGATCGACAAGAACCGGACCGCGATGAAGGCGCTGAAGCTGGCGGGCGCGAAGAATGCGGCCAGGAAGCCCGAGCGGCCGGCAAAAGCGAAGAAGCGGTAGCGGCCTTACGGCTTGTATTCGCCGCTCGAATCGACTTCCACAACGGCTTGAACGGGCAGTTTGTCGCTCGATCCGCCGGCCAGCACGCGCACCTGCTCCTTTTCCACCCGCCACAGATGCGCCGCCGCGTCCCAGTAGGCCAGGTCGCGCGGCTTCAGCTCCAGCGTCACATCCCGCTCCGCACCGGCCTCGATCCTCACCCGCTTGAATCCCTTCAGTTCAAGAATTGGCCGCTCGACCTTGGAGCCCAGGTGCTGCACGTACATCTGCACCACCTCGTCGCCCGCCCGCTGGCCCGTGTTCCTCACCTTAACCGTCACCTGGACCGCCCCCTCGGCCGCCACCTTGGGCGCGCTCACGGTCAGCCCTTCATAGGCAAAGCTCGTGTAGCTGAGCCCGTAGCCGAAGGCGTAGAGGGGCTTCTCTTTGCTGTAGAGATAAGTCCGCCCATGCAGCAGGTTGTAGTCCATGATGGGCAGCAACTGCGCGTCGCCCGTGGGCCAGGTCTGGGTGAGCCGGCCTGCCGGCGAGTAGTCGCCAAAGAGCACGTCGGCCAGCCCGTGGCCTTCCTCCTGGCTGTTGTGGGTGATGTGCACGATCGCCGGCAAATTCTGCTGGCTCCAGACGATGGCATAGGGAAAGCTGGCCCGCAAGACCTCGATGGTGCGCGGATTGGCCGCGAAGACCTTCTCCACCATCTCCTCCTGCTCCAGCACGATGGTCTTGCGGTCCATGCCTTCCTTGCCGTTCGAGGGTGTGGGGCACTGGGCCCAGGGGGCGTTGCACTCCGGATGATTGCCCACCACCACAATCGCCACATCCGCCTTGCGGGCCAGGGCCGCGGCCTGCCCAGGGTCGGAGGTGTCGGAGGAGAGCACCTTCACGTCATGACCCACCGCCTCGCGAATCCCGTCGAGAATGCTCACCGCGTACGGCGGCGAGCCGCTGTACCAATCCAGCAGCACCTGGTCGGCAAACGGCCCGATCACGGCAATGGTCTTCAGCTTGGCGCGATCCAGCGGCAGCGTATTGTTATCGTTCTTCAACAGCACCACCGACTCGTCGGTCGCCAGCCGCGCCAGCGCCGCGCCCGTGCCAAGCTCCTCTCCCTGCTTCCGGCCGATCTCGCCGTAAGGATCCGCTCCTGGCGGGTCAAACTCGCCCAGCCGCAGAAAGACGCGCAGCTCGTTGTGCAGGGATGCGTCCATGTCCGCCTCGGTGAGCAGGCCATTCTTCAGCGCCTTGCGCAGGTCGCCGATGTATGAATCCAGAAAGTTGTTGACGCCGCCTTTCACCGCCGCCGCCACGGCGTGTTCCTTGTCGGGAAACTTCTTGTGCGCCCAAACCAGCAGTCCCAGCGCGCCGCCATCCGAGCAGATCAGCCCGTCGTTGCCCCACTCCTTGATCATCACGTCCTTCAGCACCGGGTGCACCAGCATCGGCGTGCCATTCCAGGCGTTGTATGCGGCCATCACCGCCCGCGAGCCGCCCTGCTCGAAGCCCATCCGGAAAGGCACGGAATAGTACTCGCGAAAGAGCCGTTCATCGAAGTCCGAAGAGGATTTGGAGCGGTTGTCCTCGTTCTCGTTGGCCAAAAAATGCTTCATCAGCGAGGCAGCCTGCCAGTGTTTTGGATCGGGGCCTTGCAGGCCGCGGATAAATGCGACCGTCAGCGTGCCAACCAGAAACGGGTCCTCGCCATAGGACTCTTCGGTCCGGCCCCAGCGCGGATCGCGGCTCAGATCGGCATTGGGCGCGCGGATCACCACCCCACCGCGGTCGACCTTGGGATTCTGGTAGTCATAGCGCGCCTGGTAGCCCTCCAGCGCGGCGATCCTCTTGAGCAGATCCGGGTCCCAGGTCTCGCCCAGCCCCTTTTCCTGCGGAAAAGTGGTCGTCGGCACAGGCAGCCTGTCCCTCCCGCCCCAACCGCCCGGCCCGCCCAGCGCCAGCCCGTGCAGCCCTTCCACCTGGCCGGAAAAAGCGACCCCCAGCCGCGGAAACCTCGGACGGTCCGACAGGAGCGTCAGCTTCTCTTCGAGCGTAAGCCGGCCCAGCAGGTCGTCGATGCGTTGATCCTCGCCCAGCTTGGGGTCGCGGAAGGGATAATCCGCCTGCGCCGCGGCCACGCGCGCCAGACCCGCCGCCAAAACCAGCCCCAAAATCCATCCCCAAAACACGCCCCCGCCCAGCTTCAACCTCATCGCCATCCCCTCCGGAGTTCAACCAGCGAATCTTACCACAGCGGGGCCCGTTCCGCCTCTGAGCCTGTTATTAACCTCGTTCCTTTGTTTGCATTGGGATAGTGAATCCGGTCTTGGAGCGGTGACGATGGAGTCATGGGCTCCCCGGATCGGCTTGCCTATGGAACGGATGGGACGGATGAGGAGTGGGCGTTTGTGCCGCCGTATCTGCCGCCTTGCTGCGAGGTCTCCGAGCAGCGGCTCTCTTTGCCGGCAGGATTGAAGTTTTCTTTGCCCAAGGGGAGCCGCGAAGAGCCCGCTTCCCCCCAAGGCCTCATCCGCCCTACACTCTTTCCATGGACAATGAGCGCATTCGCGAGATCTGCCTGGCGCTTCCGCACACGGCGGAGACGCTCAACTGGGGTCACCACCTGGTCTACTGGGTGGGCGACCGCGACATCGGAGGCAAAATGTTCGCCATGACCGACCTCGACGGCACGGGGATCGGCGTGCTGTGGTTCCATTGCGGCCAGGAGCGCTTTCACGAGTTGCTGGAGAGCGACGGAATCTGCGCCTCACCCCACTTGGCCAGGGCATTTTGGGTCTCCATGGAACGCTGGGACGCGCTCCGGCCGCGGCAGGTGGAGGAAGAGCTGCGCCTGGCTCACGGCCTCATCTACGAGAAGCTGCCCAAACGCACCAAGGCCGTGCTGGCTCTCCCGGAGAAGGAGCGCGCCAGGCTCATCCGCGAGCGCAAGAAGCTGCTTGCCGCCAAGGCCAAGGCCGGCCGGGGTTGAGCGAGGCCGACGCCCGCGCGCAACCGAAGCGCGGAGCCACCCTCGGCCCTGATGCATTACCCTCATAGTTGGTCCAACAGGATTGCGCTGGGGCGAGTCGGCCAGGGGTTCGTGGTCTCCCACCCTAGCCGCAAAGACAACGGCGCGGCGAGGGTGGGGCACCCAGCTGTCAAGAGCCAGTTCAGGGGACACATTTTGCGCGTAATTCTCTCGAACATCGGGACCTTCGGCGACATCAATCCGCTGATCGCCATTGCTCTCGAACTGAAGCGGCGGGGCCACGCTCCGGTAATGGCCGTGCCGGCGGTCTTCGAGCCGAAGATTGCGCCCCTGGGCCTGGAGTTTCACGCCGTGCGGCCGGATATCGACCCCGAGGACACGCACCGGGCGGAGATGATCTACGACGTGCGCAAGGGCACGGAGCGGGGCTTGCGGGAGTTTCTCTTTCCGGCGCTGCGCCAGACCTACGACGATCTGCTGGACGCCGCGGCCAGGCCGGAGCGCGCGGACCTGCTGCTGCTGGGCGAGCTGAACTACGCGGGGCCGCTGGTGGCCGAGGTGACGGGGATACCGTGGGCGAGCTACGTGCTGGCGCCGCTGTCGTTCTTCTCCGCCTTCGACCCGCCGGTTTTGCCACCGTACCCACGGCTCGCGCGGGCAGACAAGGCGGTGCCAGGCTTCGGACGGGTAATCAAGCGGCTGGCGCGATTTGTCAGCCGCAAGTGGCCGCAACCGATCTACGATCTGCGCCGCGAACTGGGACTGCCCAAGGGCAGGAATCCGCTCTTTGACGCCAAGCACTCGCCCTACCTGGTGCTGGCGCTTTTCTCGCCGGTTCTGGGCGCCGAGCAGAAGGACTGGCCGGAGAACACGAGGATTACCGGGTTTTGCTACTACGACTCCGACGCGGGAAATGGGGCGCTGCCGCCGCATCTGGAGGAGTTTCTGGCGGCCGGCCCGCCGCCGGTGGTCTTTACGCTGGGGTCGGCGGCGGTGCTGGCGGCTGGGCGCTTCTACGAATTCTCGGCCAGGGCGGCCATCAAACTGGGGGTGCGGGCGGTTCTGCTCATCGGTTCCGATCCCCGCAACCGCCCGCGGCAAGCGCTGCCGGAGACCATCTGCGTGGCCGAATACGCGCCCTACTCCAAGCTGCTTCCACACGCGGCCCTGGTGGTGCATCAGGGCGGGGTGGGCACCACCGCTCAGTGCCTGCGGGCGGGTAAGCCGATGCTGATCATGCCCTATTCGCACGACCAGCCGGACAACGCCAGACGCATGCGGCGGCTGAAGGTGGCGCGGGTGATTCAGCGCCGGAACTATACCCCGATCCGGGTGGCGCGCAGGCTGAAGGCGATGCTGGCGGAGCCGCTTTTTGCGCGGCGCGCGGAACAGGTGGCGCGGCGGCTGGAGCGCGAGGACGGCGTGCGCGCGGCGTGCGATGCGCTGGAAGAGCTCTATCGGAATCCGCGGCAGAGAAGCCCGGGCGAATGACCCAAGGACCTCTCTCGGGGGGTTAACGAACCGCGGCAAAACTCGATTCGGTGAGAGGCTTTGCCCCTCGTGTCGGGGTCTGCCTCTTGAATCACGCCCGCACGCAAGGCCGTTCTGTCGATGCGGAGCGGCCCCGGCGCTACTGCAAGCTCGCCATCAACCCGTCCAGCGCGGACTTCGGCGGGCGAGTTATCGACTCCGGCAGCGTGCCCAGCGGCTCGTCCACCACGTTCAGCAGGTCGAGGAAGGTCGGCTTTTCGGTGTTGATGTAGAAGACGCCGGTCAGGATCTCGTCCTTCTCATGGGCCTCCATGAGGGTGCGCACGGCGTTGGCCTTGTCGGTGGGGTCGTAGTCTTCGAGCAGCTTGCGCAGGCGCAGGTTGGAGCCGTCGTGCATCTCCACCTCGTAGACCTCGCCCGAGCCGTAATCCACTTCGATGTCGTCGAAGCTGGCCACAAAGTCCACCTCGTTGATCGGCTCGTCGTTGTCCTGCATGAACTTGTAACTCTTGGTCGATCCCTCGTGGTCGTTGAAGGTGACGCAGGGGCTGATCACGTCCAGCATCACCGTGCCCTTGTGGGCGATGGCCGCCTTGAGCATGGATAACAACTGCAGCTTGTCGCCGGAGAACGAGCGGCCGACGAAGGTCGCGCCCAACTGGATGGCCAGCGCGCAGGTATCGATGCCGGGCAGATCGTTGACCACGCCGGTCTTGAGCCGGGAGCCGATGTCGGCCGTGGCCGAGAACTGGCCCTTGGTCAGCCCGTAGACGCCGTTGTTCTCGACGATGTAGATCATGGGCAGGTTGCGGCGCAGCAGGTGGACGAACTGGCCCATGCCGATGGAGGCCGTGTCGCCGTCGCCGGAGACGCCAATGGTGGTCATGGTGTGGTTGGCGAGGATGGCGCCGGTGGAGACCGAGGGCATGCGCCCATGCAGGCCGTTGAAGGCGTGGGAGCGGCTCATGAAGTAGGCCGGGCTCTTGGACGAGCAGCCGATGCCGCTCATCTTCATCACCCGCTCCGGCTCCACGCCCATCTCCCACATGGCCTGCATGATGCGTTCGGAGATGGAGTTGTGGCCGCAGCCGGCGCACAGCGTGCTCTTGCCGCCGCGGTACTCGAGAATCGGGAGGCCGATGTAATTCAGTTTTGGACCATTCGAACCAGCTATCGCGGTTGCCATTGGAGGCCCTCCCTGGCGGCAAACTCTTCCGTGATGGTGCGCGCGTCCACCGGCAATCCGTTGAAGTGCAGGATGCTGCGCAGCTTGGCCGGCTGCTCGCCGGGAAGATCGAGCTTGAGCAGGCTGGCCAGTTGCGCGTCGCGGTCCTGCTCCACCACGTAAACCCGCTCGTGCGAGGCCACAAAGTCGTGAATCTCGTGCGCGAAGGGATAGGCCCGGATGCGCATGTAATCCACCTTGCGGCCATACTCCCGGTCGATCTGGTCGAGGCTTTCGCGCAGCGCGAAGTCCGTGCTGCCGTATGCCAGGAAGCCGATCTTCGAGCTTCCATCCCTCACCGTCACCGGCCCTGGAACCAGCTTGCGCGCATTCTCGAACTTGCGCGCCAGCCGCTCCATCAAGGCGACGTATTCGGCCGGCTTCTCGGTATAAACGCCGGCATCGGTGTGGCCCGTGCCGCGCGTGAAGTAACTGGCCTTGGGGTGGCGCGTTCCGGGCAGCGTGCGCCAGCCGATCGCGTCCCCGTCCACATCGCGGTAGCGCGCGAAACCGCCCAGGCGCTCCAGGTCCTCGGCGGTGAGCACCTTTCCGCGATCGAGCGGCGTTTTGGGATACTCGAAGGGCTCGGACATCCAGTTGTTCATGCCCAGGTCGAGGTCGGAAAGCACAAAGACCGGCGTCTGCACGCGCTCGGCAAGGTCGAAGGCCGCGTAGGCCAGTTCGAAGCACTCCTTCACCGAGCCGGGCAAAAGCATGATGTGCTTGGTGTCGCCGTGGGATAGAAACGCCACGCTCAGCAGGTCGGCCTGCGAGGTGCGCGTGGGCATGCCCGTGGACGGGCCGGAGCGCTGGATGTCGAAAATGACGCCCGGGATCTCGGCAAAGTAGCCCAGGCCGGCGAACTCGGCCATGAGCGAGATGCCCGGCCCGGAGGTCGCCGTCATGGCCCGCGCGCCGGCCCAGCCCGCGCCCAGCACCATGCCGATGGCCGCCAGCTCGTCCTCGGCCTGGACGACGGCAAAGGTCGCCTTGCCCTGCGGCGTGACGCGAAACTTCTTCAGCAAGTCGGTGGTCGCCTCGATCACCGAGGTTGAGGGCGTAATCGGATACCAGGCCACCACGGTCACGCCGGCGAAGACCGCGCCCATTCCGCAGGCCGCGTTGCCGTCGATGACGATCTTGCCCCTGGTGCGGTCCATGCACTCGATGAAGTACGGGTCCTGCTTGGTCAGGTTCTGCGCCGCGTAGTCGAAGCCGGCCTTCACCGCGCCGAAGTTCAGCTCGAAGACCTTCTCCTTCTTGGCAAACTGCTTGCGCAGCCCGTTCTCGACCACGGCGAGGTCGATGCGCAGCAACTGGGCCGCCACGCCCACGTAGACCATGTTCTTGACCAGCTTGCGCAGCTTGGGCTCGGCGCAGATGGCCACCGTGATCCTGTCGAAGGGAACCGGATAGAAGACCACGTCGCCGCGATACTGGCTGAGGTTCAGGGTCTCCTCGTAGATAGCCGCGCCCCCGGCGGCGAGGTCCAGAACATCCTGGCGCGCGGTATCGGGATTCAGCGCCACCAGCACCTCGGCGTTGCGCTTGCGGGCCACGTAGCCGTCCTTGCTGGCGCGGATGGTATACCAGGTGGGAAGTCCGGCGATGTTCGACGGAAACAGGTTCTTGCCGCTCACCGGAACACCCATGCCGAAGATGCTCTTCAGCAGCACGCTATTGGCGGATTGCGAGCCGGAGCCGTTCACCGTTGCCACGTTGATGCTGAAGTCGTTGACCACGCGCTTGAGCGCGTCGAGTTCGCCCTCCAACTGACCCAGGGCCAGGTCGCCTGTCGCCATGTGGCGGAGTTCCCTTCCGAAGAGTTCGGGAAAGACCGATCTTCCCCTCTCCAATGTGATTATAATCACATTCTTGCGACGGCGTCCCACTTTGTAGCAAGGGCGTTACCGCGTTGGGTCTCAGGGAACGGAAGCCCTCTGCGACGGCGCCGGAACGGGTCTGGCCGGCGCAATGCGCAGAAAGCTGGCGCGATAAGCTGAGGCCCGGGCCGAGCACGGCCGTTTGCAGCCAAACCACCATCCCGAAGGAGCCTCGACAGTTGATGCTTTCAGGGTTTCATTGCATTTGCTGAGTCGATTCCCGGCGATTCCGGCGGACCGCCGCTCACGCCGGCGTCTTTCTTGGCGACAGGAGGACAGAAGACCTTTTCCTGGCCCTTGCGAATCCGCTCCAGCACATCGGCGGCGAGGTAGTAGTTCTCCATCTCGGCGACGCCGCTCTCAATGATCAGACGAAGATAGAAGGCTTTCGTCCGTCCCGTCTTCGCGGCCAGGCGATCCAGCCTCTTCGAGACTTCCGGCGAAAGCCTGATCGAGGTAGCCATCGATCACGCTCCTCTTGAATTGGTGTGCCCATTCTATTCCGCGTGTCCATGCCCGCGTATCCCACTTCCGGCTCATACGCGCCGGCTCCCGGCAAGCCTGCCGTGACCCGCATCACGCCCAAGCCCTCCCGCATCCTGAATAATCGGGAAAGACGGCCAGGCGTCGGCCCATTCCAGGCTGCGCCAGTGCTTGCCCCGGCCGCTGGCGGGGCAAGATGGCCGATGGCCCTGCCGGGGCTGGAGTTTCGCATTATGTACAAAATCATTGAAGCGCGCGGCGTCGGCCTCAACATCAAGCAGTTTGTCGTCGCGGCGCCGCGCATTGCGCGCAAGCAGAGGCCGGGGCAGTTCGTCATTCTCCGCCTCTATGAAAAGGGCGAGCGCATTCCGCTCACCATCAAGTCCTCGGACCCCGAAGCGGGCACGGTCACCATCGTGGTGCAGGGCGTGGGCAAGACCACCTCGATGCTCAACTGCCTGGAGGCGGGCGACTCGATTCTGGATGTGGTCGGCCCGCTCGGTCGGCCCTCGGAGATTGAGAACTACGGCACGGCGGTGATTCTGGCCGGCAGCGTGGGCACGGCCATGGCGCTGCCCACCGCGAACGCGCTGAAGCAGGCCGGCAACCACGCGATCTTCATCGAGGGCGCGCGCTCCAAAGAGATGGTGGTCTTTGAAGACGAAGTGCGCCAGGCCAGCGGCGAGGCCTACATCATGACCGACGACGGCAGCTACGGCGAACAGGGCCTGGTGACCAAGAAGCTCAACGACCTGCTCGCCGCCGGCCGCAAGATCGACTTTGTGCTCGCCGTCGGCCCGGTTCCCATGATGCGCGCCGTGGCCCGGATCACCGCGCCGCTCGGCATCAAGACCATGGTCAGCCTCAACTCCATCATGGTGGACGGCACGGGCATGTGCGGCGGCTGCCGGGTTCTGCTGGGCGACAAGAGCAAGTTCGCCTGCGTCGATGGGCCGGAGTTCGACGCCTCGCTGGTCAACTTCGAGGTTCTCATGCAGCGCAACACTATGTATCGCGACCAGGAGTGCCAGTCGCTGAAGTATTTCGAGGAGCACAAGGACGAAGAAGTGGCCGAGTTGCGCGAGGAACTGGCCGCCGGGGAGGCCCATCATGCCTGAAACCAGACCAGTGCCCCGTTCCGCATTGAATGTTCTTCCGCTCAAGGAGCGCATGAAGATTCTGCGCCGCCACATGCCGGAGTTGGACCCCAAGGTGCGCAGCCGCAACTTCGCCGAGGTGAACCTGGGCCTGCCCGAGGCCGACGCCCTGACCGAGGCCTCGCGCTGCCTGGAATGCGCCAAGCCGGGCTGCGTCGTCGATTGCCCGGTGGGCGTCAAGATCAAGGAAGTCGTAGCCCTGATCCATGCGGGCGATTATCTGGCCGCCGCGGCCAAGCTGCGCGAGGACAACGCCCTGCCCGCCATCACCGGCCGCGTCTGCCCGCAGGAGAACCAGTGCGAGGGCGGATGCGTGCTGGGCAAGAAGGGCGCGCCGGTGGCCATCGGCAACCTGGAGCGCTTTGTGGCCGACTTCGAGCGCTCGAGCGGAAAGCTCGGCCTGCCCGCGAACGCCCCGCCCACCGGCAAGAGTGTGGCCATCGTGGGCAGCGGCCCGGCTGGGCTCTCGGCCGCCGGGGATCTCGTCCAGAAGGGCCATCGCGTGCGCGTCTTCGAGGCGCTGCACGAGCTGGGCGGCGTGCTCGTATACGGCATTCCGGAGTTCCGCCTGCCCAAATCGATCGTGAAAGAGGAAGTGGACAATCTGCGCCGCATGGGCGTCGAGTTCGAGACCAACGTGGTGGTGGGCAAGAGCGTCACCATCGACGAGTTGATGCGCGGCGAGGGCTACGACGCGGTCTTCGTGGCCACCGGCGCGGGGCTGCCGGTCTTCCTCGGCGTGGCCGGCGAGCACCTGAACGGGGTCTACTCGGCCAACGAGTTCCTCACCCGCGTGAACCTGATGCGCGCCTACAACCGAGCGGAGTACGATCAGCCGGTCTACGACTGCCGCGATCGCGACGTGATTGTGGTGGGCGGCGGCAACACGGCCATGGACGCGGTGCGCACCTCGCGGCGGCTGGGCGCCCGAACCGCGACGCTGGTCTATCGCCGCAGCGAGGCGGAGATGCCGGCCCGCGCCGAAGAGGTCAAGCACGCCCGCGAGGAAGGCATCGAGTTCCGCATGTTGACGGCGCCAGTCGAGTTCCTGGGCGACGAGAAGGGCTGGCTTACCGGCGCGCGCTGCGTGCGCATGGAGCTGGGCGCACCGGACTCAAGCGGCCGCCGCCGCCCGGTCGCGATCCCGGGCTCGGAGTACATTCTGCCCGCCAGCGTGGCCATCATCGGCGTGGGCACCACGGCCAATCCGCTCATCCAGAGCACCACGCCGGATCTGGCCACCAACAAGTGGAACTACATCGTGGCCGATGAGAAGTCCATGCGCACCAGCAAGCGCGGTGTCTTTGCCGGCGGCGACATCGTCACCGGCGGCGCAACGGTGATCCTGGCCATGGGCGCCGGCCGCAAAGCCGCCGCGTCGATTGATGCGTATCTGACGACGGGGGAGTGGTAAGCGACGGCCGGTTCAGCAGGCGATTGCGCGGATGTGTCCCTCCCGCGCATAATCAAGGAGCTTCTTATCTCTTGTCATGACGACGTGGCCCTGTATGCGGGCGGTGGCCGCCAGGATGCGATCGGCCGGATCGGCGGGGGGCGATCCGGGCAGCGCCGTAGAGTCCAGCAGAATCTTCGCCGGCAGTTCGGCCAGTCGGCGGGAGGCGCACCGTAAGTTTTTCTGATTGTTAACCTTCCCTCAAATGAGGGTGCCCCATCCTTTCCGCGTCTTTTGGCGGAAAGGGTGGGAGACCCCCGGCTTCGCCGCCCCAGGCGGCCGTCCTCGTTCCCCCAGCGATTCGAAAGCGCTCAGTTTCGCGTTGCGGGATGGGCGCTCCATGAAAGCGGCAATCGAGCCTCATCGTCGCGCTTGACGGCTGAGTAGTGACGCGCTACGCTATACGCATGATCAAGAGCTTCCGGCACGGCGGCATCGAGAAGTTCTTCGCCACCGGAAGCAAGGCTGGAATTCGGCCTTCTCATGCCGCCAAGCTCTCCGTTCAGCTCTTTCAGTTGAATCGAGCCAAGGCCGCAAGCGACATGAATGCTCCGGGATGGGGATTGCACCCGTTGCGTGGCGATCTCAAAGATCATTGGGCGGTGAAGGTGAATGGGAATTGGCGCTTGACCTTCGCCTTTGAGGGCGAGAATGCGATTCTCGTCGACTATCGGGATGACCACTAGGAGAAGCGACATGCGCATGCACAACCCGCCACACCCAGGCAAAGTGCTTCGGGAATTCATGGGCAACCTGGACGTAACGACCGCCGCAAGGCATTTGCAGGTTTCTCGCGCAACGCTTTCCCGCATCCTGAATGGCAAGGCGGGCATATCGGCCGATATGTCGCTGCGCCTGTCCGCCGCGTTTGGCACCCACGCAGAGATCTGGTATGAGCTGCAAACCGACTTCGATATGTGGCAAGCATCCCAAAGGAAACAGCCGAAGATCGAGCCTTTCCATCGGGCCGCTTAGCACGCGAGATTGATTCGTACCGGCCGGCGGCTGGCCGGGAGCGGGGACTCGTCATCAGGTCTCGGCTTTGGGCCCTGGGAGTCACGCCGCCAACGCGCCTGGCCCCCGATCCCTGTTCCCTGCAAAAAATTGGGCGGCAAAGGTTGCCCCCTGCCGCCGCCCTGTCCCTGGGTTGTCTTGAAGGTATTGCAATGGTGCTAAACCTTTACTGCAAGAGCTTGGTCACTTCCTGCTGCACACTGTTAGCCTGCGCTAACGCGGCGATGCCGGTCTGGCTCAGAATCTCGTACTTGGACATGTTCGACGTCGCCGAGGCGTAGTCGGTGGCCTGGATGGCGTTTTGCGCCGAGACCACGTTCTCCTGCTGCGTGCTCATCACCTGGCTGATGGCGTTCAGGGTGTTGATCTGGCCGCCGACGTAGCCGTCCAGAGCCGCCGCGGCGCTGATGGCCACGTTGATCTCTGTCAGAGCTGTCTCCGCATCGGGCTGGTCGTTCAGGTCGGTGTTGCTCAGGTTGGCGCCGGTGCCGTCCGAGTAGGTGATGGTCGCCGTCCCTCCGGTGCCGTTGGTGTCTGTGGTCATGCCGGTTACGCCGACGCCGCCGCCGGTGCTGGAGTCCGTTACGGTGCCCGTGAGCCCCACGCTGTAGTATTCGGAGTCGGCGGCATTGCCAAAGGTGGATACAGGATCGGGCACGCCGTTGTCGAGAGGCGCTCCGCCAAAGGTCATGGCGGTGTTTGCGGAAGTGAACGTGATCTGGTTTCCGGCCGTGTTGAGCGTGGCCGTGACTCCGTACTTGCCGTCGTTGATGTAGGTGGCGAGCTGGGCGATGTTGGCGGTGGATCCCGCCGCGCCAAGAACAATGGTATTCTGGCCGATCGTGAGGGTGCCGGTTAGGGGGTCGGCGCCGGCTGTCACTCCAAACAAGCCCACCTGGCCGTAGTATGGGGTGTCGGTTGTGGGCGTGCTGGTCAATGCGGCGACGACGGGAATGGGCGTGGTGGCCGCCAGTGGAGCCCATGTGAAGGACGATATGTCGAGGCCTGCCGCAGCTGCGGTGAGTGTCAATGTCTTGCCCGCGCCGCTGATCACCCCGGTCACTCCGAAGTTGGGGTTGGCGAGGGCGTAGGCGTTGATGGTCGCATTCAGTTGAGCAAGGGTTTGCGTCGATCCCGGCGTGCCCAGCAAGAAGGTATGGTTGACTCCCTTGTAACCGTCAATGGTGATGGAGCCGGTCAGGTCGTCGGTGCTGCTGTTGGTAAGCACCAGGGTGCCGATCGTGCCGCCGGCCAGGGCGGTGACAACGTTGGCGGCCGGGGTTATGGTGTCCGGAAACTGAATGGTGTCAGTGAGATTCGCGCCGGCGACGGTCACGGCGGCGTTCGCCGTGGTGAAGGTCAGGGTGGTGCCGGCAGGATTTACGGAGGCCGTCACGCCGAGATCGTCGGTGTTGATGGTTGCCGCCAGATTCGTGAGCGTGTCGGTGGAGTTGGCCGCGCCCAGCGTGATGGTGTGAGTTTTGCCGTCGGAGCCCACAATGCTCAGCGTGCCTCCCAGCAGATCCGTGCTGGCGTTCACCGAGAGCGCTCCCACCACGCCCGCGCCATTGGTGCCCGTTCCCAGGCCTGTGCCGGAGATCTCGATGCCGGTATCGGAGCCGGTGCCGGCGGTGGTGCCGTTGGCGGCTTCCGCGGTACTGACGGCCGCGGTTCCCGCCAGCTGCGCCGTGGTGAAACTGGCGTTCAGGCCCAGGCCGGAGTTGTTGATGGCGTCGATCAAGCCCTGGGCGGTATTGGCGTAGCTGGTGCCGGAGCCCACGGTGATGGGCGCGGTTGCGGTCACCACCGAGCCGCCCGTCCCCTTGGTCAGATAGCTCACGTCGATGGTGGTCGAGGTGCCGCCGAGGCTGTCGCTGACCGACGCGTTGGTGCCGTCCTTCGAGAGGTCGACGAAGACGTTGTTGGCGCCGCTGCTGTACGATATTACGCCATTGGAGTCGCCCACGTTGGATGAAGACAGCGGGCGAATGTAGAGGTCGTCGATCGACGAGCCGGTGGTCGAGGAGTCGCCGGTGTAGATGGCGATGGTGTTGCCGGCAAAGACTTGTTCCTGGTTGTAGGTGGTTGTCGATCCGATGTTGTTGATTTCCGAAAGGATCGACTGGTATTCCTGGTTGGCAGCCGCCTCCTGGGTGCTGTTGAGGGTGCCGTTGGAGGCTTCGGTGGCCAGCGTGATGGCGCGGTCCAGCAGGTTGGTCACCTGCGACAGCGCGCCGTCGGCCACATCCAGCAGCCCCACGCCCTCGGTGGCGTTGGTCTCCGACTGCGTCAGGGCGGTTTGGTTGGCCTCCAGGCCGTTCACCAGCGAAAGCCCAGCGGCGTCGTCCGCTCCCGAGTTGATCTTCGACCCCGACGACAACTGCTGCAAGACCGTCTGCAGGCTGTTGTTGGTGTTGTTCAGGTTGTTCGCCGCCTGAATCGCCGACAGATTGTTCAAAACACCGAGGGCCATGGGAGGACTCCTATTCGGGATGCCTTCAAGCGCGCTCTTGCCCGCGGTGTATCCTTCCTTCCGCCAGGTTCTCCGCAACTACCGGATGAGCGTTCTCGCATCCACACCTTTCATCGGTCCCCGTGAAAATAACTTTAGTCATAAATTCAACGAACGTTCCCGGCCCCCGCTGTCGCGCCTCGATTCAACCTGTCCGGTTCCGTTCACCCGCTGTCCCAGGATGCGCCAACCACTGTCCCAATGCGCTTCAACCGCTGTCCCGTTGCGCTGCACCCATTTGTCCCGATTCGATCCAGCCGCCCTCCCGTACCGGTGCCCGCAAGAAGCCGGAAGGCCAGTCCACGCTGCGCGCTACCGCTTATCCGCGCGCCTTGCGCAGCAAAAAAATCGGCGGCAAGAGGATCGCCCCTTGCCGCCACCGGTCTCAACAACAACCGTAGTTGCTCTCTGCCTGTAAGCCCGCGTTCAATCTCCTCTTACTGCTCGGCTCCCGCGCCAAACTCATCCGCTCCCGCGCCGTCGTCCACCATGCTCTGCGGCCCCGCCGCCGGCGGAGGCGCACCCTGCGGAGCCGACGCAGGCGGAGGAGGCATCATCTGCTGTCGGTGGTACTGGTGGAACTGGCTGCCCGGTCCCTGCGCTCCCGGTCCCTCCGGTCCCTGGCCGCCCGGCTTCCAGCCTTCGCGTCCCGGACCGCCCTGGCCCTGGCCATCCCGTCCCCAGCCGCGGCCTTGCTGCCCGCGCCGGTCGCGAAGAGCCTGCACCTGCTTCCACTGGTCCGGCGTCAGCTTGCCGCGAATGGCCAGCAGGAAGCGCGCATTGGCCTTCTCCAGCTCCGCCCGCGCCTGCGCCACCTTGTCGATCTGGGCCAGAATCCTGGCCTCGTTCGGCTGGTCGTCCTTGATCAGCGGCTCCATCTCCAGCTCCGCCTTTTGCAGGCTGGCGCGCAGGTCGATCAGCTTCTCCCGGTGCTCGAGCAGAATACCGTCCATCGCCTTCCGTTGCTCATCGGTCAGCTTCAACTCCGCCACCATGCGCGGATTGTTCCACCAGCGCCCCTGGTCGCCCCGCGCCCCGAAGGCCCGCTCCATCGGGGGCCGATGCTGGCCCATCCCCATGCCGCCCCCGCCGCCCATAGGTCCTTGCGCCAGCGCCGATCCCGCCATCAATACGCTCGCAATCGCCAAGCCCAACCTCATCGCCAAGCTACCCCTCATTGTCCTCTCCTCCCCCTTCAATCCTTTCAAGGTCTTGCAGTATTTCGTCTTTCCGTCCTCTCCCCGCTCGCTTGCTTACTTGCGCTCGTCCTCGGCCATGAGTTGAGCCAAAGGCTCCATGGCGCTCGGAACCGCGCGCGATACATCGCTGTCCACCTCGGCCAGCAAATGGTCCTCTTCCTTTGCCTGCTCCTCAAGCGCCAGCCTCTGCCGCTCCTGAGCGAGCCTCTGCTGCGCGGCCGCCCGCGCCATCTCCTGCCGCTGATGCCGCTCGAAGACCGTTCCGGAGACGCCGCCAGCCGCCAGCGTCAAGCCCAGCGCCCAACCAGCCGCCAGCCGCCAGCTTCTGTGCCGCACAACCCGCGCCACCGTTCGCGGCCGGTTATACGCCGCCTCGCTCCAGGCACAGACGCTTAGGCGGAAATCCCTCAGAGCCTGCTCCAGCGCCAGATCCCCCGTCTCGTCCGCGCCCGGCTCCGCCTGCCGGTTCCGTTCCGCCGGCTCTGCGCGCCGGTCTCCGAATCTCACTGCGAATCTCATCGCCCGCCCCCCAACTCCGCCCGCACTCTGGTCAGCGCCCGCGAAAGATGCGCCTTCACCGTTCCCTCGCTCAACCCGGTGGCCCGCGCAATCTCGCTCAACTCCTGCTCCTCCACGTAGCGCAGCAGAAAGACCGTCCGCTGCCGCTCGCTCAGCCCTTTCACAGCCCTCCACACCTGGCCCACCCGCTCCCGCGCCAGCAACTGCCGCTCCACCGAACCCTCGCCGCTGGGCAGCCACTCGCTGGCCTCGTCCAGATCCACCGCGTTGGTCCGCGTCTGCCGCCAGAACTGCATCCGCCGGTTCCGCCAGTGGTCCTTCTGCAAATTGATCGCGATGCGCATCAGCCACGTCATCGCGCTCGATTCGCCCCGGAAGCTGCTCCAGTTCCGGTGCGCCTTCAGAAAGCACTCCTGGGTCAGCGTCTCCGCCAGGTCCAGGTCGCGCGTGGAGGCCAGCAGAAACCGGAAAACCTGCGGCCGGTGCCGCTCCACCACGCGCGAAAACTCCTCGTTGGCAGTCTCCAGCCCCCGCGCGGCAATCTCCTCCGCCGTGGCCCGATTCATCGGTTCCATTGCTATGCCGGCTGCCATCACACAGGTAGACGCCCCCACCGGCTGCAAGTTTACAGCACCCGTGCCGTTTCTATCCATAAAAGATTTATCTCCAGCAACCTGAAGAGCGCGGGCGTTTCCCTCCCCAGCCCCGTCCGACTGACAACCGGCCCCTGAAGACTGTAAACTGTGCTGGCCATGCTTCTTGCCGCGCTTCGCCAGCAAGTCCTCCAAGCCAACCAGGAGATCGCCCGCCGCGGGCTGGCCCCGCACACCTTCGGCAACGCCAGCGGCGTCGATCGCTCCGGACCCGAGCCGCTGGTGGTCATCAAGCCCAGCGGCGTCGACTACGCCTCGCTCACGCCCGCCGATCTGGTGGTCACCGATCTCGACGGCAAGATCGTCGAAGGCTCGCTGCGCCCCTCAAGCGACCTGGATACGCACACTTATCTCTATCGCGAGTTCCCCTCCATCGGCGGCATCGTTCACACCCACTCCGAATTCGCTACCTCCTGGGCCCAGGCCGTCCGCCCCATTCCCTGCCTCGGCACCACCCACGCCGACTACTTCCACGGCCCCGTTCCGGTCACCGAAACCCTGACCGCGGAGGAGGCTGCCGAGGCCTACGAGCACTCGACGGGGGCGGTGATCGTCCGCCGGTTTCGCGCGGAGAACCTCGACCCCATCGCCGTTCCAGGGGTTCTGGTCGCCGGACACGGCCCCTTCAGCTGGGGCAAATCGCCCTCGGAAGCCGTCCAACACGCCGACCTGCTCGAGTACATCGCCCGCCTGGCTTTCCGCAGCATGCTGCTCGGCGCGCCGGAGGCCGGAATTCCCTGGTATGTGTCCGAACACCACTACCTGCGCAAGCACGGTCCCAAGGCCACATACGGCCAACTCTGACAGCCCCAGGATCTTTCGCACGATCGCTTGGCAATCTCCGTCTCCTCAATGAGCTACCAATTTTCATAGATGGATTCCTTACCATGTAGTCCATCTACCATTTTCTGCATTATTCGCGGATTCTGCTCGGACCGCGGTTGACATTTCACGCAACTTGGAGTCACTATCTTGCGTATTCTCTTTCGATTGCCGATATTGCCCTGGGAACCGGCGCATTGCTCCCACATGGCAACTGACGTGCAGCAAGATGAATTGATGTAGAGTGCCTCCCCATGGAATCCAGCCTCTTCAATCGTATGCAATTGACACTGCTGGCCCTGGCCACGCTTGGCCTGTGTGTGCTGGCGGTGTTGAACCTGCGCCAGGAGAGACAGTTCCCGCAGCCGGACGACGGAGTCTGGTGGCGTGAGGCAGCGGGCGGTCTGGAAGCGGTTAAGGTTTTGCCCAACAGTCCCGGCCAGCGCGCGGGCATCCAGGAGCACGATCTGCTGACCGGAGCCCAGGTGCTGCCGGAGACGCCGGCTCCGCGCGCCGGAGTGCGGACGCAGAATCTGCTGGAGGAAGTCAAGCCGCTGGCGGAGAACCCCGGCGAGCATGAGGGCATCGAGACCAAACAGTTGCTCCCGGTGACCAACTACATTCCCATCGCGCAGGTGGCCGACCAGCAGCGAGTTCTCAACCGTGCCGGGATCTATGGCAAGGCGAGCTACGCCATCACCCGTCAAGGCATTCCGCTGGACACTCCGGTGGTGGTCATACCGGAGCCTGTGGACCGCAGCCTGTTTCAGGCGCAGCGCGTGATCGGGCTGGTGTATCTGGCCATCGGCATCTACGTTCTGTTCCGCCGCTGGACGGCGCCGCGCGCCACCCACTTCTACCTGTTCTGCCTGGTTTCGTTCGCGCTTTATACGCTCAAGTACACCGGAATGCTGATCGATCCGGGTTGGCAGGGCCGTCTGGACTGGATCGTCTTCTGGTTGAATGTGGTGGCTGAATCGCTGCAGCCGGCGCTCTTCCTGCATTTCGCCCTCAGTTTCCCCGAGGAACGGTTCAAGAACGTCGGCCGCCGCTGGCTGTTGCCGTTGGTCTACGCGCCCGGCGCTGGACTGCTCGGCCTCTGGTTGTGGGCTATCGAGACGCGCCAGGCAACCGGACTGCTCAAGCACCGCCTGGACCAGATCGCAACCGGATACGACGCCTTCTTTTACGTGGCGGCGGCTCTACTCTTCCTGCGCAGCTACAGCAAGGCCAATACCCCCTTGCAGCGCCAGCAGTTGAAGTGGCTCTATCGCGGCGCATGGCTGGCAGCGGGGCCCTTTACGCTCTTTTACGCCGTTCCCTATCTCTTCGATCTGCACATGCCCAGCCTGTTTACCAATCTGGCTGGCTTCTCGATGGTTATTCTGCCGCTTACCTTCAGTTGGGCCATCGTCCGCTACCGGCTGATGGATACCGACCTGATCTTCAAGCGCGGCGTGGCTTACACGCTGGCCACTGCTCTGCTGCTTGGCGCCTACTTCGGCATCATCGCCCTGGTCGCCCTGGTGGTCCACACCCGGCTGCCCGACACCGTGCGCGAGTGGGGCCTGGTGCTCAGCATTCTGGTCGCGGCCGCCATCTTCGAACCCCTCAAGCGCAGAATCCAGGGCTGGGTCGACCGGGCCTTCGACCGCCAGCGCTACGACTACCGCAAGGCGCTGATCGATTTCGGTCGCGGCCTGAGTTCGGAGACCGATCTCCAGGCCCTGCTGGAATCCATCGTCGAGCGGCTGCCGAGCACGCTGCTGGTGGCCCGGGTCGCGGTCTTCCTGGCCGATGGCTCCGGCCGCCTTCGCCTGGCCGCCGCGCACGGGCTGCCCGCCGAGGCCGGCGCCTCTCAAGACCGGCTGGCATTGGGCTTTTTGGACTTCGACCATGCGCAGGACCACTCACACATCTTCTTCGAAAACGCGCAGCAGGTCCTCCATCTGGCCCCGGACCAGCAGCGCACCGCCGCGCTGCTCGACCTGAACTACTATCTGCCCTGCCGCGTGGCCCAATCCCCGGGCCAGATGCGGACCGGTCCGTCCAGTTCAGATGGACCGCAGGCCACGCGCACCATCGCCGTCATCGGCCTGGGCCGCACCATCGGCGGCGACTTTCTCTCCAGTGAAGACGTCGAGCTGCTCGAGTCGCTCGCCAGCTACATCGGTGTCGCCCTCCAGAATGCCAGCCTTTACGCCCGCCTGGAAGAAAAGATCGGCGAATTCGAGCGCCTGAAGGAGTTCAACGAGAACATTGTCGAGTCCATCAACGTGGGCATCCTGGCCATCGATCTCGAGGATCGCATCGAAAGCTGGAATGCGCAGATGGAGGCCATGTACGCCCTCAGCCGCGCCGAGGCTCTCGGCCAGACGCTGCAAGACGTCTTCCCGGCCGAGTTCATTGAGGCGCTCGAGGGCTTCCGCAACGAGCAGGGCGTGCATCACCTGTACAAATTCCGCCTTACCACCCGCGCCGGCGAACAACGCACGGCCAACATCGCCATCGCGCCCCTGCTCTCGCGCGACTTCGTCTCCGTGGGACGTATCATTCTGGTGGACGACATCACCGAGCGCGTCTCGCTGGAGGCCCAGCTGACGCAGGCCGACAAGCTCAGCTCCATCGGCCTGCTGGCCGCCGGCGTGGCGCATGAGATCAACACGCCGCTGGCCGTCATCTCCTCCTATGCGCAGATGCTCTCCAAGCAGCTCAAGGGCGATGCGCGCCTGGCTCCCGTGCTGGACAAGATCACCCAGCAGAGCTTCCGCGCCGCCGAGATCGCCAACGGCCTGCTCAGCTTCTCCCGCACCTCGACCACCGAATTCCGCAACACGGACCTGAACCAGGTGATCCGCGATACGCTCTCGCTGCTCGAACACCAGCTCAAGACCGCGGAGATCGTCCTGGATTTGGACCTGGCCGGCAATCTGCCTCTCATCCACGGCAACCCCGGCAAGCTGCAGCAGGTCTTCCTCAATCTGCTTTTGAACGCCAAGGAAGCCATGCAGGGCGGAGGACGCCTGCGCGTGGCCACGCTGGTCAACGAGCGTGAAAACTGCATCGCCGCGCTGATTTCGGACACCGGCTCCGGCATCGCCGCCGAGCACCTCAAGCGCATCTACGATCCCTTCTTCACCACCAAGACCCTGCCCAAGCCCGGAGATCGCCGCGGCACCGGCCTGGGTCTGTCCGTCTCCTACGGCATCATTCAGGAGCACGCCGGCAAGATTCATGTGGAAAGCGCCGTCGGCGCCGGCACGACCTTTCGTCTCGATTTTCCCCTGCTGAGGAATGCCGTCCATGCCTGAGCTCGAATTTCCCCTGAATTTGTCCGCCTCCGGCCCCGCGGCGAGCGGCAACTCCGCCGGCGCCAGCATTCTGGTCATCGACGACGAGGCGGCCATTTGCGAGTCGCTGGAAGCGCTGCTCACGCTCGAGGGGTATTCGGTCAGAATGGCGCACGACGGCGACCAGGGCCTGCGGCTTCTGGAGACGGAAAACTTCGACCTTGTGCTCCTCGACCTGGCTCTGCCCGGCCAAAGCGGCCTGGAACTGCTGCCGCAGATCAAGGACCGTCAGCCGGAGCTGCCGGTCATCATGATCACCGCCTACGGTTCCGTGGCCAACGTGGTGGAGGCCGTCCGCGCCGGCGCGGAGAACTTTGTCCAGAAGCCCTGGGACAACGAGAAGCTGCTGGCCGACATCCGCTCCGCCGTCGCCCGCCATCGCGCCGAGGAAGAGAACCTGCAGCTCAAGCGCACCCTCAAGCAGCGCTACAACTTTGTCAACATCGTGGGCAAGAGCGAGATCATGCTCAGGGTCTTCGACCTCGTG
>Ga0326728_10009059_pt1 | contig 24206 bp, 19 predicted proteins | sample MB3enrmetagenome_FD_207602 | JGI IMG/M metagenome (GOLD analysis project Ga0326728, IMG submission 207602) | Lab enriched peat soil microbial communities from McLean, Ithaca, NY, United States - MB31MN | ecosystem: Environmental > Terrestrial > Soil > Wetlands > Peat | place: USA: New York... | reverse complement strand
AGCTTGGAAATCCCGCCAAAGGCGCGGGATTCCCACTTTCCCACACCCCCGGCGGCGGGTCCTCGGTAACATTTTAAATGGCGCGACGACCTGCCCGAAAGTTACATTTTTAAATGGCTTGACGCGGCTCTGCTGAGCTCATGATTCCGCCTGTGGCACAGGCAGGAGTGCCTGTGCCACATAAACCAGAAGCGGCCACGGACAGGACGCGGTATAAGAGATGTTGCCCGAGTTCGTGGGGCGCCGCAAGTTTACCTTTCACCCATAAAGGTCAGTATGTTGTGGAGGTTCGTTCAATGGCCGTCACTACAACACGGTGGTCTTCTGGATAGACGTCGAAAAAACACGCCAGTCCCCGACCCGGCGGCGGAATCCCTCCAAGCCTCCCTGGAGTTTGCGCACGTCGCCGTGGAAGGGATTCTCTTCCATGGCATCGACCGCGGGGCGGATGCGGAGATGGTCGTTGGCCGGGATGCGTTTAAGAGATCTTTGCGCGGGCCCGGCGAGGACGACCAGCCACGGTTTTTTCTCTTCTGCGGAGTTCATCAAGGGTCACGTAGTCACCGCGTTCGTACGCGGCTCTGCCGCGCCGAATAGCCCGCAGTTCGGCCGGCGTCGGAGTCTCCTCCGGGAATTGCCGTATGGCGATATAGGTGCGGAGAGCTTCCCGGACGAGTTCCGACCGGGTGCGATTCTCTGCCTGCATGGTTTTCTCCACCTGCTCCGCCATCGCGGGAGGAAGCGAAATGGTAATGGTTTGTCGTGTCCTCATGGTTGTTACCTTACAACACCTTGTCTTACCAGCAGAGCAGAGGAAACGGCCGTGTCAACGCCTATCTCGCCGCGCGAGCGCACAAACCTTGTCATTGCGAACGTACATTTTGCGGGTTGACGTGATAAACCCTGCCTTGACAGGTCCGGGGTACCACGCGCTGGATTTACTCAGGGCCTTCTGCTGCTATACAATCACCCTGCCTAACGCGCAAAATTCTTACGAGATATCGTCGGAGCAATTCCCTATGAATTCCCCCCAGCCTCCAGCCGGGCGCGTCACGCTGGTCTTCACGGACATCGAGGATTCGTCACGGATGACGAACGCCCTCGGCGATGTGTACCGGGAGAAGCTTCTACCGGAGCACCATCAGCGAATTCGGGCGGTGGTGGTGAATCACCAGGGCTACGTGGTGAAGTCCATCGGTGACAGCTTCATGCTTGCCTTCGACCAACCGACGGAGGCGATTGCCTGTGCGGCTGCCATCCAGGAGGCAGTCACCACGCCGGCCCTCACGGCTACGGACAGCGCCGGAAAGGCCTGGACCGTCAAAGTGCGCATCGGCGTCCACCGGTCCCTCGAGCCGCTGGAACCGCGCAGCTCGCCGGAGTGTCCCGCGGACTACCTGGGCTCCGATGTCAACTTCGCCGCCCGCATTGAATCGCTGGGAGCGGGAGGGCAAGCTCTGGTCTCGGGCTCGGCGCACGATGCGGCAAGATTCGGCGCCCCGGAGCAGTGGAAGGAGTGGCCCCACCGTCGCATCAAGAGTTTTGACCAGCCGGAGACAGTCTGGGAATTTCTTTGGGACGGCCAGAGCCGGGGCGAGCCCGGTGCACGCTTCCTCCCCGACTGGTTCAAAGGCGAACAGAACCGATACATTCCGCGCCCGGATTTGGAGCAGGCCGTCCTCGCCCATTTCGGCAAATTGCGCCCTGACGGCAGCGTGCCGCGCATTGTGACCCTGCACGCCTATGGGGGCATGGGCAAAACCCGGCTGGCCGTCGCCTGCGCCATGCAAACGGTGGGATTGTTCAAGGACGGCGTATTTTTCGTCCGGCTCGATGACAAGCCTCCCACCACTGCCGCCGTCGCCGAAGCCATGGGCGCGGCGCTGGGACTGGCGCGCGAAGCGGCGGTGCCCGCTAAGGTGATCGCTGCCCTCCGCGATAAGGAACTTCTCCTGCTGCTTGACAACTACGAGTCCGTGGACAGCGAGGAGGTACAGACCTTTCTGATTGAGTTGCTCCGCGGGACGAGCGCCGTCCGTTTGCTGGTGACCGGGCGCGAAGCCGTGAAGCTCTCAGACGTCGAGCAGGAGATTTCCCTGGACGGAGGCATGGCCGAGGCGGAAGCCGAGGAGCTTTTCCTGGCCCGGGCGCGGCTGAAGTACCATCAGGCCCAAGCCTGGCAGCCCGACCCGGCGGAACAATCGGCCATCCGCCGCATCGTTCGGCTGAGCGAGCGCATTCCCGTGGCCATCGAGTTGGCGGCCGCCTGGGTAAGCCATTCCACGGTGAAAGAAATTGCCGACGGCATTGAGTCCACGCCGCTGGGGAGCGAGACCAAGGAACCGCCGCGCTCCGGGCGTATCGATCAGGCCCTGCGCCACCGCTCACTGACGCGTTCCCTCAACTATTCCTATGAACGGCTGGAGCCGGAGGCGCAGGCGGGATTCGCTCGCCTGGGCCTGTTCGCCGGCAGCTTCGGGTTTGACACCGTGGCGGGTGCGTGCGGCCTCCCGCAGGCGAAGGAACTCCTATACCGCCTCCAGGACGCTTCTCTAATTCATCGCGTGGAGATTGACGGTCGTTCGCGATTCACCATGCTGCGGCCCACGCGCGCCTACGCGGCGGAAAAGCTCGAGGGCCTGCCCGAGGCGTCAACCATACGCCAGCAGTTTGTCAGGAATTATCGCGACGCAGCAAAGCAGCAGGCATTACGAACCGGCCCCAGCACGGAGACCCACGCCAGGATTGCCGCGCTCGATTGGTTCGAGGAGGAGTGGCCCAACCTGCTCGCCGCAGTCAGGGCGGCCTTGGTGATTGAAGACTGGAAATCCGCTCCGGAGATCTCGGGCAACTCGTTTCGTTTCCTGGAAGCCCGAGGATTTTGGTCGGAGGCGGAGGACCTCTACAAGTGGGCGCTGGTGGCGCACCGGAAATCCCAGGACCGTCGTGGCGAGGCGTTCACCCTAGACCACCTGGGCGGAGTCTACAGCTTGCAGTCCCGGTGGGGGGAGGCTGAGCAGGTTCTCCAGCAGAGCGTGGCGATTCATCGGGAATTCCAGGACCGCGTTGGCGAGGCGAGTTCGCTGAACAACTTGGGCACCGTCTATCAGGGGGACGGCCGGTGGGCGGAGGCCGAAAGGGTTTTTCGGCAGAGCCTGGAAATCTATGGTGCGTGCGAAGACCGTCCGGGCAAGGCAACCACCCTCAACAACCTGGGAAACGTTCACCAGTCACGGGGCCACTGGGCGGAAGCGGAGCAGGCTTACCTCCAGAGCCTGGCGATGGCGCGCGAACTTGGGGACCGGACCATGGAAGGACAAATCTTCAACAACCTGGGGATCGTTTATAACGCGCAGGGCCGGTGGGCGGAGGCGGAAAAAGCCGTCCAGCAGACCCTGACAATCGATCGGGAATTCAAGCGCCGCCTTGGCGAAGCAAACGCGCTCGTCAACCTGGGTGTGATTTTGAGGGCACAGAAGCGGTTGGTGGAGGCTGAACAACTGTTCCAACAAGGCTTGGCCATCAAGCGGGAATGCCAGGACCGATACGGCCAGTGGCAAGCCCTCCATAACCTGGGACTGGTTTACTATGATCTGGGATTGACGACGGAGGCAGAGCACGCTCTCCAGGAAAGCGCTGCGATTCTGCGGGAATTCAACGACCGCCACGGCTTGGCGAGTCCCCTCAAAAACCTGGCAAGAGTTTACAGCCGGCAGGGCCGGCTGAAAGAGGCGGAGCAGGCTTTCCTGGAGAGCCTGAAGATCTATCGGGAATTCCACGACCGCCGCGGCGAAACCGAACCCCTCCAAGGGCTTGGCCGGCTTCTACACGCCCAGGGACGCTTGGCGGAGGCCGGGCAAGCTCTCCAGCAGGCGCTGGCAAACTATCGGGAATTGAAGGACCGTGAAAACGAGGGCTATGCGCTTAATGACTTGGGTTTGGTTTACCGTGCACAAGGACGATTGGCAGAGGCGGAGGAAACGTCCCGGCAGAGCCTGGCGATTAAACGCGAATTTCGAGACCGCACCGGAGAGGGACAGCTCCTCTTTAACCTCGCGCTGATCAAAGCATCTCAGGGGGATGGCCAAGGAACGCTGGCCTTTATGCGCGAGGCCGTTGCCGTCCTGGAGACGACCGACGACGAGTCAACCTTGCAAAGGGCACGAGATCTTCTGAAGCAGCTGGAAGCGGGGTCGTAAGCTGGCATCACCCTGCACGTCTCACAGGACAGAGTCTAATTACCGCTTCTTCGTCTTCGTGGGCTTCTTGCCGGGCTTGGAAGCGGGCTTGGCCGGCTTACGTGGCTTGGCTTTGGAAGCCGGCTTGGCCTTGGCTTTCGCAACTGGCTTAGGCGCAGCTTTCGCGGCCGGCTTGGGCGCAGGTTTCGCGGCAGAGGGCTTGACGCCGACTTTTGCGGCGGCTTTTGCAGGCGCGGCAGACGGAGCGGCGGGTGGAGCCACCGCTGCCTCCTTGCCTTTGTGCGGCGGTGGGGGCGCCGCAACAGCAGCCGCTTCCCTGCCCTTTTTGCGAGGATGTGCCGCCGGCGTTTCGGCTGGCGCTTCCTTCCCCTTTTTGGGCGGCGGGGGTGGGGGCGGGGGTGGCGGCTCCTTGATGCCGGCCAGCTCGCGCATCTCCTTCATGAGCTGGGGGTGGGATTTGATTTTTCCGTCCAGTTGCATCGCGAAGATTTTGGCGATGATCTGGTCAAATTCCGGCCCGGGCTTGACGCCCAGGGCCTGCAATTCCGCGCGCGGCAAGCGGGAGTGAATTTGCGGAAACTTGAACAGAAAACTCTTAATACGGTTCTGTATTTTGGCGCTCTTGGTGTTGGCGAGCAGGTAGAAGAGCAGCGGCCGGGGCTGGGGCGAAAGCAGGCTATAAACCTGGCTCGGGAGGTTGCCCTTGGAGCCGCCCAGCACTCGCTCGAGCTTTTTGGAGTCTTGCTCTAGGCCGAGCGCCAGCTTAATAGCCTTATTTTCTCCAATGATCTTTTTGGCCAGGCGCGCCTTGTGATCGCCTCCCAGTTTCTCCACCAGGCAGTGAAAATTCAGCAGGAAGGGATCAGCCCCGGGAGCATTTTGCAGCACGTTGTGAATCCGCGCAAAGCGATCGTAGGGGAGATGCACTGAGGCGAGTTTCGAATCCAGGCCGCCGAGCAGTTTCCGGTCGGAGAGCATTTTGAGGACGCGCCCGGGCTGATCCTCATGCAGAACGCCGGCCAACTCGCGCGCCTGCTGGTCCGCATCCAGCCGTTCCCAGGCGCCCTCTTCCAAAGCCGCGTCGAACCAACGCTGGGTGCGTTCGTCCGGCTTGTAATCGAAGCGCATTCCCAGGCGCAGCAAGCGATAGATGCGCGCGGGGTCGTCCAGGAAGCCGCGGGATTGCAGGGCGCGAATCTCGCGCCGTTCGATATCGCCGGCGCCATTGGTGGGGTCGAGCAGCAAGCCGCGGGAGTTGGGGTGGAGTGAGACGGCCATGGCGTTAATGGCGAAGTCGCGGCGCTTCAAATCCTCAAAGACCGCGGCGGGGCGAACCTCCGGCCGCTGCCCGGGACGCGTGTAGATTTCTTCCCGGCACATGGCCAGCTCGGCGCGCACGCCATTAGAAAATAGCAGCTCGGCGGAGTTCAGGTGTTCGTCCAGGTCCTGGTATTCCAGCGTCAAGGGGACCTCGGCGGCGGGGCTGCGCGTGCCGCGGGCGGACTTGGTGGAATCGGCGCTGGGCAAGGCCCGCAGGATGCGCTGCGGGGAACCCTCGACCACAAAGTCGAGGTCGCGCACCACCTGCTGGCCGTGGGTGAGGTCGCGCACCGCGCCACCCGCCAGGTAAAGGTTGAGTCCTTGCTCGGCCGCCAGGCGGCTGATAAGAGCAAGCACCGCATACTGCTCCGGGGAGAGCCGGCTTTCCATCAGGAAGTTGTAATCGCTCATGGCGTTCGGCTTCCAGCGTTCTCCCGGGCCTCAGCTTCAGGCTCGAGGATGGTGGGATTGATATACCTGCTTCAAGCGTTCTTTCAGCACGTGCGTGTAAATCTGGGTCGTGGAAATGTCACTGTGACCCAACATCAGTTGAATCGATCGCAAATCGGCGCCGCGCTCGAGCAAGTGCGTGGCAAACGAATGCCGCACCAGGTGCGGAGTGAGCCCGGTGGCCAATCCGGCGCGCCTTCCATAAGCCGCCAGGATTTTCCAAAAACCCACGCGCGAAAGCGACCCGCCCCGGCGGTTCAAGAAAAGCCAGGGGGATTGGCGCTTACCCGCCAGAACCGCGCGCGCGGCAAGAAGGTATTGCTCCACGGCGCGCAAGGCGGACTTGCCCACGGGAATCAGGCGCTCCTTATTGCCCTTGCCCAGACAGCGAATGATGCCCAGTCCCATATCGAAATCCGCTGCACCTACATGCACCAGCTCCGAAACACGCATGCCCGTGGCGTAGAGCAATTCCAGCATGGCCTTGTCGCGAAGCCCCAGGGGCGTGGAGACATCCGGCTGCGCGAGGAGTTGGTCAACCTCTTCCGCCGTGAGGTACTTGGGCAGCGACTGGTCAAGCTTGGGCGCTTCGACGTCGGCGGTGGGATCCGCCGTCAGGCGGCCCTCCCGCACCAGAAATCGGAAGAGATTGCGCAACGAAACCAGATGCCGGGCCACCGAACGCGCGCTTAAGTCGCGATCGTAGAGCTCCTTGAGAAAGGCGCGAATGTCCTCGCGATCAACCGCGCGCGCAGATTTCCCGCGGCGGTGAAGAAAAGCCGAAAACTCCGCGAGGTCGCGGCGATAACTCTCAATGCTATTGGCCGCCAGCCCTTTTTCCACACGGGCGAAATCGAGAAACAACGGCACTTCCGGAATGAGCGGGGCATGTGACGGAATGGGGAGAGGAGCAGCGATCTCCTGTGAGGGCGCCGCAGCCCGGCGGGGCACGTCAGCGGGAGTGGTCCGCGCAGGCGCTCGATGGAGCGGGTCGCGACTCGGCATGCTGGCCCGACGAGAATGAATCGTCAATTCAGTACCACGCAAGAGCGGTTGGACGATACGATGCAATCCTCCCCCACGGGCGAGGGGCGTGGAGAGTTCTCCCCCCGCTTATATTTAAGCCATTGTTTATCAAGAGATTAGGAGCCTTTTTCAAATGGGGCGCCCCAACTCGTCGTTGAAATACTTGACAGGCCTGTCCCGCGCCCTATACTAGCACAAGCTATTTTCCGTGGCCAAGTAGGATTTAACAAAAGTTTGCGCTCTGATAAAGAAATATTACCCGTGAAAAACGGCCCCTCCTCAACCCGTAAGCGCGTGGTGGTTCGAAAGCTCGATAAAGGGCTCATCAAAGGTTTTCTTGACCCCAACGGCTATCTGGCCAGCGAGATTGACGTATTGGACCGCGAAGGGCGGCTGGTGCACATCCCCATGTCGGGGATCAAGGGGGTGTTCTTCGTCCGGGACTTTGACGGCAATCCGGACCGTGCCGAGCGCAAAGTCTTCCGTAGCCGGCCCCGGCTGGCGGGCCTCTGGGTGCGCATGACCTTTAAGGACAGCGAGGTTCTGGAGGCGCTGCTTCCCAACAATCTTCTGGAAGTCGACCCGCTGGGATATTTGGTGACCCCTCCGGACGTCTACTCGAACAACCTCCGGGTCTTCATTCCCCGCACGGCGCTGAGCGAAATGGAAGTCCTGGGCGTGATCTCCGATGGAGTGGTGAGGCGCATGTCGCAGCGGGCCGCCCAGGCACGAGCCAGCGTGGCGGGCGAGCAACAGTTTGGCCTTTTTACCGCTCCCCTTCCCCTGGATAAGAAATAAGAATAAGTTTTCAGTCCTCAGTTTTCAGTCCTTAGTTCAAGGCCTGGTGCGCAGTAGTATGGGTATCGTTATGAAATCGGACTCCCTTCGAAACACCGGTCATTCGCGTGAAGGCGAATGATTGTACTTAGGAGCGGCGAGATATTGCGAATGACACCAGCCCTCTCGGGTTGGGCGCTTTTACTGATGACTGATGACTGACAGCTAGCTGTGACGTCTCAACGGGTTTCAGCAGCGACTTGCGTAGGGGGCAATTCCAGCCGTTGATGGATGGCGTAAAGGACCAGTTCCAAGCGGTCGGAAACCCCGACCTTATCGTAGATGGTGCGGAGATGGTTCTTGACCGTCTGCTCGGAGATCGAAAGGTGGGTGCTGATTTCCCGGTTGCGCCAGCCCTGCATCAGGTAGCTGATGATGATCTTCTCCCGGCGAGTCAGCGTATCGACGGGGCGGGGTGGATGGTCAGCGTGCGACTCGAGAAGTTTCGCCATGGTGGAAACGTGCCGCTTGGGAATCCACGTTTCTCCTTCGGTTACGCGGCGGGCGCACTTGACGAACATTTGCGGGTCAACCGTCTTGAGAATCACCCCCGCGGCGCCCCCCCGCACATGGCGCATCATGGATTCGTCGGAGCAAGTGGATGCCGTGGCGACGACTTTGCATTGGGGAGCTGCCGCCAGCACCGCGGAAATCAGGTTGCTGCCGCTCTCGGCGAGGATTTCTTCCTGGATGAAAACCAGATCCGGCCGAAAGGTTTCCGCCCGCGCCAGAACCTCGGCGGCATTCTCCGCTTCGGCGACCACACGGAGGTCATCCTCCACGGCGAGAAGCTTCTTGAGGCCAAGCCTGAAGATGCCTTCCCGGTCCGCCACGATAACGCGTATTTTCCCCTTTGAAACCCGCGCTGCTGCCATTCGTCGATCCCGCATCAATCGCTGGGGGCAAAGTGCTGCCCGAGGCATCTCCAGCGAATGATAACTGTGATCATCGTCTACATGAAATGTCTTTTGCGAGAAATCGCAAGGTGGCCGGGCGTGCTAATCAGTTGCTTTCGGGCGGAATTTTGCCCCCAGACCCTGTCCGAGGCACGGGACGCAATTCATACTCATCAATCACTGCACCCAGCCCCTGAACCTGCCCGTGGTGGTTCCATCGCACAACTCGTCCCTGACACAAAAGCTCTAACGGAACTTGGGTGACCTCTCGTGGTAGCTTGACCTTGATCATCACGGAGGTGGCCCGATGCAACCGGATGGGAATTTCGATGAATAATCCGCTGCCGCTGATGTTACCGGTTTTCCCCATGGCTTGCTTGAGGCTCCCGGCCCGACTCTTCCATCGGATTTCCACCGGAAGTTCCATTGGCAACCGATTGCTGGTGCGACGTTGATTCATGTTTATCATGACTCTCCCGGACGGGTCTACTCGCTCAGTTTAGCCTGTTTCCAGCCGCCCCGCAAGTGGTGGCGAGGGTGATTCCTTGACTTTCTACCTACACGGGTGAGGAAGCCGCGTGCCGGAGTGGCGGGAATGGCGCTCCCTTGTTGGTTCACTCCGGCACGGGCTTTGACAGCCACTACCTAACAGCCCAACCCCCAAACCACCGGGAGAGGGCCTTTTCCAGGACGCCGGAAGCCATGCGCCTAATGCCTGCGCCGCTCTCCAGCCCCTTTCGCCTCACCCACCACTCTAGGAGGTAAGGCACTGTTGAAGGGAGTCTACCCAATTTGCCCCCCTCCACCAACATCACGACTGTACCAGTACCTTGGTACTAGAAGGAGGAGTCAGGAGACAGAAGTCAGGAGTTAGAATTCACCTCGATCCTAAATCCGGACTCCTGTCTCCTGACTCCTTTCTGCCGACTCCTTCCTTCTGTGTTACGCTTGCTCATGCACTGGACGGCGAATTCGGAAGTCAGGAGCAAGGAGTCAGAAGTCAGGAGTTAGAATTCGATTCGAGGATAAATCGCGAATCCAGAATTCTAACTCCTGACTTCTGACTCCTCTGCCAGGGAGATCATCATGAAACTCGGCGAACTTGCAACGCGGCTGGAATGCCAACTGGAGGGACCGGCGGATTTGGAAATCACCGGGGTGGCGGGAATGGACGAAGCCAACGCCGGCGAAATCACTTTTCTTTCCAACCCCAAATACCTGCCCAAGCTGCACACCACTCGCGCCGGCGCGATTATTGCGGGGCCGGACGTCGACACGCTGGGCAAGCCCGTGCTGCGCTCCGCCGATCCCTATATGTCGTTTGCGCTGGCCATCGAGATTTTCTATCCCCCCCAGCGGCCCCCGGCGGGAATTCATCCCACCGCCGTCATCGCTCCTGACGCGAAGCTGGGGCGCAATCCCTCCATCGGCCCCTATGCGGTCATCGAGGCGGGCGCGGAGATCGGTGACGATTGCGTGCTCAAGAGCTTCGTCATGATTTACCCCGGCGTCAAAATCGGCGATCGCTTCCTGGCCCACTCGCACGCCGTGGTGCGCGAGAACGTGCGCATCGGCAACGACGTGATTATTCAGAACGGCGTGGTGGTTGGCGGCGACGGCTTTGGTTTTGTCCCGCGCGCGGACGGTACGTTTTACAAAATCGTGCAAGCCGGCATCGTGGTGATTGAAGACGGCGTGGAAATTCAGTCCAACAGTTGCATTGACCGCGCCGCCGTGGGCGAAACGCGCCTGCGCCGCGGCGTGAAAGTTGACAACCTGGTGCAAGTTGCCCACGGCTGTGATATTGGCGAGAATTCCCTGCTCTGCAGCCAGGTGGGAATCGCCGGCAGCGCCAAGCTGGGGCGGAATGTGATCCTGACCGGGCAGGTCGGCGTGGCCGGGCACTTGACCATCGGCGACCACGTCATCGCCACCCCGCAAACCGGCGTGCCCAACGACGTCCGGCCCCATACCACCATTTCCGGCTCCCCCGCCGTCGACCACGAGGTGTGGCTGAAAGCCTCGGCCGCCTATCGGCGATTGCCGGAAATGTTCGCGGCCTACCGCAAGATGAAAACCCTGCTGGAAAAGGAAAAATCCTGACTCATGACGCTCAAAGTAAATGTTGCGAAGCTTCACCCTGCGGCTCTTCTGCCGAACTACGCGCACAAAGGTTCCTTCGGGGATCTGGCTGCTGACGTGTCGGCGTTGGACGCGGCGGAATTGTCGCCCGGCGAAATCAAGGCGGTTCCCACAGGTCTCGCCTTCGAGTTTCCCCCGGAGTTCGGCGCGCTTGTTGAGGACCGCTCCGGATTGGCGTTGAAAGGAATCTGCACTCTGGCCGGGGTGATCGATCCCGGCTATCGCGGCGAGTTGAAAGTTGTTCTGATCAACCTGGGCAAAGAAATCTTTCGCATAAAGGCTGGGGACCGCATTGCGCAATTGCGGATTGTCCGGCGGGTCGAGGTGGAATTCACCGAGGTCGATTCCGTGTCCTCCACGGAACGCAACGTGCGCGGGTTTGGCAGTACGGGAACATAAAACCAGGCCGGGTCATTCATGAAAACTATGAGGGGAGTGCGGAACCATTTGATCAGAGCGCGCTGGCGCCGCAACCAGAATCGTGCCATGGCCGTCCCGGCCATGCTCGGAAGTCGTGCCACGGCCGTCCCGGCCATGCTCTAGCACGGGCGGGACGCCCGTGGCACAAAATCAGGACTTCTCCGCCACCGTCTCCTCTTCGCCCAATGGCCATTCTTCCGGTTCAAGACCCTTCAGGATGGCTTCACGCGTTCGCTCAATCAGGTCCCGACGCTGCTCCAGGGTGTAATTCTCCGCGGGGATAGGATCATGAATGGTGATGCGGACGCGGCCGGGATGAATTACAAACTGGCCTTTCACCATAATCTTGCGGGCGCCCGAAGCCGAAATCGGTACGATGAGCGCGCCGGCTTTGATGGCCATGACGAACAGGCCCTTCTTAAACGCTTGCAGGCGGCCGTCACGACTGCGCGTGCCTTCCGGAAACGCCAGAAAGGAGTTCCCTGCTTTCATGGAGTCCACGGCGCGCTCCACCGCCGCAATGGCCTTCTCCCGGTTCTTGCGATCGACAGGAATGAAGCCGCGATAAACCATTGCCGTTCCCAAAACCGGCACGCGGAAAAACTCCTGTTTGGCCATCACCAGCACCGGCGGGAGGATGGTAATGACCGCCGGGGGATCGCAGTTACTCTGATGATTGGGCATGTAGATGGCGGCGCGCCCGTGGGGAATCTTTTCGAGTCCGTGGACCTCCAGGCGAACGCCGGAGAGCCAAAGGGCCATCCGGGCTCCCGTGATGCCACACTGATAAAGCTTGTCGGTATTCTTGGTCAGCCAGGCGTGAATCAAAAATGGGAAGCCGACAACCAGAACATAAGTAAAAGTAACGACGGTGACAAAGATGGCGCGTATCATGGTTTTCCCGAATCGGTAACGCCCTTCAGCCAGCCGTCGCGCACCCGCAACTGCTCGGGGCTGGCCTGGGGGTCTTCCTCAATCTGCATCGAAATCTGCTGGTTTACGCCCACCCGGAATTTGAACTCGTGGGTTTCGCCCTCCCGCGCGATCTGGAGCTCCAGCGCCTGGCCGGGCCGCCAATAGGGCAATGTGGGATTCGAGCCCGCGGGCAGCAAATCCCCATTCGCCATGATGAGGACATCGCCCGGCTGCAATCCGGCGCGTTCCGCATCGCTTCCGCTATCGACAGAATCCACTTGCAGCAGCCCACCGGAATTCCGCGAGGCGGAAAAGCCGGGCAGGGGCAATTCCGTGGTATGCGTCGCGACGTGCAATCCGGCATATTCAAAGTAGGTGGGGTAATCGAGCTCCTGCGTTCCGCGCACGTAGTCGGTTAAGAATTGGCTGGTGTCAAACGTGGGCGCCAGTTGGGCGATGATCGCGCTGACATCCGCAAGGGTGTAAAAGCGGCCGCGGCGCGCAAAATCCTGATTGAGGCGGCGCATCACGTCATCCAGACCCGCCTGGTTTTGGCTCGCGTGGCGGATGCCCAGATCCAGTAAGTAGCCGAGCAATTCCCCTTTGTTGTAGTAGGAAAGGCTGCGCGCGGAACGATTGTAGTCGGAGTATTTCTCCAGCCACGCTTCCCGGCCCGCCGTCTCGGCACTCTGGAAGCGGCGCGCGCTGTGGCCCTGCAACACCTGGATGGCGCCGGCGACGCGCCGATAAAACGTGTCGCGATCGATCAGGTCGGCGCGCAGCAGGGCCAACTCGGCGTAAGTGTTGGTGACGCCCTCGCACAGCCACAGGTCCCGCGTGTCATTGCCGTGGATGTAGTCAACCGGTTCGAGCAACTGGGGACGGATGCGTTTGACGTTCCAGGCGTGGAAGAACTCGTGGGCCGCGACGCTTTCCAGATTGCCCTCGCTTTCGCGCATCTGGGATGCGTGGATGGCAATGGCCGCTCCATTGCGATGTTCCATGCCGCCCGTCGACCCGCCCTCGCGCGGAAAATGCAGGATAAAGGTGTATCGGCTGAACGGCAGGTCCTGCATCAGCGTGGTCTCTTCCGCCGTGATCTTCTGAAGAGAGTTCAGAATGCGGCCGGGGGAATAATCGCCGCGATGTGCATCGATGATCACGCGAACGGTCGCGTGCTGCGATTCCGCCGCCGTGGCGCCCGCCGGCGTAAAATCCTGCGGATAGGAGAAATCCTCAAAGTGGCCTGCCTCGACGGGGCTATCCACCAGAGCGTCGTAATTGGCCGCCTGAAACTCCTCGCCGTCGCCCTCCAGCAAGGTTGCCAATTTCCAACCCGCCGGAATCTGGAATTTGACCTGCACCGGCCGCGGGCGCTCCTGGGGCAGGTAGAAAAGGACCATGGCCAGGTTCAGGAAGGAATGCTCCCCATCCAACATGCTGTCAAAGGGGCCATCGGAGTTGGCATGAACCGAATAGTGAACGGTGAGGTTGCCGCACGAACGGTTGGGTCCGCGCCAGGTGTTCAAGTCCTCGCGGTCCAAATCCGCCGGTTGGCCATCACATTCGCCTTTCATGTCTTCCACGTCTTTCACGAAATCGCGAATCTGATAAAGGCAATTCCAGGCGGGAATCTGCATTTCCGTGCCCGCGCTCGCGTCGGGAATGTTCAACGTGACTTGCACCATGTGCGTTTCCGGCGCGCGCAAATCCACCGCATAGTGAATCGGCTGGGCCGCTTCGGCCGCGCCTGGGATCATGAAAAGCAGGGCGAGAAGAAGCAGACGGCACTGCGAAACCATGGGCCGCGACGAAGGCCGCCGAATGGATGCGGAGGACTGCCCCTGTAGTTTCAGGCTGCCGCCGTGGTGATCCGTTGAATGGTCGAGACGCAAGTTAGTATTGGGCGTTACGTGCAACAGGAACGAAGCGAGCATCCTGAATCAGAAGTTGGGGAACAGGGTCTTGCATCGCACGTTCCTTACTATAACACCTTCCCGCTTGGGGGCGGTTCCCCAATCTTCGGAAAAGCGCGGGCTCCCGGATCCATCGCCACCCCGCCCCTTCGCCGTAATCCGTCTGCCTGATGAAAGGCGCATGAAGAGGGGCTTGGTTGCGGCCCCACTGCCCTGCGCTTGTTCACCGGGGAGCGTCCCCCAGGGGTTCGTAGGCGATCCGGGCGTCCTGGCAGTTAAATTCCCAGGTAGGACGGTAATTCTGTTGGAGGGCGTCCAGAAAGGGGATGGACCACCGGCTTTTATCTCCGATGTTTTTTTGCCGCTCGATGGGACCGTCCAGAATGACCACGTCGAAGGCGTGGGCGCGAACCAAGCTTTGAATTTCCGCGTCCGACCACCCTCCCCGTCTCACCAGCCAGATCCAAAGAAACGGGTCGGAAAGCTGGACGGGTTTATCGGCCATAACTACTGCCCCGACGTTTTCCGAGAGGATTCGACGGCCGGGGTGATGCTTAACATAATCGTAGGCAGCGCGGCATCCAGCGTCGCCGGAATAAACCAGAGGCGGTCGAAGGGTAAAGAGAATGGTCAGCGTAAGCACTCCGGGGACCAACAAGAGGGCCGTCGCTTCAGCCGCTTCCAGGCGCAGCGCGTGGTAGCTCAGGCCCCCGCAGAGGCAAAGGATCGCTGTCCACTCCAACAGATAGTTGGAGTCGGAGCCAAATTTCCCGGCGGATAGGAGGGTCAGCGTCGACAACGCCAGGTACAGTGACGGTAGAGTCGCAACGCCCTTCCGCAGGTCCCGGAGGACTAACCCAAACGCTATGACAAAGAGGAAAAGAAACTGGGGCACCGCGTCTTGGAGAAGATAGAGGGCGCGCGCGAAGTTGAATGGATCAGCATGCGCGGCAATGGTGTCAAAAGCGAATCCGCCGCCGGTGGTGACCTGGAACCCCAGGAAAACCAGTCCCGAAAGCAGGCCCAAACTTCCCGCGAACCTGGCAGCCTGTTTCACGCGTTTTTGGAAAAGCAGGTCCAGAAAACAGGCGCCGGGTGCGGCCACCAAGGTGTATTTGCAAAAGAATGCCCCAAGGAAGAAGGGAATGCTCACATACCATCGGTCGCGAAACCGGGAATACAGGTAAAGGCCGGTCAAGCTCAGAACCACCCCCGGCATGTCCACGCGCGCCAGGGGAAGCCAATCCTGGACGGTAGGCAGAGTCAAGAAGAGGAACCCAAAGCTCAGGCCTAATTTCCACGACGCGGCCAGATGATGCAAAAGCAGAGCCACCAGTCCCGCAATAGCCACCGCCGAAACCATCGTCATCAGGCGCAGGGGGGCAAATGTGGCGCCCCACCATTTGAGCAGCCACGCGCCCACATAATAACAGAAGGGACCGTACGCATTGATGATCAGGGGGAACTCCCGGGATGACGGGTAGGCGGGCTGCCCTGCCATCACCCTTTGCACCGCGCTCAATATAACCCCTTCGGCATAGTTGAGCTGGTAAGGCATCCACACGAACCCCCAGACGTTCCTGAGACTCGTGAGGCATCCCACGGCCACCACTGAGCCGAAGACCCACTCACACACCTCAAGCAGAGTTGGCCTTTTCATACGAGCTGCGATCCTCCCCTCGTCGAAGTGCATCTTGCCACAATGGCGGGGAACAATTCCAAGCAATTCAGATAGAAATATTCCGACCGGGAGGTTGGCGCTACATCAGTCCTGGGGTTGGGAACCCTGGCGGAATATCCAATGATAAAGGGCCGCGTGCAGCCTATGACACTTCGCGGCTTCGCGGTAACTCCACAATCTGCGGAAAACCTGGCGGCCGGGGTTCAGCCAGCTCTTCCGGTTTGAATTGAAACCCCGGACGTGCTACAAATGGACACATGGACAAAGTTATCCGTGAATACACCGGCTTTGACACCTTAAAGGCCGATGAATATCGAGACTGGCAAGAACTCTCCCCCCAGGAGCGAATGGACGCGGTTACGGAGATTACGCTGGCGGCGTACCAGATGAAGGGGCTGACACCCGATGTTCGACGACTTCAAAGAACTCTTGTCCATCTTCAACAACCAGAAAGTTAAATATCTGATCGTGGGCGGGTATGCCGTCTCCTTTCATGCGCAGCCCCGAGCCACGAAGGATATTGATCTCCTGATTAAACCCGACGCAGAAAACGGCAAAGCGGTCTATGCCGCCCTCGCAAAATTCGGTTCACCGCTCGAAGGATTGAACCCGGCTGATTTCGTCGAGCGCGAAAAGTTCTTCCGCATAGGCCGAGCGCCCATCATGGTGGACATCCTGACGAATATAGGCGGCGTCGATTTTGACCGCGCATGGCAGCGGCGCGTGGAAGCGGTAATCGACACGGCATCCGGACTTACGGCATCTTTCATTTCCAGTGAGGATTTAATAGCGGCGAAGCTCGCGGCGGGAAGGCCACAGGATATTGCCGACATTGCTGCACTGCGCAAAGCGATTGAGAGTCGGCCTGAAACCGCAAGAAAAGAACAACCACCCAGGCATGAACGCGATAAGTAAAACGGCGAGGAGGGCTACACCTATGAACCGTCGAGGATTCATGTCCACGGCGCTGGGAGCGGCGGCCGGGGCCACGTCTGCGCCGTTCCCGGCTGCGGCTCAGAATGCCATTGCGGGCGCCAAGTTGGGAAACTTGAAAATCACCGGCCTCAAAACCTTTGTGGTGAACACGGGAAGTCTGAACTGGGTCTTCTGCAAGGTATACACCAATCAGGGCCTGGTGGGACTCGGCGAAGGGTCGGTGACCAGTAAAGAGGCCACGGTGGCGCAAGCCATCATGGAACACGAACGCTTCCTGCTGGGCAAAGATCCCACCAACATCGAACTGCTCTGGCAAGGCATGTTCCGCTATCCGCGCTGGCGTGGCGGGCCGGTGCTGAATTCGGCCATCAGCGCGGTGGAGATCGCCCTGTGGGACATCCTGGGGCAGGCGCTGGGCGTTCCGATTTACAAACTGTTGGGCGGGGCGGCGCGCACCCGCATCCGCATGTATATCGACGTGGGGTCGAGCCCGGAGGATTTCCTGCGCGCCAAAGAGATGGGTTACACGGCCGCCAAGACCACGCCCTTATCGCCGAATAAGCTGCTTATCCAACCCAGCCTCGTGGTGCGCGAAGGCGTGCGTCAACTCCAGGAGATTCGCAAAGCCGTGGGAGATGATTTTGACATCGCGGTGGACGCGCATGGCCGCTGCACCACGGCCATGGCCATCGATTTTTGTACCCGGGTGGAGGATCTCGAGTTGTTGTGGGTCGAGGAGCCGACCCAACTGGAAGATTTGGGCGAGTTGGCATTACTCCGCTCGAAGACGAGGACGCCTTTGGCTACCGGCGAGCGCTCCTTCACCAAGTATGGCTTTGCGGAATTCTGCTCGCGCCACCTCGTGGACTATATCCAACCGGACGTTTGCCACGCGGGCGGCATTCTGGAACTGAAGAAAATCGGCGTGCTGGCGGAAACCTACCGGGTGAATCTGGCGCCCCACAATCCGCAAAGCCGCGTCAGCACCATGGCCTCCCTCCACGTGGACGCCACCACGCCCGCCGCCGCGATTCAGGAGTCGATTCTCAACAATACTCCGTGGATTGATGAACTGTTCAATGGCGCCGGGCCGGAGATCAAGAACGGTTACGCGGAACTGCCCTCGCGCCCGGGCTTGGGAGTGACTTTGAACGAGAAGGTGGCCGCGCAACACCCCTACCAGCCCGCCAACCGCCCGGAATTTGTGTTCAGTGACGGGTCAGTGGCGGATCAGTAGGGGCACGCCATGGCGTGCCCTTACCAATTACTGTAGCGTTACGAGTGGAGTCTGGCTGCCCTCCGGCTCTGCTGCGGGCACAATCTCCGGAGGAGCAGTATTGACACCGGCGGCCTTGTCGGCGATAAAGCGTTCGACCTCTTCCAACAAGGCAGAGACGATTTCTTCTTCCTTGACGCGGCGGATGGCCTTCCCTTCCCGGTAAATCATGCCATTGCCGCGCCCGGCGGCTACGCCCAAGTCGGCCTCGCGCGCTTCGCCGGGACCGTTGACGGCGCAACCCATCACCGCCAGGCTGAGGGGAGTCTTGATGTGCTTGGTGGCTTGCTCAATCTCTCCGGCAATCTTGAACAGGTCAACTTCCAGCCGTCCGCAGGTTGGGCAGGCAATCACCACGGGCCCGCGGCTGCGCAACTCCAATGATTTCAGCAACTCGAAGCCCACTCGCACCTCTTCCACCGGATCGGTGGCCAGAGAGACGCGAATGGTGTCGCCAATGCCTTCCGCCAACAGTATCCCCATGCCTACGCAGGACTTAATGGTGCCGGAAAACTGCGTGCCCGCTTCCGTGATGCCCAGATGCAAGGGGTAGTCCACCTGCCGGGAGAGCAAACGATAGGCGGCCACCGTCAACTTTACGTTCGAAGCCTTTAAGGAAATGATAGTGTCGGTGAAGCCCAGTTCCTCCAGAATCTGGATGTGGTACATGGCGCTTTCCACCATCGCTTCCGGGGTGGGATAACCGTATTTCTCAAGCAACCGGCGCTCGAGAGAACCGGCGTTGACGCCAATGCGAATGGGGACTTTTTGTTCCTGCGCGCGCCGAACCACCATGCGGACCTTCTCCGCATCGCCGATGTTGCCGGGATTGATGCGCAGCTTATCGATGCCCGCGTCCAGAGCCATCAGGGCAAACTTGTACTGGAAGTGAATGTCCGAAACCAGGACGGACTCGGGGCACCGCTTGCGAATCTCTGGTAGCGCCTGAGCAGCCTCAATATCCGGCACGGCCAAACGGACAATTTCGCACCCAGCGGCTTCCATCTGCTGGATCTGCTCGACCGTCTTTTCCACCTCGCGCGTGTCCGTTTTGGTCATGGATTGGACCGCGATGGCGGCATCCCCGCCCACGGTAAGGCGTCCAACCTTTACAGGGCGGGTCTTTCTCCGGGGTGGGAAGAACTCAGTGTCACTGAAATTCACAGAAACTCCTTAAGTGCAGTGATTAGGGCTTAGGGATTAGGGGATAGAGATGCACTATACTGGGGTTCCGCTCTTTCCCGAATCCCTAACCCCTGATCCCTAATCCCAAGTCAATACGGTCTAAATGTCTTCACCAGGTCATTATACATGCAGAAGGCCGCGAGGAGGAGGAGGAAGACGATTCCCACTTGCACGAAGCGCTCCTTGACCTCCAGGCTCAAATCCCGCCGCATCAGCCCCTCGACCACCAGAAGCAGTATCACGCCGCCGTCGAGGACGGGGATGGGCAGCAGGTTGAAAATGCCCAGTTGCAAGCTGATGAACGAAACCAGCATGAGGAGCTCGGGAAGGCCGGCGCGATAGGCTTCTCCAGACATCTGCGCGATGCCAATGGGGCCGGAGAGCGAGCGCGCCGACATGCGCCGCGTCAGAATCTTGCCCAGAACGTCGAAAGTGGCCAGGCAATTACGCGCGTTGTCGTCCAGCGAAGCGGCCAGCGCTTGCCCCCAAGGCAAATGGCGGACCACCATTCCGGTGCGGAACCAAAAACCCGCCCGCCAGCGTTTTTCACCCATGTCTTCGATGTAGACTGGCTGAACGGTAACCTGAAGCTGGGTGCCGGCGCGAAGAACATCAAAAGTTATGGGCTTGCCATTGCCCGTCTGAATGGCATAAGCGACGCTGGGAAAGTAGAAGACCTTGTGCCCGTCGATTCCCACGATCTCGTCGCCGGCTTTCAGCCCCGCCTTGCTGGCGGGCAGTCCCGGTTCCACCCGCTCCAGAATTCCCGGGGCCACCGGATCCCATCCGGCATAGCCGATTCGATTGGCGCCCTTGGCGATGGGCGTAATGGAGGTATTCACCATCTCGCCATGGCGCTCGAGTACCAGCGGGATCGCTTCGTTCACCGTAGTGAGGGTCTTGTATTCGACGTCCTCCCACTTGGGGTTCTCCTCGGTACCAAAACGAAGGATTCGGTCCCCAGGCTGGATATTGGCCTGGGCGGCAGGTGACCCGGTCTCCACATCACCGACGCGCGCCGCCTGCTCCAGGTAGGCTGGACGTTGAAAGTGGACCTTGTAGAGCCCGGTCAACAGGGCGACGGCCAGCAGGACGTTCATCGCCGGCCCCATCACCACAATGACAAAGCGCTTCCAACGGGGTTGGGATAGGAATTCCCCTCGATCCCCCTGCCGGACCTCCGAGGGATCGTCCCCCGCCATCTTGACGTAGCCTCCAAAAGGCAGGGCGCTGATGCGGTAATCCGTCTCCCCACGCTGGAGGTGAAGAAGCGATTTTCCAAATCCCAGGGAAAACACCAGGACGCGCACCCCAAAGGCTTTCGCGGCCATGAAGTGGCCCATCTCATGCAGAAAGATCATGATCCCCAGGACCACGACCACCACCAGCGCGTCCGTGATGAAACTTTCCATGATATCGAAATGCTCTCCCTAGGCGGAAATGGCCGCCACCACTTGTGCCGCGCGGCGCCGCGCTTCCCGATCCCCTTCCAGAACGTCCTCCAGCGAGTTGATTGCCCGGTGCGAGCCCATTTGCCGCATCACTTCTTCGATCAACCGCGGGATCGCGGAAAACTTCAGGCGCTTGTTTAAGAAAGCCTCCACCGCCACCTCGTCCGCGGCGTTCAGAACGCAGGGCATGATCCCTCCCTGCGCCAGGGCCTCGCGCGCCAAATCGAGGCTGGGGAACCGCCGGGCGTCAGGCTTCTCAAAGTGCAGCCGCCGGGCCGCGATCAGATCAAGCCCCAGTTCTTTTTCCGAGGCGGCCACGCGCTCCGGATACGTCAGCGCATACTGAATCGGAATGCGCATGTCCGGAATCCCCAGTTGCGCCATCACCGACCCATCAACGAATTCTACCATGGAATGGATGATGGATTCAGGATGGATGACGACATCAATTTGCCCGGGAGCGACTCCAAAAAGCCAGTGCGCCTCGATGATTTCCAGGCCCTTGTTCACCAGCGTCGCGGAGTCGATGGTGATCCTTCCCCCCATCCTCCATATTGGATGCTTCAGAGCCTGCTCCGGACTTATCAAATCGAAGAGCCGCCGGGGGGTTTTCAGAAAAGGCCCTCCCGATGCCGTCAGGATGATGCGCTTGACTTCCTTCGGCTGCCCGGCACGCAGGCACTGGTGAACGGCACAGTGCTCGCTATCAATGGGAAGGACTTCAATTCCCTTTCGGGCGGCGGCGCGCATCACCAGTTCCCCGGCGGCCACCAGGGTCTCTTTGTTGGCCAGGCCCACGCGTTTGCCGGCGCAGACAGCCTGGTAAGTGGCCACCAGCCCGGTGGTGCCGTGCGAGGCAGAAACCACGAAGTCCACGGCATCGTGCGTCGCGGCCTCCACCTGGCCATCCACACCCCAGACGATCTTCAGCCGCTGGTAATCGCCCCGCTTCAGGCGATCTCGTAATTGTTCCTTATATTCAGGCTGGCTCACCACCACAATTCGTGGGCGATGCTTCGCGATCTGCTGGGCGAGCACATCCATGTTCTTCCCCGCCGAGAGCGCCACCACGTGGAAACGCTCCGGCAAGCTCTCCACCACACGCAGACAGTTCTGGCCGATGGAACCGGTGGAGCCGAGGATGCATAAGCCTTGGGTCATAAATAAGGTCCAAGTACGAACATGGCAAGCCAAAGCGCCGGTGCAGCAAAGAGCAGGCTATCGATGCGGTCGAGAAATCCTCCGTGGCCGGGCAAGAGGGTACCGGAATCTTTTTGATTGGCCCCGCGCTTAATCGCAGACTCCACCAAATCTCCCACTTGACCTGCGACTGCGATACAAGCGGCAACCAGAATAACCGCCTTTGCGTCGGCTGTCTTAAGAATCCAATGGGCAAAAGCCCAACCGGCAAGCAGGCTTCCGGCCAAACCTGCCAACGCACCTTCCCAAGTTTTCCGGGGAGATATGCGGGCGAAAAACGGGACGCGGCCTAACGGCCGGCCCACCAGATACGCGCAGATGTCTCCCGCCCAAATCACAGCGAACAAAAATAGAACGAGCTGGGACCCCTGGGTCAGTCCCAGCGGCTGAACCCCGCCGTCCCTCCATCCCTCATAGATAAAACGAATGGGCACCAGGCAAGAAAGAGAAAAGCCAATATACAGTACCCCGAAGAAGGTCACCGAGGTGGCCGCGAGATAATCTCGGAGATCCTTGCTTTGCCACATGGCCAAAGTTGGAATAACCAGCATGCACAGCACAATTAACAAGGTAACGTAGGATTCGAATCCTACTTGTCCCCGGGATAGCTGCACGACGCACAACGCGATACCCGCCGCATAGCCAATCCAGGAAACGTCTTTGTACCCCATAGCGCGGCAAAGCGCGAAGTACTCGCGCAAGGCGAGCACAATCGCCACCGACACCGCCAGCACAAAGAGCCATTTCGGGGACCACCCAATCAGGTAAACGACAGGGGGAATCAGGAGGAGGGCGGTGAGAGTGCGTTTTAACATGGAGCTTTCATCCACAGATTACGCAGATTTCACAGATTAGACGACACCGCAAAAGAAAGGGCGGGGCAAGTCAGCTACAGAAGATTGGTGTAACCACGAAGCGCTCACAGACCATCACCCGTACCTTTCCCTCCTGTCCGTTCATGTTTTCTTTCTTCATCCTTAATCTGTGTAATCTGCGTAATCTGTGGATTCGAGTTTCGATCTTTCTCGTCAGCTCAATCCCAGCCCGCCGTAGCGGCGCTCGCGCTTCTGGAAATCGATGATGGCCTGGAACAGATCCTTCTGCGTGAAGTCGGGCCACAGCGTTTCCGTCACCCAGAGTTCCGCGTAGGCCACTTGCCAGAGGAGGAAGTTGCTCAGGCGCAATTCCCCGCTGGTGCGGATCAGCAGGTCGGGGTCCGGCAGGCCGCGCGTGTAGAGATGCTCGCTCAGCAGGGCCTCATCAACGGTTACCGACCCATTGCGCTTGGCGTGGGCCAGCAGTTCCTGCACGGCATCCACCAATTCCGCGCGCGCGCCATAGTTCAGAGCCAGGACCAGGCGCAGTCCGGTATTCTGCCGCGTCCGGTCGAGCGCATTCTGCAAGTCCTGGAGCACCGGCTTGGGCAGTTCCTGAATTCTCCCGATGACCGCGAGCCGAATGTTCTGCCGGTTGAGTTCGCCGATTTCCTTCTTCAAATACTCGCGCAGCAAGCCCATCAGGAGTTTGATTTCCGTGTGCGGGCGCTTCCAGTTTTCCACCGAAAAAGCGTACAGCGTGAGATAAGGCACGCCCAGGCGCGCGCAGGCCTCCACGGCTTGCCGCACCGCCCTGATCCCCGCGCGGTGGCCGGCGATGCGGGGCAGACGTCGGCGCTTCGCCCATCGCCCGTTGCCGTCCATGATAATGGCAATGTGCCGGGGCAGGCGGTCGAGATCGATCTGGTTCAGGAGATCTACTTCGATAGGTTCTGTCTTCACGGGACCCGAAACCTTCTGTTTATCTCACGACATCAGAAACCCTAGCATACCCGCATGGTTACCGCAAGCTAACCGAAGTCAATCATGCGTGGGGGCTTGCGGAATCCGCGCGTGGTGAGGGCGAGATAAACACCCCCGACGAGAAACCAGATGCCCCCGACGATTTTGGCGACGCTATCGAGATTCCACCAGATGATGCCGCAGAAGGCTGCGCCGAACAGCGACAGCGCAGAATCGGCAATCGTCCGCGCCTTGCTTGCGTGGGGCCGCACAAAGGCGAATTGCCAGAAGGCCGCCAGATTCACATTCATGAAGGCGAAGAAGGCGCCGAAGTTCAGCAGTTCACCCGCGTGCTCGAAGGCGTTGCCAACATACTGTAGGGCAATGGCCCCCACAAAAGTGATCGCGCCCACAATCAGGATGTTATAGGTGGGAGTGCTGGTGCCGGGGCTGAGGTGGGCAAAGATTTTTCGGGGCAGCACATTATCGCGCCCCATGCCGAAGAGCAGCCGGGCCGCGCCCACGATTCCTGCCAGGCCGCCGCCCAGTTCCGCCAGCAGAATGGTGAAGCCCATCCA
>Ga0326728_10009058_pt1 | contig 24212 bp, 19 predicted proteins | sample MB3enrmetagenome_FD_207602 | JGI IMG/M metagenome (GOLD analysis project Ga0326728, IMG submission 207602) | Lab enriched peat soil microbial communities from McLean, Ithaca, NY, United States - MB31MN | ecosystem: Environmental > Terrestrial > Soil > Wetlands > Peat | place: USA: New York... | reverse complement strand
CCGCACATCTATCTCGCGCTAACGCTGGCGCTCAACGCCGGGATGCGTGATGCCGAGATCAGGAACTTGACTTGGGAACAGATCGACTTCACAAAGAAATTCCTCGCGGTTGGACGAAGCAAAACGGAAGCCGGCGAAGGCCGTACCATCCCGTTGAACTCCTCCCTCTTTGAGGTTCTTTCCGACTATTCCGCATGGTACCGGGAAAAGTTCGGAGAGGCCCGCGTCGATTGGTATGTCTTTCCCTTCGGAAAGCCGAGTCCGAGTGACCCCACCCGACCTGTCACCACCCTCAAGACGGCATGGAACAATGTTCGGAAAAACGCCCAGGTGAAGGGCCGTTGGCACGACAACCGGCACACCCTCATTACCGATCTCGCGGAAAGCGGCGCGGGTGATCAGACCATCATGGACATTGCCGGACACGTTTCCAAACAGATGCTCAAACACTATAGCCACATCCGCATGGAAGCGAAGCGCCGCGCCCTGGAGTCCATTGTCACGGTGCGACCGGCCACGGAGGAATCAGGCGAAACAGGGCAGGCAGAGGGGTACCCACAAGAGTCCCCACATGGGTTGCAAAACCTGAGCAAACAGGCAGGCAAGAAGCGGGCAGCGGCGAAGAGCGAAAACACTCTCACAGCCAACAATGCAGAGAATCTTTACTCAGAAACACCCACAATTACGCAGCATTTTGATGTGGGGTACCCACAAAAGTCCCCACAGTCGGGCATTTCTGAGGATCATCGGGGAGTGAAAAGAGGTCGTAAGTCTAAGATTCTATTTGGCTCCTCAGGTAGGACTCGAACCTACAACCCTTCGGTTAACAGCCGAATGCTCTGCCATTGAGCTACTGAGGAGTATCTTGCAAAAAAACTCCTCTATCAAGGTAGCAGAGTGCGCGGGGTGCGTCAAAATTCCGCTGGATGATGCGGGTTCAAGCCTGCAGACGATACGATGGAAGAAGTGCAGAGGAGAACACATGTCCCGGATTTCCCGGCTGGATCGCGGCGAAGTGAGCGCGGAGATGGCGGCGCTTTACGACAAAATCTTTGCCCTGCGCGGCAATGTGCCTAATATGTTCCGGGTGATGGCCCACCGGCCGGAGATTTTCACGACCATGCAGGCGCATTTTGCCGCGGTGCTCTCGACCGGCACGCTCTCAACCAGGCTGAAGGAGCTGATCATCGTGCGCACCAGCCAGGTGAATGTGACGCCTTATTGCCTAGCCAGCCACACCATACTTGCCAGGAACCTGGGATGGAGCGACGAGCAGCTCGCCCACCTGGCTGAGTGGCCCGCGCGCGAGGATTTTACCCCTGCCGAGAAAGCCGCCCTGCGCCTGGCCGAGACTGTCACGCGCGACGCCAACACTGTTTCGGACGAGCAGTTCGCCGAGCTGCGCGGCTTCTACTCGGAAGGAGAGATTGTGGAGCTGCTCTGCGCCATCGGCCTCTTCAACTACTTCAATCGCTTTAACAACGCTCTGAGGATGGAGCCGACCAAACCCGGCGAGGGTGGGCCCGGCGAAGGCGGCTGCGCGGCATGAAACTTCAACTCCCTGACGGCGACTTCCGCGCCTATCTCTTCGACTGCGACGGCACCATCGTCGATTCCATGCCGCTACACTACATCGCCTGGAAGACGGCTTTTGCGGAGTGGAATTGCCCCTTTCCCGAAGATCTTTTCTACTCGTGGGGCGGCAAGCCCACACGCGAGATCATCGCCACGCTGAATGAGATGCACGGCCTCGCAATGCCCGTTGAAGCTATAGCCGAACACAAGGAGGAACTCTACTTCGAGTTGCTCCCGCAGCTTAAGGCGATCCCGGAGGTTCTGGAGTTGATCGAGGCCGAGTATGGTTGGATTCCCTTCGCCGTGGTCTCAGGCGGCAGGAGGATTTCTGTCACCAGGGCTCTCAGCGCGCTGCACCTGATGGACAAGTTCGAGACCATCGTCGGCTCAGAGGATTACGTCAACAGCAAGCCGGCCCCGGATGCATTTCTGGTCGCCGCCGAACGGCTCGGCGTGGCGCCCACCGATTGCCTGGCCTTCGAAGATACGGAACTGGGCATTGCAGCGGCAACCGCCGCGGGCATGGCTACTGTTAAAGTTGCCGCACCCTGGGAGAGAATCGGAGATCGAGCGCGAGCCGTGGGAACCAGAGCGCTCGGTGGAACGTAGAAGCCCGCAGGAGAGAGCGAAAGTGGCCGAGGCTGGTTCTGTGTCTATCGGAAGAGAGCAAGGCCTGCAGCCACCCGACGGCGAGCGCAGGAGCGAATGGGCGATTCTGTTCGGCATCGCCACCGCAGTCACGCTCGTTCATCTGGCCACCAACGGCCGCTACGGCTTCCACCGCGACGAACTCCAGTTTCTCAGCGATGCGCGCCATCTCGACTGGGGATTCGTGGCTTATCCGCCGCTGACGCCATTTATTGAACGCATCGGTTTGGAACTCTTCGGCCTCTCGATGGTGGGTCTGCGCCTTTTTTCGGTTCTCGCGCAGGCGGCGGCCATCGTCGTTACCGGGCTGATGGCGCGGGAACTGGGCGGCGGACGGCTGGCGCAGGGCACGTCTGCTCTGGCGGTGGCGCTCTCGCCGCTACCGCTCTTCAGCGGAACGGAGTTCCAATACACCTCCTTCGATTTCCTGTGGTGGGTGCTGGTCGCGTACTTCACGATCCGCCTGCTGAAGACGGAGAACCCGCGCTGGTGGCTGGCCATTGGAGCGGCCATTGGCGTTGGCCTGATGACCAAGTACACCATCTGCTTTCTAGTGCTCGCGCTGCTCAGCGGCTTCTTGCTGACGCGTGCGCGCCGCTTGCTCCTCAGTTGGTGGTTGCTGGGCGGCGCGTCCATTGCGCTGCTGATTTTCATGCCCAACCTCGTCTGGCAAGTACACCATGCCTTCATCTCGTATCATTTCCTTCACTTCATTCACATACGCGATGTGGGGCAGGGGCGAGGCAATCAGTTTATCTTCAAGCAATTCTTTGTTTGCACGAATTTATACGCGGCGCCGCTATGGATAGGCGGGCTGCTTTGCTTGTTGCGCAGCCCGCGCTACCGTCCGCTGGCGTGGATGTTCCTGCTCCCGCTGGCGTATTTTCTGACGGTCAAGGGACTCTTCTACTATCTGGCGCCCGCGTACCCGATGCTCATCGCGATGGGCGCGGCCGAGGGCGAGCGATGGGTGGGACGGCTGTCGAAGCAGTGGCGACTTGTCGTGGAGATAGTGCTCTTCCAAGGAATTGTTGTGTCCGGTGTGTACGGCTGCGCGCTGGCATTGCCGCTTGCGTCCTCCGGCCCGCTAATGCATTTTGCGCTGGACACCAACGATGCTTTTCGCGAGGAGATTGGCTGGCCTGAACTGGTCAGAACGGTCGCCGGCATCCGCGATTCACTCACCCCCGAGCAGCAGGCAAGCATGGGCGTGCTGACGGGCAACTACGGCGAACAGGGCGCAATTGAGATGCTTGGCCCGGCCTATCACCTGCCGCCGCCTATCAGCATGACCAACTCCGCATGGCTGCGCGGCTATCCTGCACCGCCGCCGACCACATTGATCGTACTGGGATTCTCCCGCGAAGATGCCGACCACGCCTTTAGCGGCTGCCGTCTGGCCGGGCACAACGGCAACTCCGAAGGTGTGAAGAATGAAGAGAGCCAGGACCACCCTGACATTTTTGTCTGCGGCGGCCCGCGGCTCGGCTGGCCCGAATTCTGGAAGAAATACCAGAGCTTTGGATAAAAACAATGCAATGACCGCGCCGATAAGAGTTGTTATTCTGGACTTCTCCATGAGGAATTTCTATCAACGCCGCATGCTCTTCGGGTTTCTGCTCTGTGTTCTTTTGGCCGCCTCGATGGACGCACAACAGGCCTCCCCTGCAATTACGGGCGACTACGCGGGTTTGCTGGGGAATCTTCATGTAGTGCTCCATCTCCAGCAGAATGCGGCGGAAGCTTTGACGGGAACATTGGATAGCGTTTATCAGGGAGCAAAAGAGCTTTCCTGTGCGCACGTGATTCTTTCAGGCAGGCAGTTGAGTTTTGAAGTTCCCGTGGTTCATGGAAGTTACAAAGGCGAAGCCAGCGCTGACGGCAAGACGATTACCGGCACATGGAATCAGGGTTCACAGCAGCCTCTTAACTTCACGCGCCAGGCAACTGTCTCTGCGCCACGCAAGGGGATGGCCACCAGAAACACATTCGACTTCGCCGGTAACACGAGAACTTATTACACTTTTGTGCCGAGGGTTGAAGGCCCGCTGCCGCTCGTGCTTCTTTTGCATGGCTCGGGGAGGAACGGCCAAGTGATGGTTAACGCGTGGGCAGCTCTGGCAGAGAAGGAGCACTTCATCGTTGTGGCACCGGATGCGTACGATCCTGCATCCTGGCAGTTCAAAATGGACTCGCCGGAGTTCCTCCACGCCGTGGTTGATCAAGTCGAAGCCAAACACGCAGTCGATCGGAACCACATTTACCTCTTTGGACATTCCGCCGGAGCTGAGTATGCACTGATTCTTGCCATTCTTGACTCTCATTACTTTGCGGCCGTAGCGGTGCATGCCGGCGCGCTTCAGCCGGACTTCTATACATTATTTTCCTATGCCGGGCGAAGAATGCCGGTTGCCATCTGGGTTGGAGATCAGGACATATTCTTCCCGGTTAAACTGGTTTCGGAGACAAAAAAGGAGTTCGAGTCTCATGGCTATCCCATCCAGTTCGAAATCATTCCCCATCACGACCATAACTACTATGTGATCGCCGATGAGGTGAACGGTAAAGCATGGGAGTTTCTGAAGGAGGCGCGGCTACCGCAGCCGGAGGCCGCGGGACATTATTATTAGTCAGTCGGTACGCTTTTAATACACTTCCCATCCATGCGGTTCAGGGTTATAAAAGAGCGCGGCCGCGCGGTATTGTCTTTGTGGCTCATCAACATTGTTGGCCGGACAACTGCACAATCCGCGCGGACCGAGTTCGGAGTCCACCGTAATCGACAACGACACTGGCATCAGTAGAGCAGCACCGCCATCCGGAAGGCCGTGAATGCGCCTTCCTGGCTTTGCGGCGAACAACTGCCAACGGCCGCCTGATGATACTTTCCCGTAGCCAGCGCGTTCACCAGCGCCTGCGGCAGTTGGGTCAGATCCGCGTTCATCCAGCGCATCACGAAGCGGGGCTGCGTGCCTGTAGCCGCGTGCGGCATCCCGTCGTCCATCGCGCAAGCGGCGCGGGCCAGCGTCGCATCGCGCAGAACGCCCACTCCGCTGGCCTGCAACAGCGCGGCAATCGCACCCTCCTCTTGCGCCTGCGTCAACACGGGCACAACGCGCTCAAAGTCGGCTACGGCATAGAGCGTGCCGCCGCTGGCGACAATGGCCACGCCTATGTGGTCCACATCGGGGTTCAGCATATTGGAGCGGTGATGCGGCGAGTGCATCCATGCATTGTGAATCGTGGCCGGATCGGGGCCAACCGCCACGTTCTCCTCGACCAGGCTGAAGTGCGCGCCGGCCTGTTTAGCGCGCTCGCTCACATCCGGCTCGCCCACATACTGATGCGAGATTGACCTATCGGCGGCCATGCGCAGGCAGTGCTGGCGGGCAGCCGTGGCCAATGCCGTGTCCCACCGGAGCGGCGCGGCTCCGGACTGAGTACGCGCCTGATTGGCCAGCTGAAGAAGCTGCCACGCCTCCGCCTGAATTGCGTGCGAGCTTTCTGCCTGCGAAGAGCGCGCCGCCTGCGCCCAAACTATGGGCGTTACCAGCGCCAAAGACAAAACCAAACCCTGCCGCCAAACGTTCATAATTGATTAAACCCCGCTTCAGTGGCTCTGTCGCGGTATTCTTACTGAGCCGATGGATTTTTTCTCCGCCAACACGATTCCTGCCCTCCGCAACCGAGTGCGCCGCCAGCCACTGGCCATGGCGGGCGTGCTGCTGCTGGCGGCCTTTGTGCTGGGCGGGTTGAGCGCGCCCTGGATAGCGCCCGCAAATCCCGCTGCCATCGACCTCGTGCATCGCCTCGAAGGCCCATCCGTCGCTCATTGGGCCGGAACCGACGAACTGGGCCGCGACACGCTCTCGCGCCTGCTCTACGGCGCGCGCCTCTCGCTGGCCGTCTCCGTCACCGTAGTCGCCATCTCACTAGCACTGGGCCTTGCCGTCGGCGGCCTCGCCGGCTACCTGGGAGGCTGGATCGACATCGCTCTCACCACCTTTGCGATGAACACTTTTCTGGCGCTGCCCGGCATCCTGCTGGCCATCGCCTTCGCCGCCTTCCTGGGCCCCGGCTTCTCCAACCTGGTGTTGGCTCTGGCCATCGGCGGCTGGGCCGGCTACGCCCGCCTGGTGCGCGCGCAGGTGATGTCCGTGCGCGACCGTGAATACGTGGACGCGGCGCGCGCGCTGGGCGCGGGTGGGATGCGCATCTTCTTCCGCCACATTCTGCCGAATATCGTGCAGCCAATTCTGGTGCAAGCCGCCATCGGCATGGCCGGCGTGATTCTGGCCGAGGCCACGCTCTCCTTTCTCGGCCTGGGCATTCCCGCCCCCGCGCCCAGTTGGGGAGCGATGCTGAACGACGCGCGGCTGCACTTGTTCGACTCGCCCCACATGGTGCTCTTTCCCGCCGCCGCTGTGGCCGGCGCAGTGCTGGGCTTCAATTTCATAGGCGACGCGCTGCGCGACCAGCTTGACCCGCGCACACGGTTGGAGATGGGACTATAGATGAAGATCGGCGTAGTCAGCGACACCCACGGCCTCTTCCGCCCTGAGATCAAGCGCGCTCTTAAGGGCGTCGAGCGCATTCTACATCTGGGCGACGTGGGCGACATATCAGTGCTTAAAGAACTGGGCAAGATTGCGCCGGTCACGGCGGTGCGCGGCAACGTGGACCGCGAAGGCCCGGCGAGCGAGCTGCCGGAGACTGAAGTCGTGCTCATCGCGGACCGCTATGTTTATATGCTGCACGACCTGAAACTGCTACACCTGGACCCGGCGGCGGGCAAGTTTGCCGCCGTGCTTTTCGGCCACACGCATGTGCCCAACTACGACCACCGCAAGGGCGTACTCTACTTCAATCCCGGCTCCTGCGGCCCCCGCCGCTTCAAGCTGCCGGTGACTGTGGGAGTACTCAAGGTGAACAAGGACGGCGAGTTCAAAGCCAGGATTATTCCGCTTGATGTGTAACGATTCCAGCCGCGGCGTCACTATCAAACGATGCAGGATTCAGGCTTGCTTGCCCCTTCAAGCCGGTCGACGAAGCTGACTCCGGCAGCGTGAAAATTGACTTGCCATCTCTCTTCAAAATGGAGATAATCGGTCCAAAATTTGTTGCCGTTTTCCCTGTATTTGAACGGCGCAGGGTGATTTCGTGCAACGTGCAAGTCGAACCTCCCCTCCCTCTCTTCCCCTGCGAGCAAGCACATCAGGGTTAGATTGGACTTCCCCTACGCAAGACCAAACCCGCAGTATTGGAGAGTCAACATGACCCAGATTCGAAGCACGTGGACTCTGTCCACTCCTCCACCATTGACCGGCCTGCTTACGGCGGCCGAATGGTCTGCAGCCGCAACCATGGCCATCCCGCGCGGAACGCTGTTGGCCCAGAACGATTCGACCCACCTTTATATCGGTCTCGACCTGACGGCGGAGACCGGCACACCCAACCCGAACGATTACTTCTGGTTTTACGTGGACATCAACAACAATGGGGTTATCGATCCCTATCGCGACAAGATGTTCTCCAATTGGCCGGGCCAGCCGAATCGGCTGATGATGTCCTACCTGACCGGACCTAACTCTGACACAGGCGCAGCGGCCAGCCAATCAATCCCGTCGCAACTGCACAGCGGCTTTGGTCCGTCGCTGAACTCGACCACCGCTCACCGGCAGTGGCAGATCGCCTTCGCGCTCTCGGATCTAGGCATTGACCCCATCGATCCTGCCGGCCCCTCTCCGGTTGTCGATTTCGGATTGGTCATCGGTGTTGTAGGTGGCGTCATGGCCGAGCTGCCTCCCAACACGCCGGGGAACTTTTCCGATCTGAACTCAATCGTGCTGGCCTGCACGCCCAGCTTAGCGGCCTCCGGTGTGGTTGGCCCGGTGATCGCGGCAGTAGGCTTGGTTGGCGTGGGCGATATCGCAACCGACGGCTACTGCACGATCACGATGCCCTACTACCTGAACCCCGATCACGCGTCCTTTTGCGGCACGCTGAACCTGGTCGGCAACGTCGCCACTTTGACCAACTTGTATGGCAATGGCGCGCGCAAGTACCAGGTCAGCCACCGCTATGGCGCCACCGCAGCCGCGGCCGCCGCCGCCCCAGCCAGCCTGATCCTGCAATCCTGGGCGAATTTCCAGATTGTGGGCGTCAACGATGTCTGGCAATCCTTTGGCCCGGACGCGAGCGGCTATTATCCGATGGTCGATCCCACCCTTGCCTACACCATCCCGAACCTACTCTTCCAGTGGACGACATCGGCGGAGCCCGACGGCGTGCATCAATTCCAGATCAGCTTCTTCGACGCCACGAATCACCCAGTCGCGCTGCCCACGGGCGTTGCGCCGCAGTGGTTGACGCTGGCGCTGGACAACCAGCCGCCAACCGTCGACCTGATCAATGTGCTGCATGGTGGCGCTCCGGTTGCGCCGTGCGCGCAGGTCAATCTGACATCGGCGACCGATGGCGTGCAACTACAGTTCGAAGCATACGATCCGGAAGGCGATCTTCTCGCCGTATCGTTGATTGCGGAGTGGGGTCATGGGAATAGCACACCCTATCCGTACATCTTCAATGACACTTACGCCGCTCATGCCAACCCCGCGCACAATTGGCAGGGTTATCAGACCAATACCCAGCCAACCCCCGGCGTTTGGGTTCCTCCTGTCACCTGCGCCTATCTCTTCCAGGTCACGGCCACTACCCGCTCCACCAACGGGTATAGCTACCCAGTCATCTCCGCCAGCGATTTCCAGACGGTGACGATCATCAAGCCCTGAGCAAGCCGCATACACCGCTCTCCAGCCGCCGTTCGAGAAAGTCTAGGGCGCGGCTGGGAGCGGGGATACACTGTCCGGATTCCTGCCTACACTCTGACAAGGGCCGCTCCTGTTAAATTATTTCGCATGATGGAACGGCAGATCACTCTCTTTAGACTACCTTTATATATTGCATGCTTTAATCAAGAATCAGGTCGGTACTTCCATCCTCGCGATGTTAACCCACTTAGAATCTCAATTCTGAGGTCTTGAGAATGATTGTGAGATCGATCCTATGTAAGTCGTTATTCGCCTGTACGCTTCTCGCAGTTCCAGTACATGAATTGGCCGCACAGATGCCGGCATCAGAGCCTCATCAAGCCATGGCTATGTCCGGCACCTCCAATGATCTGTTCGTGATGCCAGGGTCGGACTTCGATCGGCCAGGACTGGTTCCCAGGGCTAACCTCAATATCGGCATCGGACATACCTTCGGATTCTTGAAGAAGGACCCCATCGGCGATGAATTGACGTTTGCTTATACCTACGAAAATGCCGGAAGCCACGGATTCTTCCACACTAACTTCGGATCACATACGGAAGCATTGGGCGTGATGAAGAACTTCGGATTGCCTAAGATAAAAACAGTTTCCGGATACACCATGGTCCAGGCTGGATTGACCAGCATGACAGGAAACGCGCACATAGAAAACCGATTCTACGACGGCGAGGCGATGGGCGCGATGATCCACTTCAACGATCATAATTCCATCTGGATTCAGGATTGTTACAACAAAATTCCCACCGTTCCCTGGTACACAACTGCCAGCATCGGGTACACGTGGAGTTGGTAAGGCTTCAAGCAACGAACACGGAGCTTATCCGCGCATCCGCGGATTTACCCAGCGATAGACCACGTCGGTCAGCAGGTTGACAAGCACGTATGTCAACCCAATTGACAGCAGGCAGCCCTGCACTAAAGCATAGTCGCGATTGGAGATAGCGCTGACCGTGAGGCGGCCAAGGCCGGGCCAGCTGAAGATGGTTTCGGTGACAATCGCGCCTGCCAGCAGCGCGCCGAATTGCAAGCCGACGACGGTGATGATGGGGACCAGCGCGTTGGGCAAGGCATGGCGGCAGACGACGGCTGTCTCGCTCAAGCCTTTGGCTCTGGCTGTCCGAATGTAATCCTGGCCCAGCTCTTCCAGCATGGCTGTGCGCACCATGCGGGTGAGAATTGCGGCCAGGGATGCGCCCATCGCAATCGAAGGCAGCACAAGATAACGCCAATCGATTGAGGCGCTTCCGCCGGAGTTCGCGCCGGAGACCGGGAGCCAGCCGAGGCTGATGGAGAAGACCAGAATCAGCACCGGACCCAGCGCCAGGCCGGGGACGGAGAGGCCGAAGAGGCTGACGACCGAGAACAGTTGGTCGAGCCATCGGCCACGATTGACGGCGGCCAGGATGCCGGCGGGCAGAGCCAGAAGCAGCCCTAACCCCAATGCCGTCAACGTCAGAGCCAGCGTATAGGGGTAGCGGGCGGCGATCAGGTGGGAGACTGTGTCGTGCAGGCGAATCGAGTTGCCCAGATCGCCGTGGAGGATGCCGGACCAGTAGCGCAGGTACTGCTGATGGAGGGGCAGGTCGAGGAAGTACTGATGGCGCAAAGTCGCTGTGTCGGTTGGAGTTGCGCCCTCGCCGAGCATCTGCTGGATGGGGTCGCCGGGAACCAGGTGGATGAGCAGAAAGACCAGCGAGACCACCAGCCATACGACAGGAAGGGTGAGCGCGAGGCGAGTGAGAATCTGCTTCATGGGCTGGTACAACGATAAACCAGAGGGCGGTGGTTATTAGGCGGGCTTGTGGCTCCAAGCAGAATGTTGGAATTCAGGAGCAGAGGTCAGGGCCATATAGATAGTGCGCCAGCGCGCAGAGGAAGCCAATAAAAGAAGCCGCCCTGGGATGGGGCGGCTTCGTGGAATGACTTGGAGGCTTCCGTTGTGAGCTCCTCCCCTGTTCGGGAGGCTATCTGGGCAGCGGCCAATCAGCGTTCACAATGTTGGCGGCGTTGGCGGTGCCGATCCCAGAGGTAAAATCCCATCCAACACCGGCGTCGTATGCCGGCCATGGAGCGAAGTCGGAGGTGGAGAGGATCCCGTAGGCGCCGCCATCGATATAGCAGTCGATCGGGATCGACAGAGGATGCTTCCCGCCGGTTACGAAATCCTGGCAGGCTCCCACATTGTCACCTTGAGTCACGTCATTGAAGAGGCAGTCTGCCCCGATCGTGTTTCCGAGGGAGGAGTTGCAGGAGGCGTTGCCGAATCTGCCGTACTCGGTAGCGGCGAGCTTGTAGAGGACGGTGTTGGAGTTACCCCAGCTTTGCCGGGTTCTCTGGTTGACGAGCGCCTGAATGCCGGCCCAGATGGGGCTGGAGATCGAGGTGCCGCCGAAGCCGGGCCAGGTGGAGGGATCGCCGGAGCAGGGCGTGAAGCCGGAGCCGCCGGTGGGGTCGGAGATGCAAACGGCGTAGTAGACGCCCCAGAATCCGTTCGAGGCAAAGAGAGAGACATCGGGGATGTCGCGCACGCCATCCGGCGGGACGCCGACCAGTTTCTGCCAGTAGGGCTTTTCATAGCCGGCGCAGCTTCCGCTGACGATTCCGGTTGCACGGGGATCACCCGTGGCGCAGCCGCTGGGACCGCCACTGCCGCCAACCGCATTCAGCAGTACGCCTTCGTCGGCCTCCGCCTGAGTGATGAAGTCCAGATAGTTGTTACATACGCTGTCTGGCCCATCGGTGGTAAAAGGAGGGCCGATGGCCGAGACCAAAAGGCTGCCGGCGCAGGAATCGTTCCAGGGAATCTCCGGAATGTAAGAGAGAGCCGACTGGAAGTCAGGACCGTTGGCCGAGTTGAAGTAAGTGCCGGGCGTACCGAGGGGAAGGTACCCGAAGTCGGTGCCGCCTACGGAAATGTTATAGGGAGTGGAGGTGAATCCGCTGACGCCGATGCCGTAGGTGGATACATTGCCTCCAGCCGAACTGGACGCGTCCTCATCGCCGGAGGAGACGAAGACGGAGACGCCCTCAGCGGCAGCGGCCTGGTAGAGGTTGTAGATGTAGCGGTTTTCAGCAGCTCCGTTGAGAGCCTCGGCTTCACCATAACTGATGCTGACGACGGTGGGCGGATTTCTTTCCTGAAGCAGGTTGGCCAGGGCGAAGAAGCCGCCGAACTGGGTCACGGTATCCGCGCAGGCGGCGTTGACGATGGCGGCGTTGGGCGCGGCGGCCGAAGCCCACTCGATATCGATGGCGGCTTCTACGTCGTCCCCGGCATTATCGCCAGTCCCGCCGATCAGCCCGACCCCGGGGTTGGCGCACGGGCTTGCACCCCTGGGATTGACCTGGGTGAGGGTGCCATGGGGATAGGCGGCGGTGAGGCCGAGGACCTTACGAAAGGCTGCCCAGTCGCTCACGCTGTACTGATTGGTATCTTCGATGAGGACGATGGTCTGTCCAGTGCCGGTAATACCCGCCTTGAAGAGAGGATTGAAGTTGTAGATGGTGGCGAGGTCGGCTGCCCCAAGGTAGGCGACGAAGCCGCCTGTCGCAACGCCTTTCTTTCCGGCGGCGTGGCTGGCGGGGCGGCGCAGGTTCAAAGCGTGAGGCTTAAAGTCGTTCAGCTTGGCAATGCCGGCAACGACGGGAGCCAGCGCGGCCGGTATCTCCGGATCGTTGAAGTTGGCCAAATGCGTTTTGCCGTTGACCAACAGATTGTGAAGAGGAGCGTGGAATGCCGCGCTCACCTGCCCCGCGGTACCTGAAAAATCGAGGACTGTTTGATCGGGAGAGACGGAGTTTACGGTAAAGCCCTGCGAGGTAAGCCAATCCTTGATGGTGGCGATGTCCTGGGGCGCGGGACCGAAGCGGACGCCGATCTGCGCGTTGCTGAGCCACTGGTGATAGCTGGAAGACACTGGATCCTGGAGATCGGCGATGAATTGAGTGAATGCAGCCTCCTGCGCAGGGGAGCGTCTGAGCACGAGTTGCAAGTCATTGAGCGGCGTGCCGGCGTCTACAACACCTCGGTCGTTGGCGGCAATTGCCTCCGGGCGCGTATTTCCGGCCAATGTGACCCATTGATTGTCATCGACGTTCCTGATAATCAAAGGGGTTTGGGCCTGGGCGTGCGCAATCGCCGCCAGACCGAGAGCAAAGGTCATCGACGACAGCGCGCAGACGGATGTCAGTGGGGAGAGTTTCATGTGATTTTACTCCTGAAGGGGAATGCTCCTAGAGTTTTGCCAGTTTATAACACTGAAGTTGCACTTGGAAAGCCGAAAAGAAGGCGCACAGAGTCGATCGATTGGGGGATTGGCGTTGGTCCATTCCGGCAGATCGACAAAGCTCCGGCGGATCGGCTAAACGATTGTGCAATTCAAGAAGCAGGCATGGAGATCAAGCAATAAGTAAACCATACGGAATTTGAGCGAGTCCTAACTATGCGCCTCCTCGCCTACCGTCTCGACGCGGATTTTGGCGATGCGGCGGTTGTCCATTTCTACGACCGTCAGGCGGCGGCCATCGTAGTCCACGCTCTCGCCGACTTGAGGGATGTGGCCGAGGCGCATCAGGAAAAAACCGGCGAGGGTTTCCACGCCGCCGTCGCGGGGTAGGTCCCATTGCATCTGGGTTTCCAGGTCGCGCAGGTTGACGCCGCCATCCATCAGCAGTGCGCCGCTCGATGTGGTGAGGACGGGGAGCGCTGGCGAGTCAAACTCGTCTTCCAGTTCGCCGGTGAGTTGCTCGATGGCGTCCTCGGCGGTGACCAGACCGACCGTGGAGCCGTACTCGTCGACGACAATGGCCATCTGGCGTCGGCGCTGCTGGAGGTCGCGGATCAGATCAAGGACGCTCTTGGTCTCGGGGACAACCAGCACGTCGCGCATGATCTGGCGGAGATTGAGTTCCAGACCTTGCCGGTCGGGCAGGATTCCCGAAGTGCTTCCCTCAGGGGCTAATGCCCGCGTTAGTTTTGCAGCACCTACGGCACGACTAAAGTCGTGCCCTTTCAAAGCCTGAGAATTGTCCGCGGCTTGATCGACGGTGTGCCGATGCATGGTTGAACGATAAAAGATCAGCCGGGCCAGGTCTTTGGAGTAGACGACGCCGACGATGTGCTCGGGGCCGCGGGTTTCATCGTAGACGGGAACGCGGGAGTGGAGGCGCTCGATAACCTGGGCGCTGGCCGCTTCGATGGGCAGATTCGAAGGCAGGGAAAAGATCTTCTGGCGCGGGGTCATGATCTCGCGGACGGGCACATCATCCAGTTCGAGGGCGCGGTGGATGAGCGTCTCCTGGAAGGCGGGCAGGACGCCCATGCGGCGGGCGGCGGTGGCGATCAGCTTGAGCTCCTCGGGGGAGTGGACCTGAGCGCGCTCGGTCATGGGAATGTCGAAGCCGCGCAGGATGACGGCGGCCGAGCCTTTGAGAAGGCGTACGGCGGGGCGGGCCAGCGCCATGAAGATCAGCATAGGCGGGGCGACAGCGACGGCGAGGGCTTCGGCGCGGCGCAGGGCGAGGGATTTGGGCACCAGTTCGCCGACCACCACGTGGAAGTATGTGATGAGGGCGAAGCCGAGGGCGACGGCGGCGACGGCGGTTATGTGGGCATATGCGAGGGCGTGGGCCGGGGGCTGGGGCAGAGCGTCGATCCAATTGAGAAAGATGGAGGCGGCCAGCGGTTCGCCGATCCAGCCCAGAGCCAGCGAGCAGAGAGTAACGCCGAGCTGCACGGCGGGGAGAAAGTCGTCGAGGTCGCGCTGCAGGCGGCGGACGGCGCGCGCACCGGGATCGCCGGCGGCGAGCATCTGCTCGATGCGGGTGTCGCGGATGGAGACCAGGGCGAACTCGGCGGCCACAAAGAATGCGTTGGCCAGAATGAGCAGGCCCACGGCGACGAATTCAAGCAGAGAGAGACCGTGCATCCCGCTGTGAGGATAGCACTTCGGCGGGGCAGCTAGTCAGAGGAGCTAGCGGAGTTAGCGGTGACAGCGGAGTTAGCAGAGCTCAATCGTTCAGCAACCGGTTGACCTCGGCGTGGAGGCGCTCGGTGATAGCTGCTTCTGATTCCTCTGGCACAAAGCGAATGGGCTGCCCGACGTGGACCTCGATACTGCCGGAGCGGAACCAGCGCCGGCGCCCTGCCTTCAGTTCGCCCAGCCCGCGCAGACCCACCGGCAGCACACGGGTTCCCGACTGCTTTACCAGTAGGCCGATTCCGCCACGGAAGCGCGCCAGAGAGCCCTCGGCCGAGCGTGTGCCCTCGGGGAAGACCAGCACGTTGTATCCGCGGTCCAGCGCCGCACCGGCGTGGGCAAAGCTGCGCTGGAAGTTGCGCCGTCGCGGCAAGGGGAAGACGTTGAAGAGCGCCGTCAGCAGCAGCCAGATCAGCGGGCCGGGCAGATAAAAATCCAGTTGCCCAGGTGGGCGATCCGGATTCTGCAAGTGCCGGTAATCCTCGAGCATATCGCCGGCCATCGCCATAGCGATCCGCCGCCGGAGCGGACCCGGCAGAGCGTACAGAAGCAGCGGCCCGTCGTAAGCGGTTACGTGGTTGGCGACGATCAGTAGCGGCTCGGAGTCCGCCGGCAACTGGGGCGAGACGACGCGCGGTGCGGCGAGCAGCGAGACCAGCGGCCGGACAACGGCTTCGATGAAGGCCACGCGCAACCATTGAAAAGGGGCGAGCCACGGCCAGCGCGGGTAGAGGCAGTGTTCGGGCTCATTCACAGTTTGACTGGCAGCGGAAGCCATCGGGATTTCAGATAAGGTTGGCGAGCAATCTTCCTCCGGGGCTAAAGCGCGTGCTGGTTTGGTTGGTATCTCACGAGGGTTGAACCCCTCGCCTCCCTCCGAGCCGCCTTGATTCGAAACAGCGATAGTACCGTCGGAATTCACTCCTGGCGCTCTTTGGCTGGTTTGTTCGTCGTTTATCGCCTCGTTGGACTCACCGGCTATGAGGCTGCGCAGCTCGCCGAGCGTGCGCGCCTCTTCCAGCAGCTCGCCCTGCGGCGCAATCCCAAGCCGTTCTTCCAGAGCCGCCGCCAGTTGCACGCGGCCCAGGCTGTCCAGTTGCAAATCCTCGCTAAGACGCAGCTCGTCACCGACGCCGCGGGGCGCTTCGCCGGAGATTTCAGCGATCAGCTTGAGCAGCCAGTCCGACGAGGCCCCAAAGGCGCCTCCACCAACAGCAGCGGCCTCGCCGTTACGTGCCGTGTCCTGGATTCCGGCCAGCCACGCCGAGACTGCCTTGCGCCTGACCTTGCCGGTCGAGGTTCGCGGCAGGTCCGGCTCCGGCCACAGCACCCAACGGCGCAACTGCTGAAACTCCGCAAGCCTCTGGTTGGCATGCTCGATGGCTGCGGCCGCCCCATCGCCTTGGCCGCGCATGGCCAGCACCGCGCAGGGCTCCGGCCCGGAGGGCGTCTCCATCGCCACCACCGCGCAGGCGTTCACGCCCGGCTCCTGCTCGATGGCCGCTTCCAGATCTTCCGGGTGCAGGTTCATCCCCGCAGCGGTCACGATCACCTCGCTCTTGCGCCCCAGGAAGCGCAGATCGCCGCCCGCAACGCTCTCGGCCAAGTCGCCGGTGGCCAGCCACTCCTCCGTGCGCGGCTGCATGGCTCCGCCGGACCAGGTTGCGTGCGAGATCGACTCACCGCGCACCAGCACTTCGCCATCCGGCCCCAGCTTCACCTCGCGTCCCGGCATTGGCCTGCCGATGGTACCGTGGGCGACATGGAAGGGGTGATTGAGCGTAATCAGCGCCGAAGTCTCCGTCATTCCGTAGCCCTGCACCACCACCAGCCCCAGCGCGTTCCAAAACTGCTCCAGCGGTTCCGGCAGAGCGCCGCCGCCAGAGATCACTGCCCAGAACTTCAGGCCGAAGGCGCTGTGCACATCGCGGAAGCGCCACCAGCGCCGCGGCACGCCCATCTTCTTCTGAGATACGGCCACGCGCTCCGCCAGGCCGGGCAGAGTGGCTTCCAGATGCGTCTTGAGCAGTGCCATCACGCGCGGCACCGCGGCCAGCACGCTGATGCGCTCGCGCTTGATGGTCTCGACGAGCCGCGAGGCCACCAGACGGCTCTCGAAGTGAACCTGTGCGGTAAAGATCGGTGGCACCCAGAAGCCCATCGTCTGCCCGAAGACGTGGCTCAAAGGCAGCGTGTCGAAGATGCGCAATGGATGCGCCAGCAGCCGTTCCCAGCGCATATAGGGCTGCGCTCCCGCCTCGATGGGCTCCACGCTGGCCAGTACGTTGCCGTGAGTCAGCACCACGCCCTTGGGGTCGCCGGTGGTGCCGGAGGTGAAGAGAATTTGCAGCGGAGTCTGGCGCGAAAGCCCCGCAATGGGACCGGCCTCTTCCGAGGGGAGCGCGCTGAGCCAGCCGTCAAAAGCGAGGCACGGCCATTCCGAGGGCAATTGATGAAGCAGCAGCGCATCGCCGACGGCTAGTTTGGGGCGCACATCGGCGGCCACGCGCTGGGCAAACTCAGCGCTCCCGTATGCGTCCAGCGGCACCGCCAGCACGCCGCGCAGCAGGCAGCCATGGAAGGCGGCGATCCACTCGGCGCTGTTTTCCCCCCACAACAGAACCCGGTCGCCCGAACCGATCCCGCGCTGGGCCAGAAGCGCGGCAAAGCGCCCAGCCAGCCGTGCCAGCTCGACGTAGGTGGTGGTCCGCCGCCGGTTGCCCTGGAAGCGAACGACCGCAATTTGGCGGCCGTAGCGGCGGAAATCGTCGAGCAGTGTAGCCAGGTGGTCGCGCATAAAGCTCCGGCAAAGTTATGGTAAGCGATCAGGCTCGGTCTGTGTCTGCGCCGCCCGCATCCCCCGCCAAGTAAAATAGACGTATGGGATTTGCAAGCGTGAAGAAGATTGCCGAGGCGGATTTTCCCACCCGCTGGGGAGCCTTCCGCATTCTGGGCTTCGAGGGCGTGCTGACCGCGCCGCGCCCCGGCGGCGAGGCTGACGCAACGCCGGAACGGAATGGGGATGGCAGCGCGTCCAATGGGGCAAGCTACGAGATCAAGAGCGGCGAGGTGGAGGGGCTGGTAGCGCTGGTGATGGGCGACGTTCACTCCGCGCCGCCACTGGTGCGCATCCACTCGCAGTGCCTGACCGGGGATGTTTTTGGCTCGCTGCGCTGCGATTGCCGGCTGCAACTGGAGCAGGCCATGCGGCAGATTGCCGCCGAGGGCGCGGGCATTCTGCTCTACGAACAGCAGGAGGGGCGCGGCATCGGCCTGATGGCCAAGCTGCGCGCTTATGAGTTGCAGGACCAGGGCATGGATACGGTGGAGGCCAACGTCGAGCTGGGCTTTGCCGCCGACTGCCGCGCCTATGAACTGCCCGCCGAGGTGCTCAAGCTGATGGGCGTGAAGGCGGTCCGCCTCATCACCAACAACCCGGAGAAGGTGGCGGCGCTGGAGACTGCCGGAATCGCGGTGGTGGAGCGCGTGTCGGCTGAGGTCGAGCCGCAGGAGAGCTTCGCCGACTATGTGCGCACCAAGCAGGAGAAGATGGGGCACATCGCGGATGCCGTTGTTGGCGAAGATCAATCCGAGTAGGCGACCTGACCACTCCGCACAACAGAGTTATCGTGCAACTCCAGCCCCACCATGGATTTCGAAGCGGTCCACGTAATCGTGCAAGAGCTTCCAATGGTCCTTGCTGAATTGCGGGTACTCTTGCGCTGTGTTCTGGTCGGCCCAATGGAAGAGCACCCAGCACTCCAGCATGCCGGCCTTATCCACTTCAATCAGGTCGCGGAAATCATTGGCGGTCTTCCCCTGTTTTTCCGCTTTAGAAGCCGCCTCTAACGCGGTGGCGTGGAGTGCCTTGGACTCCTCGATCAGCGAGCGCCGCGCCTTCGCCTCCCCAGGATAGTCCTCGCGAAATGTCCCAATGGGGCTTTTCTTCGCGTTCGTTTCGTAAGCGAATTTATCCACGACGTAGGTGGCCCATGGAGTTCTGGTTGCAGGATCTTGGCCCATCGCAGTTAGCATCTCCACCGGGCCACTCGGCGGCTTGATCTGAGGAGGTGCGAGAACGGCTCCTTGCGCCTCCGCCCATTTCGCGAGACCTTGCCTTCCCTGCGGATCGTATGGGTTGGCGACAATGGCATCGATATACTTCACCTTCGCTCCGTCCGAGTCGTGAGCAATTCTTGCGATCGCGTCCCCCCAACGCAAGTAGGCCTTTGCTTGATTTGGCTCGTTCTGGATGGCTTTCTTGTACCAGTGCGTTGCCGTAGGTAAATCGCCCAGGAATTGCGCCGCATCGCCTGCGAAAAGTGCCGGCTCGTAAATCTTCGGCTCAAGTTCCGCTGCGGTTCCGTAGCGACGGAGCGCTTCTTTGAAATCGTGCCTCCCAAAGTATGGCTCTCCCGATCGCCATATTGCCTTTGCCAGCGTCTCGCCCTTCTCATTGTTCATCTGGCTCAAATCGAATGTAGCGATCACCTGCGCTGCATCATCCTGACTGCCCAGAACAACTGCTGTCTTTGCTTCTGCCACTATCCGATCAAGAAGCGCGCTACGCGCTGGACTAGATTCCATCCCCGCCGATTGTGCATGGAGACAAACGGCGAGACGCTCAGCGTAGAGAGGCTCCTTGGGATTGGTCCTTGCCAACTCCTCATAGAGCGGAAGCGCATCCAGTCGATTGCCGCTTTGATAGAGAGCTTCTGCTTTTGCTGCTTCGTCTCCCTGTGCGAGCGCAGAAGATGCGACTAGACACATACCGAGGGCAACGATCCATCGCCTCATAGTATCCCTTTCACATTGCAACCTCTGGCTCACCCGGCGCTCTTCACCCGCACCACGGTGATCTTGGCGAAGCCCTCCTCGAAGACCGGCGGCTTGAGCTTTTCGGCCATCTTGCGCATCACGTCCTCGCTGACTGAGCGGTCGCGCTTGCTGTTGCGCTCCAGGCAGACCTCCAGCGGCACGTCGAAGAAGACTGCCTGCACCTCGTAGCCGAAGCTCTTGGCCATCTTGATCCACTGGCTGCGCTCATGGCTGCTGAGGTTGGTGGCGTCCACGTAGTTCAAGGGCATCTTGGCGATCAGCCGGGCGCGCAGAAGCGACCGCAGCGTGGAAAAGACCAGGCCCTGATAGCGCTGCTCCTCGACATCGTCGAAGAGAATATTGCGCAGCAGATCGCTGCTGAGCGGAGTGACGCCGCGCCGCCGGAACCAGGTGGTTTTGCCGGAGCCGGGCAAACCGATGGCCAGCACCACGAAGCCTTTGGGTGCCAGGGGCGAGCGCTCGGCTGCCTCCGGCTCCTGAGGAATCGCGGAGGAGATCTCCGGCTGGGTCTCCAGTTCCAGGCGCCCGGAGCCGGCCGGTTCATTCCACTCCGGCCTGGGGCGCTGCGGTTTGGCGGGCGCGTCGGGCCTTGGCTGCCGTTCCTGCCGGGCGGGGCGCGCCTCCGTCTGCAACTGCACGGAAGGGGCTGGCTGACGCCGGGCTTCCGCCGGCCGCGACGCACGCGCCGGCTGGGCATCCTCAGGATAGAGAGGAACCAGGGGACGCAGTTGATTCGATGGGAGTTCCTGGCCGATTTTGCCGGTGGATTCGGAGGTATTGGGATTGTGCCTGGACCGTCTGCTCATGAGCCCTTCTATGTAACTTTCTGTTACCGGGATACCACAGTTGCCACAGGTGCGGCAAATAGTGTGCACTGCGTCACATACCATCCTCTATCGGGAAAGGCATACTGTGGATGCGAGAGCTTCCGCAAAAAACGGGGCGAAACGCGTATGGATTTCGTCTTCGGGTCCCTGCAATGTTACGATCATGAGTTTGGTGGAATTGACCGCCGGGCGGTTTTCAGCCGCCGGAATCGAAGAAGCCACTCGAAAAATCCTCAACAAGCTCAAAAACCATAGCCGCACCGGCTACGAAGGAGAACACAGATATGGCAGTTAAGGTTGGCATCAACGGCTTCGGCCGGATTGGCCGCAACGTTTTACGCGCCGCGCTAGGCAACCCGGAGATTGATTTTGTCGCCGTCAACGACTTGACCAGCCCGGCGACGCTGGCGCACCTGCTCAAGTACGACTCGATCCTGGGCAACCTGAAGAACGAGATCACGGCGGGCGAAGATTTCATCTCCGTGGACGGCAAGAAGATCAAGGTCTGGGCCGAGCGCGACCCCGCCAAGCTGGACTGGGCATCCGTCGGCGCGCAGATCGTCATCGAGTCCACCGGCCACTTTACCGATGGGGCCAAGGCGAAGGCGCACCTGGGCGCGACGGTCAAGAAGGTCATCATTTCCGCGCCGGCATCGAACGAAGACATGACCATCGTGCTGGGCGTCAATCAGGACAAGTACGACGCGGCCAAGCACAACATTCTCTCCAACGCCAGTTGCACCACCAACTGCCTGGCGCCGGTGGTCAAGGTGATCCTGGCCCAATGCGGCATTGTCAGCGGCATCATGACCACCATCCACAGCTACACCAACGACCAGGTTATCCTGGACTTCCCGCACAAGGATCTGCGCCGCGCCCGCGCCGCCGCGCTGAGCATGATTCCCACCTCGACCGGCGCCGCCAAGGCTCTCAAGCTGGTTATTCCCGAGACCGCCGGCAAGCTGGACGGCTTCGCCATCCGCGTTCCCACGCCCAACGTCTCCATCGTCGACCTGACCTTCATCAGCGAGAAGCCGACGACGGCCGAGGCGCTGAACGCGGCCTTCACGGCTGCTTCCAAGGGCGAACTGAAGGGAATTCTGGGCGTTGACTCCAACTTGCTGGTCAGCAGCGACTTCAAGGGCTGCGCGCTTTCTTCGATCGTGGACGCGCCGTTGACCAAGGTGGTTGGCCAGAGCGTCAAGGTGCTGAGCTGGTACGACAACGAGTGGGGCTACTCCAGCCGCGTCGTCGACCTGATCGGCTTCCTGGCTGAGAAGGGACTGTAAGCAGTTGACAGTTGTAAGTTCTCAGTTGTCAGTTGTTCGATAACTGGCCACTGATTCTTGGCCGTTAAATTAGGGTGACCCACCCTCGCCGCGTCTTTCTTCTTGCGGCTAGGGTGGGATCCCAGGTAACACATTGATATACACATGAGAAAAAACATTCCTGGCACCTCACCGTACGAACCCATCATCGGCTTCTCGCGCGCCGTGCGCGTGGGGAATACCGTTCACCTATCCGGAACCGGTCCGGTGGGCGCGGGCGATCTGGATGCAGCCGGACAGACCCGCCGGATATTCGAGATCGCAGCGGCGGCATTAGCCGAGGCCGGCGCTTCCTTCAAGGACGTCGTCCGCACTAGAATCTATCTGGCACATGCCGAGGACTGGGAGGCCGTGGGGCGCGTTCATGGCGAGTTCTTCGGCAAGATTCGCCCCGCTTCCACCATGATCGTCGCTGCGTTGCTCAATCCGAAGTGGTGCGCGGAGATCGAGATGGAAGCCGTGGTATCCGACGGGACTCCAGCTTCACTTAACTTTTCCAACTCCAGCTTTCAAACACACGTAAAATAACATCACACATAAGGAAGGCACACGTCCATGCCCAAGCTCTCCATTCGCGACATCGAACTGGCCAACAAGCGGCTCTTCATCCGCGTCGATTTCAACGTCCCGCTCACTGAAGACGGCGCGACGATCACCGACGACACGCGGATTGTGGCCACGCTGCCCACCATCATCTACGCGCTGCGCCGCAAGGCCAAAGTGATTCTGGCCTCGCACCTGGGCCGCCCCAAGGGCAAGCCGAATCCCAAGTACTCGCTGCGCCCGGTGGTCAAACGGCTGCGCGAGCTGCTCGATAAGGAGCTGGGCGAGGACGTGAACGTGGCCTTCGCGCCGGATTGCATTGGCGAAGTCGCCAGCGAAATGGCCGAGCAGCTTGAGACCGGCCAGGTGCTGCTGCTGGAAAACCTGCGCTTCCACGCCGAAGAAGAAGCCAACGATCCTGCCTTCTCCAAGGCGCTGGCTTCGCTGGCAGACGTCTATGTCAACGACGCCTTCGGCAGCGCGCATCGCGCCCACGCTTCCACCGAGGGCATCACTCACTTCCTCAAGCCCGCCGTCGCCGGCCTGCTGATGGAAAAGGAGATTACTTACCTCGGCAAAGCTCTGGAAAATCCCGAAAAGCCCTTTGTGGCGATCATCGGCGGCTCCAAGATCTCCGGCAAAATCGATGTCATCGATAACTTGCTCGACAAGGTCGATATATTAGTTATCGTTGGCGGCATGGCTTATACCTTCCAGCGCGCGCTGGGAGTTACAACCGGTAAGTCACTTGTCGAGGAAGACAAGATCGACATGGCCAAGGACGCGCTCGACAAGGCCAAGGCCAAGGGCGTTCGTCTGCTGCTGCCTGTTGATAACATTCTGGCCGATAAGTTCGCCGCGGACGCGAACACTCAGGAGTGGGATTGCTCGGTCAACTTCCCGGCTGACTGGCAGGGGCTGGACATTGGTCCCAAGTCCATCGCGGCCATTGAGGAAGTGGTCTCGACGGCCCGAACGATTGTTTGGAATGGCCCGGCCGGCGTCTTCGAATTTCCCCGCTTCGCCGTGGGCACCAATGCCATCGCCCATGCCGTAGCGGCCAATCGCGCGGCCATCTCCATCATCGGCGGCGGCGACTCGGTCTCGGCCATCAACCAGGCCGGCGTAGCTGATCAGATCACACACATCTCCACTGGCGGCGGGGCTTCGCTGGAGTTTCTTGAAGGCAAGAAACTGCCGGGTGTGGAAGCGCTGACGGATAAGTAGGACAGGGAATAGGGAATAGGGAACAGTTAGCTCCGCATCCAGCGCGAGATTCATGCCAGATGCAGGGTTACTTGTCAAATCAATACACTACATTGCATAACCTGCTCTCCTAACCCAAACGCGAGCGGGAAGAGACAAATTCATCGCGATACGCCAACCCGCAGCCTGACCTCTATGCGCGCAATAAAAAAGGCCAGGGTTGATGCGCGCGGGTCAGCCCAGGCTATTGCTCCCGATTAACGCAAGCTGACTTTGGTCTCCTTACCATCGTAGGCGATCTCCTTGTCAGCCTTGCCCGTCACTTCAACGCCGGTCCCGTGCGCGCTTCCCACCAGGACAATCCGGAAGGCGCGCGTCTCCGCCATTCCGGGATAAGTGCCTTCGCGCGCGCCGATGGTGAGGACGCTGGCGCTGTC
>Ga0326728_10009057_pt1 | contig 24212 bp, 17 predicted proteins | sample MB3enrmetagenome_FD_207602 | JGI IMG/M metagenome (GOLD analysis project Ga0326728, IMG submission 207602) | Lab enriched peat soil microbial communities from McLean, Ithaca, NY, United States - MB31MN | ecosystem: Environmental > Terrestrial > Soil > Wetlands > Peat | place: USA: New York... | reverse complement strand
GCGCACATAGCCGGCAAGAAGATCGGCGACAAGCTCGACGGCGGAGTGCTCGGCGCTGCAGGATACCAGCTCGAATTCACGGGCGGCTCGGACAATTCCGGATTCCCGATGCGGGAGGAGATACCCGGCCAGAGGAAGGTCGCAGTGCTCGTCAGCGAGGGAGTCGGCTTCCACACCAAGCGCAGCGGCGAGAGGCAGAGGCGCATGATGAGGGGCAACACGTTCTCCGCGGACACCGCGCAGGTGAACGCCAAGGTCGTGGCCGCGGGCGCTACCCCGCTGGAGCAGCTGTTCCCGAAGACCGAGAAGAAGCAGGAGAAGAAATAGGTGACCCTCTTTGCAGGCTGAACTGAACATAGGGATGCTCGGCCATGTGGACCATGGCAAGACGACCCTGACATCGGCGCTCACCGGCAAATGGACCGACACGCATTCCGAGGAGATAAAGAGGGGCATATCCATCCGATTGGGCTATGCCGACTTCAAAGTGTACAAGTGCGCAAAATGCGGAAAGTATACGGTGCAGGAGAAGTGCGACTGCGGCGGTAAGGCCGAGTTCAAGAGGAAGATATCGATAATAGACGCGCCGGGGCACGAGACGCTCATGACCGCGGTCATCGCGGCATCAAACCTCCTCGACGCCGCGCTGTTCCTGATCGCTGCGAACGAGCCCTGCCCGCAGCCCCAGACCGTGGAGCACCTCATCGTGCTCGAGTCCATGGGAGTCAAGAATATAATAGTGGTGCAGACCAAGATCGACCTGGTATCTAAGGAGAAAGCGCTGGAGAACTACGCGCAGATAAAGAAGTTCCTAAAGGGGAGCGTCGCGGAGAGTTCTCCGATAGTGCCCGTGTCATCGAATTACAAGCTCAACATCGGCGAGCTGGTGGCCAAGATAGAAGAGCGCATACCTACCCCCAAGAGGGACGAGGCCGCGCCGCTGCGCATGTACGTGTCGCGCTCATTCGACGTCAACAAGCCTGGCACGAAGATATCCTCGCTCAACGGGGGCGTGCTCGGCGGCTCCATAGTGCAGGGCGTGCTCAAGTCCGGAGAGAAGATAGAGATCAAGCCGGGCATAGTCCGGAAGGCGGGCGGCCCTCCGATCACGATAGCCTGCGAGGCCAGGAGCATAATGGAGGAGAACGAGGCGTTGGAGGTCGGCAAGCCCGGCGGGCTCATCGCGGTGGGCACGTCCATAGACCCGTCCATAACCAAATCCGACGCGCTGGTGGGCTCCATGATAGGCAGGCCCGGCGAGCTCCCCGACGCTGCCAACACGGTGAAAGTGAAATACGAGATGCTCAAGCGCACGGACACGGAGATAGCGCCCCTGCGCGACGGAGAGCCGGTGGTGCTCAACGTGCACACCGCGACCGGCGTGGGCGCGATAACCAACCTCGCCAAGGGCGTGGCGACCGTGCTGCTCAAGAAGCCGGTGGTCGCGGAGAAGGGCACCAAGGTCGCGCTCAGCAAGCGGGTCGGCCAGCGGTGGAGGCTCTCCGCATGGGGAACCGTGGTGTGAACCTCGGTTCGAGTTCGCCTTTAAATGATTTCCTGATACTAATCCGGTTCGCTTTCATCTGACGCCGAGGTCGCATAACCCGGTAGTGCGCAAGGTTGCTAACCTTGTGCCTCTCACGAGGCTTGGGTGTTCAAATCACCCCCTCGGCGAATCCAACCCCGTAGCAGCGCGTTTTTTAAACTCTTCTCATCCATATACTACTACACAACAAAATTCCGCCCAGCCTCAACCAGCGACCGGAAACGAGAGCTCGATACCATGAACGAAACAAAACCGCCCGCCATCTCCCCGGCTCCAGCGCCAGGCATCCGGGCGAGGCGCAGGAACATGCTCGGGAACGACCGCTTGATCGTAGAGCCCGCATCCCATTCCAGGGGTTATATCAAGGCGAGGGAAGCCATCGCCGAACAGGCCCAAAGCTCCAGCATCCTCGAGCTCATGGGGCTGGTCCCGGCCATTTTCCAAGACGTGCGGGCGGTCGAACTGATGAACGAGGCGTCGAGGGCGGGGTCTTCGCGCTATGTGAGGGGGTTCGTGGACAAGGGGACGATAACCAGCATAGCGCCGGTTCCGGAAGATGGCGACGAGGCGCGCCTGAAGGGCATGCAGGAGACCTCGCTGGAGATACGCCTAAAATCCGCCAGCAGCACGGCGCAACCCTCCCAAGCACGGCCGCTGCCCATCGACGCTTTTGGAATCGCGTCGCAGGCGGACATCGAGACCGAGCGGATCAGCAGCATTATGATATTCTCCAAGGGCCGGCTGAGGCTCCGCGACGGCTCCATGGACGCGTCTGAAGCGGATATCGAGGAGGAGGCGGTCTTGAGACAGCTGAGCGACCTTCTCGCGACCGCCCTCGGGTCGCGCATCGGCCGCCTCACGCTGCTCCCGAACAAGACGATGTTCGAAGCCGCAGCGGAGGCGGCCGAGAACGCTTTCCGCAGGGACGGGAGGGAATTCTCGCTCGCAGTCGCCGACATCGACCGGCTCTGGAGCATAAACCAGGAGCATAGCTACGCCGCCGGGGACATGGTGCTCGCCGCGGTCGCGGACAGGCTCCGCAACTCGCTCGCAGCCTGCGGCTACAAGGGCAGCGTGATATTCAGGCCAGGCAAGAACAAATTCCTGCACGGCGTGAGGAAAGAGTCCGAAGCCGCCGCGAACCCGCATCTCAAGCACGACGAATTCGCGCTCGTCCTTCCGAAGAGCCTCAAGGAGGCCGCCGGGCTGGCGGACCTGCTGAGGCAGGAGATCGCCATCAAGCCCGTTGAATTCCAGCTTCCCCTCTCCGGAGGGGTGATGGCGACCTGCAGCTTCGGGGTCGCGCACAGCTCGAACCCCACGGACAAGGGCGGAAGCCTCTGGCACGGGATGCTCGATGCATGCGTGCGCCTGTTGGAGGCTGCGAAATCCCGGGGCGGGGACACCGTCATGTTCTGAGGGCTCATCCTCTCTGCAGCACGTACCTCCCGTATAGCTTTGTGAACACCCTGTAGAGGCCCCTGTCCACCCGCACCAGCTGGCCCCTTTCCACGAGCCGCAGCGCGAGCGTGGTCGCGTGGCGCTTGCCTATCGTCCTAGCGATGTCGGAGATGTAGGCCGGCTTTCCTGCGGAGGCGAAGGCGCGCAGGACCTCCCTCTCGGAAGCGGGCAGCTCGAGGTAAAGCCGGTCGAAGAACTCCCTTGAGAGCGTGCTCATGATTGCGGGATAATACGTCAGGTAGTGCCTCTGCGTCATTATCTTCTCGTTGTCCGGCAGCCTGTCGTATATCACCCAGCATATCGTCTTGGCGACGAGCGGGTTGCCCTCGGATTCGCTATTCAGCGTCCTGAAGCACTCCTCCCCCATCTTCGGTCCCTTCTTCAGCGCGCCGTCCACCATCTCCCGCAGGTCGTGCTCCTCGAACGGGCCCAGCCTCATCTCCCTGCCCATTGCGGAGAACCCCCCAAAGCCCTCGCTGAACGAGAGCAGGAAGCCGAACCTGAGCCGCTCCGCCGTGACGGCCTTCATCATCCTGGCCACGAACTGGATGAGCTCGTCCGGCCTCCCGAGCCTGTCCGCGTCGTCCACCAGGAGGACCACGCCTCCGGCGTGCTTGAGCGCCATGCGGGCGAACGAGAGCAGCATGTCCTCCCCGCCGGAAGCCGCCTTCAGCCCCGAGAGCATCCTGTCCGAAAGCGCGCCCTCGCCCTCCTTCTCCTGTGCGTAGGCGAGCAGCTCGGAGGAGAGCTTGGAGAGGAAGGACGGGAACCTCTCGCCGTCGCCGGCCGAGACCAGCGGGGCGAACACGCCGGCCTTCGCGGATTCCTGCTGCAGCCTGCGCAGCAGCGCGCTCCTCCCGCTCCCAGGCGCACCGGCGGCGAGAAGGACCTCCGGCATGCCGGCTCCGATCCCCTTAAGAAAACTTCCGTACATCTCTATCTCGGGTTTCCTGCCTATGAAATCCTGGGGCCCTGCGCCCCACGGGGTAAAAGGGTTCGCTCCCTTCATGTAATCACCTGTATACTGTTTTTATAACTACATACTACACTTATTGTAGTTTTTGTAGTATTTAATCCTATCGCCAACATACGCATTTAAATAGCGGCAAAACGCGTTCTAACTCATGAAGCTCAACATCGTGATGCTCGGGATGCTCCTGCTGCTCTCACTCTCAGCCGTGTTCGCCCAGGCTGCCACCCCGGCCACCACCCAGCAGGTCATAAGCCAGCTATGGGTCAGAAGCACCGACAACGTCATAAACGTGTCCATGCTCGTTTTCACGGCCAACCAGCCTTCCACGGCGGTATCCGCAGCCCAGACCCAGTACAACAACATAGTCACCGCGTGCCAGGGAAGCTCGGACTTCAACCAATGCACCCTCGCCCAGGGCGTGATGCAAGCATCCAACGACAAATACCCGGTCACATTCACATCCGTGGAGGGAGCGAACTTCACGTTCATGTACTGGAACCCCTACAGGCAGGGGGGAGCCGGATGGTCGACGATCACGGGCTGCGAGAGGGTGACCGCGAACCAGCCTGGCACTATAGTTAATATAACGGGCGGCCAGATACCCCTCTGGTCAGGCAGCTGCACCGTGGACAAGGGGCTCTATGCCGGCACCACCATACAAGTAAAAGTGCTCTCCGCGGCTGGAGACCAGCTGACCGCGCCCGAGCAGTCGGTGACCCTGAGCAATGCGAACGCATCCGCGGCCGCGAGCTTCACATCAGCCCTTACAATGGCGCTCGCACCGGTGTCGACCAATCTTTCGGTCACCAGTCAGGGGCAGACCGTGCCGTGCCTCGGGGTGTTCATAATCCTCGGCCTTCTGCTCGCGTCCATGTACTTCTCCGGCAAATCGCCGATAACCATGCTCGACATAACCACGCCGAAGCTTCCGTCCCCGAAGGGGCTCGCGGCCGGCGGCCAGGTGATCGCCCCGTTCGGCTACGGCGAGATGAAGAGGACCGTCAACGCCAAGACCAAGGCCGCGGCAGAACTCGCCAGCACGCTGTATAACAGTCAAAAAGGCAAGGCTTCCCAGTCTACTGTCAATCAACTGGACCAGATGGCTGCAGGCAAGACCGCGGCCAACCAGGCTGCAGGCAAGACCGAGGTGAACAAACTCTCAGGCAGGATGGACTCCCAGGAGGCTTCCATATTCAAGGCTGTCGGGCTGGCATACGTCCAGAGCGGCGGCAAGATCAGCGCCCTCAAGGCGCTGGCAAAGCCGTTCACCCAGTACAGCGCAGAGGACAACGCCTCGCTCAGACAGGTGCTCAAAAAGCTCGAGGCGTCGAAGGACCCCAACGTCCGGATCCTGGGGAGGACCGGAATCCAGCTCAGGCAGAGCCGCGACCTCCTGGAAACCCTTGACACGCTCGGCAACAAGGCATCCACCAAGACCGGCGCCAGGATACAACGGGCGTTGAAAGTCGTCGGCGTCGACAAGTTCGCGGTGGTCGGCCCCATAGTCTCGGGCAGCTACGACGCAGCGGCCCGTTCCATGAAGATGCTCGCCAGGGGCACGCAGGCCGGTGTTGTGCAAGGCGTGGAGTTCGCACGCGCGACAGGCAAGTTCGCAGTGACGACCGTGGGCGGCCAGGGCGCGATGGATTCGCTCAAGGAGAAATCCAAATCCTCCGCTGCCTACGCGACGCTCTACAACCAGCTCACCAAGCAGCCAGGCAAGATACACCTCGGCGAAATCATGCCGGTGAACATGAGGATGAGCCGCCAGGCAGAAGTCCATCTCACGGAACTGGCGCAGGACCAGAACCGCCACCTGCTCAAGAGGATATACAAGCAGCTGGGCACCAACGCCGCGGCTGTGACTGACAACGAGATTTTCGCCATGGCCAGCAGCGTGGTGGACCCGGTGAAGATGACCGGCTACACGCGCTCTGGCAAGATGGCCGCCGCGGAATCCGAGATATACTCCATACTCTCATCCGGCTCACTCCCGTTCGAGAAGCGCGACAAGCTAGAGAAGCTGCTGGAGTCACTGGGAGGCCGCCTGGATTCATCCTATCTCCACATGAAATCCGAGGTCGACAAGATCAGGAACGACCCGGCAGAAAGCCACGTCAAGATGCTCATGATACAGGAGCTCTTCGACCGCGAGAACAGCGCGAACAGGGGGGCCAGGGTGGGCGAGGCGATGCTGGACGACCAGTACCACTGCACGGTCGGCAGGCTCGGCTATCTGCACGGCTCCGACCAGTGGGAGGTCGCTCTCTTCCGCAAGCAGATCAGCGACATAGAGGGCGGCCACGCCACCAAGGACGTCACGCTGAAGGACTTCATGAACGCCCTGAGGGTCGAGCTCGAGAACAAGTGGATGACGCTCAACTCTTCGGCCATAGGCGCTGAACTGCTTCCGGAGTTCATGCGGGACACCGGGATGAGGCAGAAGAAGACCGAGGAGAACAGGAAACTGCTCGCCAGCCTCATAACCGACAAGGGAGAGGAGGCGCTCAAGTACCTCACAGGCAAGAACAAGGACAACGCCACGATCCACGATTTCATGCACGTGCTCTACGGCAACGAGTACATGGCCCGCAAGAAGGGCCTCATAGACGAGGGCGGAGGCGTCCTCAGGGACCCCAAGACGGGCAAGGCGCTCTGGCTGGAAGAGAACAAGGCCATAGGCCCCCAGGAAGGCTGGTGGAAGGCCAACATGAAGCAGCAGTGGCTTGACGGCATAAACACTCGCGACCTACAGCTCACGGTCGGCACCGCGACACAGGGCAAGTTCGACAGGAGCTTCGTGCGCCCGACTAACTATTCCCTGGAAGCGGAGCTCGAGCGTGCAGGGGCGAGGACCTGGAGCCCGGAGAAGAGGGAGTTCGAGACCAAGAAAGCCTGGGCGAGGGACCTCTTCGAGAAGGACCTCCACAACACGTTCAGCGACAGGTACGCCCAGAACTCCTACGGGAACACGACCAACGAGTCATCCCGCTACCTCACGAACGTCTCGGCGGCGATGCTCGCCAAGGCGCTGCGCGACGCGGGCTACGAGGAGAATCACTCCGACCTCCGATTCCTGAACAGCATGGACGTAAACAATCCGAAGGATATGGAGCGCTACAGGTACATGATCGGCACATTCTACAAGAAGCAGTACGAGGACGTCCTGAAGAAGGGCGTCAACGTGGACGACCTCTCGAAGGGTGTGTGGGTGATGACCCACGAGGGCACCTACGTGCCATACAGGCAGAACATGCCCGTGAGCGAGAACGAGCGTGTGCTGGGCGGGGTCGCGGCGATCCACGATGGCAAGGGCTGGAGACGCTTCAGCCCCGAGGACGTGCCGGTGAAATTCAAGGACGACGCCATGAACCTCGAATGGAAGCGGGTCCAGAACAGCCCGGATAAGGAGGCCTGGGAGCCGTTCATGAACCGCCTGATAGAGCAGACCAGGCCCAACGGCAAGGGCGGCAACTACGAGGCCGAGAAGATCCTGGCCGCGGCGATATGGAAATACTCGCAAGCCACCTACGACTACCAGACCTACCAGAACAAGAGCGCGGTGAAGCTCGTGCCCAGGCAACAGACGACGCCGCTGGCTCCCGACGTGCTGAGGTCCTTCGGAGTGGACGCTCCGAGGATGAGCAAGACGCTCAAGCCGTTCCACGACTTCGGGCAGCTCGTGGGCAACCTGCTGGTCAACACCGCCATAAGCGGCACCGGAGACCTCTACACGAGGTCCTACGATGTCACGCCGAAGTCCCAGCTGCTGAAGATGTACTCCTGGAGGCTCTCCACGGAGATACTGACCAGCGACATGGACGAGCTGCTCAAGGACGTCAACTCGGAGGCGGACAGGAGGAAGCTTTCAGCCGCCTACAATTCCATGGCGCTCGCCCACGGAGCCTTCCATCAGGTCTGGGCGGTAACCATAGACCGCAGCCCATGGAGGAATTCGACTTCCCATGGCGCCCAACAGGCATGGGCCTCAGCATTCCAATACGGGCCGGCGATGACATTCTCCCTGCAGTCGACCCTCAGCGCCTACATGTCCAAGGGCGAGTACTTCGCCTTCATGGCGCAGGGCGGCTGGGCCGCGGCGCTCGGCAGGCATGCGATAATGCCCTACCAGAAGGCGATAGCCGGGCCGCAGAGGTCGATCCAGGGATACGCGTCCGCATGGGACTGGGACGTCCAGGACGCGCTCAGGCCTTATGGGAACCACACGTCGCCAAGGATTCTCGAAGCGATGAGGGGCTACAACCCACTGTCGGTCTCCCAGGGCAATGGTGCGATATCCAGGGCTCTGCAGAAGGCGAACTGGTACGAGAGCAGGGCGGAGAAGGCCCAGCTCTCGGGCTATGACCACTCGCAGGGGCTCTCGCAGGGTTTCGCTGGCATCCAGACTATATACAAGGGGCCCGCGGCCGTAGCGAGGACCGGTCTTGCCAACCCGTCGGCAAGCTACACGGACACCCAGTTCACCGAGCAGCTCGAGCCCGCGATGGCGGAGTACGCCATCATGAGCATGGGGCCGATGTCCGGTTTCTACCAGCATGACGACTACGTCCGGAAGATGGGGATGACCGACATAGTGAGGAGGACGGTGGCCGTGGAAGCGCTCGCCATGAGGAGGGAGCAGGAGCTCGCGAGCTACGGGATGCTCAACAACCCGCTCTACACATGGTTCAACCCGCTGCTCTTCGCCTACCACATGGGCGTGCCGGGCTATCCGACCACGCTGAGCCCGAAGGAGATAATATACGGCTTCGTGAACAGGTGGAGGAACGGCGGCTCCTCGGGCAACCTCGAGCAGAGCGTGAACTCGCTCGTGCAGAGGGGCGGGGCAGCCCTGAACCGGGCGCTCTCGCCGCAGATGGCGTCGAGGCAGAGATACTGCAGGTGCGGCAGGTCCGGCACAATGGGCACCATGTGCGCGTGCGGCAGCCGGCTCTGAAAACCGGGCGTCCGGATTTCTTCCTCCTTTTAATTCTTTTCCATCCTCAATCTCTCCATGCGGGTACATGTCGTAGCATTGCTCTTTTTGCTGACTCTGATTCCCATGCTCCTGCCCGGGTGCATACAGACCCTGGGCGCCGGCACGGGCTATGCGCAGGACTATCGCGCCGGGCTCACCAACCTCACGATGTACGACCCGAGCACCTGGGAGCAGTGCAAGCTCGGGCAGTGCGTGTGCCTGGCATGCAAGAACCAGACGTCCTGGTTCGGATTCAGGAACTCCTTCGCAGGCGGCACCTGCACGTTCGTCCAGAACTGCAGCCAGGACGTGTTCGACAGCCTGATAAACGGGAGTATGGTGAGCACGGACAACATGCCGAGGCCGTTCATGATCGGCCAGGGCTATACGTTCACGGATTTCGCGGACGCCAACGGCTGGTGCGGAAACCGGCTGGACATGGCCGTCCAGTGGCTGGTGGGGACCAACGAGACGAACTACACCCTGCCAGACGAGAGCCGCGCCCAGTGCTTCCTCCAGTACGACGTCATGCCGGTCTACGTGCTCTATTCGAACAGCCAGAGCATAAACGTCCCGGTCACGGCCCAGATAGCGGGCCTGCTAAAGAACGCCGGCCCGGTGATAATAACCACGGAGATGGACTTCAACAGCTCCTCGCAGGCCGACGTGGTGAACGTCTCCGAGCAGGTGCTCGCAATAGACTCCGCATGCGATAACGAGCGCACCGGCCCGGAGGAAAAGATACACTGCTTCGTTGCGCTCGGCGTGACCATGGGTGATTACAACGGCGTGAACGAGGTCAGGCAGCAGCTGGGGCCCGCCAACTGGAACAAGGTCGACCTAATCGCATTCGGCATCAACGGCCACACCGTGAACCTGAACTGGACCAACGAGGCCGCGTGCGACCCGGATGCAGCACTGCAGCAGGCGCTCTCCTTCGCCAGGTTCTCCCTCTACAACAACAGCAAGCCGACCATAATCCCGTACATACTCTTCGACTCCTCGGGCACGGATGCCAACGGGAGCTGCAACTGGAGCGAGGCCAGCATGGTGCAGGGCTACGGCGACGTCTTCAAGTACTGGCTGTTCCCGTTCCAGAAGGCTGGCGTCATAGGCATAGCGCCGTACGACTTCAACTCGTCCAGCGAAGGGCTGGGCAACCCGCTCGGATGCACCGACTGCGCGCTCGGGACGCAACCCGACCGGATGCAGGCATGGTTCGGGTCCTGCAGGAACTACAAGATCCAGGCGGGCAAATATCCCGCAGGGGACAACATGATAGTGTTCCCGAACGAGTCAGGGGGCACGTGCGACTTCAACCTCAACGCCATGGGCATGCTCCAGGCGCAGTACACGGACCAGGGCGAGCAGATCACGCCCAACCTCACCGCCCCGAACCTCACGCTCATCCGCTGCGACGACTGCGTCAACGAGAACTACACGTTCCCGGCCAACATCCCGGCCACGGACATCGGGCTCTCGGACCCGACGAAGAATTTCACCTACTGCAGCAGCGTGCCTGCGCTGGATTATTACGCGAACAAGTGGAGCGTCGACCCCATGCTGGTGCGTGCAGTGGTGATAGCCGAAAGCAATTTCAACAACTGCTCGGCCGCCCTGGTCAGCCCCACCGGGCAGGATTCAGGATGCTACCCCAAGGGATACGACTATGTGCCTGACCCCGAGGGCAACTGCCCCGGTACTGGCAACCAGGTCCAGGGCGAGCGTTACTGCGGCCTGGGGCTGATGCAGTCGCTGGAGCCGCCGTACACGTTCTGGCCGTCCAGCCTCACCCCGAACGGGCAACCGGGCCAATACTATTCCGGCGCCGCCACGGGCAGCCAGCTATACCTGGAAGCGAATCTCGCTGGAAGGTCGACCATGGACGCCCAGGCGCAGGCGCTATGCTCCCCCTACTTCGACCCTTTCAATGCCACGAACTCCGCCTGCATAGGCGTCTACAAGCTCATGACATACCTCCAAACCGAGAAGAATACGGTGAAAAACAACCAGAACAACCTGGGCAACCCCGATTCCAACACCCAGCAGGTGATAGCGTATTATCTCGCGTTGCAGCTCTACAGGGGCTACGGCGGCGACTATATCCAGAGCTGGATAAGCGAGTTCGCCCGCAGGTACTCGGCTACTGCGGATTTCTGCAACCAGGACGCGAACAAGGATTCTGCCATATGCGTTGAGCGGACCAGTACCGGCCACTACACCCAATGCTACGGCATGACGGACTTCGTGGGATTCGTGCGCACGTGCATGTTCCAGAATCCGGACGGCTCGCCAGGCAGCGTGATCAACAATCCCCAGCAGGGCACAGCGCCGTTCTACGGAGACTACGCCTCGCGCGTGCTCTCATATTACCAGGCGCTTGTCGCGGGCTGCGGGAGCGCGTCCAGCTGCCCGTCGTGGAAGACGCTCCAGATCGCGGCCGGGTGCAAGAATTATCCAATCAACGGGACTCCGGCGAATTCGCTGGGTCAGCCGTGCGTTTACCAGTAGTGAGGACGCTTTCCCGATAGCGGCCCCGGGCTGACGGGCTCATCCATCGCCCAGGATGTCCTTTGCCAGCTGTGACAGCTCCCTGATTGCGATCAGTTTCTTCTTTATCGTCCTGCTGAAGTACTCTTTCTCGGTTTTGGTCAGCCTTTCCCCTGACTTCAGCTTGTACAATATGTCTATCTGCCTTTTTGCGAAGAGGAACGAAAGATGGAAGCTCAGGGACGGGGAAAAACCGACCTGCCCCTTCGCCAGCATGTAATCCTCATACGCTTTTTTGAATTCCTCCACATCCAGGGTCGTTTTTTTGATGCCTTTGGCCATGGGCCGGAGCCGCGCGGCTGTTTTCCTGTCACTGACGACCTGCGAAGAGATGAAAAGCACCTCTTTGAGCTCTTTAAGCACTTTCTCCTTTGCTGCGATTTTCAGCAGCATGGCAAAATCTATCTTCCGGTTCTCAAGAAGGATCGGTATCCCATAAAGATAGCGCATTCTGTGCTCCTTCAATGCGTCCACGATGGCTGCCTCAAGCGATTCCGTTTCATGCAGGGAGTACCCGTTTTTCGCAAAAATCTCTTTGTAATCAGCCATACTCTCACCCCGCTATCTTTTCCTTCAACCGCCCGGAAAACCTGAAATTATCCGCCAGCCATTCCAGATTGAGTTTCGCATCCCTGACGAGGGAATCCTCCATGACCGCGATGTAGCGGGAAACAAGGTTTTCCTTTCCGACATCATAACTGCTAAAAATAGTTTTTATATCCTCGATGTCACGCTCGTTCAGGCGGGCTGTTTTGGTTATCACTATATCCTCCGGTGAGAGGGCGAAAAGCTGTATCTTGTCCATGCTGCGGATTGCAACGGCCTTCTCACGGTAATCGGGCGGCAGCTGGACGCAGAATATGTACCCGTTCGAATAAACGTCGATTATCACACCATGCCCCGCGAGCCTGCCTGATTCCATCCGATATCCGAGCCGTCCCGCGACTTTCACGAACCGTGACATGTCGCCTTCGCTTTCAAAACAGACGTCGATGTCCTTGGTGCTCTCCTTTTCCCCAAGGAGCGTCAGGGCAGTGCCTCCGACTGCCACCACCGTGATGCTTCTCCCGAGGTGACGGTCGAATTCCAGCAGCGTTTCAATCAGCTTTCCAGGTCCGACTTCCATACGATGGATACTGCCCGGAGTTATTTTAAATGTATGTTTTTAATCAAAAATTGTACGAAAACATACAATCGATTGTACTAAGGCAGCCAGTCCTTCTTCTTTATCTTCTTGTTGATGTACTCGCCCACGAAGGTCAGCCTCTGCCCCTGCAGGGCGTCCTGCTCGATCTTCTTCTTGGTCTTGAGCACCATCTTGAGCTCCTTCACCCACTCCGGGTGCCTGTTTATCCATGGGTAGCCGAGCATCTCCTCCGCGCGCTTTATGTCTACCTCCTTGGCGTTGATCGTGAGCTTCTGGAGGAAGTCGAACTCGTCTATGTCCGACATCGTCACTCCGATGAAGCGCGCCTCCGGCACCGCGAAATCCCTGCCCAGGTAGGCGAGGTTCATGGAGCCGGTCTTTATGGTCCAGTAGATGTACCACCCCCACGCGTCGCAGTCCATCAGGCAGTAGACCGGCAGCTTCCTGTCCGCGAGCTTGCGCAGCAGCCTTCTCGTGCCCCTCGTGCTCTGGCCCTTGGGGGTCACAAGTATGCAGTTCTCCTTCTTCCAGAACTTGTCCTCGTTGAGCCTCTGCCAGAGGGCGTCTTTTTCCACCACGAGCACGTAATCCGCGTCCAGCTTCTTGATGTCCATGCCGTTGTCCACGTCGCTCGGTATCGACCAGCCGCTCCTGCCCTGCTTCTCCAGGTCTATGAGCGTCTCCTCGCCTCCGAACCTGTCGAGTATGGTCATGGGGCCGGCGACGAACCCCTTCCTGTCCGTGGTGAGGTTGAGGTCCTCCCTCTTTATGCCGAGCGCGACCTCCAGGTCCTCTATCAGCCCGTTGGACTCCGACTGCTCGGAGAAAAGGTCCTCATCCAGGTCCTCGCCCAGCGAGAACTTCAACTGGTAGAAAAGGCCCCTGATGGAGGTGTGCAGCTCCTCCTTCACGAACTTCCTGGTCTTGGACGCTATGGCGACGGTCTGCATGAACGTCTTGGCCTGCGCCATGCTCAGGAACTTCCGCAGCTCCTTCTTGTCCCCGGTCCTCAGGCATCCGATCCCCTCGTCATAGATTGTGTTGGACTTCGTCCTGAGCACGGTCTCGAACGTGGGGCCGTCCCCGGCGTCTATCTGCTTCACCATGCCGGTGCCCATGTCCTCGAGTTTCTTAAGCGTCGCTCTCTCTGCCATCACTCATCGCCCCCTTCGGAATCGTCGCTTTCCGGTTTGGTGCCGGTTGCGGATCCTTCGTCGTCCTCGCCCCCGGCTCCCGGCCCCGCGTACTTGTCCTCGATTATCTGGTTGAGCCTCTTCACGATCCTGTCCTTCTTGCCGCCGGAGAGGTCGGCCAGGTCCGCGGAGAGCTGCTCCACGTACCTCTCCACGAGCTTCTTCCTGGTCGCTATGTCGTGAGCCTTCCGCTTGCCTGAGAGGTACCTCTGGATGCCGCGCGCGGCCTCCATCACAGCGAACCGTATCTCGTTCTCGACCTCCTCCTCAGCAGCTACCGCCTGCTTGCCAGCCCCGGTGTAGGGTATGTGCACGGATGCGAGGTTCACGAGCACCGCTATGGGCTCCTCGTCGAAGTTCTTCAGGTTGTACCTGTTCCAGTCTATGGCCTTCACGGTCTCCGTTATGGCGCAGCCGGAGGTGTCGAATAGGAGCGGCACCTTGTTGGCGAAGCGCATGACCTCGCCCTGCTTGCCGGCGGCGGCTATCCCGCCCCCGTATGCGATGCCGGCCTCCACTATGAACGGGATGCCGCCCTTGTAGACCTTGGGGCTCCTCTCGGTGACCACCACGAGCTCGGGGCTGAATATGTTCTTGAAGGAGTTCTCTATCTGCGCCTGGCCTATCGGGACGAGGGAGTCGGTCGCAGGGGCTATCCACTTCACCTGCCCGAATCCCTTCACCACCTTCTCGGCCTCCTCCCATGTGAGCTGAGCCGGGTTCTTGTCGAAATCCACGTCCGGAACCATGCGCCTCAGTTCCTCCACCTTCGCGCTGCTGACGCGCGAGAACGCGTTCTGCAGCATCGAGGAGAGCTTCCTGTACTCCGTGGAATACTGGTGGCTCGTCTCCAGCAGGTCGTGGGGCGATATGCCCAAAGGATGCGGCTTTACCTCGAACGGCTTCGGGGGTATGATCTCGGTGGACCTGGGGAGGGAGATCTTCCCGGTGGCCGGGTCCATGAAAGTGATGGACGCGTGGGGGTTAACCAGCGCGGTCCTCCTGAGGTACTCGAATATGCCCTTGTTGGACTGCTCGTGCTTCACTCCCTTGTACTCGGATATCACGGTGAGGCCGTGCTGGTCCGTGGGGCTCTCGGAGATCATGTTGAGCAGGGGCTTGTTGGTCTTGAAGTCTATGAGCACCTCGAGATCGTACCTCGTCCCTTTGTAGCAGGAGACCGCCTTCGTAGGCTTGCCCGTGGTCAGGTAGGAGAACATACAACAACCTGACGCTCCAATCCCCTGCTGCCCGCGCTGCTGGATGTAGCGGTGGAACTTGGTCCCTGCGAGCATCTGGCCCAGAGCCTTGCCGACATGCGTCTTCGGTATGCCCGGGCCGTTGTCCTGCACCGTGAGCCGGTAATGCTCCTCGCCGAGCTCCTCGAGGTTCACGGTTATTTCGGGCAGTATGCCCGCCTCCTCGCACGCGTCTATCGAATTCGTGACCAGCTCGTGCACCACCGTGGTGAGCGAGCGCACCTTGCCCGAGAAACCCAGCATCTGCTGGTTCTTCTTGAAGAATTCAGCCACCGAGTGCTCCTTGAACTGCGCAAATATGTTGTCGCTCTCAGCCATGCAAACACCGTTTCTTTTGGGAGGTCTGTCTGTGATTTCCTGAAAAAGATTAATAAGGCTGCTCATGTCCGGAGTCGCGGTCGATTGGAAATCGAGCGCTCACGTCATCCTGCCTTTGATGCTACTGCACCAGCCTGCTCACGAGTATGTCCTTCTTCGCCTTGGCAAGGTAGTTGAACACGCTCATGTGCTCCGCGCCCTCGACCAGCCGCATCACCGCCTCCCTGGCGTACTGCATGGTATCGAGCCGCGAGATTATGCCGACCGTGTAGCCGTACACCGCGATCACGGATTCGGTGGAAGCCTCGATCTCGGACTTCATCTTGCCCTTCTCCCCGATTATCCTGCCCTTTATCCTGGTTATCGCCTTCTCGTTCTTGAGGACGTCCTTGAGGTCTATGAGCTCGAACTGGTAGTTGTCGTTCGCTATCCTGAGCGCGTCCCTGGGCTCGAAGCCCCTACCAATCGCCTTCACCACGTCCTTGGCGAAGAAGATGTCCGCGCTGTCCCCGGTTATGCGGACCTCGCCCTCGTCCTCGACATCCAGCTTCACGTTGCATTTCTTCTCTATGAGGGTTTTGGTCTCTCCCTTCTCGCCGAGCAGGGATTTCATGCGCTCCGTTGGTATCCTGACGATCTCCATGTCAACATCAGCCTCTCACTGTTTCTTCTTCGCTATCTTCTCAAGCACAATTCTTATATCAGGGTCGGTTTCGGACGCGAGCCTTTTCGCCGCAGCGGTTGCAGCCTCGTCCCCGCCCCTCCTGAGCAGCGCCTCTGCGGCGGCCTTCCTCGCGGCATCGTCCCAGTGGGTGAGCAGCGCAATCATGGCATTGGTCGTCTCCTCGTCCTCGAGCAGGGCGAGCGCCCCGATGGCGTTCAGCTGGTTCTCTCCGATGTCCCCCCTGGCGAATATCAGCAGCTCCTTCTCCAGCCCCTTGAGCAGCGCGGGGGAGCCGATCCCCGCTATATACCTCAGCGCGGTCCCGCCCGCCTCGCGGTTCCTGAGCATGGCCCTGAGGGATTCCATCACCATGGGGCCGTACCTCGCATCGCCTGCGAGGTCGCGCATCCCCGCGGCGGCCGCGCGCCGCTGCGCGTCCTTGTGGTTGCACTCCTCAAGGAATTCCGCGAGCGCGTCCTGCCATCCGGCGTCGAACAGCATCATGAGGGCGCAGCGGGACACGCTCTCGGGCGTGAGCCTCGCGTGCAGGGGAGACGGCCTCGTGAGCGCCCCGACCGCCGCGCGAACGAGCGCGAGACGGTCGTTCTCCAGACCGCTGAAGCTCTCGGGCCGCTTCCCCTCCGCATAAGCCTCCACGATGTCCCAGAACAGCTGGCTGATGTTCATGTCCTGGCCCTTTGAGAACCGGGAGAGGTCTATCTTGCGCTTCTTCTCCTCCGGCGCGGGGGTGCCGCTGTCGTCGTCGCCCCCGAAAGTCTGGTTCGGCATATGTATATATCTGTTGGTTTCTTTTAAATTGCATGCCTGAAAAGGGACTCGCCGTCATGGTCCACTACCTCAGCGCCACCGGCTACCTCAGGAGCAAGAGCGTGGGGGCGGCCATGCTCCGCGTTGACCGCGCGTGCTTCGTCCCAGACTCCGAGAAGATATTCGCATACGCTGACACCGCGCTTCCGGTCGGCTACGGGCAGACCATCTCGGCGCCGAGCGTGGTCGCGTTCATGCTTGAGAAGCTGGATGTAAGGAAGGGGATGCGGATCCTGGAAGTCGGGACCGGCACCGGGTACAACTGCTGCCTGCTCTCCAAGCTCGTGGGCCCGAGAGGAAGGGTGACCACGCTCGACATCATGCCCGAGCTCGTGGAAACCGCGAAGTCCAACTGCGCGAAGGCCTCCAGCGACTGCCGCAACATCGAGTTCGTTGCCGGCGACGGTAGCCGCGGCTACGAGCAGAACGCGCCCTATGACAGGATAATCGTCACTGCGGCGATGCCCTGGCTGGGCTTCAGCCATCCCATGATGAAGCAGCTCGGGCCGGAAGGGAAACTCATCGCCCCGGTTGGCACGATCCTCTACCAGGACCTCGTCCTATTCGACAGGAAAAGCGGGAGGAGGGACCTGGTGCTGCCAGTGATGTTCGTGCCTCTTGCAGGGAAGTACGGGTTCAGGAAGGACTGAGCCGCCCACCGCTCTGGAACGCCACTACGCTTATATCAAAGTAAACACATCTTCTAATCGTGAGCGGCATATGGCTAAAAGAATACTCGTGACTGCGGCATTACCTTACATAAATAACGTTCCTCATATGGGGCATATCGTCGGCTCTCACCTGCCCGCGGACATATTCCACCGCTGCGCCAAAGCAAAAGGCCATGAGACGATATTCATAGGCGGTTCCGACGAGCACGGAACGCCCTCGGTGGTCGCTGCGAAAGAGCTCGGCATCCCGCCGCAAAAGCTCGTTGACGGCTTGCACGACATCCACGGGAGGATCTACGAAAAGCTGGGCATATCGTATACGCTTTATTCAAGAACCTCCAATCCGATGCACCACCGCGAAGTCCAGGGGTTCTTCGATAAAATCCGGGAAAGGGGCTTTGTGAAACCAGGAAAGGTCGAGATGTTCTACTGTGAGAAAGACGGCATGTTCCTTCCGGACCGATTCATTGTTGCGACATGCCCGAAATGCGGCTACGGAGGCGCGAACGCCGACCAATGCGAACAGTGCAGTTCTGTGCTCGTGCCGGCGTCGCTGATCGATCCAAAATGCAAGATCTGCGGCTCGGCGCCGACCGTGCGGGAATCGGAGCACCTCTACCTTGACCTCCAGAAGCTGGGGCCAGAACTCGCGGAATGGGTGAGAAAGCAGGAAGGCACGTGGATGGGCCACGTGTCAAGCGAGGCCGAGCGGTGGATCTCCGAAGGCTTGAAGGAGCGGTCGATAACCCGGGATCTGGAATGGGGCGTCAGGGTGCCGTTGGAAGGGTACACCAACAAGGTGTTCTACGTGTGGTTCGATGCGCCCATATCCTACATCACGTTCACGCGCGAGCTGGGCCAGGGCGCCCTGGAGGCGTATTGGAAGGATCCGGAAGCGCAGATCGTCCATTTCCTAGGGAAGGACAACATCCCGTTCCATACGATATTCTGGCCGGCGATGCTGCTCGCGCATGGCGGATTCAACCTTCCGACCAACGTTGTCGGATACAACTACCTGCTCTTCGAGGGCCAGAAATTCTCGAAAAGCAAGGGGATAGGGGTATTCTGCTACCATCTGCTCGAAAGCGATATCGACATAGACTCTCTACGCGGTTATCTGACCACCATAATACCGGAAACCAGGGACGCGACGTTCAAATGGGAGGATTACAGGGCCTTCGTCAACGCGGAACTAATCGGAAAATTCGGGAATTTCTTCAATCGCACCCTCAACCTGGTAAATAAGCTCTTCGGAGGGAATCTCGGGTTCGCCGGATCCGCCTCCATCGATGGGGAATCGGCCAGGGCGATAGACGCCATGAGGGGTTTCCCGCCGCAGATAGCAAAACTCATCATGAACGCGCAGATAAGGAAAGCCTTCACGGCGCTCATGGAGTACGCGAGCGCAGGGAACGTCTTCCTGGAAAGGACCGAGCCATGGAAACAAATCCGGGTGTCGCCGGAAAAAACAAGGCAGGACCTGTTCATCGCGCTCAACATGTGCAGGTCCCTCGCCATCACCGGGGCCCCATTCCTACCCCATAGCATGCAAAAAATGTGGAAGGAGCAGCTCAAGCTCGAAGGCTCCCCGCATGATCCGGGCATCTGGGACAGCGCGACGGGGATGGGTATCGAAGGGGACCATGGCATCGGTCCGCCCAGACCGCTATACCCCCGAGTCGAAGATGCAGCGCTCGATGCATTGAAGTCGAGATTTTCAGAGCAGCGCCCGCTAAGACGCCTTATCGGATGAATCTTCCTCTCAAATCGCGTTCTGGTCTTTTTTTGTGAAGAACTCTTTCAAACAGGAGACGAGCAGCCGCATGTCCTCCCCGGTCCCGATGGCGACCCTGAAATACCTGTTGTCCAATCCGGCATAGCCGTCGCAGTTCCTTACGACCAGACCCCGTTTTTTCAAATACCCGTGGATCTCGTCCGAGGTCGCATCCCCTGACCTGATCCTGCAAAGCAAAAAATTCGCGCGGGAGCCATGGACCGTGAGCTGGGGTATCTCTTTTAACCGGAGCCTCAGCAGCCCCCTCTCTACGAAGATCCCGTCGCGGCTCCGTGCGATGAACTCCGTGTCTGAGAACAAAGCGCCTATCAGCTCTGAAGCTATCGTGTTCACGTTGTAAGGGATGCCGGTGCGTTCCAATCTGCCTATGTTCTCCTCCGAAGCGATGACGCACCCCAGCCGTGCCCCGGGAACCGCAAAAAACTTTGAAACGGAGTAAACCACGACAAGATTGCCGTTTTCAGGCACGCGGCTGGAAAGGGTCGCGTTTTCGTAATCTTTGTCGAAAAGCAGGTGAGTTTCATCCACTACAAACGTGACAGTGGGGAATATTCCGGCCAGCCCGAGCAATTCTTCACTGCTATGGAAAGTCCCGGTGGGGTTGTTCGGATTGCACAGATAGACCGCAAGGCGGCCGTTGTTCCGATGCTCCGCTATCATATCCCCCAATTTTCCGATGTCGATGGTGAAATCATCCGCGGGGTCGGTGCGGAATCTCAACACCTCCTTGTTCTTCCTCTCGAATCCCAGCGAGTATTCCCAGAAGGTGGGGCTCACGACTATGCCCCTGTCAAAACCCAGTGATTCTGGTGCGGTTAGGAAAAAGTCCGTAGAGCCGTTCAATACGCGTATGTTCCTTTCAGGCACTTTGAAGAACCCGCTCAATCCCTTCAGGGGCTCCTTCACGTGCATCTCAGGGTAAACCGAGAGAAGGGAGACCGCATCGCTTGCCAGGCGTTCTATCGATTTGGGCGGCCCGTACGGATTCAGATTCGCAGACAGGTCCCTCTCCGCATCGGGATCCCTTCTCCTTCCGGCCGCAACAGAGGCGAGCCAGGCGTGATCCTTGACTACATACTGGCTCCCTCCGATCCTCTCGAGCCTCCCTGTTTTCACGAGGCGTTCGAAGGTCGCTCCGAACACGCGGGTAAGGTACCCCCTGATCACGGGATTGTCCTTGTAGCCCAGGTACGACTCGCCGTTCTTTTTGTCATTTCCTATGAGGGATTGGACGAATGAGCCGACGCTGAAAAAACCCCTGTTCTCTATGGAGAACATGAGCGCGACGAGATTCTCCCTCGCCCGCAAGACCAGGGTTTCATGCTTCTTGGCGTCACCAGAGATCAAAACGCTCCCGCCCGTCAACGCGTTTAGCAAAAGCCTCAGTGCGACCTCTTCGGATTCGAGAAAGCCCTTTGTCTTAACCACCGGGGGGACGACCACCCGGTAATCCAGGAGATCGAACCCCCTGCCGGCAAGCGCGTCCTCGGCCTGGGCGAATGTCGCCAGCAGTTTATTCTCATAGGGGACCTCGTTATCTATCTCCAGGCCGTGCTCTTTATGGAAATCGAACACGAAGTCGATCGTTTTTCTCAACCTGGCGGGATCGATTTCCCTGCATACCGTGACCATGTCGACATCGGAAGAACGGTTGTTCGTCCCGAAGGCATAAGACCCGTAAACTACGGTGAAATGGTCCGTCCCAGCGAATTCCCTGTCATGGAAACGTTTCAATTCGGCCCTGAAGCCGGCCAACCTCCTGTCAGGGGCTACCGCATGGTTTGTTTTGCATCGCTCTGCGAGATTGGCCGCCATCGGATTACCCCGGCTCAACCCCCTTATCCGTGAGCTTCCGGTATTCCTCTTGGCAGACCCCCCGCAGATAGCCCACAAAGTCCCGAAGGACCTCCTTGGTAGTTAGGGGGTTGCCTATGCTGACCCGCTGCATCTGGAAAACCGGTTCGCTGCCCACACCGAAAATGCCCATGAAATCATTGAGCTTGAACGTGTGGACGTAGTAGCGCCCTTCCTCGAAAATGCGCCTATGGACGTTCCCGTTCAGCTTGTTTATGAGCCCGATCGCCTTTTCTTTCTCCGGTCCTGCCAGGGAGTCCTTCAGTTCCCGCGGGACGTAGAGATAGGCGACATTGTTTATCATCACCTTGTTCATCACGTAGAACTCCTGCTCTTGCGCCAGCAATGACGCGAAATACAGCGCCATACCGTGGCGCTGCTCTATCAACCGGCCTATGTTGTCCGTCCCAAGGTGCTTCATCAGCATCCATAACTTCAGGCTGTTGAACGGCTTGCTGCCTAAGAACGGGCTGAGCCTTCCAAGGGAGAACGGTTCCTTCGTTATCAAATCGCTGATCCCCTCGACCAGACTGAATCTCGACTGGTCGCGCACCAAAACGTAGCTCAAGGAATACGGCGTGAACAGGACCTTGTGCGGATCTATGGTTATCGAATCGGCGAGCTCGATGCCCTTCACCATGCCCCTCAATTTTTTGCTGAAGCAGAGCGAAAGGCCGTGGCAGGCATCGACATGCATCCACATGCCATATCGTTTCGCGATTTTCGAGACGCCTTCGAAATCATCTATCGCCATGGTCCTGGAATCCCCCGCGTAGGCTACCACCGCCAGGGGCACCCCTCCTTTTGAAACGTGCCCCTCGACTTTCCTCACCAGGTCCGCCTGGTCTATCTTGAAATCCGGGGTGGTGTCCACGTCCACCATGCTGGAAGTGCCCAGGCCCAGCCAGCCTAGAGCCGCGCGCGATGAGTAATGGCTTATCCCGCGCGCGATGTAGACATTCACCTTCGAGGGCTCGAACGTAACGCCATCCCTCATGGTCCCTGGGAAACGGTTCTCCCTTGCGAGCAGCAGGCCTATGGTATTCGCCGAAACCCCGCCAGGGACGCTTATCCCGCCGATGTCCTGCGTATCCTTGGGATTGGGGGTCACATCGAAACCGACGATCTCACGGAGCCAGTTGACCACCGCGATCTCCACGAAAGTGGCCGTGGGGGACGTGTGCACCGAGTTTATCAGATTCTGGTTGAGGAAACCGGACAAAAGGTGCCCTTCGACCGCCGCCAACGAATTGCCGGAATCTGGGAAGGCGATGAACCCGGGGCTGCTGAAATTCACCGCACCGTTTATTATCTTCTCTTTCACCTCCGCCATCAGTTCGGACATGCCTTTCCCTTTCCGTGGGATGGGTTCGAGAAGGTCCGACATTATGCCCTCCTGCGTGCGATACGAGACTATGGGTTTTTCTTTCCCCTCGGCCAGCTTGAAATCCAATCCTATGCGGGCTGCATCTGAGAATAGTTCGAAAGCCTGCCGGGAATTCCCCTTTGAGATGAAATGCCCGTCTATGAGCCTGTTCAGTTCCCTCTTGGGAAGCAAAAAACGGTCCGCTGAAGCGTCAACGGATCCATGTTTCGTGACGCCTTCGTGCTTGGGGGATTGCGAAAACACCGGTCCTTTTTTTCCACTGTCCCGTCCTATCACATCCGGTTTATTCCGATTCCCTTTTTCCGCGTGTTTCAATCTCTTCATTTCCAACACCAGAATGGAATACAAAAACCGGACGGGAAAATCTGACGCCGTTTTAGAGCGGAAAGAAGACGCGATGCAACCGCTTTGCAGCGGCACTAAAATGTTATCCGCGCAAACGCCCAGATACTCATGGCAGAGGAAAACTCGGGCATTGACGACCCGCTGGAAATCGTCGAAAGGCTCCTGGAAATAAGGAAAAGCATCAAAAGGCCGGATATCGATGCAAAGATGCGACGGCTCAGGACCGAAGTCTGCTGTGTCAGCGAAGGCAGATTGAGGAAAGACCAGGCCGAACGGCTGGTGGGTATACTCTGCCTGCCCGTGAGCCTGAATTACCGGGAAAAGATGGCTTTGGAGGCGCTTGAGACCGCGAGCATAGCGAAAGAGAACCTCGCACTCGCCGAATTGCTCTCAAAAAGCCCTCGATTGCATGGCATGCTGGGCACGGATGAGTTTTTCTTTAAAAACTCCACTGAAACACTGGCTCAACTAATGGACGACCGCATAAGCGTGAACAAAAAGATCGTGCGCCTGAATGTCCTGCCGGAAATGAGGAAGAAGAAAAAGGAGAGGATAATCGGGATGCTCAGCCTCCCATCCTCGACCGAAACGCTGGTGCATGCGATCGAGCGCGATCATCTTGTCCTGGATGCGTGCAAGAGACTCGAAGAAAAGATAGACTACTGCCTGTCAAAAATAAAGGAAAAATCCGGGTGATACTCGGTTGCCTTTGGTCTTTTTGATCAGTTCCCGCCGCACTTTTCCTCGATAAGCCTCTTGTCTGGGTGTCCTTCGTTTAGTTCCACCGTCCTGCTCCAGCCGACGGCGTCGTATTGCTTGACGGTGATATAGGTCTTGCCTATCTTCGTCACTTCTGTGACTACGACACCCGGCTTCGTTGAAAAGACAGTCGTTAACCTGTCCCCGACGGACAAGCCCCTGGGAGATGGGTCGGATTTGATGCACACCGTTCCGATGCGGGCAAGGCTTTCGATCCCTTTGCACGCCGGGTAAAAACCCATGAACACAAGTGCGCTCAAACCAGCGGCTTTGACGAACGGGGCCCGCTTCTGGGCGCTCCCCACGCCTTCCAAACCGGATTTTCTTTTCAAGACGGGCATGAACCGTTCTGGTGATGATCCTAAGAAAAGGCTAGCGCCATCGCACAGCGGTCGACTACTTCATCACCCTGATCATATCGCTCATTATCGGCATGAGCTTCTTCTCCGCCTTCCGCAGCAGCTCGGCCGCCGTGCTTTCGCCT
>Ga0326728_10009056_pt1 | contig 24212 bp, 22 predicted proteins | sample MB3enrmetagenome_FD_207602 | JGI IMG/M metagenome (GOLD analysis project Ga0326728, IMG submission 207602) | Lab enriched peat soil microbial communities from McLean, Ithaca, NY, United States - MB31MN | ecosystem: Environmental > Terrestrial > Soil > Wetlands > Peat | place: USA: New York... | reverse complement strand
CCCTCTGTCAAACCTTTTCCATCATCCCAGACCGGTTACAACTCTAGTCGACTCCCTCTCAATCCCGAAACTCGTTCCGGATCAGCGGCCTGCCACCCAACCGCAAGGCACCTTACGGAACCGCTGACACATGAACAGGAGTGCAATACACCGGCGCATCGAAGTGCTATTCTACGGCACGATGCACAGGCTTCTGGATTTGCTTACGGGGCAAGACTCCAGTCTGCCGCTTGATCGCGCTGCGCTCGAGCTTGCGGCCATCGAGTTTCCCGAGATCGACCGGGAGGCAGCCGTCTCTTTGCTCGACAGGTACGCGGCCGAGTTGCGCTCGCGGCTCAGCGATCCGCGCGATGGCAGGACCTACGTCCGCGAGTCCAACCAATACCTGTTCGATGAGCTGGGATTCCGCGGCAATACAACGGACTACTATGATCCAAGGAACAGTTGCCTGAACGCGGTCCTCACGGCGCGCACTGGCGTTCCCATCACGCTCTCACTTGTCTACATGGAAATCTCGCGCCGCCTGGGCAAAACCGTCGAAGGCATCGGCTTGCCCGGCCATTTCATCGTGCGCTACGACGACGGGTTCTACGCCACCTTCATCGATCCCTTTCACGGCGGGCGTTTGCTCGACGCGGAAGATTGTTTTGCGCTGGCGCGAGATGTTTCTCAAGTAGAGATAGAACCCGATCTGCGGTGGCTGGCGCCGTTGAACAAGCGCGATATCCTACTGCGCATGCTGAGAAACCTCGCCGCCGCATACACGTCGCGCGGGCGCACGGACAAGGCCATTGAAACGGTGAGCCTGTTGATCCAGGCAAATCCCAACGCGGCGGAAGAGTACCGGCACAGAGGTATCCTTCTTGTGCAAGCCGGCCACCTCGCCGCAGCCAAACAGGATCTCGCGCGATATCTCGAGCTATCGAAATCGCCCGGAGAACGCGAGCGCGCCGAAGCCCAGGTTCACCGGATTCAACACTGGCTGGCTTCGATGAACTAGGCGGCGCACAGATTATTTCGCGAGAAAATCTGCGATCGCGGCACCGGCCTTCGCCGATTCGCAATCCGTCGCCAGATGGCCGCAGTCACTGTCCAGTTCCAACGTGCGTGCATGCAGCAATCGCGCAAACGCGAGCGCGGGCGTCGGGTTCACCATGTGGTCTTGCAGACTGACTATCACGAGCACACGCGCTTTCACAGCTTCCGCCGCTTTGGCCATATCGCCTCCGAACGGGCGCGAGACGTCGTGCCCCATCATGGCCTGGGCCTGGCGAATCCAGTTGTTCGCGTCGAAACCGTGAATTGTCTCGGTCTCCTGCTCGTCGATGAACTTCTTGAACTCTTCAGGCTTGGTATGCGCCACGCGATACGCCGGCGTCTGGATCGCCAGCGCTTCAATGTCCGCCAGCGTCCGCAGTCCCGCCTCGGGCGGTGCAGTGTAGTCGCCGCCTTTCCAGTTCACATCCGCTTCAATCGCACGAGTTCCGGATTGCCATAAGAGCAGGTCGTACGAAGTGAGTTTGGGTGAGCCAACGATAGGAATGGCGCAGTCCATGAAGTCCGGATACGCCACCATCCACTGAAATGTCTGCATGCCACCCATCGAGATGCCCATAACGCCGCGCAGATGCGGGATGTGCAACACATCCTTGACTACCTGGTGCTGCGAGTTGACCATGTCGCGAATCGCCAGGGCAGGAAATCTCATGTGCGGCTGGTGCGCGCTATTAGAGGGAGAAGACGACACGCCATCGCCCAGAGCGTCGACCGCGATGACGAAGTACTTCGAAGAGTCGATCAGTTTGCCCGGTCCGATCAGTTCGACGAGATCCTTCGTCGTTCCCTCAAACCAGGTAGGAACACAACCGCATTGGACTTGCCGGCGTTCAACTTGCCGAATGTGCGGTAGCCAACGCGGCAGTTACGGATACTGGCGCCGTTCTCTAAGCGGAAATCGCCGAGATCGGCAAATTGAAGTTCCTGGGCGAAAAACGGCGCGGCCCAAAGGCAGGACGCGAGCAGCAGTCGGTATAGCACGCCCTACAGCTTTTCAAAACCAGCCAGGCGCCGTCAATCGCGGCGGATTACCATGGTAACGGAGAGCGCCACCGTGCCGTTAGTCCCACCGTACATTGCGTCGCTTCGTCCCTACGAGGCCGGCCGCAGCGCCGAAGAGGTCGAGCGCGCCTACGGCGTGGCGCAGGCCGTTAAACTAGCGTCGAATGAAAATCCGTTGGGGGCGTCGCCGCTTGCCCTGGAAGCTATGCGGCAGTGCACTTCGCGCCTGCATCTATATCCCACGGGCGGCCTGGAACTCCGGCGCGTATTGGCTGTCGAATACGACGCCAAAGTGGAGAATGTCATCGCGGGCAGCGGATCAGAAGGCATCATGTCCAACATCATTCGCACGTTTCTGTGCGACGAGGACGAGGTGCTCACGACCGAAGCGGCGTTCATCGGTTTCCAGGTGCTCGCAAGATCGCGCGGCGTGAAATATCGCACCGTGCCTTACAAAGATTGGCATTACGACCTTACGGCGCTCGCCTCGCAAATCAACGAAAACACCAAGATCATTTACCTGGCAAACCCCAACAATCCCACCGGAACGATTTTCACGCGCCACGAATTCGATGAGTTTTACCGGCACGTTCCCGAGCGCGTGCTGATCATTCTCGATGAAGCTTATTTCGAATACGCGAAGGATAATCCCCGCTATCCCGATTCGATGCACTACCGCTATGACAATGTGATCACGCTGCGGACCTTTTCCAAGGTCTACGGTCTTGCGGGAGCGCGCATCGGTTACGGGTTCGCGCATGAGGAGTTGATCGCCAATCTGCTCAAGGTGAAGTTGCCTTTTGAGCCGAGTTCGCTCGCCCAGGCAGCGGGCATCGGCGCGTTGTCCGACAAGGCGTTCCTGCACCACTCGCTCGAGCTGAACGCGCGGGGCCTGCGCTTTCTAACAGGCGCGCTCGGTGAGATGGACCTGCACGTGGTTGCTTCCGAGGCCAATTTCGTGATGGTTGTATTCGCGGATGCCGGCCAGGCTGCGCACGTGACAGAGAACCTGCTGACCCAGGGCGTCATCGTACGGCCCTTGAAAGCTTTCGGCCTCCCGCACTGCATTCGCATTTCGACCGGAACCGACGCGGATAACCAGCGCTGCGCGGCGGCAATGCAGAAGGCCGTGACGCCGGCGGGCGTTATGGATTGTCCGAAGACTGGGTGATGTCTCCCCTGGCAAATCCACGGTCACTCGAAAGTTGATAAATCCAAAGGCAATTAACGCAACGAGCAGCCTGGCTGCTAACCTTTTTCAGCATTCACATGTTCCTCCCGGCGGATTATGATCGGGCCAGAGATCCTTGTCGACACCTTGAATCGAAAGAATGTGACGCGGTTGAGAAAACAACTGGATATCCGCCAAACCGGAGAAGAAGCTGAAAAGCTTCGAGCCGATCTTCACAAACGCATTGTCGGCCAGGACGAACCGATCCAGCAGGTTGTGAACCTATACCAGACGTACCTCGCGGGCATGGCTAGTCCGTCGCGCCCGGTAGGCAGCTTCCTGTTTCTCGGCCCCACGGGAACGGGGAAAACCAGGCTGGTGGAAGCGATAGCGGAGAGCCTGGTCGGTGACGCACGCGCGATGGTTAAAGTCGACTGCGCGGAATTTCAGCACAGCCACGAGATCGCGAAACTGGTCGGCTCGCCTCCAGGTTATCTGGGACATCGGGAGACGCATCCACTGCTGAGCCAGGAAGTGCTCGATCAGTATCACACCGAAAAAGTGAAGCTCAGCTTCGTGCTGTTCGATGAAGTCGAAAAAGCCAGTGATGCGCTGTGGAACTTGCTACTTGGCGTTCTCGACAAGGCTACGCTGACGCTGGGCGATACCCGCCGCGTGGACTTCTCGCAGACCATGATTTTCATGACCAGCAACCTGGGGGCCGGCGAGATGAACTCCATCCTCCGGCCCCGCCTGGGCTTTAACTCGGGGGAAAAGGAGCGCGAGCAGCAGGCGGGAACGCTGGACGAGGCCACCGCCGACAAGATTTCGCGTGCCGGAGTGGAAGCCGCACGCCGCCGCTTCACGCCGGAGTTCATGAACCGCCTCGACAAGGTGCTGGTATTCCGGCCCCTTGGCGAGCCGGAGCTGCGCAAGATTCTCAATCTCGAGTTGAACATTCTCCAGCAGCGAATCTTCAGCTCATCCACGCCAACGCCATTCTTCTTCGCGCTCACCGCCCCTGCCAAGGAATTCCTGCTGCGCGAAGGAACGGATCTGAAGTACGGCGCCCGCCACCTGCGGCGCGCCATGGAGCGCGAGCTGGTGAATCCGCTCTCCAATCTCATCGCCAGCGGACAGGTGCGCGGCGGCGACCTGGTCAGTGTTGATTTCGATCCGGCTGCCAATGCGCTGCTCTTCTTCAAAGAAGCCGAAAACGTTCCCGAACACGCGGTGTTCAAGCTGTGGGATCTCGCGGGCAGCGACGGAGGCAAGAACCACTCCATCGCCGCCGAAGCGGAGCTGATGCAGGCAGCAGTGCCATTCCTCGAGCTCGAACACAGAGCGCTGACGGCCAGCGAGCGCTCCTGAGCCCGTTCCGCCATTATTGATGCAGTACCATCGAAGGCGGAGGCGCATCCACACATGGCAGGTTGGTCTACACGCCGGCGGTTTGTCGAAACTACTGCTGCATTGAGCGGCCTTCTCGCAGGTTGCAAGCGCCAGACATCGGCCGGCGTAGAAGAAGGCCCGCGCCGCATCGGCAAACCGCTTCGCCCGTACGGAGAACGTTCAGAGTTCGAAAAAGCTGCGCGGGCACTGCCCACGACGAAGATCCTCGAAGTCGGTTCCAGCTTCACGCCGCTCGCTGAAACGCCCGGCATCATCACGCCTTCCGCCTTGCACTACGAGCGCCTTCACTCCGGAGTGCCCACGATCGACCCCGCCGAGCACCGGTTGCTGATTCATGGCATGGTGGACCGGCCGCTAATTTTCACGATGGATGATCTGCGGCGGCTGCCTTCGGTGTCGCGCATCTGCTTTATCGAATGTGCGGGTAACAGCCACCTGGGCTACGGCCGCCGGGATTCTCCCACGGTGCAACTAAGCCACGGCTTAGTTAGCTGTAGCGAGTGGACGGGTGTCCGCCTCGGCCTGCTACTGTCCGAAGCCGACGTGCAGAAGAGCGCGAAGTGGATTCTGGCCGAGGGCGCCGACGCCTGCAAAATGCAGCGAAGCATCCCCATCGAGAAGGCCATGGACGACATTCTCGTGGCGTACGGCCAAAACGGCGAAGCGCTGCGGCCCGAACAAGGCTACCCTTTGCGGCTGGTGATTCCGGGCTGGGAAGGAAACGCCAACGTGAAATGGCTGCGGCGCCTCAAGGTGGTGGACCAGCCGTACATGACCCGCGACGAAACCTCGAAGTATACGGACTCGATGCCGGATGGCACAGCGCGCGAGTTCACGTTCGCGATGGAAGCGAAATCCGTCGTGACGTTTCCATCGGGGGGGCAGAAGCTGCCGGGACCGGGATTCTTTGAGATCACGGGACTCGCGTGGTCGGGGCGCGGCCGCATCGAGCGCGTGGAGATTTCCACCGACAGCGGCACGTGGCAAGACGCGGACCTCAGCGAACCGCGCCTCCCCATGGCCTTCACGCGATTCCGGCTCGGTTGGCGGTGGGATGGGCGCGAGGTGACCGTGCAATCGCGCGCCATCGATGAATCCGGCTACGTGCAGCCTTCGCATGAGGAACTCGTCGCAGTGCGCGGTGCGAACTACGAGTACCACAACAATGGCATCCGTGTCTGGAAAGTCAACGTGGATGGGACGGTGACCGATGCGGCTGCCTAAGTGTGCAGTTGCCCTGATCTGCGCGGCTCTCGCGGCGCAGTCGCCCAAGTACGGCGTGGGGCGGGCGCCGGCCGCCGAAGAAATTCGTGCCATGGATCTCTCGATCCTTCCCGACGGAACGGGCTTGCCGGAAGGCCGTGGAACTGTCGCCGAGGGCCGCGACGTTTACGCAAGGCGTTGCGCGCGGTGTCATGGCGCGAACGGCGAAGGGGGCGACGAGCCGAAGCAGGCGCCGCTGGTGGGCGGACGGGGAAGCCTCAAAACGCCCAAGCCGCTCAAGACCATCGGCAGCTACTGGCCCTACGCACCAACGATCTGGGATTACGTGAACCGCGCCATGCCGCTTGACCGGCCGGGGACGCTGACGCACGACCAGGTTTATTCGCTGGTGGCGTTTCTCCTCCACATGAACGGCATCATTGGCGAGAACGACGTCCTTGACGCGAAGACGCTGCCGAAAATCAGAATGCCCAACCGCGATGGGTTCGTGCCGGATACGCGCCCGGACACCGGCAAGCAAGCGAAGAAGCCCGCAGTCAAAACCAGCGGCTCATGATTACCTTCTGCTCGGTGTAGAAGGCTATGGCGTCCCGGCCGTGCGCGTGCAGGTCGCCGAAGAAGGACTGCTTCCATCCCGAGAACGGGAAGAAGGCCATGGGCGCGGCTACGCCGATATTGACGCCCACCATGCCAGCTTCAACGCGCGCCGCATAATCCCGCGCCGACTTGCCATCGGCGGTGAAGATCGAAGTCGTATTGCCGAATGGGGAGTGGTTCACCAGGTCGATGGCCGAGTCAAGATCTTTCACGCGGATCACGGAAAGCACGGGGCCAAAAATCTCCTCGCGTGCGATGGTCATGTCGGTGGTCACGCGATCGAAGATTGTCGGGCCAAAAAAGTAGCCATCAACGCCACGCGTTTCGCGTCCATCGCAGAGAGGCTTGGCACCCTCGGCGACGCCCTTCTCCACGTAGCCCTCCACGCGCTGGCGGTGCGCTGCCGTCACAAGCGGCCCCATCTGCGTGGTGGAATCGGCGCCATCACCCACCGCAATCTTGCGCGTTTTTTCAAGAAGCAGATTGAGTAGAGGCTCCGCAACTTCGCCTACCGGCACCAGAATGCTCCCGGCCAGGCACCGCTCGCCCGCGGCACCAAATGCCGAGCTGATGATCGCATCGGTGGCCTTGTCAAGATCGGCATCGGGCATCACCACCAGGTGATTCTTCGCGCCGCCCAGAGCCTGCACCCTCTTGCCGTTCTTAGCCGCGTTCTCGTAAATGTATTTCGCAACGGGCGTGGAGCCCACAAAGGAAATCGCGCGCACAAGCGGATGCTGGAGCAACGCGTCGACCGCGACTTTATCGCCCTGCACCAGGTTGAAAACGCCCGCCGGCAATCCGGCCTGTTCCAGCAGCTCCGCGGCCCGCGTGGGAGTCATCGGAACTTTCTCGGAAGGCTTGAGGATGAAACTGTTGCCGCACGCAATGGCGAACGGATACATCCACATGGGAACCATGCCCGGGAAGTTGAACGGTGTGATGCCGGCACAAACGCCGAGCGGCTGCCGGATCGTATGGCAGTCAATGCCGCGCGACACATTCTCGAGGGATTGGCCCATCATGAGGCTGGGCATGCAGCAGCTCACTTCAACCATTTGAATGGCGCGGCGGATTTCAGCGCGAGCATCGTCGAGCGTCTTGCCATTCTCGGTGGTTAAGGTGCGCGCCAGATCTTCGGCGTGCTTTTCGAGTAGATCCTTGTATCGATAGAGCACCTGCACGCGATCCACCACAGGAACATCGCGCCACTTGAGAAAAGCTTCGTGCGCCGCGCGCGCGGTGCGGTCAATATCGTCGGCCGTGGCATAGGGAACACGCGCGATCACGCGATTCAGTGCGGGATTCGTGATGTCGTGCAATGGCCCGCCACCAGCCAACTCCCACTTTCCGTTGACGAAGAACTTCAAAGTCTCGATTCCCGTTTCAGTCGCGATCATGCAGTTTTCTCTCTACCTTCCCTGGAATATGGCCTTGCGTTTTTCGCGGAACGCGGCGACGCCCTCGCGGAAGTCCTCGGATTCGTAGCACGTCTGCTGCGTTACAGCCTCGAAGTCGAGCGCTTCAGCCAGCGTGTGGCTTTCGCCGTACGAGAGAGCGCGCTTGATACCCGCGATCGCCAGCGTGGCCATAGAGCGCAGCCGCCGGCACCATTCTTCGACGACACCATCCAGGTCCTTGAGCGGCACCACGCAGTTCACCAGGCCGAATTCCGAAGCCTGCTGCGCATCGATAATAGCGCCGGCTGCCATCCACTCGAACGCCTTCGGGTAGCCGATCATGCGCGGCAGAAAGTAAGTGCTGCCGCCATCCGGAATCAGGCCGATCTTGCTGAACACCTGGCCGAACTTCGCCTCGGTACTGGCGACACGGATGTCGGCGGCCAACGCGTAGTTGCAACCGACACCCACCGCGTGACCATGCACCCGCGCAATCACCGGCTTCGGCATCTGGCGGAGCGCAAGGATCGTCGGATTGACCACGCGCCGCAGGAATTCGGTCACATCACCACCACCCGGCTTCGAGGTGCTCAGATCGGCGCCCGCGCAGAACGCATCCGCCGCTCCAGTCAAAACGACCACTTTGCTCTCGTCGCGCGCAGCCTCCTGCACGGCTTCGAGCAGCCGTTCCGACGTCGCGCGGTCCACGGCATTGCGGCGCTCGGGCGCATTGAAAGTGATGCGCTTCACGCCATCCTCGAGGCTCACAAGCAGTCTGGGTTCCTGGGCCATAGCGCACCATTCTACCTTGCTCTTGCGAGAAGTTGATCGGGCGCGGCGCGGAGTGTACAGTGTCTGGGGGAGTTATTCGTGAGCTTTTCTGCACTGCTGCATTCGGTCAGTTATTCCGGTTCGTGGGGGCAGGCGCACCTCACCCTGGACCAGTTCATCGACAAAGCAGCCGCGCTCGGCTATGAGGGCGTCATGCTGATGGCCAAGCGTCCGCATCTTTCGCTTCTCGATTACGGTACGAAGGAGCGCGCGCAATTGCGCCAGCAGCTCGAGAAGCGTAACCTGCGCGATCTCTGCATCGCGGGTTACAACAATTTCAGCGGGGATATCGAACACGCCGAAGTGCCGCAGCGCGAGATTCAAGTCCACTACATTACCGAGCTGGCCCGGCTGGCGCACGATCTCGGCGGGAGCCTGGTGCGCATCTTCACGGCGTACGAGAATCCGGCCGCCGGTTACACGGCGCAATGGAATCTGGTTGTCGGGGCGCTCAAGGAATGCGCCAAGCGCGCGAGCGACTTCGGCGTCACCATCGGCGTGCAAAACCATCACGACATCGCGGTTGGCTACGAGAGCCAGTACGACCTGATCCAAGCGGTGGGCGAACCGAACTGCAAGGCGTTGTTTGATGCCTGGGCGCCCGCGCTGCACGGCGAAGACATCGCCGCCGCGGCCCGGAAACTGGCGCCGGTCACCGCGCACACCACGATCGCCGCGTATCAGAAGCGCCCCCGCTACCACTACGATTCTGCCGTCGTGAACTACACCGCGCTTACGCCCTACGTGCAGGCCGTTCCCATCGATGAAGGATTCATCGATTACCGCAAGTTCCTGGGTGCGCTGCGCGCTGGCGGCTTCCGGGGCAGCGTGGCATACGAGATGTGCTCGCCGCTTCTGGGTGGCGGCTCCATAGAAAACCTCGACCGTTACGCCACTCGTTTTGTTGAGTTCCTTCACGATTTTCGCAGCCGCGGGGAGTCCGTCGCGGCGGATTAGAGAACATCTACCATGAACCGCAGAAACTTCATTCAATCCTCAGCCATCGCCATGGCTTCCGGCATGACCGCGCTCGGAGCCAACGACCGCATCAACGTGGCGGTCGTCGGAGTGCGCAGCCGCGGCCGCGATCACATCACGAGCTACGCCAAGATTCCGGGAGCACGGATTGCCGCGATATGCGACATCGATCAATCGCAGATCGAGCGTGCCGTTGCCTTCACCGGCAAGGTGACTGGCGTCAAGCCGCAGAAAACTTATCAGGACATTCGGCGGCTGCTCGAGGACAAAGACATCGACGCCGTTTCGATCGCAACCTGCAATCACTGGCACGCGCTCGCCACGATTTGGGCTTGCCAGGCCGGCAAGGACGTCTACGTGGAGAAGCCGGCGAGCCACGAAATCTGGGAAGGCCGGAAGATGGTGGAGGCCGCGCGCAAATACAGCCGCATGGTGCAAGTGGGCATGCAGAGCCGCACAACGCAGCACAAGATCCAGGCCATGCAAATGCTTCACGAAGGCGTGATCGGCAAGCTCTACCTGGCGAAGGGTCTCTGCTTTAAGCGGCGCAAGTCGATCGGCCATCAACCCGATGGACCCGTGCCGGCCGGTGTCGACTATGACACATGGCTCGGCCCGGCGCCCATGCGGCCGTTCAATCCGAATCGTTTCCATTACAACTGGCACTGGTTTTGGGACACCGGGAACGGCGACATTGGCAACCAGGGCATACACGAAATGGACATCTGCCGCTGGGGCCTCAACAAGAAAACTCTGCCGGAACTGGTTGTCTCTGATGGCGGAAAGTACGTCTACAACGATGATCAGGAGACTCCCAACACGCAACTCGCCACGTTCAAATACGACGATTGCGAGCTCGTGTTCGAAGTTCGCGGCTTGATCACGGGCGGCGAGAGCAGCATCGCCTATGACGGCGCCAATTTTATTGGCAACTTGTTCTACGGCAGCGAAGGTTGGATGTCGATCGACATGAACGGCTTCCAGATCTATCGCGGCGAAAACCGCAAACTCGCGCAGGAGATGAAGTACACCGAGAAGGAAGAATGGGACACGACGCCGCACATCGCCAATTTCCTGAAAGCAGTGCGCAGCCGCAATTCCGCCGATCTGACTTGCGACGTCGAAGAAGGGCACATATCGGCGGCGCTGGTCCACATGGCCAACATCAGCTATCGCACCGGCCGCAAGCTGCACTTCGATCCAAGAACCGAGCGCTTCGTGAACGACGACGAGGCCAACACCTACCTCACGCGGAAGTATCGCGAGCCGTTCGTGGTGCCGGACAACGTCTAGGGCTCACTTAGCACTCATCGCGAGCAATCGCTCCGCGTGCTTCAGCGCTTCGGGAGTGACCTTCTGGCCGGAAAGCATGCGGCCGATCTCGCGGGTGCGGGCGTCGGCGTCCAGTTCCTCGACGGTCGCGACCGTGCGGCCCTTCTGCTCGTGCTTCTCGACCAAGTAATGGTGGTCGGCGAAGCATGCGATCTGGGCGAGGTGGGTCACGCACAGAACCTGGCTGCCTGCCGAAAGTTTCTTCAGCCGGCGCCCTACGCCCTCGGCCACGCCCCCGCCGATGCCAGCGTCAACTTCATCAAACACCAGCGTGCGCACAATCCCGTTGGTCCGCCCTGGAGCCGTTACGCAGGTCTTGAGCGCGAGCGCGATTCGGGAAATCTCGCCCCCCGATGCGATCTTCTCGATTGGCTTGGGTACCTCGCCGAGATTGGGTGACACCAGGAACTCGACCTCTTCGTTGCCGCAGGCCGACGCCCCGGCCGGGCGCACGACGATCTCGAAGATCGACCGTTCCATCGCCAGCGCGGCAAGTTCCATCTCGACTCGCTTGGCGAGTTTTGCGGCGGCATCCCGCCGCCGGGCGGTGAGTTTATCCGCGAGCGCGCCATACTGGTCACTCAATTGGCGGCGCTCGGCGCGAAGCTTGTCCATGTGCTCGCCCGCATGCTCCACCGCATCAATGTTGCGCGTGACTTGCTCCAGATAAACGAGAACCTCTTCCAGCGTCGCCCCGTACTTGCGTTTCGCCTTGTCGATGGCCGCGAGGCGCGTTTCGATCTCTTCCAGCCGCGCGGGATTCGCTTCCAGGCGGCCCAAGTAATCACGCAATGAGTAAGACGCATCCGCTAATGCAATTTCAGCCGGCTTGAGGCTCTCGCGAATCTCGGCGAGCGCCGGATCGATGCGCGTGAGCTCTTCTAATTTCTTCGCCGCAAGGCGGGCCAGCGCCATGGCCGACTCAGGCGAATCATAAAGCGCGGCGTAAGCGCCACCCGCGGTCTCGAGAATCCGGCCCAAATTCTGCAACACACGGCGCTCACTTTCGAGCGTCGTGTCTTCGCCGGGCTGCAAGCGCAGAGCCTCGATTTCGCGCCTCTGAAATTGCCACAGATCCAGCATCCGGAGCTTTTCCTGCTCGGAGCGCTCCAACTCCGCCAGTTCCGCATCGACGCGCCGCAAAGCATGGTGGCTCTCCGCGACATCACTCACCAGCTTCTGGGCTCCGGCGAAAGCGTCCAACATCTCGCGCTGCGTGTCCGCCGAAAATAGAAGCTGCTGATCGTGCTGGCCGTGGATGTCACCAAGGTGTAACGCGAGTTCGCGCAATAGCGCGACCGTCGCAGGGCGGTTGGCCACGAAGGCACGGGACTTCCCCCCTGCAAGGACCTCGCGCTCAATGAGGAGTTCACCGTCTTCCACCTCGATGCCCGCCTGCTCGAGCGCCGCGCGCACAGCGCAGTCGTCTCTCACCTCAAAAATGCCGGCGACGCGCGCCCGCTCCTCGCCCGAACGGATCATCTCGGCCGAAGCGCGGCCGCCGAGCAGCAGACCGAGCGCATCCACCACGATGGATTTCCCGCTGCCGGTTTCACCGGTGAGCAGGTTCAGACCCGCGTGAAAACGCACGCGCAACCGGTCGACCACCGCGTAGTTCTCGACCGTCAAGTCCACCAGCATCGAGCCGATTATACGAACTTTGGCCGTCCGCCCGCCGTCGCAAACATTTGTGCCTTGAATTGTTCTATTGAATTTTGGATTTGTGGCGATCTCGAGCGCTTCTTATGTTACATTTGCAAGTGAGGAGACAGTTTGGTTCCGATAATCCCGGGGCTCTTGCTGCAAACCCCTTTGTGGGAAATGCTGGGCAAGGCCACCCCTGTTACATTCGCGGTACTCCTGATTTTGTTGCTGTTTTCGATCTTATCCTGGACCATCATCTTCGCTAAGTGGAGCACGTTCCGGCGCGCGCGGACGGCCGACGCCAGATTCTTGCGCGCCTTCCGGAAAGCCAACGCGCTGGACGCCGTCATGGTGGCGAGTGAGCAGTTCCGCCCGTCGCCATTGGTCGCCGTTTTCGATTTCGGCTACGAGGAGGTGGCGCGCCAGGTAAAATCCCGCGGCTCCATCAAGAATAAAATCGCCCTCGAGCGCACTTTGCAGCTCGGGACTAGCGAAGAGATCACCAAGCTGGAACGGAATATGAGCTTGCTCGCCACCACGGCATCGGTGAGCCCCTTTATCGGCCTGTTTGGCACCGTGCTGGGCATCATTCACGCGTTCGACCAGCTCGGCCAGCAAGGCAGCTCCAGCTTGCGCGCGGTGGGTCCTGGAATCTCTGAGGCGCTAATCACCACAGCCATGGGCTTGTTCGCGGCGATTCCGGCCGCCATCTTCTTCAATATTTTCGGCCATAGGATTAAAGAGATGGGCTCGCGGATGGAGGATTTCGCACTCGAGTTTCTCAACATGACCGAGCGCACGTATGGGGAGTGAGCCATGGCGATCGGAGTGAATGGCGGCGGATCTTCTGGGCGGCGGCGGTCGTACGTGAATGGTGCGCTTTCCGAAATCAACGTGACGCCATTTGTCGACGTCGTTTTGGTGCTCTTGATCATCTTCATGATTACGGCGCACGTGATGGAGTTTGGCATCGAAGTCGACGTGCCAAAGACCAAATACGTCAAAGACAGCGCCAAGGAACTCCCCGTCATCAATATTACGCGTGACGGCAACCCCTACCTGAATGACAAGCCGATCAACATCCACGCACTCGGCGAGGTCCTCCAGACGCGCTACCGCGGCCAGGCCGTTTATGTTCGCGCGGATAAAGGGGCTACCTGGGACATCATTGCGCAAGTGCTCAGTGAACTCAGCGCGGCAAAAATAACTGTGAACATGGTGACTCAGCCGGAGGACTCCGCGGAAAAACGAGGGCGGTGATGGCGCCTCACGTCGACATTCTGGACGAAACGGAGCCACTTAAGCGTTCGCTCGTGGGTTCGCTGGCCTTACATTTTTCGTTAGCTGCCGCGGCGGTTTTGCTTTCAGTGACTAGCGGGCACCGCGAATATTGGGGTGACAATACTCCCGGGGGTGGCTCCTCGATGGTGGTCGGCGTGGTCGGCCATGTGCCACTACCGTCGCGTGGGGGCATAGTCAACCCGGTGGCCAACGACACAAAATCTGAAGTGCCGGAGCCCAAGCCCGACACGGTGAAGCGCACCAAGGTTCTGGAGCCCGAGCCGGACGCAATCCCGTTGCAGAGTCGCAGCGCACCGAAAAAGCCATCACGCAAAGAATCCAGTATCAATACGTACAGAGCCAAGCAAATCGACAGCCCCAACCAGCTCTACAGCCAGGAGGGCCAGGCGCTCGTGACCCCGATGATCGGCATGGTGGGATCAGGCGGTGTGGGAGTCGGCCGCGGCTCGCCTTTCGGGAATCGCTTCGGATACTACGTCGACATGCTGCGGCAGAAGGTGGCTCAGAAGTGGCGGACTGGGGACGTGGACCCGCGCGTTCGCTCGGCTCCACCTGCCATCGTCACGTTTACGATCCGGCGCGATGGCTCGATTTCCAGTGTTCGCGTCGAGCAGACCAGCGGGAACTTCGCACTCGATGCGTCTGCGCAGCGGGCCATCGCCGATGCCGCGCCCTTTGAGCCTTTGCCCGCAGCCTTCGACAGAAATGAAGTATCGATTGAAATCTGGTTTCAACTACAAAGATGAAGAAGATACTACTCCCAATTGCCCCTGCTCTCCTCATGTTGGGCTTAGGCGTTCTCTGGGCGCAAAACGCCGACGTCTGGCTCAAGATCGTCAGTAATCAGAAGACGGTCCTCGCGGTGCCGGATCTTCGCGGGTCGGGTGCGGCGCAAAACTTCATGGGGGCGTTCAACGATACGCTGTTCAGTGATCTGCAAAATTCGGGTTTCTTCGATATGGCGCCAAAGGGGATGTATCCGCTTCAGGTGCCCCAGCGCCCCGAAGATTTTCGCCAGCCGGCGCGACCCGGCGCTTCTTCCGGCGGCCTGTGGCTCTCGGATTGGGCTTCGCCGCCCGTCAGCGCCAATTACCTGGCCACCGGATATGCCGCTGAACAGGACGGCCAGATCGTGCTCTACGGCTGGCTGTTCGACGTGGCCCAACCCAACCTGGCCAATGCCCAGATCCTGGGTAAGCGCTACTTCGGATCGGTAGATGAGGCAGGTGCGCGTAAAGTAGCGCATGAGTTCGCGGCGGACATTCTGGCACACTGGGGCGGCACATCGCTTTACGGGACAAAAATCTATTTTCAATCCAACCGCACGGGCCACAAGGAAATCTGGTCGATGGACCCCGACGGCTCCAACCAGAAACAGATCACCTCCTTTAAGTCGATTTCCATCATGCCGGCCATATCGCCGGACGGTAGTAAACTTGCGTTCACTAGCTACGCGAGTGGGAATCCTGGTATATTTATACTCTCAACGGAGACTGGGCGCCGGTTGCCGTTCTACAACCAGAGGGCATCGCTCAACGCTACTCCGGACTTCACCCCGGATGGCAAGCAGATCCTCTACGCTTCCTCAGCCAGCGGTTACGCTCAGATCTACGTCGCGAATTTGGACGGGAGCAATTTGAAGCGGATCTCCTCCTCGCGCGCCATCGAGGTGGAGCCCAAGGTGAATCCAAAAACCGGAACTGATATAGTCTTCGTTTCGGGGCGAACCGGTCCGCAGCAGATTTTCCGGATGAATTTCGACGGAACCGGCGTGGAGCGGCTCACCAATGGGGAGGGTGAAGCTTCGAATCCGTCATGGAACCCTAACGGAGAGATGATTGCATTTTCATGGACGCGGGGATTTGCCACCGGGAATTTCAACGTCTTTTTGATGGACGTGGCTTCGCGCACCTATAGTCAGTTGACTCACGGCGAGGGGCGTAACGAGAACCCCAGCTGGGCGCCCGACGGGCGTCATTTGGTGTTTATGTCGACACGCAACGGCTCACACCAGATCTACACCATGCTGGCCGATGGCAGCCAGGTGCATCAGCTAACCACAGCGGGGGACAACCGCACGCCGGTATGGGGAAAGTGATCAACACGTTCAAATAATTCTGGAGGCAGAGATCATGTTGTTGAAACGGAAATCGAGCGTCATCTGGATCGCTATCGTTTTGGCTGTGTTTGCTGTAGGTTGCAAAAAGAAGGCAGCGCCGCCGCCACCGCCACCACCACCGCCAAAGGCTGAGGTGGCACCACCGCCACCGGCAGCGCCGGACATTGCTGAGTTTTCTGCCGAACCGTCGTCGATCGAGCGCGGGCAGTCGTCCACGCTGAGATGGTCGGTAAGCAATGCGAATCAGATTACGATTGACAATGGTGTCGGCACGGTGCAAGCCAGCGGCAGCCGCAGCGTGTACCCGAATGAGACCACCACTTACACGTTGAGAGCCAGCGGTCCGGGCGGAGCGCTGAGCAAGACGGCCACGGTGAGCGTAACGGCTCCGCCGCCACCACCACCACCGCCGCCGGCCAAGGCGCCTCTATCGGAGCGCATCACCGCTTTGCAGGATGCGTACTTTGACTATGACAAGAGCGACATCCGCGACGATGCGCGGTCGTCCCTGACCAAGGACGCCGACTTGCTCAAGTCCATTTTTCAGGACTTCCCGGATGCGGTCATCACCGTTGAGGGGCATTGCGATGAGCGCGGTTCGGCCGAGTACAACCTCGGGCTGGGCGACCGCCGCTCCACGTCCGCCAAGGAGTTCCTGGTGCAACTGGGAGTTCCCACCGACAAGCTGAAGACTATCAGCTACGGCAAGGAGCGGCCGGTGTGCACGGAGTCCAACGAGGAGTGCTGGCAACGGAACCGCCGCGCCCACTTCTCCACGGGGCAGTAGTCATCTCGGGTCGGGCACCTGTTCGGACCTCATGATGGACAGGTCTGAACAGGTGTCCTAACCTCAATATCAGGAGGCCTGCATGCGACTTCGCCGGCTGATTCCAGCCGTAGTGTTTCTATTCCCGGTCATTTGTGCGGCAGCCAGCAAGGAAATCGTTGAGCTGCAGCGCGATGTGGCTCAATTACAGGATCAACTGCGCACGCTGCAAAGCGCCTTTGACACCAAGATGGCGACCCTGACGGCGCAGGTGCAACAGGCCGCGGACGCCGCCACCCGAACCTCCACCGCCCTGGCCGGATTGCAGGGCGCAATCCAGGAGCAACTCAAGCAGGCGGTATCTCCAGTCATCGGCGTGAACACCAAGATTGACGAAATGACCACGTCGTTCCAGCAAGTACAGAACGGGATGGCCGACGTCACGGCGCGCCTTGGCAACCTGGAGCAACAGATGAAGGATCTGAGTAACCAGGTCAGGACAATCAACACACCCGCTGCGCCGCCCCCCGGGACTCCGGCAACTGGGCCCGGTACGGCGTCCGCCGTTCCACCCGATGGGGGAACGCTCTACACCAACGCGGACCGCGACCGGCTAGGTGGCAAGGCCGATCTCGCGCTGCAAGAGTTTCAGGAGTACCTCAAGTATTACCCCGATGGGAATCTGGCGCCGAACGCCCTGTTCTGGATTGGATACATTCACTACACACAAGGCGATTACGACAGTGCGGTGAAAGAGTTCGATCAGGTGCTGGTGCAGTTTTCTCCGAATACCAAAACCCCCGATGCTTATTTGTGGAAGGGCACGACCCTGGTAAAGCTCGGGCATCGCACCGACGGAGCCAAGGAATTCCGCCAGGTGATCAAGCTCTACCCCGGCAGTGATGCCGCTACCAAGGCCAAGGCCCAGCTCAAGCTGTTGGGCCTTCCGGTCTCCCCTGCGCGCAAACGGTAGTTACAGTTTTCCACATCCCGTTTCCTCCCTCCTTTGAAGTTGTTTCCGTCTCTACACAATGTGCGGCGCAATTGCGACAATGAGGAAAGTCATGGATCAAAATGCAGGCGAAATTCGGCCACCGCTCACGACGTATGAAAGCTTGGCCAAGATGATCGACCATGCGCTGGTGCAGCCCGAGTTGACCGATGAGCAGGTGGTTGCGGGCTGCGAGCTTGCGAAGCGTTATCAAGTCGCGAGCGTGAGTGTGCGGCCCTGCGATGTGGATCTGGCGGTCCGCCTGCTCGATGGATCGGGCGTCGCCGTCGGCAGTCTAGCCGGCTTCCCGCACGGCTCGACCACGACGGCAGTCAAGCTCTACGAAATTCGCGACGTGCTGCGCCGGGGCGCCAAGGAAGTCGACATGGTCCTTAACATCTCGCGGCTGCTCTCGCGCCAGTTTCAGTACGCCGAGATGGAACTGGTGCAGGCAGCCGAGGAATGCCACAAGCAGGGCGCACTACTCACAGTGATCCTCGAGAACGCCTATCTCACCGACGAGCTGAAGATCGTCGCCTGCCGGATTTCGGCGCGCGCCGAAGTGGATTTCGTGAAGACCTCCACTGCCTTTGCCCCCACGGGTTACACCATTGAAGACCTAAAGCTGATGCGCGCACATACGCCGCCACGAGTGGGCGTGAAAGCCGCTGGCGGCGTGAGTACTCTCGAGAGGGCCCTGGAGGTGTACGAGGCCGGCTGTTCGCGCTTCGGCGCCACGGCCACGACCGCCATTCTGGATGCATGGAAGACGCGCCTCGATCAAATCCCGGCGAGGGCGGCGTCGTAACGTTTTCACCGTGGTATTCTAGGTACCTCGCGAACGGCCATGCCGCAGAAACGGCCCTTCCCACGCATCTGCATCGCCCTCGGTCTTCCAAACGCCGCTGCGCTCCTGGAGCATGCCCGGCGAGAGGCAGAGTCCGGCGAGACTTTTCTCGAATTCCGGCTGGACTATTTGGACAGCCCGGAACAGGGCATCAAGGTCATCCGCGACGTCCTGAAGCAGCACCCCGGGTGCATCATCCTGGCCACCTGCCGCCGCCACCAGAACCACGGAAGATTCAACGGAGGCGTCGAACAGCAGCTCCGCATTCTAGACGCGGCAGTAAACGCGGGCGCGCAAGCGATCGACGTGGAGATCGAGACCGCCGAAGCAGCCGCCGAACGCCTCAATTCCTTCCGTGGCCGCTGTCAGATCGTCATCTCTTATCACAACTTCGAGACGACGCCGCAGCTCGATGCGCTGCTCAAGCGCATGACGCGTTTGCCCGCCGATGCGTACAAGATCGTCACCGCCGCGCGCAAGCCGTCAGATAATGCCCGTGTGCTGGCGCTCACCCGTGCCTATCCGCGCACGCCGCTGGTGGTTCTCGCCATGGGGGAATTAGGTTTTCCCACGCGCGTGCTTTCGCCGGCGTTTGGAGGAATGTACACGTATGCCGCACCGCTGGCTACGCAGGGCACCGCGTCCGGGCAGGTCAGTGCGCGCTTGCTGCGGCACTTATATCGCATCGACAAGATTTCCAAGGCCGCCAAAGTGTACGGCGTGATCGCCGACCCCATCCGCCATTCGATTTCACCCGCCGTGCACAACCGCGGCTTCCAAGCACGGCGCCTCGATGCCGTCTACCTGCCGTTCCAGGTTTCGCCGTTGCAACTCCGCGACTTTTTTGTGCTGGCGGATAAGGTCCCGATCACAGGGTTCAGCGTCACCATCCCGCACAAGCAGAAGGTCGTGCGCTATCTCGATGCCGTCGATTCGTTGGCGCGGCGCATCGGCGCGGTCAACACCGTTTGGCGAAAGGCCGGGAAATGGCGCGGCACGAACACCGATGCCCAAGCCGTAATCGTGCCTTTAAGCCGGCACGTCCGGCCGTCCAAGGCTTCGGTGTTGATCGTAGGCAACGGCGGTGCGGCACGCGGTGCAGCCTGCGCCCTCATCGACGCGGGCGCCAAGGTGGCGATCGTTGGCCGCAATCCCGATCGCGTGCGAGCGCTCGCCCGCATTTGTGGCGCCGAGCCCTTACTGCGTGAGCAAGTGGACGAGCGCCAGTTCGACGCGCTGGTGCACGCCACACCGATCGGCATGTTTCCGCACGTCAACGAATGCTTCTTCAATGGAAAGATTCCCGCGGGGATTGTTTTCGATATGGTCTACAATCCGCTGGAAACGATGCTCATCCGCCGCGCCCGTGAGGAGAATAAGATTGTCGTGCCGGGAATCGAGATGTTCATCGAGCAGGCCGTGCGCCAATTTGAGATCTGGACGGGCGAATCCGCGCCGCGCGCCGTCATGGAAAAAGCCGCAATGGAAGCGCTGGAGCAAAAACAGTGAGCAAGAAGATGACACGCCGTGAGCTGGCGGCTGTGCTTGGCTCAGTCACCAGCATCGCCTCCGTGCGCGCCCAGGAGCCGCCGGCGAGCCAGCCGGAAGATCTCAACACCGCGGCCAGAGAGCAGCTTCGCAATAATTCCGAAACGCTGTCTAAGTTTGATCTGCCTATGTCTACTGAGCCCGCATTTCTGTTCAAAGCCTGATGGCCGCCGAATTCACGGACGACATCTTCTTCGCGAGTATCGGCGAGCTCAATGCCCGCTTGAAGTCCAAGGAATTTTCCGCCGTCGAGTTGGTGCGCGCTTTCGCCCGGCGCTTGGAACAGCTTGGCCCCCGCTATAACGCTCTCGCCCTGCCGCTTACCGATGTCGCCATCCGCCGCGCCACGGACGTGGATAAAGAGCTCAAGCGCGAGCGCTACCGCGGCCCGCTCCAAGGCATTCCTTTTGGCGCAAAAGATCTTCTGAGTTACGCCGGCCACCCGACCACCTGGGGCGCGCGCCCCTACGCCGCGCAGGTGTTCGATTCCAGCGCCACGGTGATCGATAAGCTCGAAAAAACCGGCGCGGTACTCGTCGGGAAGCTGGCCATGGTGGAACTTGCCGGTGGTGGCGGCTACCGTTCCGCAGCGGCCTCCGTGTTCGGCCCGGGACTCAATCCGTGGGACCGTACACGCTGGTCAGGCGGTTCGTCGAGCGGCTCGGGCAGCGCGGTCGCTGCCGGTCTGGTTCCGTTCGCCATCGGCTCAGAGACCTCCGGATCGATCCTCACGCCCGCGGCGTTTTGCGGCATCACTGGTCTGCGCCCAACCTACGGCCTTGTCAGCCGCCACGGCGCCATGGCGCTTTCGTGGACCATGGACAAACTTGGGCCCATGTGCCGCTCCGCCGAAGATTGCGGCCTCGTGCTCGCGGTCATTGCCGGCGGCGACTCAAACGACCCCGCTTCCGCCCACAAAAGCTTTTACTACACGCCACAGTATTACCGCGCGTCGAAAGATCTGCGTATCGGTTACGCGCCCGTCGATTTCGCTGAGCGGGCCCAGCCGGCCACGCGCCCCGCCTTCGAGCAAGCGCTCGCGGCTATGCGTGAAACGGGCGCAAAGCTCATCGAAACCAGGCTTCCCGACCTGCCCTACGGTGCGCTGACTAGCACCATAATCTCCGCCGAGGGCGCATCCGTGTTCGAGCCACTGATCCAGAGCGGCAAAGTGGACGAACTGGCCGACCCTAAACAGATCGCTGGACTTAAAGCTGGCCTCGAGATCTCGGCCCACGATTATTTGAAGGCCATGCGCATCCGCACCATCGTCCAACAAAAGATCCGGCGGTTGTTCGAAGACGTCGATGTGCTGCTCGCACCCAGCCGCTTCGGACCGGCACCCAAGATTAGCGAGCCTCTGGATAAGCATGCCAACGACGCGACGCCCAAGGATCTCGGTTTGAGCGCTCTGATCCCCGCCAGCAATCTGGCCGGACTCCCGGCTCTCTCGCTTCCCTGCGGTTTCGCCGACGGCCTGCCCGTGGCTATCCAGCTTGTCGGCCCGGCGTTCTCGGAGAACCAACTGCTAGCCCTGGGCAAGGATTTTCAAACGCGCACCGATTGGCATCGCAAGCGGCCCACCGTCGCCTAAGCCGTTCGCGCACGTAACGCTACAATGAAATCATGCCGCGCGCCGGCATCAATCCCCAACTCTCCGTCGAACGCTTCTTCCAGCTTTCCGTTCTCGGCCTGGTCACGAGCGGTTATCTGGCAGTGGCAGGTTCCGGCTACCTCGATCGGCCGACCATCCTGCTCACCGGAATCGGGCTTCTGCTGCGCGCCCTTTTGGTGACGGGTGTGGTACGCATCAAATTTTCCGACAATCTCATCGCCCTCGTGACCGCGGCGTACATCGCGTTTTATCCGGTTGATTACTTTTTCGTCTCGCGCACTTTTCTCCAGGCCACCGTCCACTTAGTCTTCTTCCTGGCCGTGGTCAAAATCCTCAGCGCCCGCACCAATCGCGATTATCTCTACACGGCGGCAATCGCATTTCTCGAAATACTCGCAGCCGCCATCCTTTCCGCCAGCCTGAATTTTTTCTTCTTCCTGGGCATCTATTTGCTCTGCGCCATCGCAGCGTTCACCAGCGCCGAAATTCGCCGCGCCATGCAGAAGCCGCATCAGATCGCGCGCTCCGGCCTGCGGCGCTTTCATCCACGACTGGCGGGCCTCGCGGTGTTTGTCACTTTTGGCATTCTCGTCCTGACCGGCGGCCTGTTCTTCTTGCTGCCACGCAGCGCCAATGCCACGTTGAGCCACCTCATCTCGCATCGCATCCACGTGCCCGGTTTTTCCAATGAGGTGACCCTCGGCCAGATTGGCGAGATCAAGAACGATTCGAGCGCCGTCATGCACGTTCGCCCCGATTCCGCCGGCTTCCCGGACGGCCTGAAATGGCGTGGCGTGGGGCTGAGCGACTTCGACGGAAAGCGCTGGTCCAACCCGCCCCTGGAAACCAAAACCGTGCGCCTGGATAACGGCTGGACGCTGGTGACCGACCGGCCGCGCATCGGAAATCGCATCTTTTACCACGTCACACTCAATGCCGTCGATTCCGAGGCTCTGTTCGTGGCCGGCGTGCCCGAGCAATTGCGCACCGAATATCCTGGTCTCCCCAGCGTCCGGCGCGATGTCGAGGCGGAGAACGAAGTTGTTCGCGGACCCAACGACAGCCTGCGCCTGCGCTTCACACCGCCCGACAATTTTCGCTACGCCGTCTCCAGCGTTCTGGACGACGGAGTCTCACCCGCCGAGCACGCCGCTCTCTCTCCGGACGCACGCGAGCACTACCTGCGCCTTCGCCAGCTTGATCCGCGCGTGCGAGAGCTGGCGGAAAACGTAACCGCGGGGTGGTTCACCCAACTCGATCGCGCCCGCGCCATTGAGAACCATCTGCGATCGTCCTACGGCTACACTCTGGATTTGCCGGACCACGAAGCCGCCGATCCCATCGCCTACTTTCTGTTCGAACGGAAGAAGGGGCACTGCGAGTACTTCGCCTCCGCCATGGCTGTCATGCTGCGCGCCGTCGGCATTCCAGCGCGGCTGGTCAACGGGTTTCAGAGCGGCACGTTCAACCCCATCTCCAGCCAGTACGTGATTCGCGCCTCCGACGCGCACAGTTGGGTCGAAGCCTATCTCGAGTCGCGCGGTTGGACCACGTTCGATCCCACGCCTGCCGATCCCTCTGCCCGCCCGAACGGCCTGCTCGCGAAGTTCTCGCTATGGACCGACGCCGCCGACACCTTCTGGCAGGATTGGGTGCTGCGCTACGATCAGGGCCGCCAGTTGATTCTCGCATCGCAATTGCAGAATTCCAGCCGCCAGTTGCGCATGGGGTGGATCGAGACGTGGAGCCGCTCCGCTGTGCAATGGAAATCCAGCGTTGGCGCTTGGTCCGCCGCCCACGGCCCCGCGCTCGCTCTCCTGGCCGCGTTCGCGGCGGCGCTTGTGCTCGCGGGACCGCGCGCCGTGCGTTCTCTGCGCATGTTGCATCGCGTGCGCCGCGTGCGCGAGGGCCAGGCATCGGCCGGCGATGCGACGGTGCTCTACGAGCGCATGCTCGACGTCCTTCGCCATCGCGGCTTTCAGAAGCCAGCCTGGTTCACTCCACGCGAGTTTGCCGCTTCCCTGCCCGCCGAAACCGGCATGCTTGTGGATCAGTTTACCGCCGCTTACAACGATCTCCGTTTCGGTGGAAAGCTGGACGCCGCACCGCGCCTCACCCTCCTCCTCGAAGAGCTGGAAACCGGCCGCACCGGCATCCCGGCTCTCTAGATAAGATGTCCCGGCGATTTTGTAGGTGTTAGGCGGACATGTCCAGCCTCTACATCGCACCCATCGTAGGGGCGAGGCAGGCCTCAGGCTTGTCCAAATTAGGTTTTCCAAAAGAAGAGAGCGGAAGCTCTGGTAAGTTGAGGTTGGGTTCGTGGCAGAACCAATCTCAACGAAACGGAGACTTCCGCCTTGATTCGAGTATGCAGCA
>Ga0326728_10009055_pt1 | contig 24213 bp, 23 predicted proteins | sample MB3enrmetagenome_FD_207602 | JGI IMG/M metagenome (GOLD analysis project Ga0326728, IMG submission 207602) | Lab enriched peat soil microbial communities from McLean, Ithaca, NY, United States - MB31MN | ecosystem: Environmental > Terrestrial > Soil > Wetlands > Peat | place: USA: New York... | reverse complement strand
CCCCTACGAGGAGGAATTGCAACTTACGCTGGGTAACATTTTTACGTCGCAAGACGATCAGCCGAAAGTAACATTTTTAAATTGCTTGACAGGTTCGGGACATGGGGTTCGGGATACGGGACACGGGATTCGGGGTACGCATCCAGCCATGGCGATGCATTCGCCTCCCGCGCGAGGTTGTCCCGTATCCCGAGTCCCGTGTCCCGCGTCCCGGGACGGGGGACTTATCGGCCGTGCCCGTTTCCGCCGGCTTTTTTCTGGGATTTTTGCACGTGCGCAAGCTGGTTCATGAGAATCTCCAGGGCACGCTGGACCAGCTTGAGGCGCTCCGGTTCATCGCGGAGGGTCAGGAGCCGTTGTTTGAATTCGAGGTCGAGGGGCAGCGCGGCGGCGAGTCGAAAGGAAAGATAACGATAAGGGCGGGGAAGGTGAACCGGCATCTCCTCGGCCTGGCGGAGGCTTCGCATGGCTTCGCGAAAGCGCTCGATGGCCAGTTCCGCCTCCGCGTCGCTGGGAACATCCGGGCCCTCGTCTTCGAAGTAATCGACCGCGCCTTGCAGGTAAGGCCTTTCCTCGTTGGTCAGCAGGATTTCAAAACGGCGCTTGCCGACCGTAAGGATATCCATGCGGCCATCCTCATACTGGCGCGTCAGGTTGACGATGCGCGCGGTGCAGCCCACGGAGCTTACGGCTTGCCCTTTCAGCAGCACCACTCCAAATTCCTGCTGGCCCTCTCCCGCGGCCTTGGCTTGCAGGCACTCGCCAATCATCGTCTTGTAACGGTCTTCAAAGATGTGAAGGGGGAGGGGTTCTTCCGGAAGGAGCACCACTTCCAGCGGAAAGAGCGGCAGCAGATCGTTGTCCATGGCCATTCTCCGTCGGTAGATGCGGTCGGATAATCGGGTGATCCGATGATCGGGTGATCCGACAAACAAAGTCCGATGGGCGTCGGATTATCTCTTGTTCACCCGACCACCCGATCATCGGATCACCCGATAGTAACTGTCCCTGAGGTAAGCCACTGGTTTGACCAGTGAGACTCGAAGCGGTTTGACCGTTGAGCAGAGTAACATCCTCCTCCAAGGTGGCTTGATGAGAACCCATCCCAAAGGAGGATGTCATGTCAGACCTTTATCAGAGCCTATCCCATTCCCGATGGGACTGCAAATACCATGTCGTGTTCGTACCCAAGCGACGGCGCAAGGTGCTGTTTGGAAAGACGCGCCGCCACTTGGGAGAAATCTTCCACGCATTGGCCCGGCAGAAAGAGTGCCAGATTTTGGATGGACATCTGATGCCGGATCACGTGCATATGTGTATAGCGATTCCTCCCAAGCACCCGGTGGCTTCGGTAATCGGGTTTCTCAAAGGGAAGAGCGCCATCGCCGTAGCCCGACTGTGCGGCAAGGAGCGAAACTTCACGGGGGAGCATCTCGGGGCCCGTGGTTACGCCGTGTCCACGGTCGGGTTCGAGTTGGAGCAAGTCCGCCAGTACATCCGCGAACAGGAAGAAGCGGATGGAACAGGTGGACAGTTTTGAACCCATGACCAAGGCGCGCCTCGGCGCGACGCCTAAACTAACGGGTGACCGCCTTTGAGGCGGCCCCACTCATCAAGCCACCCGCTCTGCGGGGGGTGTCTGACTGTTCACCGCAGCGGTGCGAACTCCTGACCATTCCAGGGGCACGCCTTTTCGATGTTAACGGAATCAAATGCCTTATCCCTGCCGAAAACGAAAAACTCCACTTTCCCTTTCCAAACCGGCTCTTGCCCCTTGCCGCTGGGGCGAAACGTTACGTCCCCGGTGGTCACAGTTCCTGGCGCGCCAATGTTTTGCTCCGGCGGCTGGAGAATTTGCATTTTGGGGCTGTATTGCGAGAGGTTATGGAATTCGATGGGCGCCTGCCACAAAACTTGGAATTGACCGTTTGCGATTTTTCTAATCAGCAGGGTAGTGCCATAGGTTTGTGCCTGCTCCTGGAAAGGTTCTTTGGTAATCACACAATCACTTCCATCGCCCACCAGGTCGCGGATTTCCAGGGAGGTAATTCCGGCCTTCATTTCACTAATCAGAATATTCAGCGCCGCGCCGGGCAAGTACTTTCCCCGGCTGGGCGAGAAAATGGCGAGTTTCGCCATGGAAAGCGGCGCGGTAAGCACGTAGCAGAGCAGCGCTGGGGGACCCTGGGCTTGCCGCACCAGGAATCTGGCAATATCCGTGTGTTCGGCGGTGAAATCGTCGAGGTAGGGGGTGCCGAGCAAGCGCAGCAATTCACTGTCCAACGGATAGGATTCCAGGGGCTTTAGGTCAGCCGAGTTTATTTCCACCCATCCTAATTCCGAGCTTCCTGTTTCTAAATTGAGCGCCGCGATTTGGGCAAGCTCGGTGTCATGTTTTTCCTTCGTTTTAAAGACGGGGAGAAGCGCTCCCTGGGGCAGAGTCCGAGTAGTTTTTCGAAAGTCCTCCTCGGAAACTGAAAATTTGCGTGAGCCCGCTCGGAGATCGAGCCATCCGACCGGGGCAGCGGGACCGGTCTGTTTCTTTTCCTTCGCCGCCGCAGAGAAAGGCAGGAAGGCACCCACCACAAACAAAGCTACAAGGATTCGAGTTTTCATAACATTGCCTATTGTTGACGAGACGCGGAAGTTTGACAAACAGATTTTCGCGACATAGACTGAACGCCGAGGAACTAGCTCCGCCCTCGTTGAGAGTTCGCGGAGCTTTTATTTTTTGCGGCGTGTGGGGAATGCGGAAGCTCTCTTGGAAAAATCGAAGCTGCCTTGCGGTGGCCTGTGGGCACGGCGGCGGGTGCAGGCGATTGGTCAAAGCAAAGTTCCTCGGGGCACTTGCCCTCACGCTCTGGTTATCCGCGAGTGCACTCTCCGCGCGCGTGGTGACGGACCAGACGGGCCGCCGGGTGAATCTGCCGGACCATCCACGCCGCCTGGTTTCGATTGCACCCAGCATTACTGAGACCTTGTACGCGTTAGGGCTGGGGGATCGGCTGGTGGGCGACACGGATTATTGTGATTACCCCCCGCAGGCGAAGGCCCTGCCGCATGTGGGCGCAATGCTCAATCCCAGCCTGGAAAAAATCGTAGCGCTCAAGCCCGACCTGGTTCTGGGTACGGATGAGGCCAACCGCCGCGAAACCGCTGACCAACTAGAACGCCTCGGCATCCCGCTTTATGGAGTGACAGCGCATACCGTGGAAGGCACGATTCAATCCCTGGAAGATTTGGGGCACGTTTTGGATTGGGACCAGCCCACCCAGAAGCTCGTAGCGAGTTTGCGTCTCCGGGTGGCGGCCATCGACAAGCAGCTGCAAGGTCAGCCGCGGCCGAAGGTCCTTTTTGTGGTTTGGTACCGCCCCCTCATCACGGCGGGGAGCCAGACGTTTATTTCAGATGTCATCCATTACGCCGGTGGCGTTTCCATTAGTGACGACTTGAAGGGCGAATGGCCACACATGGGTTTGGAGGAAGTCTTGCAGAGGTCTCCCGACGTCATTTTATTTCCTCAGACGGATGCCTTCGCCCCGGGCCTCGACGAGTTTCAAAAGTTGCCCGGATGGCGAGACTTGGCGGCGGTAAAAAATCACCGCTTATACTTTGTCGCTGAAACCATCATGCGCCCCAGTCCACGCTTGATCGACGCGCTGGAAGAAGTGGCAAGAATTCTGAGGACGGTGAATGGTCAATGAACGGTGAATAGTAAATAGTGAATAGTCAATGGTAAACTTCACAGCCGGAGCTGGTGGAGCAATTCAGTTGCTGTAGTCGCTATCCGCCTTTCACAATTCACTATTCACCATTTACTATTCACTATTTATTGCTCACTCTAATTCGATGTCCCTTTCTCCCACTCGCCGAAACGTGTTGTTGCTGCTGCTGGCGTTGGCCGTGGCCCTCGTGTTGATCGACTTCGGCGCCCTGGCGCTGGGCGGCGTTCATCTTTCTCTGGGTGAGGTCTGGGCGGGACTGGTGGGCGGGCATGCGGGCTCGGAAGCGAGCGTCATTGTGCGGGACATTCGCCTTCCGCGCATCCTTCTGGCGATGCTGGTGGGCGCGGCCCTTGCGGTTTCGGGAACGGGGCTGCAAGCCCTGCTGCGCAATCCCCTGGCGGATCCCTACGTTCTGGGGATATCGAGCGGCGCGGCGTTGGGCGCGATTGTGGCCCTGTGGATTGGCGGACGGCTGGCGTCGGCGACTCCGCTCACGGCGTTTGTGGGTGCGGTGCTGACCATGTCCTGGGTTTACTTTCTCGGACGGCGCGCAGGACGCTTGTCGAGCTATACGCTTTTGCTGGCCGGGGTGGTGACGGCTTCGTTCCTTTCCGCCATCATTCTTTTCGTGCTCACCCTGCTCTCCACCCGCGACGTGCGCGGCATGGCATTCTGGCTGATGGGTGACCTGAGCGTGGTCACGGACGTGCAGATTCGTTTTCTTACCCCTGCCATCATTTTCGCCATCGCGCTGCTCTACGCCTTTTCCAAGGACTTGAACGTGCTTCTGCTCGGGGAAGGGGAGGCGGCGCACCTGGGCGTGAATGTGGCGCGCGTGGAAACGGCGGTCTACCTGCTTGCCTCGCTGCTGACGGGCTTGGCCGTTTCGGTGAGCGGAGCAATCGGTTATCTGGGATTACTGGTGCCTCACCTGGGGCGGATGCTGGTGGGCAACGACCATCGCACGCTCATCCCTACGGCGGCGTTTGGCGGCGCCATCATGCTGGTGCTCTCCGACACGCTGGCGCGCACCGTGATCTCTCCGGCGGAACTGCCCGTGGGCGCCGTGACCGCCGTGGCGGGGGCTCCGGTGTTTATCTATTTGCTCCGCCGAACTTCAGGCTAGGTGTCAGGTATCAGGGTTCAGGTGTCAAGGGGAGGAAAGAACAAGTCAAAGGTCAAAAGGCAAAAGTGAAAGGCAAAAGTGAAAGGCCGAAATTCGAAACTCGAAACTCGGAGGCGCTTTGGCGATTTTCGAGTTTCGATTTTCGAGTTTCGTTCTTTCCATGACTGACGCGCAATCGACCCTAACCCGTACCGCGGAACTCATCGCTGACTCCGTCAGCTTCCGCGGCTGTATGACGTCTGCCGCGTCCTGGTTTTCTGACTCTTGCCTTTTGACTTTTGCGTTTTGACTTTTGACTTGCTCTTCCATGGCGAATCCTGAATCCACCACGATTGACCCCAGCGCGCAGGCTGCGGGCGAACTCAATGCTGACTCCGTCAGCTTCCGCTTCCCCCACTTCGCCCTCGCGCCAGTATGCCTGAAGGCGCGCGCGGGCGAACTGACGGCCATCATTGGGCCCAACGGGTCAGGAAAGTCCACGCTGCTGGAAATACTGAGCGGATATTTGAAGCCCAAGTCCGGCGGAGTTTTTCTGGACGGCCAAAACCTGCACCGCCTCTCTCCCCGCGAGCGCGCCAGAAGAGTCGGCTTGGCGCGCCAGGACACGATTCTGTTGTTTTCGTTTGAGGTGCAGGAATTTGTTCGTCAGGGGCGGCATCCGCATCTTGGCCACAGCCTGTTTGAGAGTCCGGAGGACGACCGATGGGTGGAGTGGGCCCTGGAGAAAACCTGCCTTCAGGAATTTGCCCACCGCCGCGTGATGGAAATGAGCAGCGGGGAATTCCAGCGCGCGGTTTTGGCTCGGACGCTGGCGCAACGGCCGCGACTGGTCCTGCTCGACGAGCCGACCGCGAACCTGGATATCGGCTATCAGGTGGAAATGTTCCGCCTGCTCCGCCAGCTTGCAAAATCGGAAAACTTCATTGGCATTGTGGTGACCCACGAACTCAATTTGGCGGCGGAAATGGCGGATTATGTGATGCTGCTCCAGGGTGGACAATGCCTTCGTCAGGGGGAGGCGGAAGACGTTTTCCAGGCGGATTTGCTGAGCCGCGCCTTCCGCACTCCCGTCCTCGTTGACAAGAATCCCACCAGCGGCCGCCCACGTGTGACCTGGGTCGCGGTCTAAAAGCTCAGTTCTTAGGATTGTTTCTCGGGCTTCGCGCCAACCAGCGCCGCGTCGCGCAGGGACGCCTTTATAACAGTCCGGCGTTGCCCAGAGCAAAGACTGCGGCCATGATGATGAAGAAAGAGCCGACCAGAATCAAGATGAGTGCCTGCTTGCGGAGGCCCTTCTCCACTTTCTGCTCGGTCTTCGAGGTGATGAGGAAGGTTTTCTCGTTCTCGCCCCTCGTGATGAGGTGGCGGTCCTGCTCGTCTTTGGGGCTGGGATTCTCAGCGCAGGTCCCCATCACGATGCAGTCGCGGTCAGCCAGCAGGCAATCCTCCGTGAAGCGATAGTGGTGCACGCCGAAGTCGAGTCTCAATCCACCGCCGCTGGAGATTCCCGGGACCGCCAGCTTGTATCCAACACTCTGGGGCGTCGGCGCCGCGCTGGCCCCGGGCACATTCGTCGCTGGCAGTGCCGCGCGGGCGCGGTCGGAGGCGCTCGTCAGATACGCGCGCAGATCCTGCTCCGAGGGCCCCGCCACGCCGAGCGATGGCTCAACGAACCGCTTGCTGCCTATCTTCGGCCCGACCTCGTAGCAGAAGGTTTGCAGAACGTCGAATTCCGCAGACAGGGCGTTGACCAACACTCTGGCCGTTCCATCGTCCAGGTAGAATGGCCGGCGATCCATTTCGTTGGAGATCGGGGTCCACCCACCATGCTTGCCCTGGACGTACCTCTCTAGCTTCACCCAGTAATAGAAACACGGTGCGCCGGTCAGCGGGCCGGTCAGCCGGTCATCACCCGTCGCCTTGCCGCGAGCGTGGGTCAGTCCCATGGCAATGCTGCGGATCGGCATGATGGGCGTGTCAGCAAGAATGCGATATCTACGGAAAGACTGAAAACCGCGATAGAAGAGGAATGCGCCCAGTGCGAAGAAAAGGATGATGCCGAGAGTGGAATTTCCCCCCGACCTCACGAACGACGCCAGCAGTAACGTCATTGTTCAGGCTCCTCTCGGACGCCGATTTGAAAGGTGCTACAAGGGAGGCAGATATTGACGCAGTTTCCTGGCGATGTCAATTCGGCGCCGTCTTTAGCACTTCCAGCAATTCTGCTAAAGGTCCGATTGAAGGTGCTCGGAGTCATGTTGAGCGCCTCAGGTGTGCGGTGGCAGCAATCCCTCCAGCGGCCGCCCGCGTGTAACCTGGGTCGCGCCTTGACCATTCTCCGCGACCGGTTCCGGCTTGTGGACTCCCGCATTTCTAGGTAGTGAGGCATTTTGATGCTGTAACGGCGAGTTTATGCCGCCGAATGGCGGCGTAAAGCCGCCGCTACATCAAATTGCCCCTTTACCTATTTTTTGGGTTGGAGCCGATGACCATCTCGGGGAGGAAATTGTGCTCTGGTGGACGCAAATGGGTGTAAACTTTCAATCGCCAGAATACCAAAAAGTTAATTCCGGATTACATAAACTCTATGTGAGTAAATTAACTTTACTCAGAGGGAGAGCGATTATGCAGCAGCCTACGACCAGAGTCAATCCTTCGGAAGAGACTATCAAGATTGGTCCGATAGGGATTCGGTTTCTGCTGACGGGCGAGGATTCCAACGGCAGCGTCTCAGTGTTCGAGGTTCTCGTCCCTTTCGGGCAGAAGCTGGCGGCGCCGGCCCACAAGAACGACGCCTACGAGGAGATCCTTTATGGTATCCAGGGCGTCCTGACCTGGACGGTGGACGGCACGCCCATCGAGGTTGGTCCCGGGCAGGCGCTGTGCATCCCCCGAGGCGCGGTGCACCGCTTCGACAACCTTGGCAGCGAGGATGTGAAACAGCTCGCCGTCATAACCCCTGCGATAATGGGCCCCGCGTACTTCCGCGAAGCTGCCGAAGTAATCAGTGCCGCTGCCGGCGGACCGCCCGACCGCGCGAAAATGATGGACGTCTTCCGGCGTCATGGCATGACGGTGGCCCCGCCGCCGGCTAAGTAGCGGGTAGCACACTGCGGCGCAGCCGCAAAAGAAAGTCAAAACGCAAAAGGCAAAACCCAAGTAAGCGTAAGTACAGCCTTCAATTGAAGGGAGAATTCTGAATGAAGTCATCATCTGTTTTTGCAAGTTCCACAACTGTGGTGATTTATGTTCTCTTCGGAGCTTTTACTGTCGTGACTGCGGCAACGGGCGGGTATCACTTGCTCAAGAAATACTCTTTCGGACCAGCAGAGGGGAGTACCCGGGAGTATTTCGACTACATTACGGTGGATGCTTCTGCGCGGCGCGTCTACCTGTCGCATGGCACGGAGATAAAAGTCATCAACGCCGATAACGGCACCCTGATCGGCAACATTACAGGTTTGAAACAGGACCACGGAGTTGCCATCGCCAGCGAGTTCGGCCGGGGATTCATCAGCGACGGAGCCCAGGGGAAAGTGATTATTTTCGATCTGAAGACCCTCAAGGTGATCGGCGAGGCGAAAGCCGACAACGACGCCGACTGCGTGGTCTACGATCCAGCCTCCAAGCGTGTCTTGGTCATGGAAGGAGACCCCCACACTGCCACGGTGATTGATGCCAAAAGTGGAAACGTGCAGGGGACCGTCGAGTTGGGCGGGGCGCCGGAATTCGCCGTCGCCGACGGCCGGGGAACTGTTTACGCCAATTTGGAAAGCAAGAACGAGGTCGTGGCCATTGATTCCCACACGCTCAAAATCAAGTCGCGCTGGCCGGTTGCTCCGGCCGGAGGGCCCACAGCCCTGGCGATGGATATCGAGCACCGGCGGCTGTTCAGCACCGGCCGCGACCCCCAGATGCTCGTGGTGATGGATGCTGACAGCGGAAAGGTCATGCAGTCGTTCCCGATCTCGGCGGGCGTGGATGCCGCCGCTTATGAGCCTGAAACCGGCCTGATCTTCGCCTCGACTCGCGAGGGGATGATCCATATCTTCCACGAAGACTCGCCGGACAAATTCAGCGAGGTTGAGACTGTCAAGACCGAGTTCGGGGCCAAGACCATGGGGCTCGATACCAAGACGCACAACCTCTTTGTGGACACCGCAGATTTTGGTCCACCCTCACCTTCGGCCGCAGGCCGGCCCGGTCCGCGTCGGGCGGCAGTTCCGGGAACGTTCCGCGTTTTGGTTTATGGCCGGTGATTAATCGTACCGTTATTCCGGCAGCGAGGCCGCCCGCGTGTGACGTGGATCGCGCCGTGAGCGTGCTCCGCGACCCGTTCAGGCTCGTGGGCTTCTTTATATTTTAATTGTGGGGTAATTCGATGTTGAGGCGGCGAGTTCATCTCGCCAAGCGGGCGATAAGACCGGGAGTGATTCCCTGAAGCCTTGGCGACTTTCGCCCGCGGACTCGCCGCTTTGGCGCGGGGATCGAACGTCTGGCAAGTCCTCGGGAAGCATGGCCCGATTCCATTCGGTGTTACTGTTCGGTCAGCACGGCAACGGGATCGACGCGCACAGCGCGCCGCGCGGGCAGCGCGCAGGCAGCGAGCGCGATGATTCCCAGCAGCACGGCAACGCCTCCGAGGACAAGTGGATCCAGGGGCCGAACCCCGTAAATCTGGTTGGCGACTACTTTCCGCAACGCGGCTGCCCCGGCGAATCCCACGAGCAGCCCGATGGCCAGAAGCAGCAACCCTTCGCGGAGCACGAGTTTGACGATACCCGCTTCCGTACAGCCGAGAGCCACACGGATGCCAATTTCGCGCCTACGCTGCGTCACCAAATACGTAAGAACTCCGTAAACGCCGATCGCCGAAAGAAACAGGGCCAGGCCGCCAAACGCCAACGCCAGCATCAGCGACGTCCGCCGGGGTGACAACGAAAGCGCGGCGCGCTGGCCGACGGAGGAGGTCAGGTGAGGGGTCTCTGGCGCGGGTCGTCAGGGGCTCCTACCGACGGCCACCGGGCCCCTTTGATGCCGGCCATTCGCTGTGCTCAGGGCAAGCTGGGAAGGTGGGGCTGCGTTTACTTTCGGGCAACTTGTCCATCACTTCTGATTAATCTGACAGCATTACCCACATCGTGGATATACTTATTGATACTAGTGGCCCTCGAATTGCTGCATTAAACCGAGGCTATTTTCATTGCGCCAAATGGCGCAGCAGGAGGCTATGGCTCGCCACCGTAATTGAGGGGAGGTAGGCAGAAGACAGTAGGCAGGAGACAGTATACGGTAGACAGGGCGGAGAGACCGACGCCGTAATCCTGCATCCCGTATTCAGTCTACCGTCTACTGTATCCTGGCTCCCGACTCCCCAACGCCGACTGGCCACAAAGCACTAACCACCATCCACTGTCCTTTGGAGGTTCGTATGTCCTTAAGGAAAAAACAGACGATGACGCAAAGGAAAATCTCCGCCAATCAGGCGAACGGGAAGCGCTCGAAGGGCCCCGCTACTCCCCAGGGACGGGAGCGGATTCGCGCCGCCAACATCCGCCACGGGTTTTACTCCAAGGCGGAGGGCGTAGCGCTCGCCTGCCTGGGTGAGGACCCCGCCGACCTCGAGAGGCTGCGCAAAAACCTTCACGACGGCTTGCAGTTTCCCAGCGCTTTGCAGGAGGAGCTGGCGGAGCATTTGGCGCAGGTAATTTGGCGGTGGAACCGCGCGGGCCGCATGCAGGAGGGCTTTGCGCTGCGCCTGGCCAAGCAAGCCAACCTGACCCGCGAGGACCGGCTGCACGCGCAGATGATGCGGCTGAGCATCACCGCAGAGACTTTGCGGCGGCTCGCCCAATCCGTAGCCCACCGGCATTACGTCACCACCCCCGCCGACTTGGAAATGATGAAGAACCTGCGCCAGGAGGGGGTTTTGCAGGAAATGGGGGAAATAACCCTCGTCCTGTTCTACCAACTCCAGGCGCCGGGCACCGGTGCAGACGGCGTTGACCCCGACGAGAAGGCTCGCAGGGCCCTCGCGAGAATCAAGGAGATCTTTGGCTTAAGCGGCGACCATCCGCCCACACCCAAGGTCGCATCGGCTTTCCGCCGACCCGAGGCAGGCCAGCAGGGTGCTGGCGCTACACTCGAAAGTCAGCAGGATGCCCATGCCAACGTGGGGCCGGGCGGAACTTGTCCCGATGAAATCGGGAGTCCGGCACATCCCGACGTAGCGCCGGACTTTAATCCGGCAAATGCCGACATGGCGCCGGGCGTTAGCGCGGTACATGCCGACCTCAAGGTCGGCGCTACACAACCCAAGGAGAATGATCAGCGCTATCCCAGCATCACCGCGGCGGAGTGGGAGGCGCGGGAGCGACCGCGCCAGCTTCTGGAGAATATCCCGACGCGGCAGGTGGAGATTTGCGAGGCGCAGCGCCAGGCCATCCTGAAGGATTCGCTGGCGGGTCCGTCGCCCTATGAACGCGCTGCGGAAATTGCCCTCGCCCACCCCAACGCGGCGCTGATGCAGAGAATGGAAGAATCCAGCTTTCGCCAAATCTGGCGGATCTGCAACCTTCTGCTGAAGATTAGGCATCAGGCTTGAGAAGCAGAAGCTTTGGGAAAGCCTCGCGGGATCCTTGAATGTTAGTGAAAACGATGCGGTTAGGGAAGAATCGCGATGATTGGAATGTGCCCAGCAGAAAATCGAGTCTTTGAAAATACGGCAGTTAATGGGAATGCCAAAAGATCGGACAGATAACACAAAGAATGATGCTAAAATGAAGGTATAACCTTGAATGACTCTGAAAACAAATTGGTTATAAGATTGATGCAGCTCAAATTCCTTAGGAACCTTGAATGTTGATGAAAAATAAACAATTTATTGTGGCGAACCTTGAATGTATCTGAAAGGAAAGGGATTGCCGGGTGACAGCAGAAGGAGCTGTCGACCTACGGACGGGTCAGCGTTACGCTGGCTTTGGGATGGAGTCAGTCTCGCCTGGTCAACCGCAGGATGATTCCGATAGCCACGCCGGTAGGCAGGCTTAGAGCCAGGAACCACCGGGCCTCGGGAAGGGAAATAAAGATCATGGCGAGCACCCCAACTGTAAAGACAAGCCCCATTCCCCCTTCAACGGGAATCTTGTGCATCGTTATTCCTGGGTGCACCGCTGTCCCTCCTGGCTGGAAGTATCCGCCTTGCCCCGGGGCAAGGCAAGCGGACTTTTTCAAACTGCACCACTACGCCGTGCGCGGACCGGTTGGGGATGTTCAGGAAGCGTGTATAATGAACGATTAGTCTGGCGAATCCGTAACAAGGGAATTGGGTTATGACTGTTTCCACCGCAGCACGCACGAAATATGAGGCGGTGATTGGCCTCGAGGTGCATTTACAGCTTCTGACGAAATCGAAAATCTTTTGTTCCTGCTCGACGCATTTTGGTGATCCGCCGAATTCCAACGTCTGCCCGGTGTGCCTGGGTTTGCCGGGCGCGCTCCCGGTGTTGAACCAGGAGGCCGTGACGATGGCGATGAAGACGGCGCTGGCGCTGAACTGCGCCATCAATCCCCGCTCGCGTTTTGCGCGCAAGAATTATTTCTATCCCGACCTGCCCAAGGGCTATCAAATTTCGCAATACGATGAACCCCTCGCTTCGGATGGATGGATCGAAATCGAGGTGGAAGGAACCCGCAAGCGCATCGGCGTGACGCGCGTCCACCTGGAAGAGGACGCGGGCAAATCGCTTCACGAAGGGTTCCCGGATTCCGATCGCAAGTCTTACATCGATTTGAACCGCTCGGGAGTGCCGCTGATCGAAATTGTGAGTGAGCCGGACCTGCGTACTCCCGACGAGTCGTTCGAGTACCTGACGCGCTTGAAGACCTTGTTGCTCTACCTCGATGTTTCCAACTGCAACATGGAGGAGGGAAGTCTGCGCTGCGACGCCAACGTGAGCGTGCGGGTGGCGGGCGCCACAGATTTCGGCACGAAGACCGAAGTCAAGAACCTCAATTCCTTCCGCTTCCTGCAAAAGGCCCTGGCGTATGAGATTGACCGCCAGATTGAAATTCTCGAAGCGGGCGGGACCATCCCCCAGGAAACGCGCCTTTGGGACAGCCGCGAGCAACGCACTTATGGAATGCGCTCGAAGGAATTCGCCCATGATTATCGCTACTTCCCGGAACCTGACCTGCTGCCCTTGGTGATTACGGAAGAGTGGAAAGCGCAAGTGCGGCAGTCGTTGCCGGAATTGCCGCAGAGCCGTGAAGAACGTTTCATGAAGAATCTCGGCCTGCCCCCACAGGAAGCGGGATTGCTCACAGTTTCCAGGAGCATGGCGGAGTTCTTTGAGGAGGTTGTGAAAGCTGGCGGTGAACCCAAGCTCGCGGCGAATTGGCTCCTGAATGAGTATCCTTTTCTGCTGCAAGAGGCCAACGTGGAATTCGTGGAGTCTCCGGTGGCCGCGGCGGATTTCGCCCAGCTTCTCGCCTTGGTGGAGAAGCAAACCATCTCCGGCACCATGGCCAAGGAAGTTCTGCGGGAAATGATCACGAGCGGCAAGGGGCCGGAACAAATTGTGGCGGAAAAGGGACTCCAGCAGATCAGCGATGTGGAGCGGATCGCCTCAGTGGCGCGCGAGATCATTGCCGCCAATCCCAAGCAAGTGGAGCAATACCGCAAAGGCAAGACCGCCACGCTGGGATGGTTTGTCGGGCAAGTGATGAAGGCCACGCGTGGCCAGGCTAATCCGCAGGTGGTGCAAGAGGTGTTGAAGAAAGAATTAGGATAAACCGTCCGTAGTCCGTTGTCCGTGGTCATTTGCAGGCCGCGCGGAGGGAAGAAACTGGAAACTGGAGGTTCGAAACTGGAAACTGGAAACTCGAAATTCAAAACTACAAACTCGATACCCAGCTTGCAAGTTTCGAATTTCCAGTTTCGAATTTCGATTTTCCACTCCGGCAACGGACAACGGACCAGGGACAACTGACAGCATTGGAGGAGTTACTCATGCTTAAGGCAGGCGATCAAGCTCCAGCCTTTTCCTTACCGGCCGATTCCCGGGGTAAGATCTCGCTGGACGCTTTCAAAGGCAAGACTCTCGTCCTTTTCTTTTTCCCCAAAGCGGACACCCCGGGTTGAACGAGCGAGGCGAACCAGTTCCGTGATGCCAAAAAAGAACTGGACAAGCTCGGAGCAAGGGTTCTGGGTGTAAGTGGCGATACCGTGGAACAATTGCAGAAGTTTCGTGACAAGTACAAGCTGAACTTTCCCCTGGCGGGCGATACCTCCCACACCATGCTGGAGGCTTACGGGGTGTGGCAGGAGAAGAACCTTTACGGCCAGAAATCGATGGGGATCGTGCGCACGACTTACATCATCGATCCGGAAGGCAAGATCCTGAAGGTCTTCCCCAAGGTGAAGGTGGAGGGCCACGCCCAGGAAGTTCTGGCGGCTCTGAAATCTGAAGGGGTTCGGAGCCCCGGTTAGGAGGACAGGGCTCCTACTTTTATAAGAATGCGGGGAGAGAGAGCCTTCGCGGAGTTTATCCCGAGCAGACAGAGCGGGATTCTGCGCTTCGCGCAGAATGGCCGCATACGGGCTCAGGTTGGCGGCACAGGCTCAGGAAATTCCCGCCAGGAAGGCCGCCGGAGCGACCGGTGGGCTACGCTTATAGCCCATAGTGGGATGATGGCAGTAGATCACGTGCAGGGTTCCGGTCCTCAGGAAGGGAAGCCGCACGTCCTCTTCGGCCCATCCGTGCGGTTTGAGGATTTCCTCGAAGGGGTGGATCTCCTTCCCGGGGCGCTCCAGAACGTCTTTTTGGAATTGCCGGTAGGCATCTTCCCCCAGGATCACGACGGTTTGCAAATTGGGGAATTGTTTCAATTCCTCACGCAAGTGCCGCGCACAATAGGCGGCGGCCTTTTCCGGGACGCGCGCGGATTGTACGTGGCAGCGCAAGGCATCGGTGAGTGCGCACGCCTTCTTAAAGTCCTGAAAGTTATCCACTCCTAGCAAGGAATAAAGCGCCGTAGCGAAGCGGGTGGGGCGGTCGGTTTGTTTATAGAAATACAGCTCGGGATCCATGGGCGCGTCGCGGCCGATCACCACCACACGCACGCCGTTCAAATCCGGGTAGTCGCGCTTCAGGTACTTGGCCAGGAATTCGCGCGGAGGAATCATCACCGACGAGAACGCGGCGCAATCACGGCAGGTTTCAATTCGCCGGCACAGCGCTTCGGTTTCCAGGCCGGGGATGCGGGCGCCAGGGTCGATGACCGGGCGCGCGGAAAAAGCCAGTTGCAGGAGGAGTTCCGGGCTCGCTCCCGGCGGGCCGAAAATGAGATTGTCAGTGAGCCGCACCGAGCCCACCCGAGCCGCAAGGAGGGCCACCGTGCCCGCCGACACGCGCTCCACCGGCTCGAGTTGCGAGGGATTGACCAGCGCCAGATAATCGAGCGTCACCAGGGGTTCTTCCTCCACGACCTGCCGCATGGCTTGGAGTACATTCTGGGCATGAACCTGCCCCGCCTGAACCATCGTCTCGCCGCGGCGCAGGCAACGGTGCAGGACGGTCGCGGCTTGGCGCGCTTCGCGGCTGAGGAGGGCATTGCGGGAACCCATCGCCAGCCCGTCGGCCTCACGCACGATGGGACAGATCACCAGCCGCACGTTGAGGTTGAGGTCTTCCACCAGCCGGCGGATGATTTGGACCTGCTGAAAATCTTTCTGCCCAAAGTAGGCGATGTCGGGCTGCACCAGGTTGAGCAACTTCACCACCAGGGTGGTGACGCCGCGGAAATGGCCGGGCCGCGCGGCCCCTTCCAGGGGCGCGGCGAGCTTGCCCGGCTCGACAAAAGTGGCGAAATCCGGCGGGTAGATGTCCTCTTCGTGGGGAGCAAAAATCCCATCTACGTTGAGAGCGCGGAGGGCTTCGGCATCTTTTTGCAGGTCGCGCGGGTAACTCGCAAAATCCTCATCGGAGTTGAATTGCGTGGGATCAACAAAGATGGAAACCAGCACCGCGTCGCACTGCTGCTTGGCGCGGCGAATAAGACTCTGGTGGCCTTCGTGCAATGCTCCCATCGTCGGTACCAGGGCCAGCGACCTGCCGCGCGTGCGCAGTTCACGCACGGACCTTTGCAGTTCGGGAATTGTGGTTATCAGCCGGGTGTTCATTCTCCGCGGGTTCGGTCAGGAATTCGGCATTCAAATAAAAGACCCTCGCGGTCGCAGGAAGTTATTCCGACGCTAAGCCCGTAGCGCCCGGGGGCCCGGGAGGACCTCCACCTGCCTGGACAGAGAGGGTCTTTGAACTTCGGAGCTTGCTCGCGCGCGGGCTTTCAATCCACGTTATTTGGCGCGAGCCGCCCATTGCACTCGTCTCAGTCCGCCGAGGCGGATCCAAGCGGCAAGAAATACTGTGTGCCGGTGATCGGCTGGCTCAAGCGATGCAGGAGCTCCTGCAAATCTTCGTTCCGGTCGACGAAATCGATCTCGGACGTTTCGATCACCAGCAAGTCACTGGACTTGTAATGGAAGAAGAAGTGTTCGTAGGCATTCACCACCGCTTCCAGATAATCATCGGAAATGCGGGGTTCGAACGGCACATTCTTCTTCTCGATTCGCTTCCTCAGCGCCTCCGGCTTGGCTTGTAAGTATATCACCAAATCCGGAATGGGGACTTGGTCGGCAAACATGGCGTAATACTGATCGTAGACCTTAAGTTCCGCATCGTTCAGATTCAGGTATGCAAAGATTTTGTCTTTCTCAAAAATGTAATCGCTAATGATGACCCGGTCGGTTCGTGCCGCCAAGTCGAGGGCATGCCACTGCTTGAAGCGCTGGATGAGGAAATGGAATTGCGCCTGGAAGGCCGCGCCCGGCTTCTCGCGGTAAAAGGCTTCCAGGAAGGGGTTGGCTTCGTCGTCGCGGATGCGGGAGGCGTGAAGGCGGTCTGCAAGCAGGTCGGCGAGAGCGGTTTTACCCACTCGAATCGGGCCTTCGATGGCGATAAAGCGCAAGGGCTCGCGTAATCGATTCATTGGATCATTTATTCATCGAAGCATTGTCTCAACACAACACTGAGTTTTGCGCTTTCGAAATGGCTCAATGATTCAATCACTCAATCTTGTAGCGGACCACCTGGCTCAAATCCGGCGAGTCCTGGAGCATCTCCGTAAACGTCCTTTTGGTTACGGGGTGACGGGCGGCGGGCGCCAACTCCCGGAGCGGGACAAGTACAAATCGCCGTTCGTTCATGCGCTCATGGGGAATCGTCAAGGCCGCCGTCCGAACCACCACATTCTCGTAAAGGAGAATATCAATGTCAATCGGCCGCGGGCCTTTGCTGACTCCGGGCCGCCGCCCGAGAGCCCGCTCCACGGATTTGACGGCCTTGAGAAGCTTCAGGGGCATGAGTTCCGTGGATGCTTCTACGGCGCAATTCAGGAACCACGCCTGCGGGGCGAAATCGACGGGTTCGGTTTTGTAAAATGACGAGACGCGTTGGACCTTGACTCCGGCTTTGCCGAGTTCTTCCATGGCGCGCCGAAGATTGGCAACTCGGTCCCCCCGATTCGCACCGAGCGCGAGGTAGATCTGCTTGCTTGGCCGGGAGCCGGTGCGGGCAGGCGGCGTCGAAGGATTCGTTTCAGCTAACATGGACACCCCGGTCAAACAGAGGCGCAATTCAATCAAACAGCGTGCGTGGGCCGGCGCCGGGCAAGGGCAAATTCAAAAGCCGATACGCGGGCTCGTTGGCTTTCCGTCCCGATTTCTTACGGCTGACGAACCCTTGCTGGAGCAGATAGGGCTCAACCATATCCACGAGCGTATCGACTTCTTCATTCAACGTTGCCGCGATGGCTTCCACTCCGACCGGGCCGCCGTTGTAAATTCGAATAATTGTGGAGAGGAAGTTCCGGTCGAGATCATCCAGGCCATGGTCGTCTACGCCTTCGAGCTTCAAGGCATCGCTCGCGACACGGGAATTTATGGCGCCGCCAACTTTAACGTCGGCGTAATCGCGAACTCTTCGCAGCAGGCGATTGGCAATCCTTGGCGTGCCGCGCGCACGGCGGGCGATTTCCGTGGCGCCGGCTTCATCAAGCTGAGCGTGCAAAATTTCCGCGGAGCGGCGAATGATTTTCCGCAGTTCGTCCACCGTGTAGAAATCGAGGTGATAAAAGAGGCCAAAGCGGTTGCGCAGCGGCGCGGAAAGGCTTCCGGCGCGGGTGGTAGCGCCCACCAGCGTAAACCTCTTGAGGGGGACATTGATGGTTTTGGCGAACATCCCTTTGTCGACCACAAAATCCACCTTGTAGTCTTCCATGGCCGGGTAGAGGAACTCCTCGATATTGGCGGGCAAGCGGTGGATCTCGTCGATAAAGAGGATATCCCCCTCGCCCAGATTGGTGAGGATGCCCATTAGGTCGCCGGTCCGCTCCAGGGCAGGCCCCGAAGTCGTGGTGATCTTCGAGCCCATGGCGTTGGCAATGATGTAGGCGAGCGTGGTTTTGCCCAAACCGGGCGGGCCATGGAACAGCACGTGCTCAAGCGATTCGCCGCGCTGCTTCGCCGCCTGCAACGCGATGGTGAGCTTTTCTACAACCTTCTTCTGTCCCACGTACTCGTCGATCCTGGAGGGACGAAGGGTGCGATTGAAGCTCTCTTCTTCCTTCGAAATCAATTCCGGCGAAACCAATCGTTCTCTGGGCATATGAAAAAAGGCTATAGATTACAGGGCACTGGTTACAGGGAAATAGACTATAACCTGCAACTTGTTCCCTATAACCTAGCTCGGGTGCAATTGCTCAAAAACTTTGCGCAGAAACTCCTCGGTCGTTTTCAGGTTCTTGTTCTTGGCGAAGATCTCCTCGACCATTCGCCCCGCTTCGGCGCGCGAATACTCCAACTGCTCGAGCACCTGGAGGGCTTCTTGTTTCAACCCTGTGACGGATTCTTGTTCGATGGAAAGGGGTTCTTCCGAGCGCGCCAAAGCGAACTTGGCCATTTTCCCACGCAATTCGGTGATAATCCTTTCCGAAGTCTTGGCGCCAATGTACGGAAGTTCTTTCAGGAAAGCGCTGTCGCCGCGCTCAATGGCCGAGGCGATTTCGTTCAGCGGCCTGATGAGGCATTTCAGCGCCCGCATAAACCCCACGCCCGGCACCGTCGTGAAGGTTTCAAAGAACTCCCGGTCGAGCGGGTCGAGGAAGCCCACCAGCTTGGGAGTCAAGTGACCGCCGCCCAAGCCGCCATCGATGTAATAGATCGTGTAGAAGGTCAGGGGATTGCGGCGTTCGCCTTGCGGCGCGGTGCGCAGGCGCGACGCGATTCCGGAGGGCACGAAGATTTCGTAGCAAACCGCCTCCACTCGAACCAGGAGCGAATGGCGTTGAATGCGGTCGTAAACAACTTCACCGGTTATTTCAGAAATCATGTCCGTTGTCCGTGGTCCGTCGTCAGGATAAAGACGAAATTCGAAAATCGAAACTCGATGTCTAACCCGCGAATTTCGAATTTCGATTTTCGCTTCTGGCACCTGGTACCTGACACTGATACCTATCTTTTCCGCATCGCGTTCACATAACAGAGCGCCACCGCGAGCGCATCGGCCACATCGGGTGGGTGCGGCGTGCGGTCGAGCGAAAAAAAATGCTGGACGGCGCGCTGCACCTGAAGCTTTGAGGCATTGCCATTTCCCGTCACTGACTGCTTCACGCGCTTGGCGGAAAAACTCAGCACGGGGATTCCTCCCAGCCGTGCCGCCAGGCAGATGACACCGCGCGCATGGCCCATCAGGATTGCCGTGCGCGGGTAATCCGCGTGGCTATACACTTCCTCCAGGCACATAGCCTGCGGGCGGAACTCCTTCATCACCTGCTGCAGTTCATGGAAAAGCGATTCCAGGCGCGCAGGAAGATTCTGCCCGTGGCTCGGCGGCAACCGGATGACGCCTGCTTCCAGCAGCTTGATTTCACCCCCGTGGCTCGTGACCACGCCGTACCCGGTGATGTTCAGGCCCGGGTCGATGCCAATAACGCGTGTTAGCTCCTGGGACGTGCTGGCCATTCGAATGGATTGTAACATTCAGGGGGCGGTTGTAAGTAGTCAGTTGTCCGTTGTCCGTAGTCAGTGGCTGGGAAAACGCCGAAATTTGAAAATCGAAACTCGAAAATCGCGGTGAGTTCCGATGACCAGAAGCAACTGACAACGGACAACGGACTACGGACGTCTTCACCTTGGTGTCGAGTCCGGCAGGCCGCCGTCCACGGGAATCGTCGCGCCGGTGGTAGGTGTTTGCCGTGTGGCGAAGAACAGTACCGCTCGCGAAACATGTTCGGCGGTGACCGCGGCTTTCAGGAGATTGCGCGACCGGTAGTATTCTTCCAGACCCTTTTCATCCAGTCCGCGCGCGCGCATCCGGTCCGGGCCGACTTCCGCCCACAGCCCGGAGCGGCGGGTTCCATGTGAGAAGACGGCATCCGGGGCGACCATGTTCACGCGCACGCCCAGCTCGGCCAGTTCCTGGCTGGCGATGCGGCCCAATTGATGCGACGCCGCCTTGGTGGCGCTGTAGGCGCCGAATTTCGCGCCCGGCATGAAGACGTTCTTGGTGGAAACCAGAATAATGTCGCCGCCGGTCCCCTGCAAGCGGAAGTGGCGCGCGGCTTCGCGCAGGAGCAGGAGAGTCCCCTCTGTGTTAACCCGTTCGACGCGCTGGAATGCCGCCAGGTCCATTTGCTCGAGCGAGGAAACCATGGCGACGCCGGCGTTGACGATCACCAGGTCAACACCGCCCCAGGTTTTGATGACGGCGTCAAACCCCTGCGTCACGGAGTCGGGATCGGTGACATCGAGGGGAGTGGTGATCACACGCTCGCCGTATTTTTTCTTCAGCTCCTCACCGAGGGTGTCCAAGGCCGCGCCGGGCAAGTCAGTGAGTGCGACTTGGCATCCCTGTTCCATGAGGCCCTCCGCGATTGCTGAGCCAATTGCCCCGGCGGCTCCGGTGACCAGGGCGACTTCGCGTCCCAGCGGCGGTTCATCGGTGGGCAGCTTGGCGTGTTGAAAGTTGAAGTATTCCATTTCAAAGAGGTGGGCCTCGGCGAGGCCTCGGTAGGTCCCCATTGCGGCAATGCGCGCCTTAGCGGCGAGGGTCTGCGCGGTGATGTCGCGCGCGATGCCTGCCGCGTGCACTTCCTTGCCCGCGCACAGAGCTCCCACTCCGGTCAGCAGAACCACCCGGGGCAGGGAATCGAAAGGCTTCATGCCGGGAGGCATCAGCGCGGCATTCCGGGCGAGGTAAGCCTGGTAGTCCGCCGCATAAGTCCCCAGTCCCTTGAGAATCTGCGCCCGCAGTTTTGCCGGGTTGCTGTAATCGGGGTCATCGACCCACAGGGGCAGAGCCTTGGTTCGCACCAAATGGTCAGAGGTCAATGTGGGCGTCAGGGCCAACGTCTTGCCCCGGTCCGAGCCGAGAAAATCCAGAATTTTCTGATTGACCAGCGGCTGGAGGATCATGCGGCGGTAAGGGCGGTCAGGATCGCCGCTGGGTTGCGCCAGCAGTCCCCGCACCACCGGCGCGACCGCCGCGAGCCGCTTTTCCGCGTCAGCCAGCGATGCGGGCATGATTACGACGAGAGGCCTGGAGGCGCGGCGCGTGGCGAAGTACTCCGCCCGCGTGACCAGGTCGATCATTGCGGAGTAGGCTTCACGCGCCGTTTCGCCCCACGTCATGATGCCATGCTGCATCCAGACCAGGGCGTGGCATTTGGGGTTTGCATCGTACGCGGCGATCACCGCCTTAGCCAGCCTGAATCCTGGTTTCGCATAATCGACCAGCGCTACTCCCTCGCCCAGCGCTTCGCGAATGAGCTTTTCGCCCTCCGGCTGGTTGGTCAGCACCAGGATCGCGTCGGCATGGGTATGATCGACGTACTTGGCAGGAAGGTAGGCGTGCGAAAGGGTTTCAACGGATGGCATGGCGGCGTTCGGCGCCAACCGATGCATTTGGAACTCGGCCGCCATTGCTTCATCAGAAAGCTCCCAGAGGGTGCACAGCCGCTTCAAATGCCTAAGGTCAAGAGGCGTGTGACCTTCCGGCGGAATCGTTGCCAGATTGAATCCTGAGGCCTTCATGAAAAGGGCGGGAATTCCCTGGCCAAAGACATTTCGATAGGTTCCCTTGAAAGAAGTGTTGCCGCCGCCATGTAGAACCAATTCTTTCTCACTCCCCAGCAGACGCGCGGTGTAGGTCCGCAGAGCCAAATCGTCTCCCCACTGCGCAGCGTATTGTTTCAGGAATTGGTCAGCTTCTTGATCGGACCAACGATTTATCATGGGTGTCCTTGCGTCGTCATGGAGTGAAGCGCTACCGGCTGCTGTTTACGGCTGCGATGGCATCGAGCATAAATCGCGCGTTGGCTTCCGGCGTTTTGCCGTCGAACACGGCGCTGCCGGTTACGATCAGATCCGCGCCGGTGGCCGCAACCTCCCGGACATTCTCTTTCGCGATGCCGCCGTCGACGCCCAGGATGATGTTCTTGCCGGAATCCGCGATCAGGCGCTGAACGCGGGCGATGCGGGCAGTCGTCGCGGGGATATATTTCTGTCCGCCCCAGCCGGGGTTAACGGCCAGGAGCAGGATGTATTCAAGCTCGTCGAGAAGCGGTTCGAGCGCTTCCAAGGGCGTGCCGGGATTCAGCGCCACTCCGCGCACAATGCCTCGTTCCGCATCGTTCACGTTGGTGAGTGACGCGAGCTTCTGGAGAACCCGATGCACGTGCGAGCAGGCCTCCACTTGAATCGTGACGATGTCCGCACCGGCGGCGACGTAGTCTGCCACCTTTTCCAGGGGCTCCTCGATCATCAAGTGTACGTCTTTGAGCAGGGAAGTCTTGATGGCCTTGATGAAGGGCGGTCCTACTGTCATCATGGGGCAAAAACAGCCGTCCATTACGTCGATGTGCACCAGTTTCGCGCCCGTTCGCTCCAGGAGCGAAATTTCCGAGCCCAGGGAGAGCAGGTTGGCGGTGATCAAACCGACGCTGACCGTCGGCGCCGCGGCGCGCAGCAGTTCGAGACCTTTGGGATTGGTCATGCGTTTCTCGGAAGTGACGAAACTCGAGAATCGAAACTCGAAAATCGCAAGTCATACAATGAGTTTCGACTCTCGAATTTCGAGTTTCGAATTTCTAGTTTCGAGTTTCGGTCCTGCCTTCTAACCCCTCACTCCTGCCACCTCGTGCCGAAGCGTCTGATAGAAGTCGAAAGCCTGCTCCGGCTTCATCAGCTCGTGAACCACTTTTCCGACCGCCTGAATCATGGCCGGGGGAGCGTCCGACTGGAAAATGTTCCGGCCCATATCGACACCGGCGGCGCCCTCGCTGACGGCGCGGTATGCCATGGTCAGTGCATCGATCTCGGGCAGCTTCTTGCCCCCCGCCATCACCACGGGCACGGGGCAAGAGGCGGTGATGGTCTCGAACCCTTCCGGCACGTAATAAGTCTTCACCACCTGCGCGCCCAGCTCAGCGCAAATGCGGCAGGCCAGGCGGAAGTACTTGGCATTGCGCACCATGTCCTTGCCCACTGCGGTCACACCCAGCGTGGCGATTCCATAGCGCAGGCCGGCGTCCACCAGGCGCGTCATATTGTGAATCGATTGCGTTTCGAATTCGCCGCCCACGAAGACCTGCACGGCCATGGCGGAAACGTTTAGCCGCACCGCGTCCTCAATGTCGACAGCAATCTGCTCATTGGAGAGTTCCTTCAGGATGCTCGGCCCGCCGCTGGCGCGCAGCACCACGCCGTGCGTGAAGGAAGCCGGTATGATGGTGCGCAAGATGCCGCGCGTCAGCATCAAGGCGTTGGTGTAAGGCAATAGCGGCACGATGTTCAAGTCGATGCGCTCCAGGCCGGTCGTAGGCCCCTGAAAATACCCGTGATCGATGGCCAGCATCACCGTGCGGCCCGAGGCGGGACTGAAAATCCGCGCCAGGCGGTTCTGCATGCCCCAATCGAGCGCCCCCGCGCCCTTCACGAAGAAGGGTTCATGCTTTGCGGGAATGTCGGCATAGAATTCCTTGGATTCCTTTTCGGCATCATGTTCGGGCATTGCGTTTAAGTCCTTTCTGCATGGTTAGGGGCACGCCATGGCATACCCTTACCGGCTGCGGGTGATTGTCGGTTTTCCGGATGGGTTTTGTCAACCCTGGGGTGCACCTGGCAGCTATTTCGGAAGTTTCGGTTGGGGCAGGCTTGGCGGGCGTGCTGGCAGGGCCTGTCCCGCGCTGAGGAAAGAGTGGGGCACGATGGCGGTCTAATTTCGGCGCCTCAATTTCGCCCGGCGT
>Ga0326728_10009054_pt1 | contig 24220 bp, 31 predicted proteins | sample MB3enrmetagenome_FD_207602 | JGI IMG/M metagenome (GOLD analysis project Ga0326728, IMG submission 207602) | Lab enriched peat soil microbial communities from McLean, Ithaca, NY, United States - MB31MN | ecosystem: Environmental > Terrestrial > Soil > Wetlands > Peat | place: USA: New York... | reverse complement strand
CACCGAATTTTTTCTTATCATTCTCCGTTTGAAATCGAAGAAATGTTTGAGTGTGCCCAGCAATGGAAGATTTGAAATAGTCAACTTGTTCGACATACCCGCTCATGTCACCGTAAACGATCGAAGCTTGCTCCTTATCGTTGGCGACACAGAGAACGCGAATTTCACTTCCAGAAGGAATACCGTAATGAGCTTGAGGATGTCCACGACAAAGCAACTTGTAAATCTCGTAAGCTGCAATAATGGCCGAAATGGTACTTTTTCCGGCACGACGACCTAATACGAGAAGAAGTTCCCGTCGTTCAATCCCATCTTGTTCACGAATATTGCAACGACCTTGATCATAGAGAAATCGAAGATATTCAACCTCCGACATTTCATATTTGACTTGAAGCCCAAATTTATCAGTAATACGAATTCGATCTTTTACGTTTTCCGGAAGTTCATCATTCAATTTGATATTATAGTATAGCTTGAGGATAAATTTCTGAACGGGAAAAAGTCCATCTGGTAGAAGTTTGAATCTCTCAATGAAATCAATAATGTTGAGAAATTCAGCGTCCCCCTCAACACCCTTTCGACTAATCCTCTTCTTTTCGATAAAGGAGTCGATAGAGCCCGTTAGAACGCTCTTTTGAACTTTCTCCGTACTCGGCATAACTTAATCAACCGTATCGATCTTCTTCTCCCAATCCAACATATCTGCCTTCATTTGCTTAAAGACGAGATCGATGTCTTCTTGAGGAATCCCAGATTTTTCCATTGATTCATGGAAGAAACTCATGAGAGTTTGGAAGATCTTTTGGAAACGAGGAGATTTAAGGTCAAGCCGTTCAGCAAGAGCAGCTTCCTTTTTCTTTAACAGAAGTTCAGCGAGATTACGAAGAGCTCCAACTCGAGCCACGTTGTAATTCGTGGTAGGTTTTCCGTCCTTAGCGGCTCTTCGACGGTCCCATTTAAGATGGGCAGCTTCTTCTGCAATTTCCTTCAGAAGAATATCAATGGTTTCCGCAGTGGAACCACCGGATTCAAAGATCTTTACGAGCTCTTGCCTGCGAACATAAGCAGTTCGCTCTTTGAGCTCCTCGGCCACCTCATCAGGGTCGATTGGTTCTGCAGTCGGCATATGGCCGACTTCCGCTATTACAAATGGTAGTCCAACCTCACCATTTGTCGGAATCTTCTTACCGCCCGGAAATGAGAGTATTTGTCCGGGTTCTTTGTTGTTGTCGTCCATGGAATCTAGACAACTGTACTCACTCCGTGACGTTAGGAGTTGGGATCGAAACCTCAATAGGTCGGGATTTTGATCCCTTCATATCGATCTCAAGTTCTGATGACGCGAGTTCATATTTCTCTACAGGATTCTCGACAGCCGGAGGAGGTTCCACCAGCATTCGAAGCGCCTTCCGCTCCTTAGCTGCCGACCTGACCTCAGTCGGAACTTGCCGAATGAGGGATTTAGCGTATTTAGAACACCAACCCGGTGCCGTTTGAAGACGGCATCCAGTGCATCCAGCAGCAGCCAAAACGTAAGGAGCCCCACGCTTTCGAAACTGTTGAGCACCAGCCGAACATCCACGTCCGTAGTCCGGATAAGCTGTCGGATCAATAAAATATTCCCCTTGGATCCCATCGTCGGCTGACAAACGATGACCCACTTCCGGGACCTGAGCGAGCTCGCTGCGCGAATAGCGAGCAAGCACCGCCGCTTGCAGCTTTTTGCCGGAAAGTCCAGTATTCATCATGTGCGAAATAGCCTTCCGCACAGTTTCCGGGTCAACTGTCTCTACAGCAAGTTCACGACCAGGAGTTCCTTGGAAGAAATTGAGATTGGGTCCTTCATATGCCTTCGGAGTCGAATCCTGCCCAGGTTGAATGAGATTAGCTTGGGCAACCAAAGTAATCCAATTAGCAGCGTCCCCAACTTTCTCGAGAACCGAAGCATGTTGCGATGCAGAAACCCGGCCTTGATATTCCGCTCGAATTAAAGCAGATGCAAGATGGTCTTTCGAAAGCTCCGGACGTGCATTAACGATAGGAGCAACGGTCTGCTGGAGTTCTGCACAAGCACCGTCAGCATGACCATGACACATTGAACAACTAGATGCACGACGCAGAATGAAATCCGGGGCCAAATCTCGAGACGCAATGAGGTCTAAGGTAGGGCGACATCCGCCCATGGCATCCATATCTACATAAGTATGGCCGAGAATCCCGTATTCTCGTGCGAGTTTTCGAACTTCAGGATTAGAAGATGCAGAAATTGTATTCAGATCTGCTACACCCATCATGAGCTGACGAGCAGCTTTAAGATAAAGTGGGCCAGGCATTTCTTCCGCGCCCGATGTAGCAAGACGACGATCCCAGAAAGATCGAATATCTTCAGGTGTGAGTTTAACTTGCGCGGGCTTGGGGTGGTGTTGAATGGTCTTAACACTCTCACCACGAGAAGCGATCGGAGTCTGAAGAAATCCATCTCGCAAGATGCTCTTGCAATCAGAACTTGTCATCGTGGATGAAATACGAGATCCGTCAAAACGCTGTTCCATACTAAGTTGAACAGCATAATGAGCAAGAGTCTTCTGATTATAAGGGACTTCCTCAACAATTCGTTTGTTGAAGGAAGAGCACATCCCGCCCTTATTGTGAACACAATTCGTGCAGTCATCTTTGGCGAGAACAAATAGAGCTCGCTTCGCCTTAGAAGCTACAAATTTCCGATCAGCGCCATCCTGAGCGCACCGCGGAAAGTGATTCGCATCTACGTAAACGTTGCCAATGAGTCCATGTTCTTCAAGTAGAGGACGAACTTCATTGGAGGCTGTACGAAGATCTTCAGGACCAAATTCCAATTGAAGCTTCTCTGCAATCGCTTTGGTGCTAAGACCAGCCATCAAATAATGAGCCGTACGATTGCGGACCAACCCTGAAGCCGCACGAAGAGTGTTACTGGGACGGTCTAGAGGATTCTGATTAACGATAGTGTGAGGACGCAAAAGAATCAAAGAAGGGACTCGTTCATCCCCCTCTTGCCGAAGCGCTGATTGCAATTCCGGAATAGTATCAAGGTTCTGCTTCGGGAGCGCCTCATGCTCCCGGTATTCTTTCTCATCGACTGCCAGCCAGGACAAATCAGAAACGCCCTGATCGTGGAGCAAGTCTGTGATGTCCCCAAGGCCCTCGTGAGCCAGCTCTGGCAACTTCTTGTTAGCCATTTCGAACCTCAAGCCTCTCCAAGTCTGCAATCACGTGAGCCAGATCAGCAGCGTTATGCCGGAATACAGACGCTACTTGCGGATCGCGAATGTGAGCAATTTCGAGTTGAATGAAATGGTCTCGAAGCGCCGAAGCGGCTACATGAAAATCAGGCGAAGAGGCCTCTTTAGAGAGGGGAAATTGGTCCATCACATCGGCGATGACTACCTTATGACGATGCTTGAGGCATCGAATGATATCTGAGGCCAGATATTGAGGTCGCCCAAGATCTTGCAAAAAAGCAAGAACATGACGCCTGGTGATGTCCTTCTTGCCGTATTCTTTGAGAAACTGTTCGGTCAAACTACCGGCAAGCTCGAGATCGGTTGCAGTTCGGCGAACTTCCTGGTTCATATCGTTTCTCATATCCCCAGCCAAAAGTTTACCACCGTCCTGAAGATCCGAACGGTCGTAATTTACGTTCTCAGAAAAGTCTTGAGTAGGGAAACCCTGAGGACTGGTAACATCTTCGGTCTCATAGCCAGACCAAAAATTACCTAGAGCTCCCAGGAAATCATCCATGGAAACTTCATTCTTATTGACAGTCGGAAGAGCAGAATCTGCCTTCTGTTCTCCAGCATACGCACCGGAATCTTCATCAGCCCAAATGTCTTCTAATGGGGTCTTAACGATGGGCGAGTGTTTCTGCCCCGTTTGCAAGTGGTCGTAATAATCAGACCGTGCTGAAGGATTATCTCCATCACTCGGGAGTTTAGAATTAGCAGTCGGTAAAACGTCGGCCTTAGTGTCATCCTCAGGACGAGGACTTGTGGGCGGCCGTAAAATATCACCAGGCAAATCAGCTCTCACTAGACGCGAAGCGTGTTTACCTTGGATTGTTTCATCATCCTGTGGATAGCTCAGAAGACGATCAGGACCAAAAGGATCAAGAGGCCCACCGTCATCCGGCAAGGATTTCCCTTCTGGCTCCACTCTCTCATCATCTTCCCCGTGGGACGAGTTCAAGGAGCTATCATAAGTTCCAATACCGAAGTCTTGGACTGCTTTCGATAGCGCGTTATCTGTGGGGAGTGCAGCAGCCAAGATTACCTCAGGTCAGGATCCCAAAGCCAGTCAGAGTTGTCTTTCGGCTTCGGTGGCCCGAATCCTTTAGGAGGATCGGGGTCACTATGTTTTTTCATCCACTCCATATCTTCAGTAGACAGTCCAAGTGCGTAATAATCCAAATTTTTGGAATTGTTCGCCCCTGGAAGCCATGAATATGTCGCAGCAATTTTTGCCGCGAGTGAGTCAACCTTTAGAACAGTCTCATCACCATCGGTAGCATTGTCATCTCCTGTAACACCATCCATCGTCCACTCTTCGTAGACGGGCCTGGTCATATTCGTACCGGACCAAAGTCCTTCCCCATTGGGGTCATCCGATGGCCAAACATCCTCATGATTGAAATGTCCGGCTTCATTGCCGGCAGCCGGACCAATATGATCCACTCTGGGACCCGGAAGGGTATCTACGGGGAGTGAAGAATCGGCAAATCGATTCGAAGCCACTCGAGACTCTTGAGATTTCAGAATTTTATGAATCGCCGACGCATAATTTCCATGCTCGGGCGTCGTCGTATTCATGATGATTTCAGGAGCAGTCTTAGCCTCTCCCTGCATTTTACCATCACCAGGTAAACCGGACCGAGGATCCTTCTTCTCTTTTTTCTTCGGTTCTTCTGCAGAAGTACGAGGAATGCCACTCTCCTCCTCTTCCTCCTCGTCTTCTCCCTCAGCACCTTCCTCAGAAGTTTCGGTCTCTTCCACAGTGGGATTCATTGGGGCAGGATTAGAGGCTTCAAACCCCTCATTATCAAATGAATTTTCAACGAATTCCTCAGGATTTGCCTTCACTTGATCGGCATCATTGACAAGTTCTTGAACCGCCGGAACTTCTGGAGCGCCAGCCCAATGTTCGGCATTGATCTCATCATGAACGGTATCCGTAAAAGAAGAGAGAACTTCAACAGCTTGACCAAGCTGTACCCTCATCTCCTTAACTTGTTGAATATACCCACGACCACCCAAAAGACCGTCAGGACTGAATTCTGAGGATGGCATTTTGGAGAACGCCCTTAAGGCAGCCATGCTATAGCTATGGGCACGTTGTGCAGCCCATAAAATTTTAGCCAGATTCCTTAGAGAGTCAGGAGAATACCTAAAACCCTGGACGCGAATATCGCGTCGAACGGGACCAGTGTCCTTGACGAATTCAATCTTGCCGGCCGTATGAATACGACCGGAAGCGATTCTCTGGGCGACTTTATCCAGGTCCACACTCATGGGTCAGCCCTTTACCGGACCATTTGCATCATCAACAAGACGTTCAATGTAATGGCCTTGGTCATCCTGTCCGAGCTTCCAAAAATCTTGCTGACTCAATCGAACCAGCTTGTCTTCAGCGACCCGATGAAAACCAACCAGTTCTCGAAGGCTCGAGATACGGATCTTTCCCATAGCCGCCACGCGAACCGGCGGACGACTTTGAAAAAAGTCATCCATGGAACTGGACGAGAAACGAAGATCCTCAATCTTCAGGTTACTCATATGCTCGAAACCTCTGAATCGAGGGCTGAAAACAAGCTTATGAGTAATTTAGGGATTAACGATCAGGGTTACAGGGGTATCAACGTAGGAATTCGTCGAATTCGGAGCATAAACTCGAAGAGTATCCGCATACGTTCCGACAGCCAGAGGAACGCCTCCTGGAATAATGGAAGCAGTTACAATAGCGAATTGATTAGGTGCCAGAGGGCCACCGCTGGCAGGAACAAAGGCCAACCATGCGGATTGGAGCAATGATTGAACAGAGAAATTGAGAGAAGACCCTGGCAAACCCAAATTAGTGACCGTCAGGGACTGAGCTCCACTTGGAGCACTCGTCGAAATCGAGAAAGTCATGATGATGGAGCCAGGACTGACTCCAATAGTTGGCCTCGGAAGAACTGTCACATTTACGGTAGCAGGAATCAAAGTGGGAGGATTTCGATTATCTTGAAGATTAACTTGACCGGAGTATGGACTATTGGCCGCCAAAAGAGTTCCCGGATTCAATTGAATCGTGAACTGTGAGCTTTGACCTTGACTAATGGCTGTAGCTGAGGGCGGACTTACGGACAACCAAGAAGAATTAGGAGTTGCGTTAATACTCATGAAGGAGCCAAAGGCTCCGGCATTTTGAACAACGACTACTCCAACTTCAGAAATTGGGTCCCCTTCGGTGATTGTGATGTTAAAAATGGCAGGATTTGGAGAAATCAACAGCATGAGAGGGGCGAGTTGCTGCTGAACTTGCAACAGCGAATTCGCCATAGATGAAATTACGTCTCCAGGGATAGGAATAGCTGTCGTGTAAAGAGGTCCGTAAGGAGAATGAATATCTACAAATTTATAAGTTTGACCAAGACCCTGAATGTTATCAGCTTCTACTTTCCAAGACCATTTCCCTCCGACAGAGGGAACGGAAAATTGAAATCCGCCCCCGGCGACCGTCGAAGGTGTCAACATAGTCATGGTTTGTTGAACCGGGGAAAAAGAAGCTGATTGAGAGGGTTAGTAAAGACTGACCCCGATGTGCGTTCTCAAGAACGATTGAGTCGCAGCCTCGAGCTTGCCTTTATATGCATCCAATCGTCGGACAGCTGCCACTCGATCCACAGGGACCGATCCATCCTGATGAAAAGCCGCGTCGATCTCGGCTTCCACTACGGAAAGTTCCTCGCTCAGGCTCGTGAGCATAGAATCGGCAGACATAACACCTGATGTTTGTTGGTCAGACATTTCATCCACCCCGGGTTGGAGTCCCATTTTAACAAGGATTAGCTATCAAAGATCTCATTAGTGTAAGTAACATTACGGTACTTACCCTTGAGTTTCTACGACACTATCTTTCATTGCTAAAACCAAAGCATTCAGAATGGGAATTTCATCACCGTGTGCCGGTTGACCAGAAATATCAAAAGTATCAGTTTCCGGGACTTGATCCACAAAAACATAGAGACCGTCGTAGAGAACAAGGCAACGTGTCCCGCCGTTGAACTCGTGAATTACTTCAGACGACGATCCATCAGTAAGCTTAATCGTTTTCACAAAAAACCATACCTATTCCATGGTCAAAATCTGCGCATCACCACGATCCCTGAATTGCGGAAGTGATACCTCGTGCAAGATATTGAAATGCTTGTCTGAAATTGCAAAGAAGACAGTCCAATATTTCGCATATTTGGATTTATTGATGCTCTCTTCAATTTCTCGCTGGATCGTCTCTGCATTAAAATGAACGACACCATTTGAATGGCCATTTGAATGCCCATTACCATCATGGGCAACAGTAACAGTGTCACCATTCGATTTCTTAAGCTTAAGCAGCTGATCAGCCTGCTTCTTGGCCTTCATTTGAAGTTCGGCTTGCTTCTCTCGAGCTTCATCGGCAATAAGATCCTTGATACGTGTTAGAGCTCGGAAAAAGCGATGACGGACTCGTCCTTGAGTCAAATTCATTTGTTTAGCAATTTCAGACTGACATGTAGTTTCATACATGCGCCAAAGAATCTCTCGATCTTGTTCCGAGAACTTAGGTCCGAGTTCGAGTTCAAATTGATCGCGATCAAGTTCAGGAATCGTGCGAAGAAATTGAATTCGCCGGATTCCACGATGAAGGCGATAGGAGACAGCAGCTTGAGTAATACTGAACAGCTTGGCGATCTGTTCCTGCTTCATCTTATCTCTATGATATAGAGTAATAAGATCTGCCTCTCGAGGAGGAATTCTAGAAAGGAAGGATTGGATGAGCCCGAAATCGAGCGGACTACCGTCTCCAATCTCCTCTTCAGCCTCAGGAGCTAGATTCTGAGTGATGAGTTCATTGAGATCATCATCTGAACCATCATACCCTAGGCGATCTTGATTACTAAATCTGGATGAAAGACTATTCGGGTCCTGAATAAGGACGTGCGTTGACATATTTGCTCCGGTGGGTAACCACAGTATGAGCTGTGGCTGCGGCAGTGTCCAGTATGCGTATGGGTATTGCGGAGCAACACGTCTTCGTATACGTCTACTATGACCGGAGCAGGGCGAACCCGCTTGTCAAATTTACGTTACCAAATGAATCGGTTAAATGTCGATTAACCAATCCGGAAGGGCTGGAGCAACGATTGTGCGACCAACTTCCTGAAGTCGGAAAGCATTAGTATCAACACCCACAATCTGAAGGTCTTCCTTCAGAATCCTCAAACCTGTCGCAAAGTCATTCAAGGCAGGTTGAAGAAATGGGGTCAAATCAATGTTAGATTCCATCCCAACCAGCCGATAATTTAATTCCACGCGATCTCGCATGGAAACAGTTTTCTCGTGCTCATTCTTCGACATACCAGGCAGACCTGCTGAATACACAGATGCCGGGTCCGGATGGTGACAGAAAGAAGCTACAACCTTTTTTCTTAACCGGGGAACCCCAGGAATGTTATCCGAAGTATCTCCCGTGAAACTCTTGAACATTCGAATATGAGAAGGCGGAAGAGGAACCCCAGCGAGCTTCTTCATATCCTCCGTAGCTCGCTCAACATCAAAGAATCGACTACCTTCGACCCCGGGTCGATACATAACTACATGATCTGCCAAGATCTGATAGAAGTCCCTGTCCGAAGACACAATAACATGCATGTCATCAGGACGAGCATGCACATAACTAGCAATCAGGTCATCCGCTTCTTCGTCGGCCCCGTAATAAACATCAACTCCAAAAAGTCGAAGAACATAAGAAAGAATATCCACATCATGTCGGGCTTCATACCCATCCAATAAACGAAGAGGCAAATCATTACCGCGCAAGCGAATAGTGGAGTCTTCGTCCTTTTTCTTATAATCCGGATCCATAGACAAACGTCGAGATGGAACCCCATCAAGAAATAGAACAACCTTCGTAGGTCGAGAAATTGCTCCAATCCAATCCGCAATGAGGGACATAGCCCCATAAATGAGTCCGGTGGGATAACCAGCTGCCGAAGTTAAAGGCGGTTCTCCATTCTTCTCTCGAAGCGTCACGAACACGTAATAAGTCCGGTACAACAAATTGTTACCGTCAATCAAAACGTGTCGAGCAGGAGTTCTTGCAGTCATTGTTCGATCTTGGTCAGGTAAGAAACCGGAAAATCCATCATGATGGGTTTAGAACGAAGATGATCCACGGAAACTTGCACAAGTTCGGTGCTGTAAACCTCCGAAATTCTTCCAATCAGATTTTTGAGATCTCCCTTGATTACTTTCACGGAATCTCCTACTTCATAATGAAGCTGCCCAAGTTTCAGCTTCTGAACGCCAACTCGCATCGGCTCAAGAGCCTTGTCATCTAATAGAGAGTATTGATACTTTCGACCTGAAGAAGTGGTACAAAGGACACTACGAAAATATGCGGTGTCCTGAAGCTTGATGTACTGAATGTTCTCATAAAACCGAACGAAGACATATCCATCCATGAAAACCATGGTCTGGGTTTCTCCGCGCACTTTTTGAGAAATAGCAGGAACGAATACCTCGATATCAGGTTTTCCGAGAATTTGTCGCGCTGATTTGATGATGGCAGGAATATTCTTTTCTCTTTCACCGTTAGACGATAATTCAACGCACACCCATTTCCATTTCGGCACAATTGCCGGTAGTGGGGGCGGCGGGACCGATTTACTGGGACCCTTTGATCCTCCCGATGAGGCCACGGGCAAACTCCTGGTGTGAGATTGGGACATGATCTCTCCCAAACTCTACCCCCATCTGAGTCAAAGGCGCTTCTTTAGTAGGCCCTGAACCCATCTCCATTCGTTTGTCCAATGACGTTAGCTGTTCATCTGCACTAAACTTCACTCCATCTATCTCCATCACCTTAGCTTTAGGGATTTCCGTAGTTTCCTTCGCGGAAACTTTCGACTGCAAAACAGGCGTTGATGCTGGCGTTACCGATTTTGAATGAACGACAGGCAGTTCAGCCGCTGCTGCTAGTGTTTGCGTTGGAGGGTCAATTCCGTCAACACCACCATGATCATTGGGACAAGAAGGGCCTCCAGGTGTTTGACGTTGAGGTTCTTTACAGATAGAGCAAAGTTTCCCTGTTAACGGCAACGCCTCAAACGGCACTTTAGACGAAGGCGCTGTCACAGACAGCGGTGCAGACGGTCGAGAAACACTCGACGTGGCTCGAGGAAGATCAGAAGAAGCCAAGAGAGCCGCTTCAATATCAGGCATGGTAGGTTTCTCCATACCGCTAAGAATCCGAGCTAGATCGGCCCATCCACGCAGTCTAGACTGAAAAAATCGTGTCGGTACAGGGTACGTCGGCTTCGCACCAACATCATATCGCATGGCACTCGCAATAGCAGCGACCATGTTATCCCGAATCCATGATGGATTCTCGATCGCTGCTAGAGAGTCTAGAGATTCAAATGCCTTATGAGGATGACTATCCAACAAATGCAGAACTTGATCAATGGCAGAATAACTTCCAAATCGAAAATGACTATTCACACTAGGAATGGTGATAGGACCGAGTGCACTTAAAGTTTCGAGGGAGCGCACACATGTCCTTGGACATTCATCAAGCATCCTAATCATGACCTTGAGAGCTTCGGGATCTGATTCGATCGATTCTTTTTGACAGATTGCCTGCATGCATACCAACAAATCTTCCGCTGGTGGTGGTTGAATTGGATATTCTTCCACACGCGATCGAATCGGCACACGAATCTTGTGTGGCTCAGTAGTGCAAAGAATAACAATGAGGAGTCTGTCCTCCACCGCTTTCAATAGAGCGTCTTGGGCTTGTGCTGTGAGTCGCTGCGCCTCGTCCATCAGATAAATACGTTTGCCACCTTCATAGTCGGTGTCGCGCACCATCGAACGAATTCGATCTACTGTCCCCTGAGAAGCAGCATCGAGCTCCTCAACTTCTGTGGAGGACTCATCAATAATAGAGATGCATTGTACGCATTCTCCGCAGGGTTCACCATCTTTGAGATCAGTGCACAGAATGGCACGTGCCACAATGCGGGCAAGAGTGGTCTTACCACAGCCCTTAGGCCCACCGAACATCATGGATTGGTCAGCAAGGGTTCCCGCTTTACTACGAGTGAGCAGGAGCTTTACAACTCCTTGATTGCCAAGCACCTGGCTGAACTTTCGGGGTCGATACTTGAGATCGAATTTCGACATGTAGCGGAAATCTACATCAAGACTCAAGAATTTTGAAGATCATTTGTTCATGGCAATCAGATAAGATTCCATATCGTTCTATGGCTGCATAAAAATCATGCGTAGGAGGGACGTCTACATACGTATTGCAATTAGCACAATGAAAAACAATGGCTTCCCCACCAGGAATAGCAATATGAATCCAATATTTCCATTCATCAGGCAATTCCGTAATTTCACACCATATGTGTTCCACCCTCAAGACTCCATGGTGTTCTTAACTAACATGAAGTCGCAATTTCCAGAAATCTTGGCTCTCTTCACAGATTGAAAGAGAAATTCATGATTATGTTTAGTAACATGACTTCCACACCTTTTACATCGGTATTCACCTTGATGAAAGGCACTAGTCCGGAATAATATCCAGTGATGTCTACTTCGTCTTGAGGCACTTCGCAATGTCGATGAGCCCGTCGTTCCACTGACCGTTGCGCTCCACGACTTCAGGGAACTCCTGAACCTCCGGAGGTCGGACCTTCCATTTCATCGATCCGTCTTTGTCTTCTTCACCCACACAACGCGTGAGGAGATGATCCACTAGAGCGATACGCTGATTCGGGTTAAGCCCGTTCCATACATCGAGTGCGACCTCGAGCACAAAATCGCAACCCACGAGATGCTCAAACTTGCCGGACATCTTATAGACGTTCCCAGCAACCGGATTACCACTCCTCTTTGCTGCTTTGCTACGACAGATGTATTTGAATCGTGCTGTGCCAAGCTCTGCATGGAACTTCGGGATGAGTTGTAGTGCGATTTCCGCTGAAGACTCCGAATCCCCGAATAAAACTTTTTGAGGTTCTGCGCGCTCCTTCTTGTTGCGCACAGCGTCATTCTCACCCATACCAACTTCATGAAGAGGATCCATTCGTCGCCTCACCTTAGGTTACGGAAATAACGGGAAAAGGCGGAGTCTCCAACCCTCTTCCAATAGTCACCAGGGTCTTTATCTTTCGGATCAAGACACGGATATTTTACGTCACGAATTTCGAATTCAGTCCCATATCGTGCGCAAAATTCTCTCGCACTCTTTCTTCCAGCGTTGTCCATATCCAAGCACAGGTTGATACGTCGAACAAAACGACGTAGAAATCGGACCTGGAGAATGCTAGGAGAACTGGTGGTGATTCCAAGCACATTAGGAGCCACCAATCGCTCAATCACGAGATGATCACCTGGTCCTTCTGTTAACCAAACTTCTTGAGAAGACCAAATAGAATGTAGGCCAGCGGCGATACCGAAAAAATAACCTTCGGGCATTCTTCGGATGGAAAAGCTGTCGTAAGATTTCTCAAGAATAGAACGAACCTGAAAACCCACCACAGATCCGATATAATTCGTAAGAGGAAACACGACGCAATTAGCAATACGTCGACCGACATATTGCTGTTTAGGAGCTCCGTCTTCCGACGCTTCCCATTTTGAAGACCAACGACGATAACGGCAGCTGTCACACCAAAAGAAAGATTTTTCTTTATCGTGACAAATGTCGAGTTTGTGCCCGGGGTCTCGAGCCGGATCTATGTCAAATTCTCCGAGCGTGAACCCTAGTCGATGTCGCAACCATTGGTCTTCTCCAATTCCGCGTCCACGAAGATAAGCCTGGGCTTCTTCGCTCTGAAGCAAACCTTGGTAAGACCAGTCAAGAAATTCATCAACAAAGCTCATGACGGCATAGGACAAAGACCAAATCCGAACTTCACATTATGAAGCAGGATGCTGGATCTTCCACCCATAAATTGGGTATACATTCCGACCATATCGGGACGTGAGCAAAAAACTGGGAAGCTCACTTTTGAAGGAACAATATGACAGTATTTTTTATATTTCCTGCCGTCAACATTCTTAGCGCCGAGCCACTTCCTGATGACGACTTCATCCCAAGTATCAGGCATCAGACAAACATGAGGTTGACCATTAAACCCACTTTCTTTGCGAATATAATTGAAAGCAGCTTCAGCAGAGCCTTTGCCTTGAAAGATATTTGGCCAATTCTCAGCCCGAGAAAGCTCGAGAGCTGAATCTGCGATAGTTGTGATAACGTCGTCCACACGATCTGAATCATGTGAGAAGACGCCGACACGAATCCGACCTTCTTGGGTCAATCGACGACTAACTAGAAATTTCCCGGAACCATTCGAAACCAAAGCCGGCAAAAAAGATTCCTTTGCCGGAACTTCAATCATGAGAGGAACAGCATTAACTCCTTGCCGTGCTCTATGAAGATCATGCTCAAGAATCCTAAGAAGGATCATCTTGGGAATCCGAAGCTGCTGGCAATTTATATAGAACCGGATTACGCCAACGTAGCCACCGAAGTTTGAATTGCTCCAACAAACTTAAAGGTTTGGAATGGACTCGTGTGTCGAGCACCCATTGCAATGCAGCAATGTCAGGATAGTGTTCAAGAACATAAGCATCATCGCTCATGAGTTCATTGAATTTCTCTTCAGCCTCTTGCAGCTTTACCTTAGGATCAAACCATTTGCAATCACGAGCTTTCGCATCATTATCGCAAATATCTCCCTCCCAAGTTGCAGGATTATGAGATCCATACATACAAAGCCGCAAAGGCTTCGGATCTTCAATCATGATCAGCGTGACGCTCTGACGTGGAGCACGTTCATGTTCCACGGGCGTACGAGAATACTGAAGCGGCTTTAACGGAGCCTGCTCATGATTGTGGACGCAATTCCTGTGACAACGATCTTGAGAATTTTTGATATACTGCTTCGCATATCGGAAACGCAGGTTCTTCAAGCGCTTGGCGATGGCTTCTGCGGATTTCACCAGTCATCACCGTACGGCCGCGCGTCGCACAAGACGCAGGCTTCCTTCTTTTCGACCCTCGTAAGCTGTATGCGCGTGATTCAAAAATTCTTCATTATGGGTGACCATCAAGATATTGACACCCATTTCTTCCGAAAGCTGACGCATGAATGCACCTGCTGACGGTACGTAGTGATTTGCCAAAGCCGACATGGACTCATCCAAAATAATCAAATTTCCCATCTTCATGCGTGCCATGACAGCCAGTCGCAGGATGAGTGAAATGACCAGAACGGCTCCACCACCGAAATTAGTCATAGGATCCGCTTCAACATGATCATCCTCATTCTCAACCGTGAAACGCATCGAGAGACGATTATGCTTCATCTCCTGTCGAATGCGAAAGGTCAGATTCTGATCATACACCACATGGCGGAGCCCAGTGGTGACAAGTTGCGACATAGAGTCAACATTTTTGCGAAGAGAATCTTCAAGCCATGTCTTAAAGACTTCAGCGCATTTTTGTTGAAGATCTGCTTGATAACGAAGACGTGCAATCTCCGCTTCTTCGGTCTGAATTTGGGAACGAAGAAGCTCTCGATAAACCGAGAGCCGTCGAATCCCATCATGGACGCGCGACAGACGTTCAAGCAGAATAGAAGTCACTTGTGTTCCTTCATAGACTGAAGGTAATGGAATGCTTCCACAGGAGGTGTTTCTTCACAATGCTGCGACAATTCCAACACTGAAGGAGCTTTAGTATGACCAAATCGAAGAGCCACGCGACCTTCGCCAATATATCGCACAATAGATGCCAAAAACTTGGCCGGAAAATCAGCCCTCAGACCGTCATTTTGGACATGAACACACGAAACTGGAATCTTTGAAAGTTCTTGATTTCCTGAAAAGAACTCAAGCTGATTATCTACAGTTCGAAGGCTAACTCTTTGAGTCCCTTCAAGAGCTAAAAGCGCCCATTGCAAACTCTGAGAGAGTTTAATCTGATCCGCTATAATCAAGGTTTTGAATTCATTCCTGTCTAATAAAACAAGCGGAGGCTTATTGCAAGAGACCTTGCTGAGAGCCAAAATGGATCCGGTGATTGGATCTTCCGCGTATAAACGGGAGTTATCCTGAAAGAGAGAGACCTCTTTACCAGGCAAACGAGCACAGAATGCTTTAATGGTTGGAATGTCGCTGCTCACTATTGAGAGTTCCATGTCGAATCCTGGCAAAAAAGCTACAGATCCGTAGTATCGGGCATTGGAAACTGCACAGAACGATTCAGGATAAAAGTGAACTTGGTTCACTCTCATCGCTTCATCAGTTTTAGTTTCGCGAATTTGAGCGGAACAAGACACCTGCTTTAGAAGCAGATCGAAATTGGTCGTATTCAGAGTAAATTTCTTCCCAGATTGCGGTTTTTCTGGGACAGGAGGCCTACGAGAAGTAACGGATCTCTTCTTCAAAACAGCTGAGCGAGTTTGACCTTCACCAACAGCTTGGATGGATAGAGATTTCTCATTGACTGAGATAGTAACTGACTCCAAGTCCGAGTCGAATAGTGCTGATCTATCTAGAGTGATGTAGTAATCCTCAGATTTGTAATTATCTGGAAGCTTATCAAGCACCTCTGCTGAGGTCTCCGCTCGAGAATAGCTTCTGTTATCAGAACAAAACAAAACAAGCCGGTTTCCGACAAACCGAAGACAAATATCATTAGTCTTCGGTTTGACCAGTTTCGCCATCACGAAACAGCGACGCAGATCTTCAGGGCGAAACTTGAACTTCGGCACTGTTACCCCTTCGAAATCTCGATAACCATAGGTTTCAAGATCTTTTCCGCTTCTTCAAGCTCTGTCTTGTAGTTATCGATTTTGAGGGCTAAAATTTCCTTGGCTCGCCGAATTTCCTCCGGAAGCTGATCCGGGTTGTACCCTTCCTTCTTGGCCTGTTCCATCGCGTCTTTCAAGACTTTCCGACGAGCATCCAAAGTGGCTTCAACTCGGGCCTTGGACTTTTCTGCCTCATCCCCCTTACTAGTCCAGAATTTGTAATCCGCTTCAAGTTCCTCGGTGCTCTTCTCAGTCACTTAACACCTCCAAAGACCTTAGATTACACCGGATCAGAGACTCTCAAGATCAAAGATAGAGTTATTGATTCGCCCGTCTCCTTCCACCTTGCGAGCGGCTACATATTTACGGCCTTCCTCGCATCGTCCTTGATAATCACATCGAGCACATTCCGGGTTCGGTTGCGGATCAAACATCTTCAGTTGAATTTTCTTGGCAACATCAAAAGTAGTTTTTACATTATCACGTAAAGCCTGGGCGTCAAAATCAATCCACTGGATGGGATCATTCGGAAATCTGTAGTAGAGGAATCCAAGGTAGGAAGGGGCTACTTTGAATTTAAGATAATGTTGGACTGCATACCAAATCAGTTGTTCCGAGTCCACGAATTTCTCTCGATGAACGCTTCCTTTTCCGTCAAGAATGCGTACTGATTTATCGCTACCATGAACAAAATCAGCTCGACCACCAATCCGCAAGGTGATGCCATCTTTAGTATAAGTAGTGGTCAAATCCATCTCAGCACAACTCGATTCTGAGAGAAGTTGATGTTTACGAATGGACTCAATACTTGAAGGAACATATGCTTTTACGTCGTCAACGATTCTATGGAAAAGTTCCATTTCCACGTTGATGTTTACTTCATCTCTTTCAAAGGTCAGTCGAACAGCCGGTTCGACCAGTGCTAAAGTAGCACTCACAACGTCTGCAGACATCCAGACCTTGCGTTCATAGAACCATTCAAATACTTTGCCAATGGAAGATCCGAAACCCGTACTTCTCAATTCAATCTTCGGTGGAATCTTTTGAATATAACGAAATCGATATCTGCTAGGGCAGATAAGATAGGTCTTACGACCCGAATAACTCAAATAAAGATCGTATCTAGACCGGTCAGACATGGAAGAACACTACTCCTCAATGGAACCAGCCTCAGCGGCTTCCAAAATAGTCTCTACCATAACTTTCAAGTCATCAGCCATATTTGATTTCTTAAGCTCCTCCAATCGAGAGTGGATCCCACCATCTTCAGGCGATGCTGCACCCGCACGAAGTTGCAAAAGAAAATCATTTAGAGAGCGCCGTTCTGTATCAAGCTGCTTCTTCCGTTCCAAGTCAAAAACCTGGAGAGCATCGGCATGAGGAACAACTTGCTCTTCAATGTTGATACCGCGAGAATCGCAGCTAATCAGGGAGACCTTTGGTTTACGCTCCATATTTTCAAAAGTCAGCGCTCCTCGAGAAATAGCACCCAAATTCACAAATTTGACTCCAAGATGATCTCGAACACCTTGGTCTTTATGGTAGTGGCCGAAAATATAAGCGTCAGGACACCCAGGAAACACTAGATCTCGATAATCAAACACACGTTCATTGAAAAATGACTGGACGCGCTCTTCCGGAGCGAATGCGGCAAGAGCGTGAACAAATGCGATTGTGTAATTCGCGTCATCTTTCTTCTTGACAGCTTCTTGTAGTGCGCCATCCTCCATACCGACAGTGTATTCTACGCCTACAACGCGTACTCGCATTGTTCCTGATTCGAAATATTCGTCTTTCAAATGCCTGACAGCCATGCTCTTGAAAAGGACCCCGATAGGTTGCCGAGCAATGGAGGTCGGATCATTTCGACTCATATCATGATTACCGGCCACAGCGTAAGTAGGGCACGGGAAGCGAACGTGCAAATCTGCCGTAGCAGCCAAAGTTGCCATCGTGGTCTTGTTGGCTTCTTTGACATGAAACAAATCTCCACCTCGAAGGACAGCATTCGCCTTGAATCGGCGAGCCATATCTCCTTGCCATTCGAGTTTCTTCAAAATTGCTCCGCGATAATCGTCCTTACGGAACCCCGGAGAAAGATCAGCCAGATGTTCGTCAGATGAGGTTAAAAAACGGAGCATTGACATCATTTGATTGTACAGCCAAACACCGGTCGTAAATATCAGTCTGACTGAAGTAGCCCATCCTAACTAGGAGTTCTAATGCAAAAATCCTTCAGTCTCGCCAGCGGAACTGTCGCTGGAGCAGATCATGTCCGAGCGGGCCGGAACAATCAAGATAGTAGATGCATCATCCATGGAAAGGACTTCTTTGTCGCCGTGGTATGCGACGGATGTTCAAACATGGTTATTAAGACCGATAATGGAGAGGTCGCCAAACCCACCCGAAGTGAAATCGGAGCAGCATTAGGGTCCACATTGGTGGCCAAACTATTGGCGGATTCAGTTTCGATTGCAGGGGTCCCGGATTGGGAAGGAACAAGATTGAAAGTAATTAGAGCCATCGCTGACTGGCTCAGACCCTTCTACGTCGAAGATCATCCTCCAACGCAACTCGTACAAGATTTCTTCTTGTTCACGACTGTCGTAAGTGTGGTGACGCCAAAGAAGGCCACATTCGCCGCTATCGGCGATGGATTCATGGTAGTGAATGGGGTTCCCATCAAGATGGGACCTTATCCGAACAACGAACCACCTTATCTCGCTTATGGGTTGATGAAGCCCGCTGACGAGACATTCACATTTCAAGTTCTCTGCGAGATCCCAACTGAGGACCTGGAGAATTTCCTCATCGGATCTGACGGATGCAATTATCTCTCCGAATCCGAAGAGAAAGAAATTCCGAATAGAGGAGAGAAAGTGGGATCCGTGAGTCGTCTCTGGAAAGAAGACAGATTCTTCGACAATCCGGACATGATTCGCAGACATCTTACTTTGGTCAATGGAGGCATCCATTCTCTCGGGCGTGGCTGTTTGAAGGACGATATCACCATGATCGTTTGTCGCAAGAAGGAGGCCCAAAATGTTTGACATTTGGGTAGGCGGCAAACGCCAAAGACTAGATCCGGACAAGGCTATCGGTAAGGGTGGAGAAGCCGACGTCTATGACCTAGGTAATGGAAAGGTCCTCAAAGTCTTCAAGAGGCCTGACCATCCAGATCTACAAGGACAGCCAGAAGCTCAAGCAGCAGCTGTGAAGAGGATCGCAGAACACCAGCAAAAGTTAAGGGCGTTTCCAACAGGACTACCTGCGAGAGTCGTGGCGCCAGAAGAACTCGCTCTCGATGCCAAAGGAAATGTCGCAGGGTTCACCATGCGCTTCCTAAGCGGTACCGAAGTCCTGCTACGTTATACTCAGCAAACATTCCGACAAGGTATCCCAGCAAGCGTGGTGGTGCAAATCCTCAAAGATATGCACATGACCGTAGGTGCCATTCATAGAGCCGGAGTCGTCATCGGGGATTTCAACGATCTCAACGTCCTCGTGAAAGACACAGAGGCTAATTTCATCGACGCCGATAGCATGCAGTTCGGTCAATACCATTGCATGGTATACACACAGAGATTCGTGGATCCTCTACTTTGCGATCCAAACGCAAAAGCACCAGAACTGGTGAAGCCACATAACAAGGAATCTGATTGGTATGCATTCGCCGTAATGGTGATGCAGACCATGTTGTTTGTGGAGCCATACGGGGGAACGTATAAACCCAAAAATGCAACAGGACAAATCCCTCATACAGTCCGGCCTCTCAAGAGAATCACAGTCTTTAACCCAGACGTTCGATATCCAAAGCCTGCAATTCCATATAAAGTATTGCCGGATGACTTATTGCAATTCTTCCTCGATACTTTCGAAAAGGACCGACGAGGAGTTTTCCCGGCCCGACTTCTCGAGGAACTTCGATGGACGAAATGCACGTCCTGTGGGTCAGATCATGCTCGGCATGTGTGTCCGAACTGTTCCACTGCCGCACCAGAGGCGGTGAAGGCCAGAACTGTAGTGAGGGGCCAAGTGGAAGCTACCAGGGTTTTCTGGACCAGTGGAACAATTCTCCGAGCCGATGTTCACAACGGACACGTACTGTGGCTCTATCATGAAAATGGAGCATTCAAGCGTGAGGGAGGAGTCAAAGTAGCGGACGGAGCAATCGATCCTCACATTCGCTATCGTCTTCGTCAAGATTCAACAATCATGGCGAAGGGAAGCATGGCAGTTCGTCTTCAAAGTGGAACAGTCAAAGACAAATTCGATGTTGACGTATTGGGACAACTCCCAGTACTTGACACGAATGATTCTCACACCTATTGGACACATGGTGGTGTCCTCTACCGTGATGAGAAATGGGGTCGCGAACGGATCGGAGAAGTCCTTGCCGGCCAAACAATGGTTTGGGTCGGACCAAAGTTCGGTTTCGGGCTCTATAGAGCAGGACAACTCACTGTTACTTTCATTTTCAATACGGAAGCAAGCGGAATCAACGATACGGTCAAGACTCATCCAATCCGCGGCAAACTGATTGATGCAACGTGTGTCATTTCCGATAGTCGAGCGTGGTTCCTCACCTCCACTCAAGAAGGAGGAAAAACCGTTAACCGTTGTTCCGTAATCAAAGAAGACGGGACACTAGAAGCTAGCGCAGAGGCAGAAGCTGGCGACGGGTCTTGGCTTTCCAGCATCCGGGGAGGCTGCGCAACGCGTCAGGCCATGCTAATTCCGACCGATCAGGGAATTATTCAAGTCAAGGCAGACCAAGGGAAGATTTCAATTGTCAAAGAGTTTCCAGACACTGAACCATTCGTAGATTCAGTATCCAAATTGGTGGTTGGAAGTGACGGACTGTACGTAGTAGGAAGCAAGGAAATCACACGTCTCGTCATCAAATGACGAGCAAACTAAACGGAGACGCAAACAGATGGATATTCGTGAATACGAGCAGCTTGTTAACAGCAAGAAGACCCCGACTAACAAGGTCGAAGGTCTCGTGGGCCGGATTCTTCGAGGGAAGAACCCCTCGGATTTCAACACTCTGACCGATGACCCAAGTCGCAAGGTCGTCTTTCTCGTCGACAGTGACGGGCTCGGCAAACTCCCCGGCCTCAGTGGGTATGAGATGCTGATCAAGGTCGGCTACACCGAGGACTACCTCAAGACCAAGGTCGAAGAGGGCTGCAAGTTCAAGCTGGTTGTCTTCCCGGAGGGTCAGGTGGCCAAGCTCGCCACGTGGGATAACACCCTCGACATCCTCTCTGAGGTCTACCCGGAATTCGCGCAGATTTTCAACAACCCGAATGTGCGCGATCAGCTCAAGTCCAGTACGTTCACGCAACTCCAGTCATCAGCCGGGTTCGATTTCGCCGCCATCGACAAGGCCGGTAAGAATGATCCGAAGTATATGACGGCGGACCGCTTCAGCGCCATCAAGCGTCCTAGCTTGACTGACATTCGCGCATTTCTCTACTTCAGCGTATACCTGAAGGAGCTCTTCACAGGTGATGGATATACGCGCACCGGTAGCGGTCAGCGCGGCGTACCCGAATACATCATCCCGAACAAGCCCATCGCGCAGCTCGGACCGAGCCGCATCATGGACATCGAGGTCAAGATCCCGGCTTCGGCTCTGCACGCCGTGATGTCGAGGACTCCCGGAAAGGGAGAACTTCCCCTGCCGCAGTTCTTCGATCCTCGGAACGCCGAGTCGTGGACATATGCCGCGAACTTCGATCAGCTTCTCGATGAGGCCATCAAGTATCGCAAGACACACAACATCAAGGCATCAGGCACGGACGGATTCCGGCTTCATGTTCTCAATATCGACGATCAGAAGGATTTCACGCTCCCGCAGGGGAGTCTGTATGTCGGTGGCAAGAGCGGACGTGGAGCAATCGAGGATTCCGCACGCAAGGCTGCGTGGATCTATCGCAATCTCCACCACATCACCGACATGACCTTCACGCTCGATACGCATTTCGCCCAACAAATCTTCACGAGGTCCTTCCTCGTGGATGCCGAGGGCAATCCGGTGCCTATGTTCTCCGAGGTGCCGGTCGATGCCGTGATTCATGGCAAGGTACGTCCGAATCCGGCTATGGCATCATGGCTTTGCAATGGAAACTACGGCTGGCTCTGCAAGCAGGTCGAACATTATTGCAAGGAGTTGGAGAAGAAGGGCAAGTACACGTTGCTCGCTTGGCCCTTCCACTGCGTTCTCGGTAGTCCCGGACACGCTTTGTTGGGCATCCTCCAGGAGGCCCAGATGTTCCACTCCTTTGTGCGTGGAACTCAATCCAACTGCGAGGTCAAGGGCGGCAATCCGTTGACCGAGAACTACTCCGTCCTGAGCCCCGAGGTGTTGACCAGGTGGGACGGTCAAGGTTCCATCGCTCAGCGCAACACGAACTTCATCAAGACGCTCTTGAAGTCGGATGCAGTCGTCGTCTCTGGTCAGGCGGCGAGCCATTGCGTCAAGTCCAGCATCGAAGACCTGCTCGAGGACATTCTCCAACAGGATCCTTCCTTCGCGCAGAAGTGCTACATCATGTCGGATTGCATGAGCGCCGTCGTGACGCCCTTCCGCGATTACACGGCAGAAGCGGAGTCGGCACTTGCGAAGTTCGCCAACGCCGGCATGCACCTCGTCAAAAGCACCGACCCCATCGAGACTTGGCCCGGTATCCACGTGTAGATCCCGAGGATGAACAAGTAGATCGAAAGTCCAAGAGGAGAAACACGATGAGCCAGAACGTTCAGAATTTGTTCAACAGTGCGCAGCAGGAGGGAACTCTCACTCAAGCGGGGTCCGCCGTGCTGGCGATCCCCGACATGGGGGCGCAGATCCAAGCCGGACTCGGAATCAACGTTGGGAACGTCAGCGCCAGTGAAGTGTTGCTGGTCTCGATGCTGATCGACGACTCCGGTTCCATTCGATTCGGCAGCAACTCCGACGCCGTTCGTCAGGGAGCCAACCTCGTACTGGAGGCCCTTGGCAAGTCCAAGGCGAAGGATAGCATCCTCGTCCACTGCCGATACCTCAACGGCACCGTCCTATACCCATACGTGGCCTTGGACCAGGCCGTGAAGCTGGACAGCACCAACTACAACCCGAACGGCGGAACGCCGCTCTACGACCAGTCCGCAGTCATTCTCGGAACGGTCATCGCCAAGACGCAGGAATTCTCGGACGCGGGAGTTCCAGTTCGTTCGGTCACCCTGATCGTGACAGACGGAGCCGACGAGCACTCGACCAAGCACAAGTCCGCAAGTTCCCTCAGGCCACTTGTGATCGACATGTTGCGCGCCGAGACCCACATCGTAGCAGCTATGGGTATCGACGACGGCGGCAGAACGAATTTCCGCGGAATTTTCGGTGAGATGGGTGTAGATCCTCGGTGGATCCTTACACCTGGTGCTACGCCGTCCGAGATCCGCAAGGCCTTCGAGGTCGCTTCGCAGTCCGCGCTCCGTGCAAGCCAAGCCACCGGAGCCACGTTCAGCAACGTAGCCGGTGGCGGCTTCGGCGCCTGATATCAACCCACCTCAACCCACCAGCACCCTCGGGGAGCACATCTCCCCGAGGGTTAGGACAGTTTATGGCCGCCAAAATCGTAGGAGTTACGAGCGGTTGCTTCGACATGTTCCACCAGGGCCACCTGGTGTATTTGCAGCGATGTCGAAGTTTCTGTGATCAGCTGGTCGTAGCCGTTGATTCCGACGAGCTCGTCAAAGCTGTAAAGGGGGACAAACGCCCACTCATTCCAGAAGAAGAGAGACTCGACATCATAAGCAACGTCAGCGTCGTGCAATCAGCTGTCATCTTGAGAAAAGTCGAAGACTTGAACGAAGTGGTCTTACAGTTTAAGGCCAAGAGATTCTTCAAATCAGCCACTTTTCTCGAAAAGAAATTCCGTCGAGAAATGGTCTACGGACTTCAGGATACAGGGGCGGAACTTATCACAATCCCTGATATTACAGGCGTCACGAGCACAACCAAGCTCATCGCTCGAATCTGCGAGCGCTACAAGAGCTAAGCTGCAGACGTCTCACTTGAAGACTCCGACTCTTCCTCGAGCCGGATAACTGCCTCAGCAGTCAATTCCT